>Ga0209755_10001263_pt1 | contig 40533 bp, 38 predicted proteins | sample TergutCo191P1_FD_187301 | JGI IMG/M metagenome (GOLD analysis project Ga0209755, IMG submission 187301) | Cornitermes sp. P1 segment gut microbial communities from Petit-Saut dam, French Guiana - Co191P1 (SPAdes) (version 2) | ecosystem: Host-associated > Arthropoda: Insects > Digestive system... | reverse complement strand
AAGCGGTCCGCCGTTAGGATACGCTCGGTGAGGGCGCTCTTGCGGATGCGCTTTATGCCCTCGTCTTCACGCGCGTAGGCCGGCGAATACTTCGCCCACAGCGGCGATACCTGCGGCACCGTGCGCACCGAGCCGTTACGCACCACCGCGTCGCGGAACTCGGTGTGGAACTGGAAGTGCGCGTCGTTGCGCAGCCTCGATTTGTCGATCTTCTTGAACTTTACTGCCATCTTGCCTCTCCTTTTTTGTGGTTTCGGGGAAATTATGACCGCCGGAGCTTCCCGATAGCCCCAAGCGGACGGCGGAGAGGGGGTCGTGGGGGCCCGAAAGGCCCTTTTCGCCGTGATTTAAGACGCCGGGGCGCCCGAAAGCCCATTTTCTTGCGGATTGTGGGTTTCGGGAAGCCCCGGCGGTACCATTTTCCTGTTTTTGTTACTTTCGCCCGTGCCCGACGGTACCATTTTTGGCTTTTTGGGACTTTCTCGCCCGGAGAAAGCCCCAAAAAAATCGGCTACGGCTTAGCTGCGCTATGCCGCTTCAGTCTTGGACGCAGAGCACGGAACAACCGTTGCCCTTGCCGTCGTTGATCTCGCCCACGTTGCCGCGGTCCGAGTTCATGTACCGGATCCACGCCTTGCCGCTCCCGAACTCCACCTCCGTGGCGCTCCACCAGCTGCCGAACTTGCCGGCGTTGCTGAAGCTGCCATTGGGGAGGCGGTAGCCGCCCGGCAGAGCCGAAAAACCAAAATTATCAGTTCCGTTACCACTATTCATTTTATCAAGAACACAATCCTCTCCAATCTTGTTGAGAGCCTCTTTCACATTTTGGTCACACAAAAAATCACTCCAACCTGTTTTTGATTTAAGCTTCTTACCCACATCACTCCAATAAGCACGGCCTTTAACTACTTCTTTCCGCTGACCACCGGCGCTTTTAGTCAAATCGTTCCACTCCATGTTATCAGGCAAACGCCACCCCGGCGGACAAGCAGCGCTCTTTGCGGCAGACCATGTGTACAGCCGCCCGTATTTCGCGCAATTGGATAAGTCATCGTCATAACAAAAACTGCCGCTGGACGTTGCGTAATTAACATTCTGGGCCATCCATGTTAAATTGCCTATTTTTACCGTGCGGTACTTCTTGTCATCTCTCGGGTCGGTAAAACTCCCCTTCTGCGCATTAACCGCCGAAACCGACAACAGCACCACCGCCGCTACTGCGCCAAAAACAACACGTACCCTATGACCTGTACGTCTACCGCTAACTGATACGCTCATACTGCTACCTCCGTTTGGTTATAGTGAAATAAAAAATTGACGAAAGCACAAATACCGCCATCGGCGCAACGGGTGTGTTGTTGGCCAATGGCGTTGGTTTGGGTGAGATGTGTGAGTGAGTTGTGTGATTGTTTAGCTGGTTTAAGCCAAGATAATAATAATTTATATAAATTATATAATAATAAATTATATAATAAATGCAGGGGGGGGGGGGGGGGGGGGGGGGGGTACGAAACGCGCGCTATTTTACTTAGCCCAATTTCGGCGCGGGCGCGGCAAGCCACGGCGCGTTGGGCGGAGCGGCCTTCGCGTACGTTGTACTCGTAATTCAAAGTGTTCGGCCCCGGTACCATAAGCCGCATCCCCTGTATTTTCCCCCGCTTGGCCCAGATTTTGAGGTCCGGCAGCCGGGCGGGCGTTGTTTTTGGTGTTAAAATAGTCAATTTAGAGTAAAATAATACATTTTTAGGCGAAAAGCAAGAAAATTAAAATTTTTTTGGCGGCAGGGGGTCCAAAACGGCGTTTCCGGTACCGGTGGGGCCGTTTTTGGGGCGGGGTGCGGCGGTTACAGGCGTGCTCGTCTTGGCTTATTTCCATCAATAATTCGGTAGCCATTGCCACTTCTCCTCCATGTTCACTGAGAACTGAATTTTCTTAAGATTTCGTCTGTAGAGACGCCTTGTTTGATAAGGTCGAGGATCTCTGTCATACCCTCTATCTTGCCCTTTATCACGCCCCTAATCTCGCCCCTAATCTCGCCCCTAATCTCGCCCCGCTCCTCGGCGGTGGCAATGTCGGAGTACCTGTCGTGCTCGGCCATTCGCCGGCTTCTGTTACGGGCGCGCTCGTGTTCGTCCTGGCTTATTTCCATCAGTAATTCGGTAGCCATTGCCACTTCCTCCTTTAACGCAATGATTTTATTGATAAAGTCCCTGTGCTCAGGTTCGGGCGCGAACTTGAAAAATACAGACCATGTTTCAAGCCACGTCAAACTCTCCGGCGGCCTCTTTAAGAGAGCGTGGAGCTTGCTCATCTCAACGATAACCATGTTAATCTGGTCGCTCACCAACTCACCGGTAGGCCGCCTTAGCGAGATATTGCTCACAAACTCCGGCCAATCCGGGAAAACCGGATGCGTACAGAACGTAACCTGATACGTCCGCACCATATCGCGGTACTTCACCCCTTTCGACTTCTGCGACGAGTGCAAGTCCGTCAAATAATAGACCGACTTGTTTATGAAACTCAGGTACTCGTCGTCCGAGCGCTCAACCCGATGAGACGCCTGCATCTCCACGTCCACCTGATCCCCGCCGTCTACGACGCAGTTCACGTCGAGGCGCTCGTTTTTCTCGTCGTCGTCAGACACCGGCAGTTCATTGTTGCGTATCTGCACCGCCAAGACCGGACGCTCCAGAACCGCCGAAATGACGCTTTTAAGCACGGCTCCGGCGTTGGGGTTCGTGAGCAGCGTCTTGAATATATGGTCGTCTGACGGCGGCAGAAGGTCTGCGTCTGTCGGTATTTGTACCATTTGGACAACTTCCTCTCTATCATATAATATACTAAATCCCCGCCCAAAAAGCAAAAAAACGGCAAAAATTGCGCTTTCCGGCATACGGGGCAGTCTATGAGGCCGAAATAAGGTCAAAATCGCCCCCGTCAGCCCCCAAGCCTCGCCAAAATCCGCCCCAAACCGGTACCGCCGGGGAAAATATATTTGCATACAGGGCGTGTCGGGTATTATTTTAAAGAATTACACAGGTTTTCGCATTATGACGAGGTTTTGGTGCATTTCGGCGCTGTTAAGGAGAATGTGAGATGGACTATTTTGATAATCTTGACGGCAACGGCGTGGTTCGCGCCATTCGCGCTTTTGCCGGTAAAACCGCGGAGGGAAAATAATGAAAAATTCAGTATCGAAAAGTTTGGCTGCCGCGGCCCTCGCGCTGGCGGCGGTTGCGTTCACAGAGGCCATGGGCGACGGCGCATCATCCCAGCCCGATTATTTATTCGGGCAGAACTTTGCGGGAAAAGATGTGCCTTTAGTATATGATGATTATGACTACGCCGGACTTAACGTCTATATGCCCAATACCGGTTTTTCGGCGGGAAGGATAATAATATACAACGGATCTGTAAATTTATTGGATGAAAAGATTCCTGAGACGGCGTTGGCCGTTCTTGATAAAAAAGAGCTGCGGCTGCTCAGGAACGCAATCTTCGCAAAGCACGGGATGATATTTCAGTCGGACGACCTTAAGGCGCACTTCGGGCAATTTTCATGGTACAACCCAAAGAGCGACAATGTCAATAATCAATTAACAGATATTGATAAGGCGAATGTGCAGAGAATACTGGCGTTTGAAAACGCAAAGCCTAATACAAGGCTAAGCAGGAAAGATTTGATACATTATTATTCTAACATTGTCCCCGCTCCGAGCTGGTGCGCCAGCCTGAGTATAAATGAGGACAATACCATTAATTATGACGGGGGCGGAGAAGATAAATTCAAAGGAAGCTATAAAATCGAGAATGGTTTTCTTGTTGTGCTTGTTACAGAGCAGCATGTATCTGCGGAGGAACCCCGGCATAAGGAATATTTTCTTGACAAGAGCTGGCGCTGGCCCGGCGGCGTAACATACAAAGACGGAACGGTCACATACAGGGAGCCGGTTAAAATGGTATTCCCGCTCGGAGAGCCTCCTCGGACTACGGCTGATTTTCCTTATATAGGGCGGAAAATAGGCTCTATTGTGTGGTGGACCTCATCGGGAAACTAACATTTTTTTTATATTGCAATAAAAATAATGTATATTTACTGCTTAGTACCGGTTAACCATCAACCCAGACGGCAAAGATATGCCCTGCCTTACCTGCACCGACCTCCGCGTCTCTTTCTCGATCCAAAAAAAGACCGCCCACGCCGTACGGGGGGTGTCTTTTGGGTTGGACGACCGCAAGACGCTCGGCATCGTGGGGGAGTCCGGGTGCGGGAAGAGCGTTACCGCGCTGTCGGTTATGCGCCTCGTCCCCGTCCCGCCGGCCAGGATTGAGTCGGGGTCGATGATTTTCGAGGGGGCGGACCTGCTCGCCATCCCCGAGAAGCAGATGTGCGGGGTGCGCGGTCGGCGGATATCGATGATTTTTCAGGACCCGATGACCTCGCTCAACCCGGTGTTCACGTGCGGCGGGCAGGTGGCGGAGTCGCTCCTGCTGCACAAGGGGATGGGCAAGGCAGAGGCGGCGGAGTTCTGCGAGCGGCTCTTCGCGGAGGTGGGGATAGCGGAGCCCAAGCGGGTCTACGCGGCGTACCCGCACAACCTGAGCGGCGGGATGCGCCAGCGGGTGATGATTGCCATGGCGCTGGCCTGCTCGCCGAGGCTCCTGATCGCGGACGAACCCACCACGGCGTTAGATGTTACCGTACAGGCGAGATTGTTGGAGTTGCTTAAGGAGTTGCAGGATACCAAGGATATGAGCATGATACTTATCACTCATAATCTGGGGATAGTGGCGGGCATGGCGCACGATGTAATAGTCATGTACGCGGGGGAGGTCATGGAGGCGGCGCCGTCTAAAGAACTGTTCGACGCGCCCCGCCACCCTTATACCGACTGCCTGCTGAAGACTATCCCGTCTATAGAGAAGCGCAGCGAGCGGCTGACGGTGATACCGGGGACGGTGCCAACGCCGCTTGAGATACCGGAGGGGTGCCCGTTCCACCCGCGCTGCCCGAGGGTGACGGACCGGTGCAGGAAAGAGCATCCGCCGCTGCACGCGGTTAGCGGCAATCATCAGGTAAGGTGCCACCATTATGAATAAGGGGGATGATATCAACAATGCGGACGGTATTAATAATTTGAATAGCGGTGATGATATCTGCATCGACATCAAAGACCTGAAAGTCCATTTCCCTGTCCGCGGCGGCCTCGTGGGGAAGATAAGCGGGTGGACTAAGGCGGTGGACGGCGTGTCGTTTCGGGTAATGCGGGGCGAGGTCTTCGCCGTGGTCGGCGAGTCGGGGTGCGGGAAGACTACCACCGCGCAGGCCGTGATGGGGTTGATACCGCCTACGGGCGGGTCTATACATCTGTCGCTGGGGGATTATAAGGATAAGCCGGTGACGTGGGCGGATATGCGCAGCGCTGCCAACCGCAAAAAACTGCGGCGGCAGATGCAGATCGTCTTTCAGGATCCGTACAGTTCGCTGAACCCGCGCATGTCCGTCCGAACAATCCTTGAGGAGCCGCTCATCATCCACAAATTGGGGTCCAAAAAAGAGAGGGAGGCGCGGATCGCCGAATTGCTGGATCAGGTCGGCCTCTCCCCCGCCTACCTCGACCGCTACCCGCACGAGTTCTCCGGCGGGCAGCGGCAGCGCGTGGGGATCGCCCGCGCGCTCGCCACGTCGCCGGAGTTCGTTGTGGCGGACGAGCCGGTCAGCGCGCTCGACGTGTCGATCCAGGCGCAGATCATCAACCTGCTGCAGGATTTGCAGCAGCGGTACCGCCAGACGATGCTGTTCATCTCGCACGATTTGGCCGTCGTGCGGCACATCGCCAACCGTATCGCGGTGATGTACCAGGGGCGGATTATGGAGATGGGCGCCAACGAGCAGATTTTCGCGTCGCCGGCGCACCCTTATACGGAGCTATTGCTCAGGAGCGTGCCCACGGTGGGGTCGGCGGCGGCCCCCAGGCGGCAGGAGGTTGACGGCGACAGGGACGCGCCCGGCGGCGATTTGGGCGGGTGCGCTTTCTATCCGAGGTGCCCCCGGCGGTCCGAGCGGTGCCGGCAGGAAACGCCTCCGTTGGAGGATTTGGGCGGCAATCGTCTGGCGGCGTGTTTTTGCCGTTGATTTTTTACCGGGATTTTAGTATATTTATAGGTTATATTGATAAAAAACATTTTATTTATAGATGGATATTGCAGTGGCGGCATTTGAACCGCCCGCTTGTCCATAAATATCAATCCACACACAATAAAAGGAGTAAGTACAGCATGTCACAACAGATGGAGTTTCAGACCGAAGCGAAGCAGCTGCTTCACCTGATGATCCACTCGCTCTACAGCCACCGCGAGGTATTCCTCCGCGAACTGATCTCGAACGCCTCCGACGCGCTCGACAAACTGCGCTTCGAGGCGCTGACAAACCCGCAGCTTGCCTCCGGCTCCGAGCCGGCCATCCGCGTGAAGCTCGACAAGGAGGCCAAGACCGTCACCATCTCCGACAACGGGATCGGGATGACACGCGAGGAGGTCATCGATAACATCGGCACCATCGCGCGGTCGGGGTCCAAGGCGTTCCTCGAGAAGATGACCGGCGACCAGAAGGCCGACTCTAACCTCATCGGGCAGTTCGGCGTCGGGTTCTACTCGGTGTTCATGGTCGCGGCGAGCGTCAAGGTCATCACCAAAAAAGCCGGGGACGGCGCGGCGGCGGTGATGTGGGAGTCTTGCGGCGAGAGCACGTATACCCTTGGCGACGCCGAGAAGGACGGCCACGGGACAGACGTCATCATATCGCTCAAGGACGAAGAGGCCGTGTACGCGGAAAACTGGCAGGCGCGGTCGCTCATCAAAAAATACTCGGACTTCATCGCGTTCCCGATATATCTGCCAAACGATAAGGGCGAGGAAGAGGTCGTCAACCAGACAAAGCCCCTGTGGAGGCGCGCGGCGGCAGAGGTTACGGAAGAGCAGTACGAGGAGTTCTACCAGCAGGCGCTGGGCGGCTACGGCAAGACGCTCTCCACGCTGCACACAAACGCCGAGGGCGTGCTCGAATACTCGTCGATAATCTTCATCCCCGCCACCGCCGGTTTCGACCTCTTCTCAAACGAGCGCAAGCACGGGGTCAAGCTGTACGTCAAGCGCGTGTTTATTATGGACAATTGCAAGGAGCTTCTGCCGGAGTATCTGCGCTTCGTGCGCGGCGTTGTCGATTCGGAGGATTTGCCGCTCAACGTGTCGCGGGAGATTTTGCAGCAGAACGCGGTCATCGAGCGGATATCAAAGGCGCTGGTGTCGAGGATACTCGGCAAGCTGAAAGATCTGGCCGAGAACGAGCCGCAGGTGTTTAAGGAGTTTTGGAAAAATTTCGGGCCGGTGCTCAAAGAGGGGCTGCATACCGATTTTGAGAACCGCGAGAAACTTTTGGAACTGATACGCTTCCAGTCGTCTATGGGCGAGAGCGCTGATGATCTGGTGTCGCTCAAGCAGTATGTTGACAGGATGCGCGAGGGGCAGAAAGACATCTACTACATCACCGGCGAGAGCCGCGAGATTGTGGAGAAGAGCCCGCACCTTGAGGTGTTCAAGGCCAAGAGTATCGAGGTATTGTATCTGGTAGACCCGATTGACGAGTGGATAGTAGTAGACATCTACAATTACAACGATAAGCAGCTCAAACCCGTAAACAAGGGCGGGCTTGACCTGGGGGAATTGGGCAGGGACGAGGCGGAGAAACAGGTTAAGGCGCAGACGGAGCTTACCGGGTTTTCGGGGCGGATAAAGGAGATATTGTCCGACGTGGTGGAAGACGTGCGCGTAACCGGGCGTCTCAAGGACAGCCCCGCCTGCCTTGTCGCGGGAGAGCACGCCATGGGCGCGCACTTCGAGAAGATAATGAAGGCGATGGGCCAGGAGGTGCCGGCCACGAAGAGGATTCTCGAGATCAACGCCGACCACGCGATCATCAGAAACATGAACGCTCGTTTCGAGAAAGACGCTAACGCTCCTGAACTTGCGGAGTGGACGATGCTTCTGTACGACGGTGCGCTCATCGCGGAAGGGCACATGGTGTCTGACCCGCTGGCGTACTCGAAGCGTGTTAACAATATGCTGGCGAAGATTAGTGAAGCTGGATAAATAGTGCTGAGTTTGGAGTGTGGAATGTTGAGTTATTTGACGTTAACTCCAAACTCCAAACTCCACACTCAACACTCCAAACTCCATAAACTGGAGACAATATGGCAACGATTGCGCTGTTGACGGATTTGGGGACGGACGGCTGGTTTGCCGGAGAGCTTAAGGGGGCTATCCTCTCGCTCAACCCGATGGCTATGCCGGTGGACCTGACACACTCCATACCGCGGGGCGCCGTCGCCGAGGGCGCGTTCGCGTTGTTCGCGTCGTACCGCAGCTTTCCGGAAGAAACAGTCTTTCTCGCGGCCGTAGACTACAGCAACGCGCAGGAGCGCGTCATAGCCGCGAAGAGCGCTTCGCACCTATTCATCGCGCCCGACAACGGCCTGCTCTCGTGGGTACTGCGGCGCGAGAGGCTGGCCGATGTGCGTGAGGTCAACATCGAGGAGTACCTCGTGCCGTCGGGATGCTCCACGTTCCCGGCGCGTGACATGCTCGTCCCCTTAGCCGCCGCGCTCTCCGACTGGCTCTCGTTCGATAACTGCGGCGACCTCACGCCAAACTACGTAAAATTAGACTGGCCCGCGCCAAAGGCCGCCAACAACCAATTGACAGCCGCGATAATACACAACGACAGGTTCGGCAACGCGATAACCGCCGTAAGCCCGCGAGAGCTGACCGACGCCTGCGGTGAAAATTGCGTATGCACGATAGGCGGCGGCACCAGCGTAAAAATCTGCTCTCACTATGGAGACGTCCCAAAGGGAAGCGCGGTCGCGTACCCGGGGTCGGCGGGGCTTATGGAGATAGGTGTCAACGGCAGCAGCGCGGCGGAAACGCTGGGGCTAACGGTTGGCAGCGAGATCTGTTTTGTGAGGGAATAGCAAGGGCGCGATAAATCGCGCCCCTACGGCAGTGTTATATCAATGCAGTATACTACCACAGAATCAGCGATATCAATCCTCACCCGTATTCATTATATACTCGAATATCTTGTTCTGAAGAGCGTCCATGTCTACCGGCTTGGTAACATGGTCGTCCATCCCAGCGTCGAAGCTGCGGTCGAGGTCGTCTTTCTGGTCGGCGGCGGTCATCGCGATGATCGGGATCTGCTTCGCCCATTCCGACTCGTTCTCGCGGATGCGGATCGCCGCGTCGTGGCCGTCCATCACCGGCATCTGGATGTCCATCAGGATCATCGAATAAGCGTTGGGGTTGGCCTCGAACAGTTCGCACGCCTCCTGCCCGTTGGCCGCGAACTTGAACTTCACGCCGGAGCCCTCGAAGAACGCCGCGATCAGTTCGCGGTTCACCTGTACGTCTTCGGCGAGAAGCACGTGGCGCTCCATCATGCGAACCGTTTCGGGCAGCCGGCGGCGCAGAGACGGCATGGCGCCAAAGAGCGGGCGCACCTTGCCGCCGCTGTTACCCTCATCCTCATCTTCATCTTCATCATATTCACTATCATCCTCAGATTTTTCCTCATGGCCGGAAACATCATCTTCGTCCGGCAGATCCCCTACCGATGCCTCCAGTTCATCCAGTTCACCCAACCCGTACGATTCATCGGCATCCGGCGCATTTACGGGAACGGCTACAGTGTCGGCGGCGTAAGCTTCTTCCTCCGGGAAGGGAACCGGATCGACCACCGATCTCTCCATATCGTCGTCCCCCAGCTCCTCACCCGCATCCGTATCCGTATCCGCCTCGCCGGCAGCGGTGTACGCCTGGGCGCCGTACCAGCCGCCCGCGCGCGTCCCGTTCACGGCAATGGGGGCCGCCGCGGTGCGCCCATCGCTGCCGGCGGCGGCTTCGTTCACGGCGGTACGGGCCGGGGCAGAGTATCCGGAACCGCCGGCAGCGGCATCATTCACGGCGGCACGGGCCGGGGTAGCGTATCTGGAAGTACCGGCGGCGGCCTCGTTCGCTGCGGCTGGCTCCGATGGAGCGTACCTTTTGCCGCCGGCGTTAACATCGGCCACGGCGGCGGCATCCGCTGCTTCAGCGCCGTCTTTCGCGCCGTCGTCCGCAACCTTTATCATGGCAAACGTAGTCTTCCCCCGCTTAACCGCGGAGGCCTTCATGTTTTTGACATACACCCACACGACAAAAACAATCACTCCTGTCAACAGGGCCAAAACTGCGGTAATAATCATTTGTTCTGTCATTAATACCTTACCTTACGTTGGTGATAGGCAACAAACACTGCATATATTATTTATCAACATCTATATATTAATCATAATAATTTACGCCATAGATATCAAGATTTTTGTTAACTAATTATCCTCCGGCAGAACCCTAACCGCGCCCTGGTCCGCCGACGCCGCCAATAACGCATACGCCTTCAGCGCGGCCGGCACGACGCGCTCCCGGTTCGGCTTGAACGCGCCCTTGCCCTTAGCCTTCTCCTCGCCGCGCCTCTTCTCTAACTCCGCGCCGTCTACACGAACATTAATAGTGCGCCCCGGAATGTCTATCTCTATAATATCACCCGTCCTGATAAGCCCAATCTCCCCGCCGCTCGCGGCCTCGGGCGAGATGTGGCCTATCGACAGCCCCGACGTGCCGCCTGAAAAACGCCCGTCGGTAATAAGCGCGCACTCCTTGCCGAGGTGCATAGACTTTATGTAGGAGGTTGGATAGAGCATCTCCTGCATACCCGGACCGCCCCGGGGGCCCTCGTAGCGGATCACCACCACGTCGCCGGCCTTTATGCCGCCGCCCAAAATCCCCTCGCAGGCGGCATCCTGCGAATCGTACACCTTCGCCGGGCCGCGGAACTTGAATATAGACTCGTCAACACCGGCCGTCTTTACGATACAACCCCTATTGGCGATGTTGCCGAAGAGAACGGCAAGCCCGCCGTCTTTAGAATAACAGTGCTCAATGTCGCGGATACAGCCAGCCTCCCTGTCGAGGTCCAGCTCGTCGTACATCTTCTCCTGCGACCCGAACACAAGGTTGCGCCCGGCACCGCCCGGAGCGCTCTTGTACAAATCCAGAGCGTCGGGAGTCACCTTGGAGTCGCGGACATCGCAGGCCTCGAGCGTATCGGCCAAAGTCATGGCCTCCAGACGCGTTACCGACGTGTCAAGCAAACCGCCCCTCGAAAGCTCCGCCATAATGCCCATGATCCCGCCGGCGCGGTTGACGTCCTCAACGTGGTAGCTGCAGCTCGGCGCGACCTTGCAGAGCACCGGGATTTTGCGCGAGAGGCGGTCAATGTCCTCCATCGAAAATTCAACCCCGGCCTCGCGGGCTATCGCCAGAAGGTGCAGGACGGTGTTGGACGACCCGCCCATGGCGATATCAAGCGACATGGCGTTGAGAAACGCGGGGCGCGTCGCGATTGACCGCGGCAAAACGCTCTCATCACCCTTACCGTAATACTTCTCGGCCATCTTAACGATGAGCAGCGCGGCCCTGTCGAGGATATTGTAGCGCTGCTTGTGCGTGGCCACCACCGTGCCGTTGCCCGGTAGCGCCATCCCAAGCGCCTCGGCGAGGCAGTTCATGGAATTGGCGGTGAACATCCCGGAGCACGACCCGCAAGACGGGCATGCCGCCTTTTCAACCGCGGCAACCTCCTCGTCAGACACGTTCTTGTCGGCCCCCATTATCATCGCGTCAATCAAATCGTACTTCTTGCCGCCAACAACGCCGGCCTCCATAGGCCCGCCGGACACAAATACCGCCGGGATGTTGAGGCGCATCGCGGCCATCATCATTCCCGGGGTAATCTTGTCACAGTTAGATATGCAGATCATGGCATCGGCGCGGTGCGCGTTCACCATGTACTCAACGCTGTCGGCAATCAGCTCGCGCGAAGGGAGCGAGTAGAGCATACCGTCGTGCCCCATCGCGATCCCGTCGTCAATCGCGATAGTGTTGAACTCCGCAGCGAAACACCCCTGCGCCTCGACCATCTTCTTAACGTGCTGGCCGATATTGTGCAGGTGCACGTGGCCCGGCACAAACTGCGTAAACGAGTTGACAACCGCGATTACCGGGCGGCCCATCTGCGCCTCGGTCATGCCGTTGGCGCGCCAGAGGCTGCGCGCGCCGGCCATGCGGCGTCCCTCGGTAACGGTCGCGCTGCGTAATTTTATTGATGACATTTTTTATCCCCCGTACAGATTTTTGTGTTACTGTTAATGATACCGGATATCCGTAATCCGGCATCGCGCGGGCGGCCGCAAGCCGCCCCTGCATTGATGACCTGCCATCAATGTACATATTAATACGTTATTTCAATACGTTATTTCAAATCTTCCAGATACCTCTTCGACCTCTCCACAAACGCGCTGGCCGGGTAGCGCTCTATGAGCCGCCGAAACTCCGCACGCGCAAGCTCCGTCTGGCCCAGCTTCTGGTGCGCCAGCGCGATCTGGAACTGCGCCGCGTCGGCCTTCGTCGAATTCTTGTACGTGAGCACCTTGCTGTACGCCGCTATCGCCTCCGCCATCCTGCCCATCTGATAGTGGCACTCCCCTATCCAGAAATTGGACCTGTCGCGGTACTCGCCGTCCGGGAACTTCGCTAAGCAGTCAACAAACATCGCCATCGCCTTATCAAAACTGCGCGCGTTGAAAAGCCGCAGCCCGCTCATATATAAATCGTACTCCGGCGAAGACAACACCAGCTCGCCCGAGGCGGTGGTCGAAAACATCGCGTTGTTGACGGGCACCGGCGTGGGCGGCTTGGGCGGCGCGGGGCGGATGTGGGCCTCCAGCGCCTGCAGCTTGACGAACATGTCCTTGTAAGCCTCCGTGAGGAGCGCCAGCCGCGTCTCAACCTCCTCAATCTTGGCGGCCGACACATGCGACACCTCCTCGGAGAGGAAGACGATCCGGTTGTCGAGCTCGGCAATACGCGCCCGGAGCTCGGCGTTCTCGCGCTTGAGGCCGCCGGCGGCGCGCAATGCCTCGTCGGCGGTCTCCTTGACCCGGATCACGTCTATCTGGGGCAAAATAGCCTCGCTCTCGGCACTGCCGCCGCGCTTGGACTTCTTGGACTGAGCGTCAGCCGGAAAGGCCGAAACCAGCAAAAATACGGCTGCGGTGCATAAATACAACGCTTTAAAGACGGTTTTACTTGACATCATCTGACTGCTCCATATATAATGTTACGAATTACGAATCTATGCCTATAATACAATATATATTGTGGGCGTGGAAAGGTCAATACCCTATATTGGGATTTTTTTTAGATTTTATGGCCGGCGGATGTTCCGGCTGAGGATGAGATATTCTGACGCGGCAGGCTTGCCGCTTGTCTGGCACCGGGGCCTATTGCGGTAAATTGGGGTTTACCAATTTGATGGATATACGGTTTTGACGGAAACAAAACGGTTTTGTAGGGGCGATCGTCCCCGATCGCCCGCCGGAATTGCGATATTGCGTTTGATTTCAACGTATAACGCAATCCGTGCGTTGCGGGCGACCGGGGACGGTCGCCCCTACAGGTATTATCGGTGAAAATTTGCATTTACCGTACCCCCAGTACCACCGACACCCGCTCCGACACTCCGTCCCGGCCTCTGACCACGCCCCGCACCAAATACGTACCCTCAGCCACCAAACGGCCCCTGCTGTCCCGCAGGTTCCACGAGCCTATCCAGCGCCTCGAATTGGTGACGACGGCGGCAGGGTCGCTGACCTGCACCCTGTTTACGACGTTGCCCGACGGGTCGTAGACCGTCAGCACGCCTACCTTTATCTGCTTGCCCGTACGGTAGAAATTCACCGGCCCCGCCGGCCTGCTTACAGGATTTGGGCCCGCAACCATCCCCCCTATCACCACCTCCGCCGGGACCACGATCACGACCTCCTCGACCCTGGGCGGGACTGCTCGACTTACCTATGCAACCAGATTATAATTCAATATTATTATACTCGATAACAAACGTACCAGCATCGTCAAAATACTTCAACAGCGATAGGCACATATTTAGACTATCGTGAAGTCCTCGATTATAAAAATAATAACTGATGTTTTCATTGTCCTTGTAGGGTTGGATACTAAAATGATTAAATTTTAGCGTTTTCTTTTGGAGAAATTCATCTTTATCGCTCCAAAAACCAATATTGTCTTTATTGGAATACCCATCGGTCTTTAATGCGTTTCGATCTGTTTCGGAAAGGGCATCCAATTTAGGTTTGAAAATTTGGATCGCGAGCCGTGCCAATCCAAGCGATGATACACGCTTTTCGCGTTTCTCTTTTTTGCGATGGATAGTTTCACCGTTTTCGGAGATGTAATAATATTTAATCGGTTTATTCTTTTTCGAGAATGGCAGGATATAATTATAACTATCGCTAAAACCGTCGAAATCAGCGTGAATACCATCATCTTGTGCGATTAATATTTTAGGCATTTTATATCTCCTACTGTTACTTATGAAAAAGTGAAAATGTAGCACCACTTTTGTTGAACGTAATTATCACCTTTTGGCGTTAGTTTATTCCCTTCTTACCATTGAGAATATCCTTAAAACTCGCATCCGCAATAGCGTTGCTTTGTTCTTTGGCCGCCGTGTAAATCGCTTCATCGGCGGACATCCCCGTGTCAGCTTTTATGGCAGCCATTCTTTTTGTGTCAGGGTCTAAGCGTGGATGTGCGTTGATCGCCCGCTTTTCTGCGGCGATGCTTTCAAGCCCAGTCCACATTCCGTAACCACCGATTCCGTTAATGCTCATTTAGTTCCTCCTGTGTTCAAGGTTAGAAATGGACGGAAATGCGATTCCGTCCTACGATTAATCACTAAAGTCCCAATTTACGCAACTTATTAGCCTCCTTAGCCTCCTTAAGCTCCATCTTGTATTTCACAAGATCTACCTTTGCTTTAGCTTTTGAAAGCGTCGCTTTATTTGCCGCATTTTCACACCTTTTACTACAATATGACCCAAATCCTTTGCCTTTCATACTCTTACCACACCAGGTACAGGTACTGTTAAAAAGACCAAACATGAAAATCCTCCCTCCATTTTGTAAAATTGTGATTATAAATAGCATCCCCATTCGAGATGTTCTTTTCTATGAAATAGCGATTGAACGCGACAGGAAATACCGGTCGTAATGACCTTTTTATGCTGCTGTATAGATGGTTGACAATAAATGCGTAAAAAATTATATAATATATAAATAAATGTAGCTGGGGGGGGGGGGGGGGGGGTTGTTTTTGATGTTCGACTTCATAAGACAACGCTCCGTTTAAAAATGTATAATCCTAAAACACTAATCCCTGCAATAGCCACAGCAACAAATTCAACCACTTATAATAAATCTACATTATGGCATTTATCATGTCAAGGATAAAAATCACAAAAATCGTATCGGCAAATTTTGCCCATTTGGGCCGGGTCGGGATAAATTGAACCCCGGCAAAATTTGCCGATATGGACGGGTGGGCCGGTATAAAATCGAGTTTCGGGAAATTTCCGGCGTTTGTTTAATAAAAAACGGTCAAAAACGCTGTTTTTGGGGTCGTTTGGGGCGTTTTTGGGGCGGGGGTGCATAATTAAATATATAATTCCCAATAGATTTTTTTTATATCGTACCGCGCGCCCTCCGACACTTGCTCCACCACAGCCTTGCTAACGCCGAACAGCACCTTGCCGAAGAAGTCTATCGTCTCGAGAAACTGTATTTCAAATACCGCGATCTCGGCGCCGTCTATCTGCGCTTTCATGTCTACGCGGTTGGTCTTTTTATCCGGGGCGTATTTGTTGCCCTCGCTCTCAAGTATAGCCGTAACCTCAACTTTCCTCTTGAGAAGTTCGCTAAGGAAACCGCTGGTAATGCCGAAATTGGCTTTCTCGCGCAGCAAATACTTTATCGCGTAGTCGAAAGAAACTATTGCGCGCTCTTCCATAGGCATCCCCTTTGGGCTTTTGGACCGGTTATATTATTAAAAATATAATACAATGTGGTGCCGGGTGGGCATTTTTTTGTAAAAAAGCGGGTTGGTATTGACTTTAATACGCATAATACGTATTTTAACAGTATGACGTTTCGTGAAACACTATCCTTAAACAGGCGGGATTAAAGTAGGAGGTGGCATGAAGCTGACGTATCCGGCGATTTTTTACAACCACGAGTCCGAGGGATGTTATACGGTGGAGGTTCCCGACCTGCCCGGGTGTACCAGTTGGGGGGAGACGCTGGCCGAGGCGATCCTTATGGGTGTAGACGCCGCCTCCGGCTGGGTGCTCGACGAGCTTGAAGACGGAAAAGCGGCCCCCAAGGCGTCTCCTATTGGTGATATCCGTCCCGAAGAGGGAGGTTTTGTCAGTATGCTTGTATTGGATATGGATTCCTACGCCGAAAAGTACAGCAAGAAATCCGTGCGTAAAAGCCTCACCATACCGGCGTGGCTAAATACATTCGCCGAGGAGAGGCACATAAGTTACTCCAAGGTGCTGCAGGATTCGCTGACGGAGATGTACCAGCGGGAAAATCAGGCCGTTTGCGGTTGATACCATCCCATATTTTGAAAAGGAGTTTACAGACGATGAAAAAAATGCGGATTTGGGCCATATTGCTGCTTGTGGCGGCAGTTGCTGGCGCTGCGTACTATCTTGGCGTGAAGTCGGTCACCTCCCCCCCTGCCGCCGGCGGTACTGACGCGGTTTCGGATACCGGCGTTTCCGGCGTTGCCATCCCGCCCAATGTTCCGGCTGCCCCTGTCCCGGAGCTTGAGGCGGATGTTAAGGAGGCTGCGGCCGGCGGTTACCTCTACGCTATCGGCATTGGGGAATCTACGGATGAGATGACCGCACGCAGTGTATCCATAGACAACGCGAGGGCTGATATCGCCGCCGCCTTGCTGGCACGGCCGCATGGCACGGCACAACCGGAGGTGAATGTGGCCAGTTCGGTCCGCAAGACCGTTACGCAGTACGACAAAGGCAGCGGCAGGTACAGGGTCTACTCGCTTGCAGTCCAAAATAAAGAAGTAACCCGTGCGGATTCGGCGGAGATTGAGGGGATTATGAACTCTTTGGGCACAGGCAAAAAGTGAATTAGCCCTCTACGTCGAGCAGTTCGCCCTTGCCCATCTCCAGGCCCTTGACCTTGAGCTCTACGCCGGTCTTTAGCATTTTGGACGCCATATCGGTCATTTGGGCGCTTGATGTCTGTATCACGCGGTTCATGGCCTCGGTACTGCGGGCGGTTAAGAGCATTGAAATCATGTCCATAAACGGCTTCCCCCTGTTTTGGGTTGAAATACTATTATGTTTATCGGCGGATTGCCGCTGAACTTTAGCGGTTTTCCCCTGCGGAATAATTATATTATACCTCTATGAACGCAGAAGCGACATCCACCCTGTTACGCATGCTCCGGCCCGAGGAGGAGTTCGAGACCGGCGCTAAGTACCTGTCGGGCTTCTTCCGGCGCACCGAGGAGCACTGGGACGCCGGGGACGTGCTTGAGGGGCTTTTTGCGTCGGACGCGAGCCCCAAGCTCATAGAATACGCGCTCTTCTGCTTCTTCCACATAGGCCGCGCCGACCTCGACACCGCGGCGAGCGTGATGAAGATGCGGCGGCTCAACGCGTTATTGCTGCGCGCGCTGAGGTACCCCCATTTACTCAGCGAGCGGGAGCGCGGCGTGGTGGGGAGGATGCGGGCGGAGTCGGGGCTGCGGGACATGGCGCACTTCTGGCAGATGTGCTGCACGTCGGGGCAGGTGATAAGCGCCCTCTTCGCGCGCCGGCCGGTCCACCCGGAGTACTGCCGGGTCCTCGCCCTGCTCATAGAGTGCGAGGCCGCCGCCCTTACGGAGCGGCTCAACTGGGTCTCCGACAAGATCGACCCCTACGACCTGCGGGCGATGTCGAAGATCCTCCCGTTGGTCACTATATATGAAGAGAGGGCGCGGTCGTACAAGCTCCTCGCGGCGGCGGTCAAAAAGGGCGAGGAGATCGGCAAGGCGATCCTGTCGTTCGAGTACTTCATGAAGGAGGACGACTTCGTGAAGTGGCTGAAGCGCGTTGATAAAAAGGAGAATTTGAGGGGGTTCCACGACGCGCTCTCGAGCCAGCGGGAGAAGAAGATCCCCACGCGGGCGCTTGTGGGGGTGAGCAGCATAACCCGCTGCCTCCTCGGGGATATACAGCAGAGCCCCCCGCTGCACTGGGTCACCACAGCGCTGGGCAGGTGCGAGCGTCCGCAGTTCGCCGTAGACTGCGGCGGCAGGGCCCCCCTCATAGAGAAGCTCCTGACCGGATCGACGATACACATGGCGGGGACGCTCGTGCGGGGCGACTATAGGCTTGAGGCGTTCGCGGCCCTCACCGGGCCGGACATGCTGACCATCCCATTAGATAAGAAGGGCGCCGAGCCGGACCCCTACGACCTCGTCTGCCGCGCCATGAGCAACGACGCGATTCTCCTGCGCCTGCTCGACAACCCGAAGGTCCACAGCCGCCCCGGGCTCGTGGAGTACGTGGCGCGCGCCAGCCGCTCCATCGCCGTGCTGACCAAGATCGCCTCCACCCGCGAGCTCTACACCGGCACCGGCAACGCCGGCGTCCCCGCCGCCCTCCTGCGCAGCCCCTGCGCCATCCCCATGACCCTCCTGCGGGGGTTCGTAAGCCCTAAGTACGTATCGATACAGGATTTACGAGAGATAGAGCGGGCAGGGCACGCGGTACGGCGGGATGTTTTGGCCGAGGTGGAGAATTATATGAAACGCAGGAAATAAATGGACATTTACGGTTGTTGTTTAATATACGCCTGTAGGGGCGACCGTCCCCGGTCGCCCGCAACGCATGGATTGCGTTATACGTTGAAATCAAACACAATATCGTAATTCCGGCGAGCGATCGGGGACGATCGCCCCTACAAAACCGTTTTGTTTCCGTCAAAACCGTATATCCATCACAACGCTAAACCCCAATTTACCATCAAAAACACGCAATAAAACATAATTTCCACATTTTTTTATTTACCCCTTGACTTTCATCCACGCATGTATTATCTTTATAAGTTATTCATATTGACATTTTTCAATACATATTCTGTAAGGAAGGGCGAGGACAAAATGAGGGACAAGATTCACCCCAAGTACGAGGCGGCTACATTCACCTGTTCGTGCGGCAACGCTATTGAAACCCGCGCAACTATCGGCAGCACGCATATCGATATATGCAACAGTTGCCACCCCTACTACACGGGCAAGCAGAAGCTGATCGACAGCGCCGGGCGCGTTGACAAGTTCCGCAAGCGTTACCAGAAGACCGCGGCGGAGAGCTAGCGTTCTCAAATTTTCGGCTTATGGCGGGGAGGAGCTATCCTTTTCCGCCTTTTTTTACATCTATGGGGGGATAATAAAGATGTCTATACAAAAACGTCTGTTTACGTTTCTTTGCGCCCCGGCTTTCCTGTCGCCGCTCTTCGCCTCCAAAAAGGACACGGTTGGGGGGCAGGCGCTCATTGAGGGCGTGATGATGCGCAGCAAGGAGCGGATCGCCTGGGCCGTGCGCAAGCCCGACGGCGGGGCGGTCATCGAGTCCTACCCGTTCGTGTCGGTTACCAAAAGGGTCAAGGTCTGGGGCATCCCGGTGGTACGAGGGGTGATCAACCTGTTCGAATCGCTCAGCTGGGGGTACAAGGCGCTGTCGCGGTCGGCGGATATCGCTATTGAGGAGGAGGAGAAAGCGGCCAAGGACAAGGCTTCCGGGGATAACGGCGCCAAAATTGCCGTCTCCGCGGACAGCAATCCATCCGTCAGCCCAAAAATCGCCTCCGCCGACGGTATTGACGGGCAAAATTCATCAACCGATAATATCGCCGGGCCGGCGCCATCAGCCGATAACCCGCCCGCATCCCCGACCGCAAAGAAAAAACCGTCCTTCATGGACCAGTTCTACAACACAATTACCCTAATAATCGCGTTCGGCATATCCATCGCGCTCTTCATGTACGCGCCGATGTGGACGGTGAACAACGTCCCGTTCATCCAGGAGTCGCCGATGCTCTTCAACCTTACGGCGGGTATCATCCGCATCGTCCTCTTCCTCATATATATAACGCTAATCAGCCTCTGGAGCGACATGCGCCGCGTGTTCGAGTACCACGGGGCCGAACACAAGGCCATATTCGCGTTCGAGGACGGCAAGGACCTGACTGTAGACAACATTGAGCCGTACACCACAGTGCACCCGCGCTGCGGCACGAGTTTCCTGATACTCGTCGCGCTCTGCAGCATACTTCTGTTCTCGGTGATAGACGCGCTCTATATACAGTATGTTTACGATTTCAGGGATAACCTCCCGTACCGCTTCGGCCTGCACCTTGTGCTTATGCCGCTCGTTGCCGGGATATCGTATGAATTTTTGAAGCTCTCAGACAGGTTCCAGCACTGGCCGATAGTGGGCATGCTTATCAAACCGGGGCTGTGGCTTCAGAGAATCACCACGCGCAAGCCCGACGCGGCGCAGATCGGGATTGCCGTCAAGGCGCTGGAGGCCGCGCTGTGATATCCGCTAAGGTAGAGGACATACTCAGGCGGCACCGCGAACTCGAAGAGAAAATGGCCTCGCCGGAGGTAACGTCCGACCCGTCCAAGATGGAGAAGGTCGGGCGGGAGTACAACAGTTTGTCGCGGAACCTGCCGTCGTTCAAGAGGTATTTAGAACTGATAAGCCACATGGAATCGGCCCGCAAGGTGATGGAGGCGGAGTCCGACGCGGAGATGCTCGAACTCGCCAAGGAGGAGCTCGGCGCCCTCGAAGCCGAACTTCCGGAGTGCGAGCAGAAAGTGAAACTGCTGCTTGTCCCGCGCGACCCCAAAGACCTGAAAAACGCGGTGCTCGAGATACGCGCCGGCACAGGCGGTACCGAGGCCGGCATCTTCGCCGCCGACCTGCACCGGATGTTCACGCACTACTTCGAGAAGAGGGGCTGGGAAACCGAGGTCCTCTCGTCGAGCTACGGCGACCTCAACGCGGTCAAGGAGATCATAATAAACGTCCGCGGCGATAACGCGTACGGCGCACTGAAATACGAATCGGGTGTCCACAGGGTGCAGCGCGTGCCGCTCACGGAGGCGCAGGGGCGCGTCCACACATCGGCGGCATCCGTGGCCGTGTTCCCCGAGGCGGATGAGTTCGAGGTGCAGATAAACCCCAATGATCTTCGTATCGACCTGTACTGCTCAAGCGGCGCGGGCGGGCAGTCTGTAAATACCACGTACTCAGCAGTGCGGATAATGCACGTGCCCACGGGGCTCATTGTCACCTGTCAAGACGAGCGGTCGCAGCATAAAAACAAGGCCAAGGCGATGAAGGTTTTGCAGACACGGTTATATGAGATGGAACTGGCAAAAGTCGAGGCGGAGGAGTCGGCGTCGCGCAAGAGCATGGTCAGCACGGGCGACAGGAGCGCGAAGATACGCACGTACAATTTCCCGCAGAACAGGGTGACGGACCACCGCATCAACCTGACGCTGTATAATTTGGATAAGTTTATAAACGGCGATATGGACGAGATGATAGACGCACTCTCCATCGCCGATTTGAACGAACGGGTCAATGATGTGTGATGACGGCCAGCGAACTGTTACGCAATATCCGCGAGCGGCTGACACCGGCATCCGGGAATCCGGATCTGGCGCTGATTGACGCCGAGGATATCGTCTGCCAATCATTAAATATCACCAGAACGCAATTATATACGGATACGGCGGTTGTTGTTGGGGAGGATAACATCGCCGGAATCAACACAATTACCGAACGGCATATTGACGGGGAACCGCTGCCGTATATCCTCGGCAAAACTTATTTTTATGACAGGGAATTTTTTGTTGATGGCAATGTATTGATACCGAGGCCGGATACGGAAACAATCGTAGAAACTATCATCAATACCGAAAAAAATCACTCCGCGAAATTTATTGATATAGGTACCGGGAGCGGGATAATAGCGGCGGTGCTGACGGCGCACAGGCCGGGGTGGGTAGCGGTTGGGATTGATATATCGTACAAGGCGCTGCTGGTGGCGAGGATGAATGCGTCATCACCAACTGTTGAAGATGGCCGGGGGCAGCCGTCCGCGCGAAATTCATCCTCAAATAAAAATATTAGCCTGATATGCTGCGATATGCTGACAGCGGTCAAGCCTCAAAAACAGTTCGACTTCATCGTCAGCAACCCTCCGTACATATCATCCCCGCAGATGAAAACGCTCGACCCAAGCGTAATTCGCTACGAGCCGCACACGGCGCTCCACGGCGGGGAGGACGGGCTGGATTATTACAGGGTGATTTCCGGTACCGCCGGAATGTATCTTAAGGATGGCGGGCGCGTTTACCTTGAGGCCGGGTATGACCAGGGCGGGAGCGTTCCCGAAATATTGAGGGACGGCGGGTGGCGCGATATTGCCGTCATAAAGGATTTGGGCGGCAGGGACCGGGTTGTTACGGCGGTATCACCATAAAATAAAAACTGGCGGATTATGGAACAGTATCAGCACAAAAAAGCCCCGTTTGACTCTCCCCTGCCGGGCCGTCTCGGCTCCAACCCAGCGGCAGCCATGCTGTCCTGTCTCTATAAAGCCGCCGTCAATGCCCGTAATTTTGCCTACGATTCGATACCCGCGCTCTCTAAGGAACTGGGGCGGCCAGTTATATCTGTTGGCGGGATACGGGCGGGCGGCACCGGCAAGACCCCGGTGGCCAAGCTCGTCGCGCGGCACATCATTGATAATTGCGGGTGCGGCGTCGCCTTCCTGTCCCGCGGGTACGGGCGGAAATCGAAACGCGCGGTCATCGTCCGTCCCCAAGAGGCGGCGGACTGGCGGGAGGTGGGCGACGAGCCGTGGATGCTGCACTCCAACATCCCGGAGTCGTGGCTGGGGATCGGGGCGGACCGGGCGGCCGTTGCCAGGATGCTCTCCCCCCTCCTGCCGGAGAAAACCGTGTTCGTTTTAGACGACGGATTTCAGCACAGGAAGGCCCGGCGGGGCCTCGACATTGTGTGCCTGAGCGAGGGCGCATTCGGCGACAGGATGATGCCGGCGGGATACCTGAGGGAGTCCATTTCGGCGCTTAGGCGCGCGGGCGTGGTATTGGTGGTAGGCGCGGAGGAGCGGGCCGCGGCGCTGCGGGAGACGGCAGAGGCGGTGGAGCGCAAGTTTGGGATTTTTAACTGTGGTGATAGTGATATAATTATACGTAATGATATTGTCAACAAAGAAATAACATCTTCAAACGACGTTGCGAGCAGAGACGGTCTATCCACCCCTCAAAAAACGCCAATTTGCGCGGTTTTGCTGCAATATCCCGATATTTGGGTTGAGGCCAAAAGCGGCGAAACCCGTTCCGAACCGCCAATTAAAGACCCTGTTGCCGTTTGCGGGATAGCGCGCCCGGAGAGGTTTTTGGCCACGCTGCGCTCGCTCTCCGTTTCGCCGGCCGAATTTCGTGCCTTCCCGGATCATTATAATTTTAAAAGAAAAGATCTTGCATTTGGGCATAATATATATTTAGAGAAAATAGTTACCACTGAGAAGGACGCGGCGCGGCTTTTATCGCCCGAATTTGCGGATCTTCGGGAGGTGTGGTACCTTAAGACGGGTCTGCGCTTTGCCGGCCGGGAGGCGGAGGCGGCGGTTTTGTCAAAAATAAACAGTATCTGTCGTACGTATCCGTAGGGGGCGGGCGGTATCCGCCCGGGTTACTGAGAATAAACAGTGTCTGTCATAAACATTAAAAGAGGAGTTGTTCCATGAAGTTTGCCCGCTTACTTGGCTTTGCTGCCATCCTTATGCTGGGGATTGTCTCAGTATTTGCAAATGAGGATAACAGTTCAGGGGATATCAGCAAGGATATCCGATATGTGGAGGTAAGGACACCGTTCAAAAGCATTTGGGTGAATAATGATGATCCCACAGGCGAGATTATCCGGCAAACCAGAAAAGGCGAATACCTTGAGCTTTTACAGGAAGGCGTGAGTTGGCACAGGGTCAAGGTTGACGGCAAAGTAGGCTATTTGGAGTCCAAGTTCGTCAAAGTCGTTGACAAGAAGGGTGCGCCTGTCATTACGTTCCTGCTCTATCTTCTGGTGTTGGGCGGCTGCGTATTCGGCGTTGTGCTCTATGTCAAGAAACAGCAGCGCTTAGCGTCCGGTGCAACTTCAGACACCGACCTTGACTCGATCCCGGACCCCGACGACATTCTGGACGACTAACGGAGACTCTATGAGGCGGTCGGTTTGGGCTATTGCGCATTTCGCGGTAATTCTCCTTTGCGTTGCCGGTGCCGTTGCACAGCAATCGGAGCAGCTGGAGATTACCAGAGACGCCAATATTCGCACCCTGCCCGAAATGGATGCACCCCGCTCCGGCGCAATATCGGCGGGTACGATAGTACCGGTGCTCGAAAAAAACGGAACCGGGACCTGGTACCTGATCAGGCACAACGGCGTCGAAGGGTGGATATTTCACGGACTGGTCCGGCAAGTTCATCAGCGTGTCCAGGCGGGCGATGTCTTCACCAAGCAGGATGCCTCCATGCTGCCGCCGGGCGCTCCGGTAGACATTGAGGAGAAACAGCAGAAGTTCGCGCAGATACTGCAAGACAATATTCTCATACGGGCAATCCTCGACCCGCAGTCCCCAATCATCCATAAGGCCCGCCGGGCTGAAGTCTTCCCCTTAGTCAGCGAAGGCGACTCTTGGTGCAGAGTCGAGGTAGGCGGTAAAGACACCGGCTGGGTCAAGCGGTCGGACATAGAGATCTTAGACACTAAGCCCAGCGCGGCCTCCGTCGTCGAAAAAGACTTGAAGACGGTTTTCATCGTCATAGCCATCGTGGTCGGCATCATCCTCATAATCTCGATTATCATGACGCTCCGCCACATCAAGGCCGGACGCGAGCGTGTTTTCGTCAGGAAGAACGCGCTGATACTCGCCAAAGAGAGCAAGATGGTAATCTCCACGCTGACCAACGCCGCATCAACAATGGAGCGCTGTTTCACAGAGATCGGGTTCACCGTAAGCGTAGTGAAAGACTCCGTGTCCGCGCGCAACAGCATATCGAACAGCATGCCCGACCTGATACTCGTAGACTGGAACTTCGAGCCGTCCATCTTCGCTAAAATAGAGAACCTCTTCGCACGCATGTCGCAGGCCGCAGCCACGTACTTCATTTTCTATAACGTGCCCGACCCGTCGGCGGTCACCCCCGGCAAGATACTGCGCAACGTCAGCTTCCTGGGGCTTACCGTCACCGACCGCGACCTCTTCAAGCAGGCGATCGTTCAATCGTCCGACGATGCCGCGCAGAACTTCCAGAAGAGCGTGCAGCGCTGCGCCCTTGAGGGCGACATCGAAGGCGGCAACCTGCTTGAGGTGCTGCAGTTCATCGAAATCGGCAGCAAGACCGGGTGCCTGATGGTCGCGGCCAAGAAGGGGCCCTTCGGCCTCGTCTACTTCGGCGACGGGCGGATCATATACGCGGCCACTAACGACTGCCAGGGCGTGGAGGCGGTCTACGCCATACTGAACCTGCCGGCCGGCAAGTTCCGCTTTATCACCAACAAACAGCCAAAAGCCGCCAACCTCAACCTGCCCACCCTCTCTGTGCTTATGGAGTGGACGAAAAACAAGGACGAGGCCCGCCGCTGACGGGGTCCGTCTTGCGGGCGCTTCCAGTATGTCTACCGGCACAAAACTAATGGGCATAGACTACGGCCGCCGCAGAATCGGCGTGGCGGTAAGCGACGACGGGGTTATCGCGCGCGGGTTTGGCGTTATAGACAGGCAGAAAACCCCCGGTTACATCAGCGAGTTACTGCGGTTTATTGATAACGAAAAACCGTCCGCTATTGTTTGCGGCCTGCCCCTTGGGGCCGATGATCAGGAGACCGCCATGAGTAAAGAGGCGAAGGAATTTGCCCTGGCAATCGCCGATAAGTCTAAACTGCCCGTCCATTTCATAGACGAAAGTTTCACATCACAAAAAGCCGCAATGCTTATGATGCACCGGAAGAAGAAGGCACGGAGGGACAAGTCTTTGTCGGACAGGATAGCTGCGTGTTTAATACTGCAGGATTATATCGATATGGGCCGCAGCGTCACTTCCGAACTTTAAAGCTGCCGACTAACGCCTGAAAATCCTCCAAGACAACCCCGAAATAATGCTCCTCCAGCGCGTAAAGGCCAATCTCGTTATAGTGCTTTCCGCCGCTCACGAAACCGTACACCATGCAGCGCCGGCGCAGACCGTTTTCCATAGCGTAAGACATCGTCAGGCGGAAGGCTTCGCGCCCGTCAACCATATCGGGAGCCAGTTCCTCTATTGTCAGGTTGAATATGCCCGGGGCCGAGCGGAGATTGTTGACGATGATCTCTGCGAGTTCAAAGGCGCGCATATCCGCGCCGAGCGCCAATTCGGTGTACTGGAGCGGCGAAGAGACCGGAAAACGCTTGATGTGGACGAAGTCCATGGGAGTGCTGTGGCGCGTGAGCAGGAGCGAGCCGGACGCAGCGTCTTCGTGGGCCAGCCACCGCGCCGGAAGGCCGGCCGTGAAACCCAATTTACCGGAGTACTGCCGAATGTCCGGGCCGACATGCTGCCAGGCCGGGGCCGCCGCTCTGCCGGCGCAGCCGGCAATCGCCATAGCTATTGTCAGCACAAACGCCGTCTTCGCCAACGGCGGCATCTTCATCATCCCCGATATAAACATTGATACCTTCTCCCCTGCCGTTATTCGCATTGGCTTAGCGCCTCCCTTGCCATTTTTATATCCTGAGCGTCGGGAACCAGTTCGCAGTATTTGCCCAAATATTCGCGCGCCTTCTCCTTGTCCCCCAGCGCAAAGTAGGCATAACCAGCCGCCCGCAGCGCGACGGTATCGTAGGGGTCGCAGGCGAGCGCTTTTTCGTACCACTCCGCCCATGCCACGCTTCTTGGGGCGAGCATCCGTTCCATGTCGCCGCGTATGAGCAATGCGGATGGATCGCACTCGTCAATCGACAGCAGCCTGTCTGTCTGCACCTCCGTCCAGTCGTGCAGGCCGGCTGAGTAGCTTGTTACCGCGTCGCTTAGCACCACGCTCCTGAGCCTGGCGTTGACTGTCCTGAGCCCGGCGTTGACCGGTTTCCTGCCGGCATCGCCCGTTGGAACGGCGGTGAAGTTTTCCGTGGCGGTCATATCCTTAATAAACTGCCTGAAGTTTTCCGGCGGCGTGTATCCGGCATCGGCCATCCTGGCCCGCGCCAGACTGTCGGCCTCCGCCTCAAACTCCTGACGGCGGCCATCGACTGCGGCACGCAGCGCACCGGTCATGCTCCAGAACATCATGTCGCTTGAATAACCCGAGCCGGGCCGGCGGGAGGCGTTAGGGTTCGGCGACGATGCCGTAGCCAGCGTCCGCTTCGGTTTTGCCTTCGACATCGTCATAGGCGTAAATTTTTTATTCGAGTCTCTCTTCGCGGCCGCTTTCGGCATAGTATCGGGCAGCAACGCCAGCGCTTCGGCACGGGCGTGCTCTTTTATGATACGCAGACTCTTCTCTGTATGGTCGAATACGACGTGCGCGAGCTCGTGGCCGAGGAACGCCGCGATCTGCGCCTCGCTTGCGGCGCGGGACAAAAGCCCGATGCAGACGTATATGGCGCCGTCGGGCGCGGCGAACGCGTCAAACGCGCTGCTGCGCAGGATTCGCACCCGCAAATTGTACCGTTTCCGCTCTTCGGGCGTAGCCAGCCTGACGAGGATCGCGTCCAAATGCTCTTCCAGGTCCCTGTCGTCCCACAGCAAGCCCTGATACCAAAACCTCTGTTCCATGCCCTTGGCCTGCGCCATCAGGCTTGGCACGTGGACGCCCTCAGACTCTGATTCGCGCGGCGCGCCGGGCATGGGCATCGTCTGGTCGTACCACAAAACGGCTCCGCTCCGTTCAACCAGTAAAGACGCGGCAAAGACCCGTTCCGGCGGAACCGCTCCGGTTGACGATGAAAGTATCCGGCGTCTCTCCGGCGAGAACTTCTCTTCGTAGCCGTAGGTATACACAAAGCCCTCTACCCCAAAATAGTCGCAAAGCGAGTCTAATGGCCCAACCGAAAAATTCGGCGGATCCCCGCCGTAGCCCGCGGCTGAGAAAAATTCGCTCTGAAAGGCGGTGCCGTGGTAGCGCATCTTCGTTTTAAGGCGGAAGAGGGGGCGCGAGCGGCCGAGGTCCGGCAGGATTATCGGGTTGTACCCCGCCTTCATCAGCATAAGCGCGGCGGATATGGAGGCCTGCCGCGATGCCTGTTTGCTCCAGTCGTCGCGGTATTCGAGAACCCCGCCGGCAGAGACGTCGTACATAAACATCTCGGCTTCGAGTATGCCTACGCGCACCCCGGTTCCGGGGCCGCCTTCAGCGCCGGCGAGCGACACGAGCGCCGCGATGATTAACAAAAAGACGGCGGGCGGTTTGCGGCCGCCCATGTAAAGTCCGTCAAACATAGCCATAGCGCGTTACCTGTTCCCCGGCCGGTTCTGCCTCTGCGCGGGCCTCTGCTGGCCGCCCGCTGGAGAGGCAGCAGGCGCGGCGTTGAGTTGATTCAGTTCGTCTTGAATAGCCTTGTTGTTGGGATCAAGCGCCTTGGCCCTGTTCAGGTGCTGCAGCTGCAGATCCCTCTTCTTCTGTGCCTTGTAGACCCTTGCGAGGCCAAGCTCCGCTGCGGCCATCTTGGGATCCAGTTCCAGTGCCAGTTTGTAGTACTGTTCGGCCCTGTCGTACTGCGCCAGCGAGAAGTGCGCCTCGGCGCGGCCGGCGTGCGCCGCGGCGTTTTTGTCGTTGAGCATGCTAACACGCTTGTAGGTCTCAATCGCGTCCAAAAACTTCCTCTGCAGGCGCTGGATGTAAGCCACCGCCATGAGGCCGTCGAAGTTCATGGGATCGCTCTTCCTCACCTCTTCGGCAATTCTGGCAGCTTCGTCGAACTTGTTTGCTTCAACCAGATCGCTGAAGTACATGAGGCGGTGCTTGTTGTCCTTCGTGATGCCCACAAGCTCCTTGATCTCGTTCTCGGCCTGCAGCTTCTTGCCCTCTTTCTTGTACATCTTGTAAAGGCGCTCGCGTACGTCGGAGTCGTTGCCGTTGAGGTCCTTCGCCCTGGCGAGGTACTCGGAGGCCTTCGACTGCCTGTTCGTGGCCTCGTAGGCATCGCCGAGCATGACAATAGTCTTGACATCCCTGTCATTGGTAATAAGGTACATCTCGAGATTCGTGATGGCGTCGTTCCACTGCTTCTTGCTATGGAAGATCTCGCCGATACGGCGCGTGACCACCGGGTCCCTGCCCTTGAGGGATACGTACTTTCTGTAGGCGGCGAGCTCGGCGTCTACCCTGCCCAGCTTGCCGTTGACCTGCCCCAGCGCGTACCAGACGGCGGTGTCGTTCTCGACGAGTTTGGTGGCGGCAGTAAGGTTGGCGACGGCCTGATCGTGGGTCTCCTTTTTCTCCGCCTGGATCAGGCCGAGGCGCACGAAGCTGCGCGGATCGCGCGGGAAGGTGCGGAGGTTGGCGGTATAGTGCTTAACCGCCTCGGCCTGGTTGGTACCCTCAATAAGGAACGCACGTTTGTAGGATGCGTCGGCGTCTGTCACCTTTGGCAGCGCCACGAGCGCCGCGTAGGCATCGGCGGCCTTGGCGGGCTGGTTGTCTTTCTCGTATGATATGGCGAGCGGCTTGAGTATCTCGGTAAGCGTCGCCGGTGTCACGTTTTTGGCCTTGCGTATCCGGTCGTAAGTGTCGGCGGCCTTCTTGAAGTTCTCCGCCTGGTAGTAACTGTCGGCAAGCCGCGTTAGGTACTGCTGCGTCTGCATGTCGGACTTCTTCACCATCTCGTAGAACCTGATGGCATCCTTGAACTGCTTCTTGCCGTATTCGAAGTTAGCCACAGCGAGCGCGATCTCCTCGTCGGCGGGGTTCTTCTCCAGATACTTTTTGTAATTGTTCATCGCCGCGTCCTGATTCCCGAGCCTCGCCTGGGTCGCGCCGAGGTCTTTGTACTCCTTGGACGCATTGGGGTTGAGCAGCAGCACCTGCTCATAGGTAACGGCGGCGCCCCTCAGGTCGCCGGCCTTCATCTGGCTCTCGGCGAAGGTGGCGAGGAGCGCGGTGTTCTTCGTGTCAATATCGAGCGCGGCCTTGTACATGCGCGCCGCGTCGGCGTGCCTGCCCTGCTTGCTGTGTATGTCGCCCATGGCCACATATACCGGCGCACTTACCTCCTTGGCGGCGATGGCTGCGCTGCCAACAGATATGATCTCGGCGTCGAGCTTTTTCTGGATGAGGATGTCCATGAACTCCTTGTAAATGCCCTTGACAGCCGGGTCGAGCTTGCGCGCTTCCCGGAAGGCCGCGAGCGCGCCGTCGAAGTCCTTATCCTCGTAAAGCAGCAGGGCAAGGTCCTTTTGGGCTACCGCTACGCCGGGCCGCAGGGCGAGGTACTTGCGGAGGTAGCCGATAGCCTCCTTCTTTTTGCTGTCCATGAGCGCTATATCGTACAGGCTCTTGAATACCATGTGGTCGTTGGGGGTCAGCTCCGCCAGTTCCCGCAGGTAGATGAACGCGCGGGCAAAATCTTTGTTGGAAGCTGTGTATTGAACCAGCCGCTGGCGCGCTTCGATATTTTTCTTATCGGCGGATACTATCCTCCTGTCAAGTTCATAGAGGTCCCTCTCCTCCGCCTTTACCCCCGCGTTATCGCCGGCCTTTTTGAGGGCGTCTATGAGGCTGAGGCGGATACCTACGTCATCCGGCTTGAGGGCCTTGGCTTTCTTGTACTGCTCGGCGGCCTCCTTAGGGCGGTTTGTGCTCGCGTAGCCTACCGCGAGCAGCATACACACCTCGTAGTCGTTGGGCGACGAGATGGCGACCCTTTCGAGGTTTGCCACACCGGCCTGATACTGCTTGCGGTCGATCTGTATAGCGCCGACCCGTTTGCTTGCGGCGGCATCGTCGGGTTTCAGCGTCAGGAGTTTGGAGTAGGCGGCAAACTCCCTGTCGGTATTTTTCAGCTTGCCCTGGACCTCGCCCAGCGTTTTCCAGATAATGGCGGCCGTGTCGGCCAGCTGCGACGCGGCGGTAAGGTTCGCGGCGGCCTGCTGCAGGGCAGCGTCGCTCTTAGCGTAGTGTAGGCCGAGCCTCACGAAGCTGCGGTGGTCACGCGGGTAAGCCTTGGTATTGGCCTCGTGGCGCCTTACGGCGGCGGCCATGTCGGTCTCTTCGCTCAGGTAAGCGCCGAGATAGGAGGCGTCGGCATCGCGGACGCCGGGCAGGGCCACGAACGCGGCGAAGGCCTCGGCAGCCTTGGCTTTGTTGCCGGTCTTCTCGTAGCACTCGGCCAGAGAACGAAGCGTGTTGACAAGTACCGTGGAGGGCTGCGGCGCGGCAGCCGCACGTGTGCCGGGGCGCGGGGCCGCCGGCGCCGGAACCGCGGTGCGCACGCGCTCAAAATAAGTGATCGCCTGCTTGCAATCGCCCGTCTGATTGTAGGAATCGCCCAGCGCGAAGTTAATCTCGGCGTTGATCAGCTTGGCATCGGTAACCTTCGTAAGGAAACCTATGGCGTCCTTATACTGCTTGTTGTTGTATTCGTAGAGGCCGACCCGGGCCGATACCTCCTGATCGTTAGGCACCTTTGCCAGGTACTTTTTGTAGTTGTCTATCCCATCCTTAGCCTTGCCCGACCTTGTGAAAAGATCGCCGAGGTGCTTGTACTCCGCGACGGAGTTCGGGTTGAGCGCTACGAGCTGCTCCAAGGAGACTATCGCGTTGCGGATATCCCCGGCGGCCCCCTGCGCCACAGCCACCTTGGAGAGGAGGCTCATATCCTTCGCGTCCAGCATCATCGCGGCCTGGTACATTTTGATGGCGTTGGCGTTGTCTTTGCGCGCGGTGTAGATATCCCCGGCGGCGGCGTAGACCGGCGCGTCGGCCTCTTTGAGCGTAACCGCCCGCTGCACCGCCCTCAAAAACTCGTCGTCGAGCTTCTTGTCGGCAAGTATCGTTGCGTAGTTTTTGTAAAGCCCAGTAATGTTGGGGTTGCGGCGGAGCGCCTTGCGATATTCGTTCAGCGCGCCGTCGATGTCCTTGGCTTCATAGAGCAGGTCGCCCAAAAGCTTGATGGCCCCGGCATCGCCCGAGTCGAGGGCTACAAAGCCGCGCAGGAAGGCCATACCGTCTTTTTTGTTGCCGTCTTTGAGGCTGGCCTCGTACAAGCTCTTGAACGGCTTGGGGTCTTTGGGGGTCAGCTGGGTCAGGTCCCGGTACATCTTCATGGCGTTCGCCGCGTCGCCGTGGGCCAGCAGGTAGTCGGCGAGCCTCTGGCGGGACTTGATGTCTTTGGAGTCGAGCACGGTGATCTGCGCGTCGGCCTGCGCCAGTTTGTCGGCGTCCCCGGTGCTTTCGTAGCACTCCGTGAGTTTCCGCCACGTATCCACCTCCCTGCCCCTCTTGGAAGCCACATACTCAAGGTGCGGCACGGCGGCGGCGTAGGACTTGGCGTTGTAGAGGATGTCGGCCAGAATCAGCCTGGCGTCGAGCGCGTCGGGGTTCATGGCTATGGCCGTCTCGGCTGCGTCGCGGGCGCGGGAAACATTGCCGAGCTTTAAAGCGGCCCTGGAGATCCCCTCGGCCGCCGGGGCGTTCCCCTCAATCAAAAAGCTGCGCTGGTAGTGGCCCATAGCCGCCTGATGGTTATTGAGCCCCTCGCTGGCGCGGCCCAGAAGCAGCCAGACCGCTGCCGTCCGCGATTCAGCCGCGATCGCCTCGCCGTACTTGACGGCGTCGGCAAATTTGCCGTCGTTGACCATCTTGTTCATAGCCTCGTCGCCAAAAGCGGTAAAAGCCAGCGCCGACGCAAAAACAGCCGCCATTGCCGCGTGACGGGCAGTAATCCTCAATGCCATATCAGAACCTCCTTACGGTACGGTTATATTATAAATTATAGTTAAAATCGGACGAATTTTGCGAAAAAACGCCCATATCCCCCCATATCTATAATATATATACATAAAGGTGCAACGGAAAGTCAAATTTTTTTACATTACCCGGCTTTACTGAGTACCCCGGCGGAAAACTCCTCAAAAGTCTTGTACATGTACCCGGAGAAGATCAGATCGAATTTGAGCGTCTCAAAAATGTAGCTTATATACTCATTATCGGCAATAATATATATGGCCCCGCCCATCTTGGTGACCTTATTGAGGTTGTACACCAGCGCCCCGATGCCGCCGCTGCAGATGAACGTGACCTCGTCGAGGTTGAAAACGATGTGGCAGTACTTGCTTTCGACCAGCCGCTGGATCTCCTTGTCGAGCAGCCGCGCGCTCTCCCAGTCAATGCGCCCCGCGGGCTTGATCACCTTGTACTTACTTATCTGAGTAACAGTAAAATCCATACCGGCTCCCTTCATATATTCTCCGTTGATCCCAACCCGCCCGTCTTGGCGATTTTGATTTTATGACGCCAAATTTTGACACGCGCCGCCGGCAAAATTATTTTATAGTACAGACTGCCGGACGGCGCGTGCGCCTTTTCGTCATCCGTATAAAAATATATCATGCCAGAAACAAATGGTAAATTAGAATAAATAATTAATAACCGGAACCGGATATACCTATCAGGGAGGAACCAAATGAGCGCGGATATTTCGCAGCTAAACGAGAGGGTAAGGGAGGAAAGCAGCTTCGTAACGCTGCTCAAGTCGGAGATGGCCAAGGTCATCGTGGGGCAGTCAAAGATGGTCGATAGGCTGCTTATCGGCCTGCTCACCCGCGGGCACATACTGCTCGAGGGCGTGCCGGGGCTGGCCAAGACGCTCGCCGTCTCCACCCTGGCCAGGGCGGTTGACACCGGCTTCAAGCGGATCCAGTTCACGCCGGACCTTCTGCCCGCCGACATCGTGGGCACCATGATCTACAACCAGAAGAGCGGGGAGTTCGTCCCTAAAGTGGGCCCCATCTTCTCCAACATCATCCTCGCCGACGAGATCAACCGCGCCCCAGCCAAGGTCCAGAGCGCCCTGCTCGAAGCCATGCAGGAGGGCCAGGTCACAATCGGCGACCAGACCTACAGGCTCGGCGAGCCGTTCCTCGTCCTCGCCACCCAGAACCCCATCGAGCAGGAGGGCACCTACCCCCTGCCCGAGGCCCAGATCGACCGCTTCATGCTCAAGCTCAAAATCTCCTACCCTACCCGCGAGGAAGAAAAAGAGATACTCAGGCGCATGGCCGCCGGCCCCGTCCCGGAGGCCAGCCCGGTAATAAAGGTAGACAAACTGCTCGCCGCAAGGGACCTCGTCACCCATATCTACATGGACGCCAAGGTAGAGGAGTACATCGTCAACTTAGTCTTCGCCACAAGAGAACCGGAAATTGCCGGGCTGGGCGATATGAAGGACCTGATCTCCTACGGCGCCTCCCCCCGTGCGACCCTCTTCCTCACAAGGGCCGCCCGCGCACACGCGTTCATAAAGGGCCGCGGGTACGTAACGCCGGAAGACATCAAGTCCGTGGGGATGGACATCCTGCGCCACAGGGTCACCACCACATACGAGGCGGAGGCCGAAAACATCACCTCCGAGCAGATCATACAGAAAATCTTTGACAGCGTAGAGGTACCATGATACCAAAAGAGGTATTGCAGCAGGTCCGCCAGATAGAAATCCGCACGCGCCGCATCGTGGACTCCGTGATGTCCGGCGAATACCACAGCGCCTTCAAGGGCCGCGGGATGGAGTTCTCCGAGGTGCGCCAATACATGGACGGCGACGACGTGCGGACGATCGACTGGAACGTCACCGCGCGCATGGGCGCCCCCTACATCAAAAAATACATCGAAGAGCGCGAACTTACCGTCATGCTCGTCGTAGACGCGTCGTCTTCCGGCAACTTCGGGTCTATAGACAAATTCAAGGGCGAAATGGCCGTAGAACTCTGCTCGCTGCTCGCGTTCTCCGCAATACGCAACAATGACAGGGTCGGGCTGATAATCTTTACATCCGGCATAGAAGTCTACATTCCCCCGCGTAAAGGGAAAAACCACGTTCTGCACGTCATCCGGGAACTGTTGTTTTTTCAGCCCAAACACAAGGGCACCGATATAGGAAACGCTCTGAAATTTTTGAATCAGGTCCAGACAAAAACCAGCGTGGTATTCCTTGTCTCCGACTTCATCTCAAAAAACTTCGAAGCCCCGCTGCGCGTAGCCGCCAAACGGCACGACCTCGTATCAATCTCAATAACCGACCCCCGCGAAGAAACCATCCCCCGCGTAGGGCTGATAGAGCTCGAAGACGCGGAGACAGGCGAATCGATCCTGTTTGACACGCGCGACAAGAAAGCGCTCATGATCTACCGCCACGAAATGGACAAACGAAAAGCGGACCTCGACGACCTGCTGAAATCGATGGACGTAGACGCGATACGGGTATCTACAGACACCGGCTACGTAACGCCTATCGTCAAATTCTTCCGGAAACGGGAGGCGGTATTGCGGTAAATTGCGGTTATCATCTGCACCGCCCGCATCCGTAAATAGTACAATATTTGGTCTCCAATATACAACGAACAGAAAAACCGCTCGTCCTGTAGCCCAGGCCTTTATTCACGAAGCCGTAGCCTGTGTACATGCCCCAGCCGTACGCTTTGTCGGGCCAGTAATCAATATCGTCACTCCACCAGTAACCGTACATGCCAGCGTAGTAGAAACTGCCATCGGCATCGCGGCGGCCGCCGGGCACTGCCGAAAAGCCAAAAACATCCGTACCGTCCCACTGCGATTTTGACTTTAGCTTCTTACCGGCAGCACTATATCCTCCAACCGCCTGCGCCAAATCATACCACTCTTCACTACGCGGCAGCCTCCACCCCTCAGGACAAGCCCCCCACACCCCCGCAGTCCAATCATATAACCGTCCGTACTTTTGGCAATTATCATCTTGTTTATCGTAGCACCAGGATTTACGGGTTTTATAGTTTAAATTCTCCGCCATCCAAATCCGATCCCCAATCTTCACCGTCCGGTACGTCTTCCCATCCCGCGGATCTGTAAAAGAATTTCCCGAACTGTCCGATGATACGGCGGCAAAAACCGCACACGGTGCCTGCGCCTTACGCTTCCCCTGCGCGAAAACCGTCAGGCAGGCAGCCATAACGATTATCAATAATCTCTTCACATGGCCTCGCGCAAATGCTCTATCTCCTTGTGCACCACATCCACCCCCGCGAAGTCCTCCATCTGCACCATGGCGATCTTCTTGGCGTAGAGCTCCAGAAGCTTATACTCCTCGATCCCCAGTTCCTTTTCCTTTGATATCAGCGACAGCACCGCCTCGACGTCGTCGTTGAACCTGTACCCGTGCATGAACGCGCGGAACTGTTTTCTGGAGGTTTCGAAGGCTACGGGGTCTACGCGCTGGTAAAGCATCGACGGGATGTACTCCTTTAATATCGCCTCTTCGGGGTTGACGCCTGGGGAGGCTATCGTCACCCCGTCGCCGAAGTCGTTCCACTCTATCTGCTCTATGAGCGACTCGATCTCGCTTTGCAGCGACAGCATCTGCTGCTCCCTGAATACCGCCTGATAGACTATCGGTATCGCGTTGACGGCCAGCACCGCGTTCCCTACGCCCTTGAAAAAGCCCGCGAAGTAGACGTCTCCGGGCTGGTCGAGTATCTCCGTTTCGCTGTGGAACGGCACCACCTTTGCGGGCGTGGGGATGAACTCCTCAATGTCGCCCATGTTGTCGAGCCGCTCGCGCAGTTTTTCCGGGTCGAGTGCCGATTCGAGGCCATCCATGTTCTCGATCATATCCTTGAGGCCGTCGTCCCCATCGAGACCGCCGGCGTCCAGCGATATGCCCATCTCGTTTTTCAGGAAGTCGCGCAGGCTGCTCTGCTCCCTGTAGTTCCCCTGCACCGCGAGCAGGCCGCCGTGAACCATAGAGGCCATGGGGTGCTTCATGGAGAGGACCTCCTCGGGGTCAGCCTCGACCTTCGCGTAGACGGTTACCTGGCCGTCTAAGCGCTGCGGGTCGCCCTTTTTCCTCTCTATGCCGAGTTCTTTCATTGCGGGGCCTCTTTTTTCTCTTCGGGCGCCTTGCCGGCAGTGCTGACCATCGCCCGGAACATGATTACCGTCGATATTATTACGAAAACGTGCCACGTCCACTCGGCGTCGGCCACCCCGGAGACGGCTACCGCCGCGCTGCCGAGCGTTACCGGGGTAACGGCAAAGCAGGCGAGCTTCGCAAAGTGCCTGAACCCCTTCGCCCGCTCTACGCTGAAGATGTAGGCGGCAAGAGAGAGGAAGAAAGCGCTCAAAAACATGGTAAACGTGGTGAAGAAAAGTCCGAGGAGGAAGAAGTGGATGAGGAACTGCACCACGTTTTTGTTCAGGTACTCCTGCACCGCCTCCGCCGTGAACTTGAAGTTCCCGCCGTCTATAATGGCGCTGTAGGGCACCGCCATGCCCATCCCCCTGAACGCGACCGCCGTCTCGCCGAGCACGATCTGGGGCGCGGCGGCCCCGGCGGCGCCATCCGCCTCCCCGTCTGCCGGTGCCTGAGCGGGGCGCGTGTCTATAACCATATATCCGTCGGGCATACCCTCAAAGAAGCGCGAGTGGCCCATCATCCGGTTCAAGAGCAGCGTGAACGCCTCCCCCCTGACCCCGTAGGGCTGCGGGAGGTCGGTCTGGAGGCGGCCGTCCCTTATCTCCACACCCCCGAAGACCGCGCTCACGAGCGGCGCTATCCCCCGCCCGGTGTGCGATATATAATATGTATGGGCGACGCCCAGGACCAGCGCGGTGAAAAACAGCATCTTGAACACGAACAGGACCACGCGGCCAACCGGGCGCTCCGGCACCTCGCGGTAGAAATTCCGGTCGAAAATACTGCGATGCAGATCAGAAAAAAATCCCACAACCACCCCCAAACGCCTCAGGTCAGGAAAACCGCCATATATAAAATAACTAATTTCAGCGAAAAAATAAAGTTTTTTCTTCGTTTTTGGCGCGTTTTCCGCTTTTTTTGAAAAAAAATTAATTTTTTTAAAAAAAATCTTGATTTTTACGTCAAGATATCCCTAAGATATGTTTAGAGACGCGATTCAACGCGGACGTAACCGAAAAAAATAACCGTAACACAGGGGGGATTTTATGAAGGGCCTGAACTCAATTTCGAAACTGGTTTTAATGTTGGCGCTGACACTCGCTCTGGCCGCCATGCCCGCAAACGCCGCCAAAAAGGCCAAGAAGGGCGCGCCGGATATCAGCTATGAAAATCTGGAAAACCAGTTCACCGCCGACGAGCTCAGAGACCTCGCCGCAGCAGCCCGCGAAAGCGGAAACACCGTCTACCTCGCAGCAATCCTCAAGGGCCTCACAACATACGAAACCGGCCGCTTCGACATCCGCCTCGAACTCGGCGAGACCTACATCGCCCTCCAAAAGTACAACGAAGCCATCCCGGTGCTCAAAGAGGCCTCCGCGCTGATCCCGTCCGACGAGGCGCCGCACCGCCTGCTGGCCGCCATATATAAAGAGAACGGCAGCGACAGCCTCCGCGGCATACATCTGGCCAAAGCCGCCTTCCTGGCCCAGCGCAACTGGGAGAATCAGTACAATCTGGCCGTATTCCATATATCTAAGGGCAAAAAGGCGCAGGCCGGGAAACTGCTCGTCAAAACCATGGACCTCAACAGCGCGTTCGCCCCGGCCAAGTTCGAGTACGCCAAGTTGATGCTCGACAAGGGCGATACCGAGGCCGCGTTCAGGAAATTCGACGAAGCGCTCCTCATAGAGCCCAAGAACTCACGCTACTTAGCCTACAGCGCCTACTCGGCCAACCTGACCAACCGCCCCGGAATCTGCTCCGAACATCTGAACGCCGCGCTCAAGATCACGCCGAAAAACCCCACGGTGAACTACCTCGCCGGCATGATCCTGCTCAATAACGGTAAATTTTCCGCCGCCGAGACCCACCTCAGGGAGGCCCTCAAGTACTCCCCCGCCGACGTACAGACCCTCGAAGCCCTCGGCGACGCCCTTGTAGCAAACTTTAAGTACAAAGAGGCCTCCGGCAACTACCTGACGGTATGGCAGAACGCCGGCTACAGCGAGCGGATCGCCTACAAACTGGGCAAAGCCCTGGCCGCCGCCGAAAAATTCAAGGAAGCTAAAGACTTCTTCGAGGCCGTAGCAGCCCAGAACCCGAAAAACGGCGAGGTATTCTTCAGGTTAGTCGAAGTCTACTGCGAACTCGGCGACATCAAGCTGGCCAACGCCGCGTTGGAACGCTTCGTGGCCCACGCCGCACAAAGCCCCGCATGGTACCAGCTGGCCAAGGCCCGCATCCACGAGGCCAAGAGCGAACCCGACCTCGCTCAGTCCGCCTACTTCGCGGCCACCGCCCTCGACTCCGAAAATCCCCACATCAGCGCCGGCCTCGGCCGCATGATGCTACGCCAGGCCGAATTCGACGCCGCCATCGGCTACTTCGACGAAGCCGCCAAGGGCGACCCCACCAACTCCCGCCTCCTGCTCAGCAAAGCAAAGGCGCTCGCCGGAAAAGGCGAACTGAACAAGGCCGCCGCGGTATACGAAAGCATAGCCGCCCGCTGCCCGCAAAGCCCGGAACTCTACCTCGCGGTCTCCGCCATAAAAGAAGAACAGGGCAACCTGAAAGACGCAATCAAAGCCCTCGACCATGGCCTCGCCGCAAACAACGGCGACATGAACATACTGTTCGCCCTCGGCAGGCTCTACCAGGCAACAAAGCAGTACGAACGGGCAGTCTTCGCATACCAGGCCTCCATCAACCGCAGAACCAAGGTCAACGCCAACAGCATTGAGGCGCTCAGGCTGATCGGCGAAATCTACTACTCGAAACTTACGGATGAGAAAAAGGCCAAGGATTTCCTGAAGAGGTACGTCAAGGCCGGCGGGAAGGACAGCGGGGTAGACGATATGCTGAAGAAGCTTAATGCGAAAAACAGAAGTTAATTGATACAGGGGCGGCTCTCGGAATTATGAAAAGGGCGGATAGCAAATATCCGCCCTTTTTGTTTACGCATATACTATATTATCACAATACAATAACCAACAAGGTACTGATTGATGGACAACAGCGTGATTTTCGAGATTATCGGCATGTCTGGGAGTGTAAAACCTTTTCTGTAAATTAGTTTTTCCGTTTTTTTATTTCGTCTCCCGAGGCCCCCTATATAGGGGGCCTCGAACATAAAATACGATCTGCGCATTTATAAAAGCAACTTTTTTATGGCATCCTGCCCTCGAACGCGATAGCGAGTTCGCCGTATATTTGCCCCCAGTTCCTGATCTTGTTGACCCACTTTTTAGTGATCTGCAGTGT
>Ga0209755_10001262_pt1 | contig 40537 bp, 39 predicted proteins | sample TergutCo191P1_FD_187301 | JGI IMG/M metagenome (GOLD analysis project Ga0209755, IMG submission 187301) | Cornitermes sp. P1 segment gut microbial communities from Petit-Saut dam, French Guiana - Co191P1 (SPAdes) (version 2) | ecosystem: Host-associated > Arthropoda: Insects > Digestive system... | reverse complement strand
ACAACACTGAAACCTACTTCTGTTACAAAAATACTACGTATGAAAAGTGCGGTGGAAAACCTTATTATGTTGATGCCCAGTTCTGCTTGGGAAGTGAAATAAAGGACAAATGCGACGGCAAGGAATACGAGGCTGGGCAATACTGCTTTATGAACGCCATTCATGGGAACTGCGAAGTAACACCTTACAATACGGAAACCCATTTGTGCGATTCTCGCAATAGCACAATATACCCGTTTGTAACGATAGGCGATCAGGTTTGGATGGCTAAGAATTTGAATTATGATGCGAGCAGCAGCAAGTGCGGCAATGGTTCTTCGCTTTCGGATGCCAATACCGCAACTTGCGATACCTATGGTCGCCTGTATAACTGGGCAACGGCTATGAACCTTAATTCAAGCTGCAATTCCAATGTCTGCAACAGTCAAGTACAACCCAAGCACCAAGGCGTATGCCCCTTTGGGTGGCATTTGCCCAGCGATGCGGAGTGGACAACGCTAGAGGATTATGCTGACGGCGCTGAAACGGCAGGAGCAAAATTGAAGGCAAAGAACGGCTGGGATGATTACAGCAGTAGTTCTGGCAACGGCACGGATGATTTCGGCTTTTCAGCCCTGCCGGGCGGCTACGGTGCTTCCGACGGCAGCTCCGGCAATGTCGGCATCCGCGGCCACTGGTGGAGTAGTACTGAGGTCAATGCTAGCGGCGCCTACCGTCGGAATATGCACTACGATAAAATCTCTGTGATCAGGGACAACAGCATTAAGCTCTCCAACCTGTATCCAGTTCGTTGCGTGCGGAACTAACTGTCTGAACCATGATTCACTTGATTAAGGGATTAACATGATTGTTAAACATAGTGCTGAGAAAATCAAGAAAATCCTCTTAATCCTCCTCATCGGGGGTATCGGGGTCCAGACATACGCACAAAAAGTTGTGGCTGTCCTGGAAATAATTCCAAACAACGAAACCGTAGAGCTGCAGCTCTCCGAATACCGCCACCTAACAGACGAACTCCGAACAAGAGCCCGTGAAGCCTTGCCAAGAACAAGCTACTCAATCCTCACAAGAGACAACATAATCTCATTGCTGCCACCAGACGAAGAAGCAAGAGAGTGTTTGTCAGAAGCATGCGCAGTAGAAATTGGCAGAGCGATTGGTGCTGAATACATAACACAAGGATTCATAGGCAAATTCGGAGAAATGCTAACGCTCACAGTAGAACTGTACGAATCAATGAGCGGAAATTTGCTCGGAAGCTTTGTAACCGAAAGCAAAGACATAATGGGATTGCTCGCAACGATAAGGCAAAAAGCACCGGAACTATTTTCGCACTTGCCTGAACAAAAAACACTGTCTGAACCCCGATTAACAGGATTAAAGGATTCACTTGATATAGAAGTACAACCCTATACCCCACCACCCATACCACAACCCCCTAAAAAATCCAACACCCCATTCTACATCGCCCTAAGCCTCGACCTCATTGGAGCGGCAGCAATCGGGTACGGAATCTACCAGCACTCCAACGCAAACAACCTCTACGATGACTACGAAAAATTGCCTAACAACGACAAAAAATCTCTGCAAAAAGCCAATGATGCGCAACAAATGCGGAACATCGGGCTGGCGGTAGGCGGCGGCTTACTTGCAGCGGGGATCGCTGTGCATATTTGTTTTTAATCCTGAAAATCCTTAAATCGGGGCTATCGGGGTTCTGGCATTTTTCTACATTACCTTCATGACCCAATCGATAGATATAGAGAAGCTGGCAAAACTTTCCAGATTGACTCTTTCTGACGCAGAAGCTGTACAAGCCAAGGAGAGGCTGCAAGCTCTGTTGAAACTTATGGAGAATTTAAAAGGGCTGGACCTTAAAGATATAGAGCCTATGGTTGCAGATGCAGCATCTTCGCTGAGAAACGATGTTCCAACGCAAGGTTTCTCTTATGAGCAGGCTTTTATGAATGCGCCCCAAGAAGAAAATTACCACTTCGCAATCCCAAAAGTGATGTAATATGCCTATAGGTTCTAAAATTCTCATCTATACAAGCGATGCTGTGGAAAGCGAAAGACTCATCCGCTTGCTCATGTATCAAAAATTTGTGCCGAAAGCAGTAGAGTCAATATCTTATGCAACTCTGGCTTTGATGTCTGGAGAATATCCCATATTCTTATGCACTTATTCTCCCGAAGACAAATCCGTTCTGGATTTTCTGGCCTTCATGAGGCAAGACAACCAAATGCGCTCGGTAACCCCCGTTGTGCTGATGAACAAGCCAACACAGGAATGCCTCACTAACCTTATAAAAATAGGCTGTTCCAACTTTGTCCTTCAAAGCGCAGGCCAGCAGGTGTTGATCAACAAAATAGACGCAATAGCCGAATCAATAGGCGATGTGCGTGACAAAAGGCAATTCGCCCGTATTGAAATACCCGAATATGAAAACGCCCAGCTTTTAATCACTGCAAGAAACGGCAACAAATACCCTGTGCGGATGAACAACATGTCCATGGGCGGCTTGCAACTCTCCTGGTCTCCGGAAAAAATACCCGTGCAAAGAATGGTAGCCGGCGATGTTTTGATGAATTGCCTGCTGATAGCCAAAAGCCTAGACCTGTATGTGGATGTGAAAATAATAAATGTTTTCAATTACAAGGCCGGCGTGCAGTTTGTGGGGCTAAACGAAGAGCGCCAAGGCAAGCTCTGTAATTTTATTTACGAGAGATTGCTGGCAGAAAACGTGCCGGAAAACCTGGCTAACGAGCAATAATCAAATCCAGCATTTCCCTTACAGCACGTTCCATGCCAACCAGGGCGGCTCTAGCCACTATGCTGTGCCCAATGTTGAGCTCTTCTATTCCGCTCAACTCCGCAATGCGCTTTATGTTGCGATAATTCAAGCCGTGCCCCGCATTCACCTTTAATCCGCTTTTAATGGCTAAATTGATCTGTTCCTGCAATTTTGAAAGCTCCAGCTCCACCCTGCTCTCATCACGGCGCTCAAATGCATCCGCATAATGCCCGGTATGGAACTCAACATAATCTGCGCCGGCCTTGCGAGCCGCTTTTACCTGCTCGGTTTTGGTCTCTATAAACACACTAACCAGAATGCCTGAACTGCGCAAATTCTGAATTGCGGTTGTTATATCTGAAATTCGGGCATCAACATCCAAGCCTCCTTCTGTGGTAAGCTCGTTTGGACCCTCCGGAACTAAAGTTACCATATTGGGGAGCACCTGCTTGGCAATTTGCACCATCTCAGCAGAGGGAGCCATTTCCAGATTCAAAGAGCTTGTGATGGAAGCCCGTAATAGATGTACATCACCATCGTTTATGTGACGGCGATCCTGCCTTAAATGCACGGTTATGCCGCTGCACCCGGCAAGTTCTGCCAGCAAAGCCGCAGCCACAGGCTGAGGCTCACGTACCATGCGTGCCTGCCTGATAGTTGCGATATGGTCTATATTTACGCACAATTTTTTTGCCATGCGACAAAATTAGAAATTTCTACATTATGGGCAATGCCACGATATGGAGGATACTTTAAGTGAATGCAGCAAAGTTAAACATAGATGGTAAAGAATATTCTTTGCCAATAGTGAAAGGGACGCAAAATGAACTTGCTATGGATATATCCAAGCTGAGGGATCAAAGCGGCTATATTACTCTGGATGACGGTTTTTCAAATACCGGCAGTTGCACAAGTACCATTACATATATAGATGGAGATAAAGGCATTCTGCGCTATAGGGGCTACCCTATTGAAGAACTCGCAGAAAAAAGCACTTTTGTGGAAACCGCCTGGACAATAATCTGGGGCAGGTTGCCTAATCCAACAGAACTTAGGCGTTTTTCTTCGCTATTAACCGAACATGAGCTATTGCACGAAGGCTTGAGGCATCATTACGACGGTTTTCCGATTGACGCTCCGCCAATGGCAATATTAAGCGCAATGATCAGTTCAATAAGCTGCTATCATCATGATTTGCTAAGCAACTTGAAGAACGAGGCCGAATTTGAAGAAGCTGCTGCAAGGTTGCTCTCAAAAGTTCGCACAATAGCGGCTGCCGCATATAAGATGAGCACAGGCAGGCCAATTATGTATGCTGTTCCGGAATACGGATATGTGCAAAACTTTTTGCACATGATGTTTTCATTGCCTAATAAGACTTATATTGCTGACCCCGATATTGTAAAGGCTCTGAATCTGGTTTTGATTTTGCACGCCGACCATGAACAGAATTGCAGCACAAGCACAGTTCGCATGGTTGCGAGCGGCGGCGCAAATTTATTCGCAAGCGTTGCAGCCGGAGTGAATGCTTTGTGGGGGCATTTGCATGGCGGCGCAAATCAGGCGGTTGTTGAAATGCTGGAAGAGATTCGCAGAAACGGTATTTCGGTTAAGGATTTTGTGGAAAAAGTCAAGCGCAAGGAGAACGGAATTAAACTTATGGGCTTCGGGCACAGGGTTTACAGGAATTTTGACCCTCGTTCCAAAATTTTGCGAGACGCTGCGCAAAAAGTGCTGAAAAAACAAGGGCAAAGCGACGAGCTTTTGGATATAGCTCAGGAGCTTGCAGACATAGCTCTGAAAGATGATTACTTCATTGAACGCAAGCTATACCCAAACGTGGATTTTTATTCAGGCATAATTTTCAAAGCGATAGGCATTCCGCTGAATATGTTTACAGTGATGTTCGCCATTGGCCGCATGCCGGGCTGGATTGCAAACTGGAAAGAAATACACAGCAATCCAAAGCAGAAGATCTACCGTCCTCGCCAGATTTACATCGGAGAAAGCATAAGGCATTACGAGCCCATAGACACTAGAGTCAGCGGCAAGTTCCCTGCGGTTAGCGAGTAGCGGCTAATTGCTTGTTTGCGTTAAATTTCCATGCGCCACTGTCCAGCGGTGCGTGGCTATTTCTACCAGATCCATGTCGTGGGTGGCTATTAAAAAGGCTTGATTGAATTTTTTGTTGCATTCCAAAATCAGTGATTTAAGGACTTCCGCATTTTTTTCGTCGAGGTTTCCGCTTGGCTCATCTGCAATAATCAGGTTTGGCCTGTTCATCAAGGCTCTGGCCAAAGCAACCCGCTGGCGCTCGCCTCCTGAAAGTTCATGCGGCAAGTGCCGCTTTCTCGCAGAAAGCCCGACTACATTTAAAAGCTCCAGTGCTATTTTACGGCTTTCGTTTATATTTCGCTTGTCTATTCTGGCCGGCATAAGCACATTTTCCAAGGCTGTGAACTCAGCAAGCAAGTGGTGAAACTGAAACATAAAACCAAGATTTTTGCGATGGAATATGTTTCTAGCCCTTCTTGAGAATCTGGACATATCATTGCCGTAAAAAAACACTGAGCCGCTAGTTGGCTTGTCCAAGGCTCCTACTATATTCAAAAAAGTCGATTTGCCGCTACCGCTGGCTCCGGTCAGCACTACTATGCTGCCCTCTGTGAGCTGAAAATTCACATCTTTCAATATCTCAAGCCCGCCACCGGTTTCTTTATAAACCTTAGACAGTCCGCGAGTTTCAAGCAAGTAAAGCATTGGTAGAATTTAGAAATTTCCCCGTCCAGGATTTTTTGCATTTCGCAATTTGCTCCGGGGTTCCCTCTGCTACCAGATAGCCACCATGCTCCCCTGCTTCCGGGCCCAAGTCTATGATCCAGTCTGCGCACTTGATCACATCTAGATTGTGCTCTATTACAATCATTGAGTTCCCCTTATCCACCAGTTTTTGCAAACATTCCAGCAAACGGCGGATATCTTCAAAGTGAAGGCCGGTTGTCGGTTCGTCTAAAAGGTAAAGCGTTTTTCCTGTTCCGAGCCTGCGAAGCTCGGTTGAAATTTTCATCCTCTGCGCTTCTCCGCCGCTGAGAGTTGTGCTCGGCTGCCCCAGCTTTACATAGCCAAGACCTATTTCTTGCAAAACGGTTAGGGGCTTTGCTATTTTGGGCAAGTTTTCAAAGAAAATCAGAGCTTCGTTTATGCTGAGTTCCAAGACATCGTATATGTTTTTGCCTTTGAAAAAGATACCAAGCGTTGCATCGTTAAAGCGTTTGCCTTCGCACTCATCGCAGGTTATTTGCACATTTGGCAAAATTTGCATTTCAATTTCTATTACGCCGGCACCGCAGCATTTTTCGCAACGGCCGCCATGCACATTAAAACTAAAGCGGCTTTTGTTGAAGCCTTTTGCTTTGCTCTCGGGAAGGCTTGCGAAGAGGTTTCTTATGTCATCGTAGATTTTTGTGTAAGTGGCCGGGTTGGAGCGTGGTGTCCTGCCTATTGGGCTTTGGTCTATTTCTATAACTTTGTCAATGTGCTCTGCGCCTTTTAAGGTTTTGTTCGCAAGTTCTTTTTTTAGGGTGTGGTTTACCAATGTGCTTTTGCCGCTGCCGCTGACTCCTGTTACTACGGTTAATACGCCTAATGGAAAATCTACGGTTAGGTTTTTTAGATTGTTGGTTTTTGCTTTGGTTATCGTGATTTTTTTGTGGCCGGAGCGACGTTGTTTGGGAATTTCGATTTTTCGTTTGCCGCTTAAATATGCGCCTGTTATGGATTTTGGATTTTTTTGCAAATCTTTTATCGTGCCTATGGCTACCACTTCGCCGCCTTCGCTGCCTGCTCCGGGACCTATGTCTGCTACACAGTCGGCACGGCGGATGGTTTCTTCGTCATGCTCCACCACTATCAAACTGTTGCCTTGGGCTCGCAGTTTTTCCAAGATGTCCAGCAGTTTTTCGTTGTCTTTTGCGTGAAGGCCAATGCTCGGTTCGTCAAGGACATAGAGAACGCCTTGCAAGCCTGCGCCTACATGACCTGCCAGCCTTATGCGCTGGGCTTCGCCGCCGCTTAGCGTTGCAGAGCCTCGGTTCAAAGTTAAATATCCCAAACCCACTGTTTGCAAAAAGCTTAAACGCCCCTTTATCTCTCTGAAAATTTCTCTGCCAATTCTTTTTTCCTTTTCGCTTAAATCCAATTCTTCAAAAAACTTTACCGAAGCATCAACGGAAAGAGACGATATTTCGCTTATCCCCTTTCCGTGAAATCTCATAGCCCTTGCCGCTGCGCACACTCGCTCTCCATTGCATTCACTGCACGGTTCAATAAGCATATATTTTTGCAACAGATGTATATGCCACTGATCCCACAATCCTTGAAGAGTTGGAATTATCAAATCCAAGATAGCATTTTGTGTTTTTTCCGGCAATTTTTTCCAAGGCACGGAAAAATTTTTCGCTATAGCTTTATATTCCGCATGGCCAATGTCGCTGAATATCAATCTGCCCTCTGCCGTGCTTGCCAAGATTGCACCGTCTTCTATTGAAAGTTCCGGGTTTATCAGCTTTGAAGCCTCTATTTGATAGCTTTTGCCAAGCCCTTTGCAGGTTGGGCACTGCCCTTGCTTGTCGTTAAAAGAAAAAAGTCTCGGCTCAATTTCCGGCAAAGAGACTCCGCATTTTGCGCAAGCAAGGTCTGCACTCATAACAACATAATCATTGAACATGAATGAAACTAATTTGCCTTTATTTATTTTAAATGCCTGCTCCAGAGCTTCCATAAATCGAGTTCTATTTTTAGGTTCAATTGAAATTCTGTCTATAACAGCATCTATTGAATGTTTTTCATAGCGAGCCAATTCCGGAATTTGCTCGTCAAGCTCGTATATTTTTCCGTCTATCCTGGCTCTAGCAAATCCTTTTTCCTTTAACTCCGCAATTTCTTTTCTGTATTCTCCCTTTCGCTCACGAACTATTGGTGCCATTACAATCGCCGACTGCCCTGCCCTTTCCTGGAAAATATTGTCTGCTATTTGCTCCAGAGTTTGCGCTTTTATCTCTTTGCCGCACTTTGGGCAATGCGCTGTGCCAAGCCTTGCAAAGAGCAATCTGTAGTGGTCAAAGATTTCAACAACCGTGCCGACCGTGGAACGAGGATTGCGGTTTATTGTTTTTTGGTCTATGGAAATTGTGGGCGAAATTCCCTTTATGCTTTCTGCATCCGGGCGTTTCATTGTACCTATAAATTGACGGGCATAAGCTGATAGCGATTCTATGTAGCGTCTTTGGCCTTCCTGGAAAATTGTGTCAAAGGCAAGGCTGCTCTTGCCACTACCGCTGACTCCCGTTATAACAACAAATGAATCTCTCGGCAGATTTATGTCTATGCTCTTAAGATTATGTTCTTTTGCTTTGCGTATTTCAATTAAGCGGCTCATATTGCAATTCTAGTCTTGTTATATATTTTCCGTTTGCGATTTTGCAATCGTAAGAGTGGCGTTTTTCGTAAAGCATATCCAGCCGTGCCTGCATATTGGCAATGCCTATTCCGCTACCGCTCTTGTCCTGGTGGGTCTTTGGGAAATATGTGTTTGAACTTTCAAAAATAATTTTTCCTTTTTCTGCTTGTATTTTTATGTTTATGGAACTATCCTCTACAGAAGGCCCTATTCCGTGCTTGAAAATATTTTCTAAAATCGGTATAAGCAAAAGCGGCGCTATGGGAGCATCGGGTTCTTTTAAATCCGCTTCCAAGCAAAAATTGAGTTCCGGGCCGTAGCGAAGTTTCATAAGATCCGCATAATCATTTAAAAATTCCGCTTCTCGTTTTATTGTCACAGAGCTGGCTTCCGAATCGTAAATCACTGAGCGAAGCAATTTTGAGAGTTGCTGCACAGACTGCTTGGCCAGTTCTTTATTTTCGTCTATAAGAGCCAAGATATTGTTGAGCGTGTTAAACAGAAAATGCGGCGATATTTGCATCTTTAAAAAAGACAATCTTGACAGCGTATTTTCAAGTTCCAATTTTTGCACATGCTCTCTGGAATGAAACCACATTGAGGTTGAGCGAACTGCTATAGCAATGCCATTTATGAACAGAAGCCCTGCGAGACCCTTCAAAAGATACCCGAATGGAAGCTTAGACTCCGGAGGCGGCGGTATAACTCCGGCAGCCACAGCATTGCTCTGCCAGATGTCCATTAAACAATATACTGCTAGGAACATGGCCAAATTTACCGCTATATAAAAGTATATTCGTTTTGAGTAAAGATATTTAGGGATAAAATAAAGATAATTTGCATAAAAAGATAGCAGTGTTGCTAGAAACGGCAATGTAGTTTTATAGCGAATATACCAGGAATTTTGAGTATCGGAAGACATGAAAATCACGGGAGCCAAATAGATAAAAATCCACACCAAAATATGAATTACCGGTGGCGGCACGTGCCACTTTGGAAATTTACGGTTTTTGTACATTACAGGTTTTTTAACCTTTCTTCGGGGTTTAAAAGCGTGACCAGCCTGAAGCCCAAGTGGTTGTTCATAACCACAACTTCGCCTTTTGCCATAACTTTGCCGTTAATCTGCAAATCGACGTTTTCACCAGCCACCCTGTCAAGCTCTATAACCGACCCGTCTTTCCTATCATGAGCGGATTCGCCACGCCAATTGAGCAAATCCCTAACAGATATCCTTGTTGCGCCCAATTCCATAACCATGGTAAAGCGCAAATCCTGCAACTGTTCCATATCCAATTGCTTGCGGTTACTTTTCACGTAGTCTTTTGGCATAAGAGTAATATAGAAAATCCGTGCTTGGGGGTTAGCTAAGTATTTCAATGCATTTGTCGGCATCACTTGTTGTTATTTTGGGATATGTGACAACGGCATTTTCCGGAAAGGCCCCGGTCAAGTCCATATCATCGACCGCAACCCATTTCTTTATATGGGGGTGCATTTTCAAGTATTCCAAAATCTCAACGGGGCGGCTTTGCATAATTGGCGTATATCCATAGAGATCTTTTTGCAAGTCGTGCATGCGCATCAAGAATGGCAAATAATTTCCTGTTGTGCTGCATCTCCATGAGCTGGAAATAACAATTTTAGCTCCGGTTGCATCGAGAATTCGCTTTATCTCATTTACAGCATCTTTATCCCAATCATAATACGCCATAGCCACATCGCACACATTAAATTCGCGGTAATTTATGTGAAATTTATCTTCCAATTTATTTAGCAGCCGTTCAATATCATTCATATATTCATAATAAGATTGCGTGAACGGATGAATTACGCCGTCAATATCCAAAAACAAGGCTTTTTCGATTTTTTCTTCGCTGAAGTCTGTGCATTGTGGCATGGGAGGTAATGTAGAAATCTATGTTCTTAACAAAGTTACTATTCAAGAAATTAGTGAAAAAGTTAAAATAAATCTTAGAAAGACAAATAATATATATATTGCTACTATTCTCTCAAATTTCCGCAGCATTTTAGACCCTCGTCCCTAAGCTCCCCCGTGCGGCTGTAGGGTGGCAAATCGTAATGATGGGGATAAAAAAAAGTATATTCTGTAAAGTTAGCAATTTTTAGGAGTTATATTATGATGGATCAAAAAAACATCATCAACGCATCCACAAAATCGGCCAAATTATGGCTGGTAATGGTGATAGTACTTGGAATGATCTCTAATGGCTGTAGTGATGAAATTGCTCAAGAAAATATCAAATTTGATAAATCAAAAATCATCGCTCACCGTGGTTATTGGAATACAGCAGGCTCGGCACAAAATTCGATTAAGGCTTTAGAATTGGCAGATCAGTTAGGAGTTTACGGTAGCGAATTTGACGTACACTTAACTGCAGATAACATTCTTATAGTTAATCACGACAGAATGATTGGAGGAATTGATATTCAGACATCTAATTATGATGCGATTAAAGACCAAAGGCTGTCAAATGGTGAAATATTACCCAACCTAGAAAGTTTTTTTGACACAGCTAGGCAGTTAACAATAACATTGATATGTGAAATAAAACCTCATGGAACAAAACAACGTGATATTGAAGCAGCGCAAGAGGTGGTAAATATGGTCAGAAAGAAAGGGCTTGAAAGTCGCGTTGAGTACATTAGCTTTAGTCTTGATATATGCAATGAAATTATAAAAATAGAGCCAAGTGCAAAGGTGCTGTATCTTAATGGTGATCTATCTCCACAACAGCTAAAAGACCTTGGATTAACTGGCTTGAATTACCATTACGCAGTAATGAATGAGAACATGGACTATTTTACAAAGGCAAAAGAGCTTGGGCTTGCTGTAAATATCTGGACTGTAGATGATGTCTCATTAATGAAAAATTTTTTCGAAGCTGGAGCTGATTTTATAACCACTGATAATATAAGAGGAACGGCTATTGAGAGAGGTGGCAACTAATTAAAAGCTTGCAGGACAAGCTCATTTTTCACATTGTGGAAATTTCTAACTTATTGCCCATGGGGTAAAATATGAGCGAAGTTCAAAAAACATGCACCGTTATATTAGATATGCTAAATTATGGGGCATTTTTACAAACTTATGCTTTACAGCAATTTTTAGGAAAATCTAACTATATACTTAGTTTGGCAACGCCTTGGCGCAGCCACGTAGGAACAAAAGGAAGGCGAAAGTTGCCATTCTTTTGGAGGTTAGTTGCTTTACGGCGTTATTTACGGCGTTATTTTCGGAATTATAATGTACGAAAAAAGTATTTCAACGAAATAAATATGCTTAATTTTATTTGTAAATATTCCTCCGTAAGAGAGGCAATGAAAAATCCAGTACAAGCAGATATTTATATAGCTGGTTCCGACCAAATTTGGAATCCAAGTTTAATAAACGAAATGGAAAATATATATTTTTTGCAATTTGTCCAACCAACAGCAAAGCGCATTTCCTACGCGGCTTCGCTTGGAATGCAAAAATGGCCAGAAGAATTTGAACAGAAAGCATTGCCTTGGCTAAAAAACTTTCATGCCATTTCTGTTAGGGAAGAAAGTTCCGTAGAATATTTGCATAGTTTGGGCTTAAACGCAGTTTGCACATGCGATCCTACGATTTTGCATAAAGCAGATTTTTACCGCAAAAAGTTTAATTCAAGAATTTCTGAATCGGATAATTATATTTTCATTTACAAAATAAGGGTAAATATACAGTTTTTTGGTAACAATAAAACTATAGTTGTAAATTTTAAGAACAAAAAATCGTTGGTTTCTATTAATGAATGGCTTTCCTTGATAGACAATGCCGAATTTGTTTTAACAGACAGTTTTCATTGTGTTGTATTTTGCATTTTATTTCACAAGCAATTTGCAGTATTCCAAAATAAAGGCAAGGAAGAAGGTATGAACGAAAGATTCGCTACGATTTTAGGCAAAACGAATTTAGAATATAGATTGTTACAAGACACAGAATCTGAATCAGAAATTTTCAAAATTGTAAAGACTCCTATTGATTGGGAGCGAGTGGATGCGATTTTGGATGAATGGCGGAATTACAGTAAGAATTGGTTGATGGAGGCGATAAAGTAGGCATGATTCAAATCCAAGACAAGAAAGAGTGCTGTGGCTGCAATGCCTGTGGCGATATCTGTAGCCGCAGTGCAATTTCATTCAAAACGGATGTTGAAGGCTTTTGGTATCCAGAGGTAGATGAGGCAAAGTGCACTAACTGCGACTTATGCGTAAAAGCATGCCCGATTATAAATATCAAAGATTTAAAAAAGAATGACTTTGAGAAGCCAATGACTATTGCTGCCATTCATAGAAATATGCGAATCCGCTGGGACAGTACTTCTGGCGGTGCTTTTTCGGCACTTGCACAGACGATGTACGAGCAAAACGGATATGTTAGCGGAGCGATTTATAATGACAATTTTCTAGTGCATAATTATATATCAAGCAATCCCGAAGATTTGAAAAAACTTAGAAGTTCAAAATACCTGCAAAGCAATGCGGAAGGACTTTATAGCCAAATCAAAACGCTTTTGAAAAGCGGTGAAAAAGTTTTGGCATGCGGTACACCATGCCAAATGGCGGCACTCAGATCTTTTTTGGGAAAAGAATATGAACATCTGATTATCGTTGATTTTATCTGTAGAGGCGTCAATTCACCAAAAGTATATCGAAAATACTTAGATTCTCTTGAGCGAAAATACGGCGGAAAAGTTGTTTATGTTAAAGCGAAAAATAAAGAATTGGGCTGGCGCAACTTGACTCGAAAAGTTGTGTTTGACAATGGAAAATCATACTATGGCGTTCATATGGAAGATGATTTTCGTCGAGGCTATCATACCAATGTATTTTGTCGCCCATCTTGCTACCAGTGCCAATTCAAAGACTTTCCCAGAATTGCAGATATAACATTGGGTGATTATTGGGGAATAGAGAAGGTTGATAAAAATCTAGACAACAATATCGGTACTTCCATGATATTGCTTAATTCGGAAAAAGGAAAGCAATACTTTGAACAAGTAAAAGATAAGTTGGAATTTCGGTACACTCCGTTTGAATCTATCTTGGGCGGTAACATAGCGTTGAAAAAATCCATTGAACCTTCAAAAATTGACAGAAATCAATTTTTCGAAGATTTGGATAAGAATCTCTTTGAAGACGTTGCCTTGAGGCATTTCCCACCCAAAAAAGCTAACGCTAAACAGCTGTTGAAAAGTATTTTGAAGAAAATGTATCACTTATATAAAAACGTAGGTTTGCATCCAAAAACAATTTGGAATTTTATGTGGCTGAATTTCATTAGAAAAAACTCTCATGCAAGTTTTGCTAAGGGAAATGTCATTTATCCATTCCGTAGTGCAGTATTTGATATACACCCAACAGCCAAGATAGAAGTTAATGCTCCTTTTGACTTTGGGCGAAATCCTGTAAAAGGGTTGACTATGCCGACTTGCCTTAGGATGGAAGCGAATACTTCTTTAATTATCCACGATGGCCCTTTAACTCGATATGGCAAAGTGCCTTATAATCTTCGATATGGAGCTTATATTGAAATAGTGAATGGCGGCAAGCTTACTATAGGGCAAGGGGCCAGCAATGTTAATTTAACTATTATGTGCGCAAAGGAAATAAGCATAGGAAATGGAGTTCGTATTGGACGTAATATTTCTATTCGAGATTGGAACGGACCGCATGTCATTGTCGATGACAATTATGTGAATCATGCACCAGTTCATATTGGCAACCGTGTTTGGCTGTGCACAGGTTGTACTATTATGCCTGGAGTTACCATAGGCGAAGGTAGCGTTATTGCGTCTAATGCTTTGGTAACGAAAAATGTGCCGCCAAGAAGTTTGGTTGCTGGAGTGCCTGCGAAAGTTATAAAGGAGGATATAGAATGGTACTAAAAATGCCAAAGATTGTATTAAACAATGGCATAGAAATTCCCGTTATAGGTAATGGTCCTGGAATTTTACATTATTCTGCATTTGATGTCATTAGCAATAATAAATTTATTTCGTTGGTTCAACGTATATTTAATAAATTGCACAAAGAAACATTTGATGTCAAAAAATATATAAATGCGATAAGTCACTCATTGCAAATAGGTTTTTCATTACTTGATTATTCTGCTGCTTATGGAAACGAAAAATCAATAGGAAAGGCCATAAGAAAAAGCGGTATTGAACGTAAGAATTTATTTTTGACAACTAGGGTATCTAACAGCCAGCAACGAAAAAGAAATATTCGAGAACAGTTTTTCAATACACTTGAAAAATATGGAACAGATTATGTAGATTTATATATGTTTCATTGGCCTGTTACCGGATTGTACATAGATACATACAAGCAAATGGAACAACTTTACAAAGAAGGTTATTGCAAAGCTATAGGCGTGGCAAATTGCCATCAGCATCATTTGGAAGAAATTCTCAAAATCGCTGATGTTGTACCGCAAATAAATCAATTTGAGGTTCATCCGCTTTTTACTCAAAAACCATTAATTAATTACTGCAAGTCTAAAAATATTGTCGTTGAGGCATATACTCCGATAGCCAGATTTGATGACAGATTGGTAAGATTGCCCGTTTTGAAAGCAATTGCAGTGAAGTATAATAAAACTGTTGTCCAAATTATACTGCGCTGGCATATTCAGAATGGAATAATTCCAATTGTAAAATCGTTGAATAAAAAACGGCAGCAGGAAAATATTTCTATTTTTGATTTTGAACTGACGAGTAAAGAAATGGAAGCTATAGATAATTTTAATATTAATTCTAGATTAAGATACGATCCAGATAATTGTGATTTCTCAATATTGTAGGATATAGGGAAATGAAAATTTCTAATTTGAGAAAAGAAAATCGCAGTGAAGAAGTAGCTCTTGTAGCTGATGTAGAAAGCGCACAACTTGCACAGCGAGTGGCTATTGCTGAAAAAAATACAATTTGGATATCAGTTCCAAAAGAATACGAGAAAGGTCTTACCACAGATCGATACGATGGGTTTCTTGTTATTTTGCTTTTTTGCGCAATGAAATACAAAGAGGATATTTTCATAGATGGTGCTATTTCCAAAAGATTAATGAAAAATCTTGATTATCTGCAAGCAGTTTTGAAATCCTTTACTTTTTACTTGCATAAAATAAATATTTCAGTAAAAGAGACTACAGATAAAAAAAATGAGCAAGCAATTCATATAGGGACTGGTTTTGGTGGCGGTATTGATAGCTTCTGTACTATATATGACAAGTTTGAGTGCGAAAAAGATCCGCAATATAAAATTGATACACTTGTAACTTTTAATACTGGCTTGTATGGGCAAGCTAACGGGCAAAACAAAAAACAGGAAAAAGGTTGGAAAGATAATTTTGAGTTTTTGAGACAATTTCCCAACGATATTGGCTTACCTTTTTTTCCGGTCAATGCAAATTTAGGTATATATATTGAAACAGAAACCTTTTGGCAAGAATTGAGACAATTCGGACTTTGTTTCAGAGCTGGGGTTGCCTTGTCATTACAAAACTACTTTTCAAAATATTATATGGCAAGCAACTTTTCATATAGTGATTTATTGCTTTATCCTCTTAAAGATCGCCTTTCAGAAGACACAATAAAAGGTACTTTTATGGAAAATATTTTTTTCCATCTAGTAAGTACGGATAATTTAGAATTAATTGTCGATGGTTCGCAGTATTCTAGAACCGAAAAAACTGAACGTGTAAGTAGATATGTTCCAACATACAAATATCTTGATGTGAATATTCGCAAAATAGGGGAGAAAAATAAAGCTGGATTAGGAAAAGTTAATCGAACATTATGGGCATTGGAAAGTTTAGATAAATTAGATTTATATTCTGATGCTTTTGATATTGCACAATGGAAAAAAGATGCTTTTAGGTACAAATGTGAAGAGGTGATCTTTAACAAATATGTCTCGGCAATGACTGATGATAACATAGAACTTGCCAAGAAGCGAGGTAAAAAAGTCCCGCCATATTTTATTGCATTTGTGTATGGGCTTATTTTTATTTTTCCCAAAAAAATAGTAAAGGCGATAATAAAGGCGATTGATCGTAGATTATTTAGAAAAAAACTAATCCCAAAAATTAAAAATATTTTAAAATAATAATAATTGAGTAAAAACTATGTCCACCAATAAAACTATTTGTGATAAATTCTTGAATATGAAAACTTGTATCTGATTTTTCAACATTATATGGTGGGAGGAATTGACAGCGGCTTGGCTATCTTGAGAAATTACGGAACGCTTACTGAAGTGATGAACTTATATAAAACTCCGCTTTATTACTTTGAAAGAAGCCGTTAATTCACCTATTAACGAGCCTACGAAATCTTTGCTATTTTGATTCTTCTTCTTGCTGCAGATTCAACACCCAAACACAGTCACCTTCTTCCCCGTCAGCTTAATCTCTTTCATATAAAGTTTTTTGCTCCAGCTCTTTTTTGGAGTCCGGTCAAAGATCACAATCCAGCCCTCTTTTGAGCCAACCCTTTCCATATACTTCAAAATCTGTTCGGTGGATTTTTTTGCCGTTTGGCTACTTTTATAAATTTTAAGCTCAATCGGGTATTTCTGGTTCTCCCACTCAACGCAAATATCAGCACGGTTTGCGCCCAAAGCCATCTCTCGGCTAATATGGCCGCCACCGTTTATCACCCGCTGCAAAAAGGCTTGGATAACCAAATGAGGGGCTGCTTCGCCATATTGGTACAAATTCTCTTTGTAACGCTCTAGCCATATTTCGCTGTTCTCGCGCCAAAATGCCTGAAAATCTTTCAGCAAAGCGTTGATGTTTATTTTTCCGCCCTTCAAATAATGCGGTATGTCATAGTCTTTGTATTTGGTTTTTATGGCATCCTGAACATTCCAGCTAAGAGTTCTGATTATCAGTTCGGCATAAATAGGATTAGAGGGTTCTGTCTGGCCGCTGCAGTCACGGATTATTCCCAAGTCCCTAGTGTAGAGATAATCATCCGATAATTTGTCAACTGCAAAATCTTCGCCCAAAATCAAAGGCTGTATTATTTTGCGAACACGCTCCTCTTTCAACCGCTCCATAAGCGAGTCAAAATGCGTTCCCCTTGCCAATACTATATTGTGGATAGCTTGCCTTGCCATTTCCTTTGTTATGGCGATGGAGCAATCATTTTTGCAAATTTTTTCAACGGCCTCTCTAGCTATCGCATTAACAAGCCAGGGCTGCCCTTGCGTTTGCTCATAAATGTAATCAACTGTCGCTTTTTCAAATATCTGGCCGGCCTGCTCTGTATGCTGGGAATAAAGCTCGGCGATCTCTTCGCATGTGAAATTGCTAAGCGTCATGGCTTCTGAAACTATGTTGAATGGGCTTGAGCTGCCAAGCGTGGCTGAATTTTCTCTTACTTTGGCTTTGTAATCTCTGATATTGCGCATCCCAACAAGGGATACGCAACGCACAAATGGCACATCGGACCTATTGATGTAACCGTTTCTAAGCTGCCTTAAAAAAGTAATTAAAGTTCCGTTGCTAAGGCAATCCGCTTCGTCAAAAAGAATAACCAGGGGTTTGTCCAAAGAACGGCAATAAGCAACAAGGCTGTCATTTAGCACATTGGATATGCGACTATAATCGGCATCGCTAGCAAAACCGCTTGGCAATCCTTGATTTTTGATGCAAGATTCTATTGCTTGGACTATTTCAGGGATTCCCTTTTCCGGTTCGGTGAAAGCTTGTACACTTTCAAGCGAGCAGTATAAAGCATAATATTTTTGTTCTGCGTTTATTATGCGGACCAGTTCCTTTAACAGGGTCGTTTTTCCGCTTTGCCTTGCGGCGTGAATAACGAAATAATCTCCACGCTCTATTAAGTTCGCAAGCTCTTTGCCTATATTGCGCAAAGGGTTTAGCATATAATGCTCACTTGAGTTGCAGGGACCGGCTATGTTGAAACATTTTTTAGGCATCAATAGTAAAATAGAAAATTGCGAACAGAGTTTAAATTTCTACCTTATACTAACCTATGCGTTCTTCACACCGCATTCTATTCAACACAATGGCGATGTATTTAAAAATCATCGTCAATATCTGCGTTGGGCTGTTCACAACTCGTTATGTCTTGGAAGCTTTGGGTGTAGATGACTTTGGTATTTATGCCCTAGTTGGCAGCGTTATAGGTTTACTCGAATTTTTAAATTCAAGCATGGTTGGAGTAACACAGAGGTTCTTATCTTACCATAGAAAGCTAGATAATTTAAATTCTGTATTTTCCGTAAGCGTAATTTTGCACCTCCTCATAGGAATAAGTGTTGTTATTTTGCTGGAAATAGGCGGTTTCCTTTTTCTTGACACGCTCAATATACACCCCGACCGCATGGCAATGGCCCATTTTGCATTTCATTGCGTTGCGGCAACAACTTTCTATTCAATCATATCAACTCCCTATCAAGCACTGATAAGCGCTAATGAGGATATGTCTTTTATTGCTATCATATCCATAATAGAAGTTTTTATCAAATTTGGGATGGTTCTTTCCCTGTTTGTCATCCCTTATGACCGTTTGGGAACTTATGCTGTTGCTATAATGATTCTGTCAATTCTAATGCGAACCGTTCAGAGGATTTTTTGCAAAATACGCTACCCTAAGGTAAACTTCTCCAGCAAATCCATAAACAAAGGCATAATGCGAAAAATGCTCTCCTTTTCCGGATGGAATTTTTTTTCCAATATTTTCCTTATCTTTAGAAAGAAAGGCATGCCTATTCTTGTGAATTTGTTTTTTGGAACAGGCATGAATGCAGTATTCGGCCTTGCCAGCCAAGTAACAACGCATATTTCCTCATTCTCTCACGCTTTATCACGAGCATCAGCTCCACAAATAGTCTCAGGAATAGCTGAGAAAAACTTAGACCGCTCAAAAATGCTGGCCATATCTTCTTGCAAATTCCAATTATTTTTAGTATCATTGCTGACTATCCCTCTGATTTTGAATATTGACTACGTACTTATGATATGGTTAAGGCAAGTTCCAGAATATCTTTCTGTTTTTTGCAGCTTGGCTTTGCTCGGAGAAATAATAATGACTTTTTCCAGCAGCCTGCTCAGCTTGATAGAAGGCAGAGGCTATATTCGCGGCTATAAAATTTCTCTGGGATTTTGCAGTTTCATTCCTTTGCCCATAGCCTATATCTTTTTGAAAATGGGCTACCCACCTTATTCAATTTACATAGCTCTTTTAGTTTTTCCCATATTAGCCAACATATCTCGTATATACTTCGCTCGCCGCCACGCTACTTTATCAATACCTTATTTCCTAAAAGAAATATCCAAAGTCTTTGCCGTGGTCCTAACCGCATTCATACTCACGTGGCTAGCAGTATCCCAACTCTCAACTCTCAACTCTCAACTCTCAACTCTAATTTTGTCCACATCGCTTTCTTCTGCCCTAATGCTCTCCGGCTTCTGGCTCGCACTAAGCGCAAAAGAGCGCAAATTCGCAAAAGGATTGTGGGGAAACTGACACCTTTGCGCAAATGCAAGTACTGCCGCAAATCTAACCATTACCATAATGACAATTAAATATAGCAAAAAACAGCTTAATTTGCAAGGGAATTTTATGAAATCTTCCGCAGCATCTTAACTCTTGTGGTTGGGCTTTATACAAGCAGGGAGGTTTTGGCGTAGCTTGGGGTTGAGGATTTCGGTATGCATAGCACAACGAGCAGTTTTTCTATATTTCTCTAACGGCTGAAAAATATGCGATATAAAGTCTTTATCAGTAGCGTTCAAAAAGAGTTTGCTTATGAGAGGCAGATGCTTGCAAAATATTTGCAAGGAGATTCCTTGATGAGTAAATACTTTGAACCATTTATTTTTGAAAATTTACCGGCAAAAGACAGAATTCCAAATAAGGCTTATATAAAAGAAGTTGAGCAATCTGATATTTACATAGCTTTAATAGGCAAAGATTATGGCCTACCAGAGCCAGAATTTAAAATGCAAGCTGGTTTTGTGGCTATAATTTACAGAAAAAAAGGACTTGCACTGAGTAGAGTTAGAAACAGAAAAGACACTGTAAAAGACACTGTAAAATTAACTTCTATACAAAAAAACATATTAAAAGAAATTTCCGTTAATCAATTTATTACTATTCAAGAAATTAGCGAAAAAGTGAAAATAAATATTAGGAATACGAAGAGCAATATCTCTAAGCTTAAAGATAAAGGATTGCTTGAACGAGTAGGATCTGATAAAAATGGTTATTGGCGAGTTATTTAATTACCTATGCAAAACTCCCCATCAGAAAACAACAAACGCATAGCTAAGAACACGCTGTTTCTTTATTTCCGTAGCATCTTAACCCTTGTGGTTGGACTTTACACAAGCCGTGAAGTTTTGGCGCAGCTTGGGGTTGAGGATTTCGGCATTTATAATGTCGTGGGTGGGGTTATTGTTCTGTTTAGCTTTATTCAGGGGGCAATGAACAGCGCAACGATTAGATTTTTTACTTTTGATTTGGGCAAGGGAGATTCGGAGCAACTGAAAAAAACTTTTAGTTTAAGCATTATTATTCATGCCTGCACAGCTTTGATTATTTTGGTTTTGGGTGAGACTATTGGACTTTGGTTTTTGAATACGCAGCTTGTTATTCCAGCAGAAAGGATGGGGGCTACTAATTTTGTTTATCAGTTTACAATTTTCTCTGCTTGCATTGGCATTTTGCAAATGCCTTATATGGTTGCGATTAATGCACATGAAAGAATGAAGATTTATGCTTATGCCGGGATTGCCGATGCGGTGTTTAAGCTCTCGGTTGCACTTGCGCTAGGATTTACGACGGTGGATAAGCTGAAGTTTTATTCGGTTTTGTTGTTTGGAGTTTACTTTGTGATGAGCGGTTTTTACAGGTATTATTGCCACAGGAATTTTGCGGAAACGCATTTTGAGTGGTTTTGGGATAAGAAGATGCTTTGGGAGAGGATTGGGTTTAGCGGGTGGACAACGTTGAGCGGGGTTTCTGCAATTGCGGCTTTGCAGGGCGTTAATATGCTTTTGAATGTATTTCATGGAGTTATAGCAAATGCTGCCTATGGAATTATGACACAGGTTAATAATGCCGTAACTCAATTCTCTACAAACTTAATGGCCGCATTTAATCCGCAGGTTATTAAATCTTATGCAAGAAATGACATAGAGTACTTGCATAATCTAATTTTTCGCTTTAGCAGAATTTCATTTCTATTACTTTCATTGTTTATTGTTCCCATAGTTTTGAATATGGATTTCGTTTTAAATTTATGGCTAAAGGAAGTGCCTGCATTTGCAGTTGTCTTTTGTCAAATCAGATTGATAGATCATTTGCTTGCTTACACACTTTCCGGGTTATTATTCTCTTCAATTATCGCTACAGGAAAAATAAAATATTTTACGATTATAGATTCTATTCTTGTTATGATGAATTTTATAATCTGTTACATATTTTTCAAACTAGGCTTTTCACCAATTACAGTCCCTGTTGTTTATATAGCAATTAATTTAGCTCGTATAATATCAATAAATATATTTGTTAGACACTTGATAGCATTCCCTATAAGGACATTTTGTAAAAAAGTTTTAATTCGTTTATTTATAATTGGTATAATCAGTTTTCCATTGCCTATTTTATTGTTTTCCAATATAAATAACTCTGTAACATCATTTTTTGCTACATCCGGCGTTTTTTTACTTTTATTTTTGCCTAGTGCATATCTGCTAGGCTTGGAAAATAACGAAAAAATTTTACTAAAAAACAAACTCAAAAAACTATCCGCAAAATAATTTTTTCGTTGCATTTATTTCATTTTGCCTATCGCTTATTGTTATTTTTAATTCTGTTGGATCTTTGTCAACCAAAGCAACTTCACCAGTAACTACATTCTTAAATGGCATTTCTTTTACACCATAGAATTTATCAATAGCGCAAATAGAATCAAAAAATGAAATTTGAGAAATCATTTTGTTTATCTCTGAATTACATTTTTTATGTTTACTTAACTTATTCTTAATCCTATCAAGTAAACCAAGACTAATATAATCTCTATTTATCCCTCTATCTACTAACCTTTTAAAATATTCAATGGAACTCTTTTTACAGCCAAGCCCACCACCAAATTCATTCCAATAACTAGTATGCATATCTTCTACAATATAACATCCACCATTTTTCATTTTTGGGAATAAACACTCAAAAGTTTGAATAACATCTTTGCAAATATGAGAACCATCGTCAATTATAACATCAAACTGTATGTCACCGAAAGTTTTTCGCATAAAATTATCATCGGCTGCACTTCCTAAGTGAAAAGATATGCCATCGCTAAATTTAAGTTGCAAGCATCTTTCGTCTATATCAACTCCGTAAATAACTGAGTTCGGAGGCAAATATTTTTTCCATATTTCCAATGAACCTCCATTTTGCACACCTATCTCCAGCATTGTAATAGGCTTGCCTTTTTCTAAAAAACGACCAAAAATGCGATCGTATATAAAGAAATAATGAATCCATTTATGAGATACAAAGCCGCTATGCTCTTTGTAAACTTCCAGGTATGTTTTTGTATCCATGCTATGCTCCTTGTTTTTGGTTGTGCCTCAATGCCACTCGGCTCTTGATAATTTTTAATAAAAAAACAGCAAAGAAGAAAATTCCATTTATTTCATAAATTCTCTTAAAACATTCCACCCTAGAAAACCCATTCGTTTTGTACAAAGAAAATACAGAATGCGCTTCTTGTAATTCATCTCCAAAAGAAACTTTGTATCTAGGCAAACAATAGGGCAATTTATGTTTCCATTTCCTCTGAAACAAATACATATTCTCACAAAAGATTCTCTCTATATTTCCATAAGAAAAATGATAAATATCAATACCAAAATAAACATAGTTTTGACGTTTTTGAGAAATAGAAAAAGTAAAATCTGCATCGTAAAAATGAAACCCTTTGAAAGTTTCTTCATCAAACTTGTTATTAGCCCAAACACTCTTTTTTACAAACAAAAATACTCCGTCCAAACAAACCGCCTCTGAAAAAAGTTCACCATTAGGATTTTTGTTCTGATAAATAAGATCTTTTTCACAGTAATTTTGTTTTCTATTTCTAGCATCATAAATATTAATTAAATGATCATAAACACACCACGTAGTAAAATTTCGCTGAGCATACTTCCCACCAGCAATTCCAATTACTCCGCAATTATCTGTCTGTTCTGTAAATTTTATTAACTCTTTTCCCCAAGCATTAGTTTTAACTACAATATCTTCATGAACAAAACACAGAAAGTCTCCTTTCGCTTCTCTTGCAGCTTCATTATAAGCTTTACAAATGCCATATTTTTTTTCTCTATTGTCAAATACTATAGCCTCATATTCTACGCCTATTGTATCGCATATGCTGTCAAGCATTCTTTGACATATATCAGGTTTTATGGAGCAAGTTATTATGGAAATCATTTTATTTTTGCCCTCACTCCAAACTGCTTAAACTCCATATCTTTTCCAAAAATAATTTTTGATAACCAATACAGAAGTAAATATCTTATCCTCACTTTCATCGGATTTATTCCTTGCATTTTTTCAATCCCAAATCCATTCTCATTCAGCAAATTAATTATGCTTTTCGCTGTAAAAAATCGCAAATGCGTAATATCTAAAACCCCACAATCTTTATATTTCCAATCTCTATCATACAGCAATTCTTTTAAATTTTCGCAATAGCGAACATTTGGAATTGATAGCACTAATGAAGCGTTTTTCGTCATTTTTCTTTTAATAGCTTGAAAAAAATCCCAGGGCCGTTCCATATGTTCAATAACATCATTCGCTATAACCAAATCAAAGTAATTGTCAGGAATATCATTTTCAACTTGATCATAAAAACCGACTAATACCTTATCCATTCTTGATTTTGCTATATCTGCGGAATCCTTGAACGGCTCTACGCCCCAATATTCGCATGGTTTGCTAACATATTGACGAAAATTACCAACATTGCAACCTATTTCTAAAACTTTTGAATACTCATCTGGCAAAAATGGAACCATTTCTGGTCTCATATAGGTAAAGTAAGCCCGTTGTGATTGCTCGTTAATCATTTGTACATCTCCAAAAATGAGCTCCTCTAAGCTTCAATGTTCTTGCTATTACAGAAAATGCCTTTTCTGCGTCATATATATGTTCAAATACATCTTGCAATGTTATAAAGTCAAATAATATTTTTTTCATTGTATATTCCCATACCTCAATTTTAAATTCTTATGTATTATAGGAATGTATTTATCCATAATGGTATCATTTTTTACCTCATTTCTATCGTGAAAATGAAATTCTTCTATTTTCCTTGGAGGACGACCATCATTCTGAATAGGATCTCGATTCCTTCTTAAAATCCATTCTTCATAAGATTTCGTAAAATAATGATTCACCACTATTTTATCAAATACACCATTCCGATAAAGAAAATCAGGAACTGCTTTTTCTTTATTTGCATTTACGTTATTTTTCCAAAATATACACTCAGCATTATGTATAAATATTTTTGTAGTAAACCTTGGATTTATTATGATTTTTACACATCTATTAGAATTAAACTCAATTGACGAATGATCCTTAAACCGTTCCATAACCAACCCATTTTCTTTATTTTTCTTGCCGCTACTACCATACATAATCCAATTTATTTCAACTCTAGGAAATTTTTCAAAATCCTTAAGAAAATCCGAAACTGTAATAGTAGAAATGGGAACTATAAATTCATCAATATCTATTACAGCTAACCAATATGTTTCTTTTCTCACCTTTTTCAAAGCATCCATATATGCATGCAATTGTTGCATCTTCCCAGGAAAATATTTGTATTCAACAATTCCAGTTTTTATATACGGTTCTAGTATATCTTTTATATTATCATTCGATTCATTATAGTATATATAAAATTTTGTAACACCAACTAGTAAATGATATTCTATCCATTCTGCAATATAATTGCCATCATTTTTTATTATTGCAACAATAGATAAATAATGAGCAGTTTGAAGATGGCGTATATATTTTAATGCCAGAAACAATGATAAAATGATTTTTTTTATCATTGTTCTTATTCTAATTATTGCAGATTTTTTTCTCATTTATACTCCTTCAATATTCTTTTTGTTGCTTCCAAATACTTTAAACCCCATTTTAAATCAGGCTCCAAATGATTGCCTTCTGCCCATTCATTCATAGCATTTAAAAACACAAAATTTTCTTCTTCGCTAAACGGCTCAAATTTTTCACAAGTATTAGCAAGCCATTTCTCATAGAGTTCGGGTGTAGAATCATGTAAAATATATGCATCTACTTTCCGTCTTGAAGAATTATCCCAACCAGGACACACGCACGGATACTCCTTCCATTGTCTTAAACTTTGATAATTTTGTAAAGCATTTTTTACTATGTTACTATATAAATTCAATCTATCTTTAAGACCAAAAAGTTTTCGTAGCTTTCTAATAACTTTAAAACTAAAATTAAAAGATTTAAGAGAGTAAACATACGGCAAAAAATCCCAAGATGCATCAAACCCATACGGAATCGGATTTTCTTGATAGCCATGAGATGATGTAGCCATAATATAAAGTCCTTTTTCAAATCCAGCTTTTTTCGCTTCTACATTCCATACATCTATCATATCTTTAATGTTTGGAATATATAGAAACTTATATACAATGAAAAGAGGTCTGCCATTTACTTTAATATATCGATTGTCTTTGAATATATTGAGTAAATAATGAATGTGATTTAAATGATCTTGCTCTGAATATTTTTGCTCTTGAATAATTTTGTTATTTGAGCCATCCCAATTTCTACCCCAAGATTCATTTGCCCAACATAGGCAAAAAGGAAAGTCTGGCTTGCCGCTTGCTACAATTTCATTTACGGGTCTTTCCAATAATTGCTTACCATGAAACCAATAATGATAGTAACAAAACCCATAAATACCATATTTTTTTGCCAATTCAGCTTGTGCAACCCTCGATTCTTCCAATCGCAAATCGTAAAATCCCAAATCTGCAGGAATGTGTGGTTGATAATGCCCTTTAAAACGAGGCATTGCCTTCGCTACATTTGTCCATTCAGTGAATCCCTTACCCCACCATTCATCATTTTCAGGAATCGGATGGAATTGCGGCAACACTACACCTAAAGCACGAAGTTTTTTACTCATACTTTTAACTTCTCCTTTTTTATCCAAATACTTCCACCTAAATTTTTAAATATTAGCGGAAAACGCTCTTTTAACTCTTCACTAAATACCGTTTCCAAATAAGTATTAAATAATACTATTTTAAAATTTGCGTTATACTCAAGAAACGCTCTCAAAATATATGCTTCATTCCATGCTATGGCATTTTTCCATAGCAGCTCTCTTGCTATCTTTATTCTTTTGCGAAAATGCTCAGGGAAGGACTTTCTGATAAATCTTTTCATATTTTTACTCCTTTTTTAAAAGTTAACATTTTTCTAATCATTATATATACCTGACGAACTGGTATCAATAATATTGCCAAAATTAGTAATGGACTATATAGTACTGGTGACCGAAAAAAATTCAAAAAAGGCACATTTGCGTTAAACCTAACAAAAATTCTAAGAAATTTCAATCTATATGAAAATGGTAGATTAAAATTCTTAGAACACCACAAATAAAACAACATCCAGGCATATAACTTTACTTTTAAAGTCTCGATATCTTTTATAGAGCAAATATTAATGCCGCTCATACGCCATTGCACAACAGCAGATTGTATAACTATAATTTCGTGAATTTTTCCAAGCAAACACCAAGTTGCATCGTCAGAACACCAAGCAAGAGGAAATTTAACAAAACCTCCATTTATTTCTTTTAGCTTTTTCCAGTTAAAAATATGATCTTGCATATATGAATTATGCCTAGACAATTTAGATTCTAGAAATTCCAAACCAGTTTCATTTCTTATCGGTTTATTTGAATCTAATATTTGACCATTAGCATCAATAATATCTGATGCGAAACGAAAGGCTGTTGCGTTTGGATACGTACTTAAAGTTTTATAAAATTCATCCACGCAGTTAGGAGACATAATATCATCATCCGAAAAAAGCCATACCCATTCTTCTTTTATTGACTCCAGACATCTATGCCAATGTCCAACCAAGTCTCGGCCTCCCATATTTTCATCAAATCTTGTATAGTGAAAACTTGGGAAACTATTTGAAATTGACTTAATTTCTTTAGGAGCCGCATCATCAAAAATATAACATTTAAAATTTTTATTAGTCTGCGTTGCGATGGAACTCAACGTTAATTGAAAGAATTGCGGTTTATATGCTGGAATTACAATAGCTAAAATATTATCCAAGAAGCCTCCTTTCTAGAAATAAAATACCTTCGCAAACTGCCTAAATATAATATCATCGCTGTATTTTTCCAAAAACATATTCCTAGAGTATTCATTAAATTTATTGCCAAATTTTTTTGGAAACTCGTTTATTGCCTTAATAAACTCATCTGCTGTTTCGCATTTTGCACCTATCTTTTCAAAATCAACATCATATCCCATAAATGCCTCCCCGGTACCTATTATATTTTTACCATGCATCAATGCTTCGCAAGTTTTTACTTTCATTCCTCCGCCTATAAATATAGGAAATATCATAAAATCAGCATTTTGAATATAAGTATCTAAATTTTCAACATAGCCAATAAACTCCAATTTATCATTTTTCGGCAAATTTGCCTTATCCATATCCTTGCCAATAATCTTAAGTTTTATATTCACAAAAGGCAATACCTTCTCCACAAACCATTTTAAACCGTGAATATTTGCATAAAAATTGCTCCCCAAAAACAAGGCTGCTGGAATGTTAGATATTTTTTCTTTTGAAAACTCTATTTGCCTGTTTGAAAAACTGATTGGAATAACAGCATCGGCAATTCTACCATAAAGCTTTTGAATTACAGACCCATCTCTTTTGTTTAATACAACTATCTCATCTGAATATTTGCAAGCCCAATCTTCATTTTTTTTAATAACATATTGCCTAATCAAATTGCACGGATATTCTTGCTTCACATACTTATATTCGCAGTTTTGGAAAGATGTTATAATTTTTTTAGATGGATATTTTAGTTTAATAAGTTTAGCAAGCCTTCCATATTGAGAAGTTTCTAACCATACAACATCCATTTTTTCGCATAATTTTAAAGCCTCTCGTTCATTTTCTCCGCATAAAGCATAATATCTGCCAAACAGAAGATTTATTTTTTTTGATAGCATTGATATTTTGTAGCAATCAAATAAATTAAAATAAGTAACGGAATTTCCAAAACATAAAGCGTTATAATTGCGCAGTGAAAGCTGCAAGCCACCAGAAATCTTGCCATCAATGCTTTTGCTGTTTATCATTAAAACATTCAACATATTTAAGCTCCAATCACAGATTTATATGGAACTACAAGATCATACCATTGATTAAAATATTTATAAATAGTATAAGAGCCATATAAAATTATAAAAACATAATAAATAATGAATTTATTTATAGACAAAATTCCTAATATGTACCCCTGCAACAAAGCAACACCAAGCAAAAAATAATCCTGCATTCTTGTAATTTCCTGCATTTGGTATTTGAATAAAATTCCAATGCAAAGCGATAAAGCAAAACAATTGAAAAATATATTATAATTGTTTGAAATGTGTTTTCTGTAACGAAACAGACAAAAAATAGCAATGAAAACAATACTCCTCAGAAAAGAAAATATTTGCGTAAATAGTCCAGAGTCTACATCTTTATTATAAGATAAATAAACATAAGCTTTTCTTAAAAGCGATGAATCTACTCCCATAAACCATGCAAAAACAGTGACTGCTTGCCCTATAATTAAATTTAGCAATGGAGATTCTGCGAGAAACAAACAAATTGTGTACGAAACAATAACCAATTTACTTGGAATTTGCTTATTCAAGAAAAAATAGCATGGAAACAATAGGATTGCCGAACTATGCATGCTGGCCGCAATTATTATAGTTATGCCGAATTTCAACATATCTTTTGAAAGAATATATCTTATTCCATATAAAAATATGGCACAGGCCAAGCCTTGCCTTAATGGAAAAGGACTCGTAAATAAAATTAAGCAAATGAAAACATTTATAGGGCTTTGAGGAAAATATTTCCATGAACAATTGTAATATATCCAAAGAATAACCGCATTGTAAAAAATCAACAAGCTTGTATAAGCGCCAGTCAATTCAAAGAATAATAGATTTAACAAAGTATAACCCGGTTCCATTATAACTCGCGTTCCCGCATATCTTGGATTGAAGAAGCTATCTAAGCTAACGTTGTAGAAAAAATCATAAAATTGCTCCCAATCTGTGCCAGTTTCCCAGCGCAAGCCTCGAAACAAAACAAGAAATAACGCTGTTATAAGCATAATTATTTTCTTATGTTGACCAGAAATTCCTTTTATCCGTTCTGCCAATAAAATAAGGAATAAAATTGAATATATAGCTATATAAATGTCCATATTTTTAACCTGATTTTATAGGAGAAAACTAATAAGAAAAAATAATCTCGCTTCAATAAAAATAATAAATATCTATGCCAGATGCCTAATAATTTGGGGTTCATTTGCTTTACAGAATTTGAGAAAAAATCTTTATCCATGCATTCTTTCAGTCTTTTTACGCAGAAAGAGATAGGCTTGCTACAAGATAAATTTCTAACAAAAACAACTATGTGATAATATCTCAAATTTGTGTATTTTTTATATCTATCAGATATTTCCGAAAATAGCTTTTCTAATTTTTGCCCGACTATTTCTATGTCTTTTTCCAAATTGTCTATGTATTTTTCAGTTGTGGAAGCAATATCTCTTCTGTAATAATAATAGCAATTCTTATCAATTACAACTTTTTTTGCTTTATCTAAACATGTCATACAAAATAACAAATCTTCAGCGTACCTAACATCTGTTAAAAATTTAATTTCACCGATGATTTCTTTTCTAAAAATCATTTGATAAACATGCCCTGAAACTGGATATTTTTGAAACCCTTTGCCATAAAAATAAAATTTAGGCATCAAATCCATTTTAATAGAATCGCTCACATATTCGTCATTCAAAAATGAAAAATCATCTCTTTTTTCTTTTTTGCCTTTATGTACAATGCCAGTTAAAACCACGTCAAATTGCTCTCCAAATTTTTCAAAAATAGAGCTATAAATTTCCCTGTCTATATAATCATCAGAATCTACAAACGCAATAAATTCGCCTTGTGCTTTTTCTAAACCGGCATTTCTAGCAGAGCTTACGCCGCCATTTTCTTTATCAATAACAACTATGCGATTATCTCGCTCCGCAAATTTCTTGCAAATATCTAAACTATTGTCTTTCGAGCCATCGTTTATCAAAAGAATTTCACAATCACGCTCTTTTTGCGAAATAACAGAAGCCAAACATTCTTCCAAATATCTTTCAGCATTGTAAACGGGAATTATTATACTAATCTTAGGCATTTACAATCGCCTCATAAAAAGTTTCTTTCTTATTTAATTGCTCTTCGCTAAATTTATAGCTCAATTTATGAAACTGCGATAATTCTTTAATTTGTTTAAATCTTTCTTCACTATAATTATCAAAAAATTCTAGCAGTAAAATATGTGGAATTGAATTGCATATTTTGGGAATTCTTTCCCTTTCTTTTCTATATTTCTCACTGGCTATTTCAAAAAACATATGGAATATATAATAATCTATAGCATAATTATTAGTCTTCCAATACTCAAGAAGCAATGCTTTTGTTGCGATTAAAAGAGTATTATTCGTCTTCGCAGAAATCAACCAATTGGAGATTGCAAGAATATGCCCATCTCTGCCTGGTTTTAAACTCTGGTACAAAAATAAATCAGAATTCGTTATATATTTTGGGATATCAGAGCTTGTACACAAAATGGTTGAATCTATCCATATACCTCCATATTTTACCAACAATTCAAGTCTTAGCAAATCAGAAAAATGAGCATCGGTAATTATTTGTTTTTGCCATTTTTCAATTACATAATTCGGTAAAGAAACATAATCTGATATATTTTCAGAATCTAACTCTATTATTTCATATCCAGTTAAATATTTCTTCACGGAATCAACGCATTTTCTTACAATAGGAGGGGCATTTTCAAATCCTTGAAACCAACATACCCAAACTTTATTTGAATAGTCACTTGTCAAGCCATCATCTGTTTTTTTTTCTAAAACATATTTATATTTTTTTTGAAGTTTATTCTTAATTTTTAATTGAATAGCTAACCGTAAAATTTCCAAAGAAGTCCTAGAAAAGCCTGACAAAAGCAAATGCATTACAGAAAAAAAGAAAACTCCGGCTCTTATCAAACGCCAAACAAGTTTAAAACCACCTTGTTTTTTAAAATTCTCAAACATTAAAATCGCTCTTTAGTTGAGTTGTTGAAATTTCTGGGGTTCTCTCCAAATAAACGACATCACACAAATCTTTCAAAAAATCAAATTTTCCCACCCAATCATCACCCATAACAAAGGTGTCTATTTTGTATAGTTTAATATCCTCTCGCTTTTGTTCCCAATTTTCTTCTGGAATAACCAAATCTACGTAGCGAATAGCTTCCAGCATTTGTTTTCTTTTTTCATAGCTAAAATAACAAACTTTGCTTTTTGAATTTTTATTAAAATCTTCAGTGGATAACGCCACAACCAAATAGTCGCCCAAAGCCTTTGCCCTCCGCAAAAGATTTATATGCCCATAGTGCAACAAATCAAAAGTCCCATAAGTGATTATTCGCTTCATACATTTTCTCCATTTAATTCAACAATCTCGTAATGATTCTTTTGAGCTTCTATCGGCGGAATTTTCATATAATCTCCATACATATGGTTTAAATAGTCATTATACATAGACGGCCCCCTGAATTTAAGTTCTTCAAATTCATAAAAGGCACCATCGCCAAAATAATTTCTGGGCACAATTTCCCTTGTTCTGTAAGCTCCCATAATAGTGCCAATGAAATTCGAATTTTCAATTTTTTGTTTTTTCAATAGTTTGTCTATTTTGTGCTTCTCTTTATTAGCATCGAAAATCTTTCCTATGGGTAAACTTTCCATAATCTTCAATAAAAGCCTCTCCTTTAAACTGCGTTTCCGCTCTCTGTCAATGCTATCTTTATAACACAGTGACATTAGCATTCTATGCGTAAGTACTTTAAAATAATGCCATTTTCTCAAGCATTTGTTATTAGGTGTGCCATCTATAGGAAAAATATCCACAGAAGCGTGAGTCCATTTTTGAGCATTGCCAATTCGCTTTTCTATAACCTTTGTGTTTATATTCTGCACTCTTGTTATATAATATTGATATTTAGGATTGGTGATAAAATTTTCAACTTTTATGTGCTCCGGCAATTTGCTGTTAGCTATATTTAAAAATTTTTCGTAATCATCTCTTGGCATTGCGATGTCTATATCATCATCCCATGGAATAAAACCTTTATGGCGGATAGCCCCGAGAAAAGTTCCGCCTATCATATAGTATTTAACGCTATTTGCATCGCATATAGCAACAATTTCTTTTAAAATTTCCAATTCTACCAGCTGTAAATTTCTAATATTGCTATTCATGCATATTCCTCAAACAACCCCTCATACCCCCCTACAATCTTCTCCCAGCTATACTCACTCAAAATCCTACCCCTAGCCAACTCCCCAAACCTATCAATCTCCTGTTTCCCCATCCTATCCACCTCACCAATCAACCTCGCCAAGCTACCCTTCTCCTTATTCCAGTACAAAGTCACATCCCCGCCAACTTCCCTGTTAAAGCAAACATCCAAAAGCAAATTCAGCTTAGTGCTGGCCATTGCCTCCAAAAGCGAAGGATTAGTCCCCCCAACTTCGTGGCCGTGTATATACGCAAAAGCATTTTCTCTGATTTTCTTCAACAGTTCGCCGTCATAAATAGGACCTGCAAAAACAACCCTATCGCTTAAAGCACGTTTTTTTGAATTGCTGATGATTACCAACTTCTTTTCGGAATTGCTAAGGTTGAACTCCCGTATTATGGCACCAAAATTATTTTCGGGCACTGCACGCCCAACAACCAAATAATAATCATTGGGAGTCGTTTTATTATCCCTATGCCAATCATCACAATTCAAAACTGTGGACTTCTCCGTATTTGCGCCATAAGCGATAAACTTTGTCTCTGGCTTGTATTTAGCATACTCCTTCTGTATGTAATTCTGAATGCATTTTGAATCGCAAACAACTAAATCTGCGCTTTTCACCGAAAATCTTTCGGATATCTTCCAGTAACACCTGACTAAGGCATTGTATTTCTTCCGCTTGAACTCCAAGCCATCTGGGTTTACAAGCAATTTCACGCCAAGTTTTCGTAGCTTCCTTTTATTCTTGCATAAAAACATCCCTATTCTGGAAGCAAGCACATAAAGAATTGCGCCTTGAATATTTTCTCTTTTTATTATCTCGAAAACCCTGCGGACAGCTAAAATGTCATAAAGCACAGCCCGTGCCGAACCGAGCCATTCAGGAACTTTTATCCTAAAGCAATGCGTCGAGTTATACGTAAATTCTTCGTTTTTTAATCCCAAGCATGCTATATGATATTGAATGCTATCACTCTTTTTGTTTGCGGTCAGATTTTCAACAAAAGTCTCAAAGCCACCGTGGCAAGCAGGAAGACCTTTGGAACCAATAATGAATACGTGAGAAGTATTCATGCAACCTTTCTCCATGACCGCCTGACGAAGAGATTCTGTGAACGGGTTTTGCTAACACTGTCAAGCCACTCTTCAACACTCTCTTTTTTGAACCGAGCCTTAGCCAAAGGCTCTAAGTGCGAAAGACGGGCGTTGTATGCCAAAATAGAATTATTCGCTACCGCTGAAGATAGCGTTTGCTCCCGAAAATGGGAATATATTTCTGCGTTAAATGGCATTGAAGGTAAATATAGAAATTTTATCACTAGAAATTTCTAATTTACCGCCGTGCGCTTAATTTTACTTATAATTTTTCTCATTTCCCTATCTTTTGCAGACGGTGGCGAGATTCTTCGTTTGAACCGGGATGAATTTGTCGAAACTGCCCTGAAAAATGAACCCAGGTTTCAAGAAACCAAAATGGCAACTTTAGCCAAAGCAGGAAGAATTGAACAGATTAAGGCCGGCGCTTTGCTCCCAAAATTTGAGCTTTCAATGCTAACAGGGCTGGTTCCCGGCTTAAAAACAGATACCGATTATCATGGCCAGACTGTTGAAGCCTGGGATTTTACAAAAATGGGCCCTTATTTTGGCATGAACATACAGGCTGCGCAACCTTTGAATTTCGGGCAACTGCAATTGGGATTAAGAGCTGCCAGAGCAGACTTGGAGCAAAAGAAAATGGAAATTGACGGCAAAGAGCAGTTCTTGAAAGTCAATCTGCTAAGTTACTATTACGGCTATCTGCTGGCAAAAGAGATGAACAAACTCGCTCAAGACGGCCACAAGCAAATGCGCAAAGCCGCAGACAATCTGGAAGAAGCCCTAGACGATGGAGACGAAGATGCTTCGCAAATGGACCTGCTGGAACTGAAAGCCGGCTTCTTTGAAATAGACAAAGCCGTGCTAGAAGCAAAATCCGGCTTGAAAAAGGCTCAATTAGCCGCAAAATTCGCTCTCAAGCTGCCGGATGATGTTTCTTTTGAGCCCGCAGACAGCGTTCTGGCCGCTGTGTCTGATTTTGTGCCGGATTTGGATTCCCTGAAAAAATGGGCTTGTATGCACCACCCTGATATTCGCCGCCTTAATGCCGGCTTGGAGGCCACAAGCATGCAAATGGAGCTGGCTTCTGCTAAAATGGCTCCGGAATTCTTTGTTGTTGCCGAGTTTGAATATGCAAAATCATGGGCCGGAGACCGTACCAGCCTGTCAAAAAATGCTTTTGCCCAAGACCCTGTGAACAAAATTTCCGGAGCGTTTGGAGTGGGTATCAGATACAAACTCAATTTCTGGAATCAGTGGGAAAACTACAAGATGGCCCGTGTGGAACACCGTATTTTGCGGCAAACCGAGAGCTATGCAAACAGAGGAATAGAGTTACAGATAGAAGAAAAATACGAAGACTTTTTAGTTGCAAAAAGCAAACTGGAAAGCGCAAGAAATGCTCTGCGGGCAACTGAGGGAATGTTGAAAGGCGCAGCTATGCAATACGACATAAATCCCAGCAAAACATCCGGGCTTTTAGCCAGTGCCTATAAAAAGAATTTGCTCATGAAAAAAGATTACTATTTTGCAGTCTATGAATATAACATGGCGGTGGCCAGACTTTTTGCTCAAGCTGGGTATTAGCCTGTTTTTTCTATTTACCTGTTCCAAAGCTGAGGGAATTCCATTACCGGGGCACAGCATAGCGCAAAACAAGGGTTTAACTGCCGGAGTGGGGCTTGGCATGCTTAAAAGCTCCAGTTGCAAAACTTTATGGTCTTGGGCAGGCCAGGGAAATTATTCTTACAATTCATATTTATCTGGTGGCATAAGCATAAAGTTTGTAGGCGGCAATTTAGACAGCGCAAATAATCTTATAAATCAAAGGTACTCCGTAAATACGAAATTAACGCATAGCGACCCAAGATATGTCTTGTTCGCAGGCCCGATATTTTCTTTTGAAAATACGGATTTGAGCACGCTGAGAAAAGAATTCAGGAACATAGGAGGCGATGACGAATATGCAAATATGGAAATTGGAACAAAGTGCAGCCGGATGTACGAAGAAATAGGCTCAAGCATTGGATATCAAACCGGTTTCGGTTTTTTATTAACGCCAAATTGGGGCATTAGCATAGGGCATAATATGGATTTGACATTTACGGGAATACTGATGGCATCATTCAGCAGTTCAATAGCATTTAATCTTAGAGAGCAATTTGAAAAATTTAAAGAAAATACGGAAAATCTCTGGTTATCTATTGAATATTCAACATCCCTTAGCAAGAGCAGCGCCGTTATTCACAATTTCATTTTGGGGTTAGCGCTCGGATTTTAGCTGAGACTACCCCATCACCAACGCAGGTACCTTAACCGCCTTTTTAACCCTCTTAAAATCCAGCTTATTGCCAATGGCCCTGTAGCCACGAACCTCGCCCATATCCGCCAAGTTATATTCCTTGCCGTCAATAATGGCTATTGGGAGCTCATCGTCAAAGAATAAAAGCATGGAGCTATCAGGGCTATCAGTGATAAGGGAAAATTCAGTTGTTTGCGGCGCAGTTTCCAGATTAAATCTTTTAAGGCAATACTGGCTGCCCAAGCCGTCAAAATATAAAACCGTGTATATCCTTGAGTATTCATATCTGGCAATATAAGCTATCTCCTGGCCCACCAAAACAGTTTCAGCAGACTCGTAAATTTTTGCAGTTCCGTTTTCCTTAACCGCAAGAATCTTGTCAAACTTGCCGAATTCGCCCAAGCTCTCACCCTTATTCGCTATACTCACCATGCCGGAAAGCTGATCAAAAAAGAGTTCCATATCGCCAAGAGTGCTTGCGCCCTTTTTATGCATCTTCACATTTTTAACAGCGTATTTGGTCACCAAATTTCCAATGGCATCCCTGCCCTTCACAAGGCTCTCAGAAAAATCAACCGGAATTTCCAGTTTTATTCTGGGCCTGGGCTTTAAGAAAACCGTGACGCTCTCGGCTTCTCCGTTTGGATTTGATGTTATCCACAAAATTTTGGAACCAGAAGCTCCCTTGCCCGTTGAGTAAGGCTTTTCCCTTGTTATGCCGCCAACATTGAACCGCTTAACATAAGCCGGGCCATCCTTGCCTTCCTGATAAATAACGTTGTAAATCCTGCGAGCATCGTCTTTGTTGAATTTTTCCACAAGCAAAATATCTTTGCCTATAAACGCTTTGTCAGAAACCTTGGCAACCTTGAAAGTTCCATCTTGGCAAAACGCTATAATATCATCGTATTCGGAAACATCAAATAGATATTCCTCTTTCTTCAATCCGGTGCCTATAAAACCCTCTTTGCGATGAACATACAGCTTTTGATTGGAAAGAGCAACATGAACAGCGCTTACCTTTCCAAACTCGCCCATAACAGACTTGCGTTCCCTGCCGGGGCCGTATTTTTTCAGCAAATTCTTGAACCAGTTAACGGAGAATTCCACTATATTTTCCAGATTATAAGCGGTTTCCTCTATTTGAGTATCTATTTCTTTCAGCAATTCGGTTGCTTTTTTCTGGTCAAAAAGAGAAATCCTGCGCATGGGAATTTCACATAGCTTTAAAATATCTTCTCTTTCCACAGCACGGCGCAATTTTTTCACATAAGGCTTTAAACCGGCAGCCACAAGGGAAATCATCTCTTCCTTATCATGAGCTTTTTTAATGACCTCGTAAACTTCCTTGTCTATAAATATCTTTTCCAAGCTTATCATGTGCCAGCGGTCTTGCAAATGGTTCATCTTGTTCTGCAATTCCCATTCCAAAAGCTCTTTTGTATGCTCTGTGCTCTTTTTTACAATATCCGTTGTGCTTAAAATTTGAGGCTTGTCATCAACTATAATGCAATTGTTTGAGGCAATGGACTTTTCACATTCCGTGAACGCATAAAGCGCATCTATCACCGTTTGCGGGTCGCTGCCCGGCTGCAAATGCACAATCAATTCAACGGATTTTGAAGTGTGATCGTCAACTTTTCTTATCTTTATTTTGCCTTTTTCGTTTGCCTTTGTTATGCTTTCAACTAAAGTCTTTGTCGTTGTGCCAAAAGGTATTTCCTTTATCACAAGGGTTTTGCTGTCCAGCTTTTCTATGCGTGCTCTTACCTTAACACGGCCGCCTCGGAGACCGTCGCAATAGGCGCTTACATCTATTATACCGCCTGTGGAGAAATCAGGGAAAATCTCAAACTTTTTTCCTTTAAGCGCTGCTATGCTGGCTTCGCAAAGTTCGCAAAAATTATGTGGCAACACAGTTGTGCTGAGTGCCACTGCAATGCCTTCTGCGCCTTGAGCCAGTACCAGAGGGAACTTGACCGGCAGGCAAACAGGTTCATAGCTTCTGCCATCGTAGTTAGGAATCCACTCTGTTGTTTCCGGGTTAAACAGCACCTCCAGCGCAAACTGGGAAAGCCGCCCTTCTATATAACGAGGCGCAGCCGCAGGGTCTCCGGTTATGGGATTCCCCCAATTTCCCTGAGTTTCTATAAGCAGCTTCTTTTGCCCCATGTTCACAAGAGCGTCTCCTATGGAAGCATCTCCGTGAGGGTGAAATTGCATGGCACGACCAACAATGTTAGCCACTTTGTGCATTCGCTCATCGCTTTTGTGCATCTCGTAAAGCGTATGCAGAATACGGCGCTGCACCGGTTTCAAGCCGTCTTCGTAATAAGGCACGGCACGGTCTAGAATAACATAGCTGGCATAGTCTAAAAACCAGTTTTCGTAAAGATTTTCCAAATGGTCAGGCATTGTGAAAAGGAATATAGAAAACCACGTTTTCTATATTCACAAAATGTCAGAATTGATATGCAAGAACAAAAAAGTTGCCATTGTGTATAGCATGCTCAACAACAAAGGCGACATTGTTATGGAAGTTTCGCCGTATGCGCCTGTGTATTATCTGCACGGATACCGCAATGAAAATATTGTGCCCGGGCTCGAAGATGCTTTGGAAGGGCACAAGGAAGGCGATGTTTTTTCCGTATCGCTATCGTTTGACCAGGCTTACGGCCCATATGATGAAAAATTTATAATGGAAGTCTCAAAAGAAGAATTAGCCCCGTTTATAGATGACTTCTGGATTGGAGGCTATGTTGAGCGCTTTGAAGACGAAGACTGGGAAGAACTATCAGAATCTGAAAGGTTTTTGAAGGAAATTGAAGACAGGCATGAACCGGAAGGATATATCATCCGTGAGATTCGCAAAACCACCGTTATATTAGACGGAAACCATCCTTATGCAGGCATGGATTTGAGCTTCAACGTAAAAGTCATTTCGGTAACAGATGCTTCAATACTGGAATTGGAAAACGGCTACCCAAAGGAAAGCGACGGCGACTAGCCAACAACCCTGTTCCTGCCCAGCTTCTTTGCTTGGTAAAGATTGCCGTCTGCCTTTTTCAGCAGAACTTCCGGGCCATCGCCAGATTGCGGCAAAATTCCAACGCCAACGCTAATGGTTATCTGCGTATGTCCGCCTCCATCTAAAAGCGGAACTTTCATCTCCTGAATTTGATGCCTCAATTTTTCCGCAAGCGAAATCGCCCAGTCATACTTTGTATTCGGGAGCAAAATACCAAATTCCTCGCCACCCATGCGAAACACCAAATCATTTGGGCGCCTCACGGACGTCTTCAATATATTGGCAATTGCAATCAGCATTGCATCGCCCTGCGGATGTCCGTAGGTATCATTGTATTGCTTAAAATGATCCGCATCCACCATCAAAAAGCATAAACTTTCATTATTATTTGCCGCATTCGTAAACTCTTGGGCTATTATATCCGAAAAATGCCTGCGGTTGTAAAGCTTTGTCAAATGATCTGTAATGCTCAAATGCTCCACCTGCCTCTTATCTCTCAGCAACATTTCCCTGGTCATGCTTCTGTATGATTCGTAAGTTGCTATAAGCGCCACCTGCGCCAAAAAAATGCAAGTGTGGCGGGCAAACACTTCAAACCCGTATTTTCCTGCCGTAACTTCCACCGAAACCATGAAAGCGTAATATAGCAGGCAGAAAATTGTTCCCAATTTAAGTTCCATGACAAAGATACTCATGAGCGGCAGCAAAAATGTCCATATATATCCGCTGTTTGACGCTTGCGCATACAGCATGGCGAAAAATATCATTAAACTCAATATAACCGCAACTTTTATCCAGTCAAAATACTTGATTCCCCTCTCGGTATGAGTCAGAATAAATGACAAAACAAAAATGCACAGCACTGCGGCATAAGACAACGGATTCATTCCATGATAAAGAAAAGAACCGTAAAACGATAGCAGTAAAACACTACCGAGCAAGGTTATTAAATTCAGAGTCATAACCCGCAGAGTATTCTCCATAACTACCGACCGTTTAATGACGTACTGCCCTAAAAACAGCCAACTACCGACTATCACCAAGAGACTTTTCATAATAGCGAGCCTCTATGGGGGG
>Ga0209755_10001261_pt1 | contig 40544 bp, 44 predicted proteins | sample TergutCo191P1_FD_187301 | JGI IMG/M metagenome (GOLD analysis project Ga0209755, IMG submission 187301) | Cornitermes sp. P1 segment gut microbial communities from Petit-Saut dam, French Guiana - Co191P1 (SPAdes) (version 2) | ecosystem: Host-associated > Arthropoda: Insects > Digestive system... | reverse complement strand
AACTTTGAAAAGTTCCCTTCCCCCAAACCCCCATCCCTCAAACTTTAAAATTTGCGATGAAAAATTTAAAGTCTTTTTGAAAGGGGGTTTGGGGGAAAACTTTTTCTTCAGAAAAAGTTTTCCCCCAAGGTTTTTTTAGAAAGGAATAGAGAATGCGTATTTTATCGGTGATTGTGATTGTTATGATGATTTTCCCGTGTGTTGCGAAGGGCGATACGGGATTGCTTTGGCTTGTGAATAGGGAGAATGCGTTGTGTGCGGATTTTGTGCCGTCAAATTTGGTTGTGTATCGCGGTGCGGAGCTTAGGGCAGAGGCGCGGGACGCGTTTGTCGAAATGGTGGAGGAACTGGAAGCGGCGGGCATATTTGGGTTGAAGTTGCAAAGTGCGTACAGGAGTTATGAACATCAGAGTGCTATTTTTGAACGGAAGAAGCAATTTTTGATTGCGCAGGGGCATGACGAAAGTGAAGCGGAAGAAAATGCGGCAACGGTTGTTCAGCCGCCGGGCGCAAGCGAACATCAGCTTGGGCTTGCGCTGGACGTTACCATGGACGGTCAGCTTTCGCAGGAATTTGCGCAAACCAAGGCAGGCATTTGGCTGGAAGAAAATTGTCACAGGTTCGGTTTTATCGTGCGCTACCCGCAATACAAAACCGACGTAACCGATATAATTTACGAACCGTGGCACTTGCGTTATGTAGGCCGCCCCCACGCGCAAATCATGAAAGAGACGGGGCTTGCACTGGAAGAATATCACTTGTACTTGGCGCAAATTCCTATGTATCTTGTGTGGGAAAGTGATGGATATTTTCTTGTGTCATATACACATTTCCCACCTGAATTTCCAAACGAACAGACAACCATATCCGCTGTACAGCATGGCGAAAACGCCGCGTTTATTATAGCGGTGCGGAAATCTAATTGCGCCGTTCATCACGATTAATGGCATACTCCAGTCGGTCTTTCATTTCGCCGTCGTGATACTGCGCTTTTATTTTTTCGGCTTCTCGTCTAAATCCTACTTTGGCAATCACTTTTTGCGTGGGGATATTTTCCGCATAACAGCCCGTGGTAATTCTAATGCAATTGTCACTGTCGAAAGCATACGAGAGAACACGCTTTGCGGCTTCGGTAACAATTCCTTTATTTTGATGCTCCTGCAAAATAAACCAGCCCATATGCCCTACGCGCCCAAGCGGCGTTGCGTCTGTCACATCATACCCCGCGCCCCCGATAATATTGTTCGGTTGTCCTTTTAACGTAATTGCAAAACGTCTGGCGTTTCCGCTTTCCATCAGCGCAATGGCTTCTGCCAACCCTTGCCGCGCTTCTTCCCGCGTTTCCGTTATGATGTCGTCAAGATAGTACATATTTTTTCTGTCGGACAGCAACCTGTAATATCCGTCCAAATCGTTTTCTCCGTATGGGCGCAAAATAAGCCGCGCGGTTTCAAGTTTTAGCATGAAGTTGCTCCCGCTTTTTTGAGGTTATTATAGCACGGCAAAGCCATTGAACACAAAAAACAGCGTCAAGAAATTTTCTTAAACGCTGTTTTTTGTTTCGGTAATTACAATTCGATATTAATCCTGTATAGCCAAAGCTTTATCGAAGAGTTCTTCAACTTCCTTGCCCGGTTTGGGTGTGGCAAGGGTAACGCCGATTGCGGCGAACAAGCTTATAAAGAATGCGGGAACAATTCCGAAAACGCCCGTTGCGGCAAGTGGGGGCACTACAATCCAGAGGATTGCAACGGCTGTGCCCGATACAATGCCTGTGATTGCGCCGGCGAGGTTAAAGCGTTTCCAGTAAAGGGCGAGAAGCATGGACGGGCCGAAAGCCGCGCCGAAAACGCCCCAAGCATTGCCCACGATGCCCATGATTGTGCCGCGTCCGGGGCTTAGTGCAATTGCGGTTGCAACTACGGCGATTGCAACAACCACGAAACGGCCAATCCAAATCATTTCGTTGTGGCTTGCGTTTTTGCGGAAAAGAGGTTTGTAAACGTCTGCGGTGAATGAGGACGAAGACACGAGAAGCTTAGAGTCTGTGGAACTCATTGCGGCAGAAAGAATTGCGGAAAGAAGCACACCCGCGATTACCGCAGGGAAAATTCTGCGAGCCATTTCTATGAATACCGTTTCGCCGCCGCCTGTGCCTGCCGCACCGGGTGCGCCAAGTTCAATTCCGATAGAGCCAAGATAAACGCGCCCCAAGATACCTGCGGCAACTGCGGCTGTTAAAATAATCAAGTTCCACGCGATGGCGATTATCGCGCTCTTTTTTACTTCGCTTTGCTTGCGGATTGCCATATAGCGCACGATAATGTGCGGCATTCCAAAGTAACCAAGTCCCCAACCAAAACCGGTTAGGATATGGGAAATGCTACCCCAATCAAGCTGGCCCGTGAAAAGCAAATTCCAATACGTGTCGGGGAAAGCGGTGGCGGTAAAGGCTTCCGGCGAGATTGCGAAAAGCGCGAAGAAAGGTGCCGCCATAAGTGCAAGAAGCATCAGCGAACCTTGGAAGAAGTCTGAAACGCTAACGCCCTTAAACCCGCCGAGGAAGGTGTAAAATATAATCAGCACCGCACCAAGAATCATGCCCGTGCTTTCTTGCATACCAAAAACCAAGTTAAACAACACGCCGCAAACAACAATGTGCGCGATTGAATACGCCGCGAATGCCACGATAAAAACCACTGCGCAAATGCATTGCAACAGCTTGCTGTTTGTTACAAATCTGTTGGTAAAAAATTGCGGCAATGTGATTGAATCCTGTGCGGCAATCGAAAACTGGCGCAAGCGCGGTGCTACAAAAATCCAGCTTAAAATGTAACCTGCGGCAAGACCAATCGCAATCCATGCGCGACTCATGCCGAACCAGTAAATCGCGCCCGGCAAGCCCATAAGTACCCACGCGCTCATGTCCGACGTTCCCGCCGACAAAGCTGAAACCCACGGTCCCATTTCGCGGTTGCCAAGATAATATTCTTTCTCCCCGCCGCCCTTGGACTTCACGAAATAATACACGCCAAAGCCCATCATAATCACGATATAAATTATAAATACCGCAACTTCTGTGTAGTCGATTACAAAGCCATTCATACCTGTCTTCTCTCCTTTAATCTCATAATCTCTGGGAGTATACACCAAAATGTTTTTTTTGCCAAATTTTACGACTGCGGGAAAAAAATATATAATCAATTAAAAAATGTGAAGCGGGGTATTTAATATGAAGCGAATTATTTTTGCGGCGGTTTTGGTTTTTATTTTCGGCGCGTGCGGTCAAAACATCAGGTACGATATTGTGGAGGAAAGCGAGCCGTCGGCTATTTCGTTTGAGGTGGGCTACTATGGGTTTTATGCGCGGGGCGGGGGAGAAATTCAGCGGACAAGAGAAGCCGCCCACACGGGAAATTACTCCTTGGTGGTAACGGGACGCAACGCGAGTTGGAACGGCATTTTGTTTAACACAACGGAAATTGCGCAACCCTTTGGAGAGTACGAATTTTCTCTGTGGGTGAAACATTTGGAGGAAATCCCTGTGACGTTTCAGCTTTCGGCGGAATTTGTGCAGGTGACGGGTGCGGATGGTACTTCCGGAAGGTGGCGGCATTTTTCGGGGCCGCTTGCGAATGTAACCGTACCGCCCAACGAGTGGACGTTTATGCAAGGTGTCGCGCACTTTGAGGATTTTATAACGTCGTCCGTTTACATTGAAACGGATGAAGCGGGCGCGTGGGCGGAATTTTTCATAGATGACGTAATTTTTAGATGTATCGCGGTGGAGTACGAATTTGACAATACCTTGCCGCGATTGTTTGAAATTTACGCGGACTATTTTATTTTCGGTACGGCGATTGCTCCGCGAGACCTTCGCGGAACGCGGGCGGAATTTATCGCGCACCACTTCAACGCGATTACGGCGGGCAATGATATGAAGCCCGACGCGCTTCAACCGCAAGCGGGCGTTTTTAATTGGCACGTTGCGGATTACATTGCGCAATTCGCGGAAATAAACGAAATGCACACAATCGGACACACTTTGGTGTGGCATATGCAATCCCCCGCGTGGATGAATCCGCCGGGCATAAGCCGCGAACAGGCAATAGAAAACTTGGAGCGTCACATAACGGAAGTTGTAAGCCGTTACGCGGGACGGATTCTTGTTTGGGATGTTGTGAACGAGGCGTTTCCAAGCTATGTATCTGCGTCCGCAAACCATGCAGACTGGCGCGGATTGCTTCGCCAAACGCCGTGGTCGGACGCAATCGGTTACGATTTTATCGAAATCGCATTCCGTGCCGCACACGCCGCCGACCCGTCCGCAAAGCTAATTTACAATGATTACAATTTGGACGGCGTGGGCAAACGCGAAGCCGTTTTCCATATGATTAAGGAACTGCGTGAGCGCGGCGTGCCCATCCACGGCGTTGGAATGCAGGGGCATTATAATTTGCGGACCAATCCGCAACGCGTTGAGAATTCCATTTTGCGTTTTGCGGAACTGGGCATCCCCGTAAGCATAACAGAGCTTGACATAACCGTGCAGAGTGCGCTTGGTTATTCCGTTATGCCCGACGAATACGAACTTGCGCAAGCAATTTTATATGCGGAACTCTTCACCATCTTCCGCGAACATCACGAGCATATCCACCGCGTAACATTGTGGGGTGTTTGCGACGCAACAAGCTGGCACGCCGACCGCTTCCCGCTTCCGTTTAACCGTAATCTTTCTGCGAAACAAGCCTTTTTCGCAATCGCAGACCCGCACGGTTTTTTGGAACAACAAGGCTAAAGCAACATCCGCAACTCGTGCCATAAAGTAAATTTATTTGATGCGTTTTTTCCTACGGAAAGCTCATAAGTTTCTACGACGGTGAATGAATTTTTACGGCAGTTGAAAATTTCGGCTGCCTTATTTATTTGGTGATTTTCGCTTCTGCAACAGATGTAATTGCCTGCCGGAAGAGTGATTGTGTTGGCTTCGTCCGCGCCGCTTGCTACCTCCATAAAGTAAAGATACTTTGCCCCGTTTGGCGAAACTTCGCACAGTATTCCGTAGTCGGAAAAGGAAGAATCTTGCGCCTGCGGGATTGGCATATCCAAAAATGCCTTTACCATGTCTGTCTCGGTTATTACGCCGTTGGTTGTTTCGGCAGGCTTTACATAAAGTGTTTTTTGCGGCACTTCGCGAATGTATATTTCACCTGCTTTGCACTGCTTTTCAATTTCGATTTTCTGCTCTATGCGTTCTATTAGTTTCAGGCCTTTGTTTATCGCCGCCAGTTTTCTTTTTGCGATTTCTTTTCCCCGTGAGAGGAAATTTTGAAAATCCATATCGCCGTACAGTTCTTCAAGGTCTGCCAATTCTTTCAGCGGAATGTCAAGTTCTATGCAAAAATTTATGATTTCCACAAGTTGAAGTTGCTCGAGCGAATAATAGCGGTACTTTGTTTCCTCGTTGATGTACGCGGGTTTTAATATATTAATTTGCTCATAATATCGGAACGACCTGATGCTCATGCCCGTGAGTTTAGCCATCTCCCCAATGGACAGAAGGCTGTTTTTTTCGTCCGTAAAAATAATTTCATCTGTTGGTTTTGGCGGGTCGGCGGGTATTTTGAATTTCGCGAGTAAGCTGTTTACAATTTCGCAATCCGTTTCGGCGGCTTGGCGAATTTTTTTTAATACCGAAACCGCCGCAAAATACGAAACGTTAATTTCGCGCCCGATTTCTGCCGCGCTTATTTTTTCGTTTTGCGCAAGCAAACGGATTGCCGCAAACCATTTTTTTAGCGGCGTGCGGGTTTTATCAAAGAGCGTTCCCGCTGTCACGGAAGACTGATAATTACAGTGTTTGCACTGAAAAAGCCCGCGAGATTTTATATTAAAACATTCGCCGCCGCCGCATTTTGGGCATACAAAACCATTTGCCCATCGTTTATCAAAAAGATACTGTTTGCATTGTTCATCCGTAAAATTTTCAGCATTCATATTAAAAAGCCTCCCGCAATTATGAGTTGACTACATGAAAATTTCTTGCTTTGGGGTATTGACTGTAACATAATGGTATACAGTAGAGTGTTCCATGTCAACGGGGAGGTGAAAAAATGGCTACCTACAAAGATATACAGGCGTACATCAAAGAACGTCATGGCTATTTGGCACGGGGAACGTGGATAGCCCACATGAAGGAAATCTGCGGGCTAAACCCTGCGCGTGCGATAAATCGGCGTTCGTGCGCAAAAAGAATAAACCCTTGCCCGCCGCACAGGCAAAACGATATTCGGCAAGCATTCATACATTTCAAGTTGATTGAGGAGGAGAAATAACATGGGAAAAGGCACAAAGAGTTTTTTAATCGGCGTTATGTCGCTTGCAATCATTGCCGCGGTGGGCATGGCGGCGTTTATTATTTTGTCGGGACAACGCACGATAAACACGGGCAATGCCCGCGTTACAACCAATTATGTAACCGTGGCGGCGTCCATGCCGGGCGCACTGGAGCGGTTCACGCTTTACGAAGGCAAGCGCGTTGAAGAAGACCAAGTTGTCGGCTGGATACAGCATGGCGAAACTTTCCGCAGTCCGATAAACGGCGTGGTTGTAAGCACAAACGTGGTGGAAGGTCAACACATTATGCCGATGCAACCGCTGGCAACAATCGCGGATGTAAACAATTTGCATATTCAAGCGAATCTATACGAATCGGATATACAGGACATAATCCTCGGCCAGCCCGTTGCGGTAACGCTGGACGGTATACGCGGGCAAACTTTCGCGGGGTATGTGTCGAACATCAGCCGAATAACGGAGGTTGAACTGCACGGCGGCGCGATAGTTGTGCAAACGGGAACATTCAGACGCATAACGCGAACACTACCCGTTGAAATAACCATCACGGATGATATTGATTTGTCGCTTTTTTTGGGCACAAACGCGAGGGCAAGTTTTCCTGTTCTCAATTAGGTGAGGTGTGAAATGGAACAAACAGTTGACCCGCAATTGGATAAAAAAATTACGCCGTGGTTTCTTTTTTCGTTTTCGGTGCCAACGATAATTTCCATGGTTGTGGTGGGCGTTTCGGGGTTGGTGGACGGCATTTTTGCGGCACGATTTATAGACGCATACGCGCTTTCTGCGGTGGGGCTGGTTTCGCCGTTTATCATGTTTGCAATGTCTATCGGCTTTATGCTGGGCATTGGCGGGAACGCGCTTGTTGCAAAAGAAGTGGGCGAGGGGCGCGTGGAACACGCAAGAAAAGACCTTTCGTTGCTTACGATTGCTTCGTTTTTGGCGATTGTTGCCGTCACGATAATCGGATTTATTATTCCCGATACGATTTTGTGGATTTTGGGCGTGGACTCTTACGTGCATGAAATCGCGCTGGGATACATGATGCCGCTTCTGCCGTTCTTGCCCCTTGGCGGGCTTGGAATTGTTTTGCAACAATTTTTGATAACCGAGGGCAAAGCGCATTACGGAATGATTGCGTCCATTTTGCAGGGGCTTGCAAGTGCCGCGCTCAATTACGTTTTCATTTACCAAATGCATATGGGAATACGGGGCGCGGCAATTGCTACGGGAATCGGCTTCACAATTCCCGCGTTCGTTGGCGTTGCGTTCTTCATTTTTAACAGGTTTAACAAGCGCGGAATTTTATATTTTGTTGTGCCTAAATTTAAAGCATTTGTTATTGCAAGAAGTTCCATTAACGGCGTGTCCGAGATGATTGGAATGATGTCTGCCGCGATAACACAGCTTACCGTAAACAACGTGCTTATGGATTTGGACGGCCCGATGGCAGTTGCCGCCGCAGGAATAATTCTTGCGGGGTCGGGGCTTGCGCTTAACGTTTTTATCGGCTTTGTGTCGGGGATTTCGCCAATCATAAGCTACAATTACGGCAAGGGCGATGACGGGAATATCAAAAAATTGTTCAGCTACAGCATTGTAATAATCGTGTGTCTGGCGTTGGGAATGACCGCGCTTGCCTTCGGGTTTATAGATTTTTTTATACAACTATATGACATAGACCCGTTCATATATGTTGGCACATTCTTGCTGTCGTTGCCCGTTTACGATATGTCTTTTACGGGGTTGCGCGTTGTTGCAGTCACTTTTGCAATCGCTTCCGTAAATATTTTTGCGTCCACATTTTTTACCGCATTCGGCGACGGAATAAAGTCCGGCTTTATAGCCGTCTGCAACGGTTTGGTTTTCATAATCGGCTTCACCTTCCTGTTTGCGAACCGCTGGGGCGTAGACGGCGTTTGGATTGCAATGCCCGCCCGTGATATCTTGACGCTGGGCGTAGCTGTGTTTTTGTTGTGGAAATACAGGAAGGTTTACAAATATGCGTGAGGGTGAGTTCTCGGGGGCGTTGCCCCCGAACCCCCACGAACTTTTTTGAAAAAAAGTTCGACAAAAAACTTTAACTTTGGAGAGGAATGGTTTGGCATGAAGAAATTTTTTGTTTTGCTGATGGTTGTGGCTTTTGGCGTGGGTTTAGTTGGTTGCGGTTCCGAGGCGGCGGTTGCGCCCGTTATACGAACGGTGGAGGCAAATTCGCCTGTTGGTGCGAGGGTGATAACGGTGCGCGGGGTGGTGGAAAGTATTGAGAGTCGAAATGTGTACAGCACGTTGGGGCTTTCTGTGGAGCGGGTGTATGTGGAAGAGGGTGACGCGGTGCGTGCGGGACAGGTTTTGGCGGTGCTGGATACAACCGATTTGGAATTGGCAATTGCACAGCAAAAAGCCACGCTGGAAGCAACGCGCCAAGGCACGGAACACGCGGTTCGGGAAACGCGGCGAATGCTGGCGGAAGCGGAAGCCAATCTTGCGCGCAATACGAATATGCACATTTTGGGTGCGGAAGCGGCGTTAAACGGGGCGGTTGTAAATCTTGAGATTTCGCAATTAAATTATGATAATGCCGTGCGGGATTACGCGGACGGAAGCAATCCGCACGTAATGGCGGCGGCGAGTGGGGTTACTGCGGTACGAACAGAGTTATCCGCAATGGAAACGACTTTCGCAAATGTTCAAAGTTTGTATGAATCGGGGGTGGCGTCCCGCGACGATTTGCGGCAAGCGGAGACGGGCATCACGCATCTTCGCAACCAATACGCAGACGCATCTCGCGCTTTGGACGCGGCACTGGACGCAGAGCGGCGAATAATCGAGCAATTGCGAACGGGTCTTTCCGCCGCAATCGTGACGGAGCAAAACGCCCGTGCATTGCTTTCCGCCGCAACTTCCGCCGCAAACCAAGAGATTGATATGCTTCGCGGCAGTTTGGTTTCCGCAGAACTTGCCGCAAATTTAGAGCCTTTGGAAATTGCAATTCAGCTAATGGAACGCCAAATGGAAGACGCAATTTTAACCGCGCCCATCGACGGCACCGTCACCGCGAGAATCGCAAACGAGGGGTCGATAGGCATGGGGCTTATGTTCGTCGTGGCAGACACGGAAAATTTGCGCGTTATAACGGGCTTTCGCGAATACGATATTGCAAGCATTTCGCTCGGCATGGACGTCAGCATATTTCCAGACGGCGCAAGCGGTACGCACACGGGGACTATCAGCAGAATAAGCCCGTCGGCATCGCCGTTTATTCCCGTTCCAACTTTTGAAACGGAAATACAAGTAACACAGGCAAGTTCGGATTTGCGCATAGGAATGAGCGCGAGAATTGAGGTGAAAGAAAGATAAAAGACCTGTCCTGCAACCGGGCGTTGCCGAATTTGCGCGGCAAAATTTTGCAAGGCAAGGAGGTAGCGACGACGCGAACGTGGAGCGTTCGCTAGGAGCAACCGACGCAGAATTGCGGAATTTTGACCGCAAAGACGGCGGCGAACGGTTGCAGGACAGGTCTAAACAATTCCGCAAAGAAAGTTTGAAAAAAATACCGTTTTGTGTGATAATTATGTTTGCTCTCGGAATTTTTCCGGGCAGGCTTTTTTGTGGTGGTTAAATTTTCCTGTTGCGGCAATACTGTGTAACAGTAGGCAAGCACATATGAAAGAGGAAAAAAATGTTTACGCATCATTTGGGGATAGACCTTGGCACGGCAAACACACTTGTTTTTGCCAAAGGGCAGGGCATAATTTTGAACGAGCCTTCTGTTGTGGCAATCAACACGACAACAAATAAGGTGATGGCGGTAGGAGACGAGGCAAAGCAGATGATTGGGCGCACACCCGGCTCTATCGTTGCCATTCGCCCGCTGAAAGACGGCGTTATTGCAGACTTTGCAACAACGCGCTCCATGTTAAAGTATTTCATCAGCAAGGCGCGTGGAAAGCGTCTGTTTGCGCGTAAGCCGCACGTTGTTGTGTGCGTACCCAGCGGCGTGACAGAGGTTGAAAAACGCGCAATAGAAGAGGCAACGATTTCCGCAGGCGTTCCCGCAAGATGCGTGGGGCTGATTGAAGAGCCAATGGCGGCGGCGATTGGCGCGGGCTTACCCGTTTCCGAACCCACGGGAAGCATGATAGTTGACATCGGCGGCGGAACAAGCGAAGTTGCGGTAATTTCGTTGTGCGGGGTTGTAACAAGCAAGTCACTGCACACGGCGGGCGACGAACTTGACAATACCATAATCAATTTTGTTCGGCGCGAGTTCGGGCTTGCCATTGGCGACCGCACCGCCGAGGACATTAAAATTAACATAGGCTGCGTATATAATCCCGACAAGAGCAATTCCATGCCCGTTCGCGGGCGCGATTTGGTTTCGGGTTTGCCGCGCACGGTAACGCTTACGGAAGAAGACGCAAAAAACGCGCTGGACGAACCCGTGGGCAAAATCATAGACGCGATAAAACTTACCCTTGAAAAAACCCCGCCCGAACTCGCCTCAGACGTAATGGCGTCGGGCATTTCCCTTGCGGGCGGCGGCGCATTACTAAAAGGGCTGGACGAATTAATCCGGCTGGAAACGGGCATTAACACAATTATCGCAGACGAACCGCTAAACTGCGTGGCACTGGGAACGGGGCTTGTGTTGGAGCATTTCAAACAGTTGCAGGGGGTACTTGTCACCCATGGAAAAATGAAGAGGTAGCAATGGAATTTTTGGAAAATCACAGGCGGGCTTTTTTGCTGTCCGGCATAGGTATTTGTGTTATCGCAATCATTTTAACCATAAGCCCCGGGATTGGTTCAAACATAGTATCCGGCGGGCTTTCGTATGTTGTAACGCCAATGCAAAGCGGGCTAAACTCCGCTGTTTCTTGGGTTAGCGGCAATTTTTCCGCAATTGCGAACAACCAGCACCTAATCGTCCAAAACCGCGAACTTCAAGCCGAAATCAATCGCTTGGAATTTGAAAACCATCGGCTTTCCCTTGCGGCGGAAGAAAACGCAATGCTAAACGCCGCATTAAATATGCACCAACAATATTCACACCTACCCACCATGGGCGCACGAGTAATCGCGCAAGACCCAAACAACTGGTACCGTAGCTTCCGCATAGACCGTGGCGCAAACGACGGCGTAGAACCATGGATGCCAATAATCGCAGACGGCGGCCTTGCGGGCGTAGTTCGTTATGTAAATCCAACATCCTCCCAATTCGTATCCGTTTTAGACAGCCGATTTTACGCCGCCGTAACCGCTTCCCGCACAGACGATTTCGGCATTGCAACCGGCGACATCTCCCTAATGCAACAAGGCCTTCTTCGCATGAACCACATAGAAGCCCATGCCCAAATAATGCCGGGCGATGAAATCCTCACCTCTACCGATAGTTCCGTATTCCCCGCAGGCCTTCTCCTCGGCGAAGTTCAATCCATCCACACCAACCCCGACGGCCTAACACGCCACGCCATAATCCGCCCCGCCGCAAACCTCGCAAATCTGGAAATGGTGCTTGTCATCAACCAAGTTTTCAGCGACGGCCAAACCATCCGCGATATGCGAAGGGATGCGGAGTAAATTTCTATAGTTTTTTTGTATTACGGCAAAAAATTAAACCAAAGGAGTTGGTATGTTGTGTATGCTGTTGAATTTCATACCAAGGTGAAAGACGGCAAAATTGATATTCCCGGCGAATACCTCCAAGGGTTTTCTTCTGATGTCAAAATAATCATACTCTGCGAAAAGCCCATTCCAAGCGGGCGCAAGAGTATTAAAGGTATTATTAATCAGTATGCTAATCCGGAACTTATACCGATTGAAAAAGAAGCATGGGGAGAGGCGGTTAAAGATAAATATGTTGTTAGTTGATGCAAATGTCATACTTCGATATATTCTATACGATAACGAGGAAATGGCTGACCAAGTGGATGAACTTCTAAAGGATAACGTAGTTACCATACGAAATGAAGTGCTTGCCGAGGTTGTCTATGTTCTTGATAAAGTTTATAAGTTGCCCAGAACGGAAATTCACGAGGTTCTTATACTGTTTTTAGATTTAGAAAATGTAAAGACACAGGATAGAGACGTTGTTGTTTTGGCATTAGAAACGTTCAGCCAATCCGGATTAGATTTTGTAGATACGTTACTGTACGCCTATCACGTTGTAAAGGATGCAAAAGTATTTACATTTGATAAAAAACTTTTATCAAAAATTAAGCAACACCCCGAGAATAAACGTACTCAACGAGGAGATGACGCAGATATGGCAGTACTCATGAAAGAATAATTTGAATCTTATCTGATTAACATAGGATACAAGCAAACTACTGAGAAGGGGAATCCATCAACCGTTTATGGCTATGTCAAGAGCATTGATAAAGTATGCAAACAAGAACAGCTAACATGGGCAAAACTTGCCGAAAATGTTAATGCAGTTGTTGACCTTTATGATATCGGCGGAGAAAAAGAAGATTTCGGCAAGCAATCACATGGAACCGTTATAAACGCATTAAAGCGATTTAGAGAGTTTGCGTCGACACAATAAGGCTGGGCGTTTTGGAGGAATATCCGTGAACAATATAATTGAAGAAATCGAAAATAAGATTTCGGCGCGTAATTTAACATTTACTAGAAAGCCGATAATCATTGGCGGCAAAGCAATGGAGTTTTACGGTATGCGAAAAGGTGCGGATATTGACCTCGTAATTTGCAATGAAGATTACCAAAAAAATATCCGCAAAGTACCCAGATAACAGGAGAGACATCCGGGGGGACTTGGGCGTTACAATAGATGACATTGAGATGTGGCGCAGTATACATTTATTCGATTACGAATTTTTCTTGAAAGACGCTGTTGATGTTTCGTCAATGTATGTAATATCCTTGGACAGATTATTATTTACCCGCGCCTTAATCATAACCGCCACCAGCGAAGATAAAAAACACGAAGAAGATTTCAAAAAAGTCATGCAATATTATCACGACAATTTAAGAAACCAAGAATTTTAAAAATATAGGGGCAAGTATAGCCCGGCGAAAGCCGGCGGCTTGAAGAGCCGTTCCCGCCGAAGGTGGGAAGCTTTCACTCCCCTTGTGGGGGAATTGGGGGCAACGCCCCCAAGGTCTTTCTTCAAAAAATGAGGTATGAAGTGTGATACGAATAATTGTTATGGGTCTGTTGATTATTGTAAATTTTGTTTTGCAGAGTACGTTGTTTCCGCACTTTGCAATTATGGCTGTTACGCCCGATACCGCACTGGTGCTTATTGTTAGCTATGCGGTGTTGCGGGGCGATATTGAGGGCGCGATTTTTGGCTTTGTCGTGGGTCTGGTTCAGGATTTGCAAAGCGGGCTGTTTGTGGGGCTGTTTTCCCTGTTGGGTTTTTTGACGGGATATGTTTGCGGCAAGCCGTTTAGAGATTTTTTTAAGGATAATTACTTTTTGCCGTTTTTTGTGGTGGTTGGTGTAAGTTTGATGTATCAGTTTGTATTGTATATTACGTCTATTATGGTGTTTGGGCAGTTGAATTTTTGGCTGTATTTTAGAACGATTATTCTGCCTAAAACGATTTATACCGCAAGTTTGTCTGTTCCGCTGTATGCGTTCCTTCATTTTGTAAATTCACGGATAGAAAAGCGTGAGGTGTTCGGGCTTGAGATTTGAACTTAAAGAATTATCGCGCGATGTTTGGCGGGTACTAAGCCGCTTTTTAACCAACCGTATTTTGTGGCTGGTTCTTGTTGCGGTGGTGCTTTTTTATGTATTGCTTGCACAGCTTTTTGAATTGCAAATTGTTATGGCGGATACATTTGTTGCGGCACCGCCGCAGTCGCGTTTTGTAACGCGTTCTGTTGCGGCGCGGCGCGGCACAATTTACGACAGACACGGGCGGCCGCTTGCGGTAAACGTCCCTGTTTTTGTTGCGAAACTTGACCCAAGTGTCGTGATTACCAATGAGGCCTTGCTTGAACTTGCACTTTTGTTCGAACGAAACGGCGAGCAATATGTGGACGATTTCCCAATCTCGCGGGAAGAACCCTTTGAGTTTTTGTTTACGGGGCCGTCGGAAGCAAACATAGCGCGGCAAGAATTTCGTTGGAAGGAAGATATGGCAGTGCCTAATCCGCGATATGCTACTGCGGAGGAAACATGGTACTTCTTGCGCGACCAGTTCGGCATTTGCGAAGAACTTTCCAACGAAGATGCGCGGCGTGTTATGAATTTACGCGCACCAATTTTCTATCAACGGCTCTTGGACTGGAGCAATTACACGCCCGTTCCTTTTGTTGTGGCATATGATATTTCTGCAAAAACAATCGCGGCAATTGAAGAGCAGAATTTGATGTTCGGCGCGGTTTTTACGGATATTAAAACTTTGCGCAAGTATCCTGCGGGGCGATATGTGTCGCATATGGTGGGATATCTGCGTCCGATTACGGCGGAACAGCTTGCGCGTAACACTCATCGCGGTTACACTGCGGAAGACTTGTTCGGGCGGGCAGGGCTGGAACTTTCCATGGAACATCATCTGCGCGGAACATCAGGGCAACAGACCTTTGAAGTAAATTCTGCGGGGCGGCGTGTTTCCGCTCCAACGTGGGACAGTTACCCCGAGCCGGGCAATCGAGTTTTTCTTACAATTGACCTTGAACTGCAAATGGCGGCGTTTCACATTTTGGAGGAAGCGTTAAGTGAAGCACTAATCAGGCGGCTAACTTTGCGCAATATCCCGCGTGACCAAATGACCACGCCCGAGGCGGCGTTTATGTCTTTCATGCGCGGGCATAATTTGAATATTCGGCGCGTGTTGGACGCCGAGCCTGATAACGCGGCTTTTGCAATGCGTCAATATATTCTGGCGCGGTATCCCGAAGCTACCGCCCGCCGCGAAAGCGAAGAGCGAATCCAGAGCATTCTAATAGAAGGAATACGTGAAGGTTTTATTTCGCCCGCAAAAATGTTGCTTACGCTAATCGGCACGGAGCAAATTTCTGACCCCTACGGCGAAATCGCAGAGCAACTTATTTCCCGCCCGCGAACGGCGCAGGATGTTCTCATAGAAAAAATACGTTCCCGCGAACTTACCCCGCAGATGTTTAATATGGACCCTTCCACGGGTTCTGTAGTGGTAACGTGCATTCACACGGGGGATGTTCTGGCGGCGGTTTCGTACCCGTCCTATGACAATAACAGGCTGGTGAATACCTTTGACGCCGAATATTTCCGCCACATAAACGAACTTGACCCCACCCACCCAATGACAAACCGTCCGTTTATGGAGACTCGTGCGCCCGGTTCTACATTTAAGATGTTCACCGCCGCCGCCGCTCTTGAAGAGGGCGTTATCGGGCCGAACACTCGCATTTTCGATGGCGTTCGGCATACGGCTTCGGGCATTCCGCCCGTGCGGTGCTGGCACAGCGGCGGCCACGGAAGCATAAACGTAATGCAAGCGATTGCGGTAAGCTGTAATTTCTTTTTCGCGGAATGCGGCTTTCGTCTTGGCAATTCGCGTCATGCGTCACGCAGTACGCTGGACGGAATCACAACCCTAAACCGTTACATGGAATTCTTCGGGCTTAACGACCCAACAGGCGTTGAAATCGGCGAAGTTCATCAGCAATTCGTAAATCAAGGATATTTGGGAAACACCATGGCATCGCCCGAATTTAAAATTCACCGCGGCAGAATATTTAACCCTAACGCATCCGTGCATGATTTGCGCTGGCGTGACGGCGACACCGCGCAGGTGACAATCGGGCAAGGCTACAACGACTACACCCCCGCGCAAATGGCGCGTGGCATGGCGATAATCGGAAGCCGAGGACGCACGTACCCCTTGCGCCTTGTAGGGCTGATTGAAGACTACGCGGGCAATCCCATTCAACGCAACACGCCCACGCCCACAGAAACCGCCGTTGAAATTTCAGACACCACATGGGACGCTATAATCGAAGGAATGCGCCTTGTAACAGAGCCGGGCGCGGGCGGCACGGCAATCGGGGTTTTCCGCAACTTTCCAATCCGCGTTGCGGGCAAAACAGGCACGGCAGAACAGGTTGGCAATCGCTTTTCTCACACCGCGTTTGGCGCGTTCGCCCCTTACGAAGAAGCGCAAATTGCAATTTACGTAAACGTGCCGTTCAGTTCCACCCGCGCTTTTTCACAGATGGCGGCACACGTTTCCCGCGATGTAATAGGCGCGGCACTGGGCATTGATGCCGCCCCTGAGCATCCGTTGCCGCTGAATACCTTGCGGGAATAGAGAGAAAGACCTCGGGGACTCCGTCCCCAATCCCCTGCAAGGGGACGTAGTCCCCTTGACCCCCTAATTTTTTTTGAGGAGAGGTTTGACATGACAGCAAGCCGTAATGAAACAATGGCAGCGTTGAGAAGGCAATGGGCGGAAGATGATGCGACGCGATTATATAGTAACCAACTGAACAAAACTGCGGAGGTAGTGTAATGAACGATGATAAAAATATTGCGAACAAAAAACGGAATGAATGCGAGCAGGGTAACGGCGGTATGTATATTGGGCTGGGTGCAGGGATTGGTTCCGGAATTGGAGTGGTGTTTGGGGTTATTACAGGCGATATCGCTATAGGGGCAGGGATAGGAACAGCCGTAGGCGCGGGTATCGGCGTGGCACTGGAGTATGGAATAAAGAAAAAAGATGAGAGCGGCAGTGAAAGTTAAAAAATACGAACCACGGGGGAATTATGGCTACCAAACAGATTGTAACACTGAAAGGGCAGAAGGACGGCATTAGCATTATCCTTGATGCCGAGGCGGATTTTGAGGCAATAAAGGAAAGTTTGCGGAAGAAGGTTTCGCAGGGCAAGCAGTTTTTTGACGGGGCAGATACGAAGGTCGCGTTCAAAGGGCGGGAGCTGGACGACTTTGCCGAAAAGACGCTTATTGATATAATCACGGAGGAAACCAACTTGGATATCACGTTTGTGCAGGGCGAAGATTTTGTCACGCCGAACGGGAATGGAAACGCAAACGGGGCAGTAGGGGCGGGAGAGGTCTCGGTTTTCGGCGAGGATTCCGAGGGCGCGGAATCGCCCGCGCATCCGTCTTCCGTTCCGAGGAACAGCGGCAAAAAGGAAAGCCTTACGGCGTATTATCACGGCGGGTTGCGTTCAGGGCAGAGCATCAAGTATAAAGGCTCTGTTGTGATTATGGGCGACGTCAACCCCGGCAGCGAAATTGTTGCTGATGGCAATGTCGTCGTTCTGGGCGCATTAAAAGGAATGGCTCACGCGGGCGCAAGCGGTGATGAATCATGTTTCGTTTCCGCGCTGTTTCTTCGCCCGACGCAACTGCGCATAGCAGGGCTGATTTCATACGTGCCGGACACGGCAAAAAATGTACGTTCTGCGGCGGCTTACGCATATATAAAAGACGGGCAAGTTTTCATAGGGCCGCTTTAAAAAATACAGAGGGAGATATTTAAAATGGGAGAAGTTTATGTAATCACATCAGGTAAGGGCGGGGTTGGTAAGACTACGACTACCGCAAATTTGGGCGCGGGGCTTGCGCTGTTGGAGAAAAAAGTTGTTCTTGTTGACGCGGATATTGGTCTGCGGAATTTGGACGTTGTGATGGGGCTGGAAAACAGAATTGTTTTCGACCTGATTGACGTAATTGAGGGCAAATGCCGCTTGAAGCAGGCTCTTATAAAGGACAAGCGTTACCCTACGTTGCATTTGTTGCCTGCGGCGCAGACGAAGGACAAAGACGCGGTTACGCCCGAACAAATGAAAAAACTTTGCGAACAGTTGCGCGAAGAATTCGACTATGTAATTCTGGATTGCCCTGCGGGAATTGAACAGGGTTTCAGAAATGCGATTGCGGGCGCGGATAAGGCAATTGTTGTAACAACGCCGGAGGTTTCTGCCGTGCGTGACGCGGATAGAATTATCGGTTTGCTGGAAGCGGCAGAAGTTAGTTCGCCATTGTTAATCCTAAACAGAATCCGCGTGAACATGGTGAAACGCGGCGACATGATGGCACTGGAAGACGTAACCGAAATTTTGGCAATAGACGTACTGGGCGTTGTGCCCGATGACGAGGGCATTGTTATCGCAACAAACAAGGGCGAGCCTTGTGTTTGCGATAAAGAGTCTTTTGCGGGGCAAGCGTTTCGCGATATCTGCCGCCGCATGAACGGCGAAACCGTGCCTCTTATGGATTTAGATATTCCTACCGGTTTTATGGCAAAACTAAAGAAAAAACTTTTCAATAAATAGGAGGGCGTTGGACATGGAATTTTTAAAAAACATTTTCTCTAAAAAACCACAGTCCGGCTCTGTGGCGAAAGACCGCTTAAAACTCGTGCTTATTCACGACCGCGCAAATTGCTCCACAGACCTTCTTGAGATGATGAAAAACGATATCATGCAGGTAATCGCAAAATATATGGACATCGACGAGGCAATCGGCATGGACATTAACATCGAACAAACCACGGACGACAACAACAAAACCGTACCCGTTCTGTACGCGAATATTCCCATCAAAAATATGCGCAAGAAAAAGAAGTAGGGAAATAATATGCACTGGAAACAAGTCCCGAAATCGTATGATTATTTGCTCGCGCTGGCGGTTATCGCGCTGGGCGTTTTTGGCGTTGTGATGATTTATGCGTCTGCAAATGCGGAGCTTATTCCGCGCATGATTGTTAATAGTGACGGCGGGCTTTGGCGGCGGCAACGGATGTTTATTATTTCCGGGGCTGTGCTTATGGTTGCGTTTTCGATGATTGATTATCATTTTATCACACGGTTTTATGTGTATATTTATGGCTTGATGTTGCTGTTGCTGGTTGTTGTAATGATTATCGGCGCGGACGACCATACGGGCGTTGCGCGGTGGATTTGGATTCCTGTGCCGTTTATTGGGTTTTTGAGTATGCAACCTTCCGAGTTTGCTAAAATTTTTATGACAATTTTTATGGCTAAGTTTTTGGATGTTTTTAAGGATAGGTTCAACCGTCCGCTGTTGCTTGTGCCGCTTGCTATTTTGATTATCGTGCCTGTTTTGCTGGTGTTTATGCAACCTTCGTTTTCGGCGTCTATGGTGGTTTTGAGTATATCGCTGGTGGTGCTGTTTGTCGGCGGTTTGTATTGGCGCACTATTTTGGTGTCGGCGGCGGTTATCGCGCCTGTCGGCATTGTTGTTTGGTTCGATTTACAGCGGCAAACGCCGATTATTCTAACGCGATTTTTAAGCGAGTGGCAGTGGCGGCGCATTGAAAGCTTTTTGCGCCCAGAAATGGCAGACCAATGGGCGCGGTATCAAACAGAACGCTCGTTGTATGCCATTGGCACGGGCGGGCTTACGGGGCGCGGATTTTTGGAAAACCCGTATATCATTCTGGGGCATAACGACTTTGTGTTTTCCGTTGCCGCAACGCAGTTTGGTTTTGTGGGTGCGGTTACGCTTCTTGGAGTTGTGGCGTTTGTGATTGTGCGTTGCATTCGTATCGCGCTTAAAGCCGTGGACACAGAGGGCAAACTTATTGCCGCCGGTGTTGCGGGAATGCTTATTTTTGAGACGTTTTTTCACGTTGGTGTGGCAACAGACCTTCTGCCCAATACGGGAATGCCGTTTCCGTTTCTTTCCTACGGCGGCTCTATGATTTGGGTGCATATGATTGCAATTGGGATGGTGCTTAATGTTGGCTTGCCGCGCAAGCCCAAGTCCATGTTCGACCAGCCCGAAACGGAGGAAGACAAATGAACATCGCATTAATAGCGCATGATAATAAGAAAAAATTGATGGCAAACCTTTGCGTTGCATACAGACACATTTTGAGTAATCACAAAATTTTTGCCACGGGAACAACGGGGCAAATTGTGGAAGACGCAACAAACTTGCACGTGTCAAAATATCTTGCGGGGCATCTTGGCGGGGCGCAACAGCTTAGTTCGCAAGTTTCGCTAAACGACATAGACCTCGTAATCTTCCTGCAAGACCCCCTCAACCCCAAGCATTACGAACCCGACATAGACTCCCTCTTGCGAATTTGCGATTCCCAAAACATCCCCATTGCAAGCAACCTTGCCACCGCAGAACTCCTCCTTCTCGCCCTTAACCGCGGCGATTTGGACTGGCGGCTTAATCTGAAAAGATAAAGATAAGACCTTGGGGGACTCCGTCCCCCAATCCCCCCTGCAAGGGGACAAGTCCCCTTGACCCCTAACTCAAAACCGCGCATACGCGCGGTTTTGGGGATACGAAATCGTTTATCGCCAGTCCAAATTTAAAGTTTTTGTTCAAACTTTTTTCAAAAAGTTTGCGGGGGTTCGGGGGCAGAGCCCCCGAGAATTTAAAGGGAGTGTTAAAAAGTGAAATTTTTAACAGTTACGATTATTACAATGTGTATGACTCTCGCGCTGGGTGGCGGGGCGGTTGCGGCGATGGTTTATTTTGGCGTGTTGGGTGGCGGGGACGAGGTTTTGGTTGTGTTTGCGGAGAAGGGGAGTGCGGGTGAAATTTGGACGCCTGCGCCGCCGCCGATTGTGGAGTACATAGAGGAAAAAGAGCCGCAGGAGGAAGACGCGGATGATATTTCGTGTCCGTACACGGTTACGGTTTTGGTTTCGGCGGCTGGGGATGTTACGTTGGGCGGCGACCACCGCTGGCGCGGGTATCATGAATTTATGCGGGAGTTTCGCGAAAGCGGGTATGACCACAGTATTTTTTTTGCGAATGTGGCGCATATCTTTTACGAAAGCTGTCTTTCGATTGTAAATTTGGAAGGGGCGTTGACGGATATTATCGCCGCGCCGCAGGATAAGGAGTTTCTTTTTCGTGCGCCGCCGCATTTTGCGCAGGTGCTTTCGGCGGGTAATATTGATGCCGTTACCATCGCGAATAATCATTCCCGCGATTTTGGTATGCAGGGCTATCGCGATACGCAAGACGCGTTGCGCTATGTTGGGGTGGAATATTTCGGTAACGAAACGCTACTAATAAAGGAAGTAAACGGAATCAAGGTGGGGCTTTTCGGGCACAGCATTTGGGCGGATACGGCAGAAAACCGCCGCCGCGTTACAGCATCAATAGAACGCCTGCGCCGCGACGGAGCGCAGTTAATTATTGCGTTCAACCACTGGGGCGTGGAGCTGGAGACTTTTCCGCAACCATATCAGATTAACATAGGGCGGTTTACTTTGCGGGCGGGCGCGGATTTGGTTCTTGGGTCGCACCCTCATGTTATTCAGGGCATTGAGGAATACGCGGGGCGGTTTATTGTGTACTCACTGGCAGATTTTTCTTTCGGCGGAAACGCAAACCCTGCCGACCAAGACGCGTTTATTTTTCAGCAAAAATTCACGTTCTATCGCGGCGAACTTACGCCGTACAATGAGACGAATATCATTCCCGTTTTCATGTCGTCTGTGCGGTATCGCAACGATTTTCAGCCAACGCCCGCAGAGGGCGCGGACGCCGTGCGCATTCTTGAAAGAATTGCGCGATACAACGAACCGCTTAATCAATAAGAAGCGTTCTAATATTTTTTTTGCAATCGCCGCAAAAAAATGTATAATTATCAACGGAAAAAGTGAAAAAATATTTGAGGAGATGATTTATGTCGTACACGAAAAATTTAATCCAAGAAGTAATTGGAAAAACGCCGGGCGAATCGGAGTTTCACCAAGCGATGACAGAAGTATTTTCCGCACTTGCCCCTGTTGTAGACAACGAGCCGAAGTATCAGGAAGCGGGCATTCTAAAAAAGATGTCTATTCCGGAAAGGGCAATTGTGTTTCGGGTGCCTTGGTTGGACGACAAAAATCAGGTGCAGGTAAACACGGCGTACCGCGTGCAGTTTTCCAGCGCGATTGGGCCGTATAAGGGCGGAATGCGTTTTCACCCGTCTGTTAATTTGAGTGTTTTGAAATTTTTGGGCTTTGAACAAGTCTTTAAAAATTCGCTAACGGGCTTGCCAATCGGCGGCGGAAAAGGCGGCGCGGATTTCGACCCCAAGGGTAAATCCGATGCGGAAGTTATGCGTTTTTGCCAAAGCCTTATGACGGAACTTTGCAAATACTTGGGCCCCGACGAGGACGTCCCTGCAGGGGATATCGGCGTTGGCGCGCGCGAAGTTGGATATATGTACGGGCAGTATAAGCGCATTGTTGGGCGTTACGAAGGTATTTTGACGGGCAAAGGACTAACATACGGCGGCTCTTTGGGGCGCACGGAAGCCACGGGTTACGGTTTGCTGTACCTCATGGACAATATCTTAAAGGGCGCGAAAAACGGTTTTGACGGCAAAAAATGCAGTATTTCCGGCAGCGGCAATGTTGCGATTTTTGCGGCGGAAAAAACCTATCAACTTGGCGGAATCCCCATTACCATGAGCGATTCAGGTGGCTTTGTTCACGACCCCGACGGTTTAGACCTTGACCTTATGAAAGACTTAAAACTAAACCGCCGTGAGCGCATAAGCGAGTACGCAAAAGCCCGCCCAAGCGCGAAATACACGGAGGGCACAGGCTTGTGGAACGTACCCTGCGATATAGCACTGCCCTGCGCCACTCAAAACGAATTGCATGAAGCGGACGCAAAAGCCCTTGCGGCAAACGGTTGCATTGCCGTTGGCGAAGGCGCGAATATGCCCTGTACCGCAGAAGCGGTAGATGTTTTCCTTGAAAAAGGCATATTCTTTGCGCCGGGTAAAGCCGCAAACGCGGGCGGCGTTGCAGTTTCCTGCCTTGAAATGAGCCAAAACAGTATGCGCCTAAGCTGGACATTTGAAGAGGTAGACAACAAACTGCAAGACATAATGGCAGGCATCTACCAAAAAATGTCTGCCGCCGCCGAAGAGTACAATATGAAAGGCAATTTTGTTGCAGGCGCGAATATCGCAGGCTTCAAAAAAGTTGCAGAAGCAATGTTGGCACAGGGTGTTGTGTAAACAACAGCAAAAAAACAGAAAAAATCGGCTTACTGCAGGCCGATTTTTTTGTTATTTGCGTACACCACTTATGGTATAATCAAAAAGTAGGAGGTGACCGCATTATGTTAAAAGATTATTGGGGCAACGATGCCATAGATTTTGGACCCATTGAACAGCTTTGGAATAAGTATCCGGATAAAATTTTTGTATCAGTGGCAAACAAACCTTTCGGAGACTCGTATGTTTTGTTCGTATGCAGTCCCGATGATGAAGAAAAGGCAGAAGAATATATGGAAAATTATTGTATAACTATGGAATCCAGAGGGGTAACAGCTTTTGGAATAGGCATTTCACTTGGTTCTGCATTGCAGGCCGCTCGTTTAGATAGCTTTCTCGGGGGGGTGGTACTGTGAAATTTGCAGAACCAAATGTAAAAACAGAAAATTATTTGGAGAATTTTAAGCCATTCCAATTGAGTTCTGTGGTAGTAAGTGCAGGGGGCTTCGAGTTGGGATTTAGCGATAGGTTTCTTGCGTTATTGGATAGTGGCGCAAAGAATACAAGTATTTCAAGCAAGCGCATGAAACTGATACTTCGCAAAGTGCGAGGTGAGGACGGTAAACAACTGCAACCCGTAGGAAAAGTAAAAGTAAAAGGTGTTATTGGCAAAGAGCAAGATGCGCCGATATATATTCTTCCACACTTTTATCTGGGAAAAATGCACTTCAAAAATCTGACTGTAACTGTGCCTGAAACAAATAACTTTGATTGTCTTATTGGGCGGTCGATACTGCATCAATGTGTTTCCACATACGACCCGTTGACCGATATGATGTACTTTGATTTTGATGCTCGATTACAGTGCGATAAACAAACCATATTAGGCTACGCTGTATTTGATAGCGTGCATTTATTTGCAGAATCTTAATGCAAATCTTGATACATAAAGCAACAAAAAAAACCACAACAAAAAACACAAAACAAAAAAATTACAAAAATCGTCTTGTCCGACACAGATTTTTTGTGTTATTCTGGTCAACGCTAATGTTACGTTATTGACACTTGGGGATGTCGAATAGCGAATACCAAAACAGGGAGGATATTTGCAATGAAAAACATGAGTTTCAAGGCAAAGATTATTTTGCCCACAGGTTTGCTGATAGTCGCGTTGTTGGCGGTTGTGCTGTTTAGTACAATCACAAGGTTCAGCGAGTTTAACGACTATCTTATCCAAGAGCGGTTGGATGCCGCATCTTATGGTATGCGGGAATTTACGGACGACATCCGTCGCCACGTTATTGACGTAGGCTTACAGCTTTCGTACGACCCGCGCCTTGCCCCCGCTGTTCTGACAGGAAACACGCAAGAAATTTTGCGCGTGGGTAATCAACTTGTGCGTGACTACAATGTTACTTACCTAACCGTTGCAGGTGCAGACACATACGTGCTTGCCAGAACGGACGAGCCGCACCGCTACGGCGATGCGTTCCGCACGGTTTCTTTGCTGGAAGCGTTAGAGGGTATCGTTTCCGTGGCATACACCCCTGTGGGCAACCGCCTTATTCCCATACGTTCATCTGTTCCTATTTTCCACCAAGGCGAAATAATAGGCGTACTTGTTGTGGGTTACGCGCTGGATACGCCGGAAGCTGTTGAAGCACTTTCCCAGCAGTACAACGCGGAAATCACAATCTTCCGCGAAGACGATAACGGCAACATTGTGCGTATCTCGTCCACATTTACGGACGAACGCGGCGGCAGTGTTGTGGGCACTTACCTTACAGACCCGAATCTTATTGCCGCACACCGCGCAGGTACGTCCGTAAACGGCACAATGATGCTGTTCGGCGCACCGTATTCCGCATATTTTATGCCGTTCTACGCCCCCGGCGGCGAACAGTTAGGCTCTGTGCTTTTGGCGTTGCCGCTTACAGAAGTTTTCGCAAGAAGAAACGCGACAATGTTCTTTGTAATCACACTTGGTGCTATCTTGACTCTTGCCGCGCTTGTTATCGTGTTCTTTATAATAACCAAGCTTTTGGCACCGGTCAGACATCTCACCCACGTTGTTTCGGATGTAAGTGCAGGGCGCATAAACATCAACAGGGAAACCAACCTGTCGGGTGACGAAATAGGCCGTCTTACCACAGACGTTTACGGTTTGGTTGACGTAATCCGCAACATTGTGGAAGATTTGAACAATGCATACGTCAGGTACATGAAGATTGGTGATATGCAGCATCAAATAGACGCAACGCAGTACCAAAATTCTTTCAAGGAAGTAATTGGCAGCGTAAATCAACTGTTAAACACAAACACAGCCGATATCTTGGACTTGTCCGACAAAATGAACCGCGTAGCCGAAGGCGACTTTAGTGTTGAATTGGACGATGCCATATGGCCGGGCGACTGGAAAGCCCTGCCCCGTGCGCTAAACAATCTTACAGGCAACTTGGACAGCGTTGGCGGCGAAATAAACTCAATGATTAACGCCATTGCAAAAAAAGGTGATTTAAGCCTTAAAATCGACGCCGCCAAGTACCAAGGCGACTGGAGCAAAATCATGCGCGGGCTTAACAATATCACCGACGCTGTAGAGAAACCGTTTAACACGTTAAATATTGCCCTTGGCGAAATGAAAGTGGGTAACTTTGACATTCCCGTCATCGCAGGAAAACTTGTTGCGGCAGGTTGTGAGCCGGATGTAACCCAATATAAAGGTGTATTTGGCGAAATGATTAGCGCGATAAAATCCACAATTGAAGAGGTACACTCGTATATAACCGAAATTTCCGACACGTTGGCGGAAGTTGCAAATGGTAATTTGACCACTTCAATCAATCGCCACTACGTGGGCAATTTTGCGTCAATAAAAGATTCGCTTAACAACATTACCAAATCGCTTCACAAAACCATGTCCGAAATCAATTCCGCTTCCGAGCAAGTTCTTTCGGGCTCTAAGCAAATTTCCACAAGTGCTATGGACTTGGCAAACGGTGCGCAATCCCAAGCAAGTTCTGTTGAAGAACTTAACGCCAGCATAGACATCATCAACCAGCAAACACGCGCAAACGCAGACAACGCCGCCGAAGCCAGCGACCTCTCCAACCGCTCCACCTCCAATGCCCAAGAGGGCAACGAGGCAATGAAGCAAATGCTGGTTGCCATGGACCAAATCAAGGAGTCGTCCAACGACATTTCCAAAATCATCAAAGTAATCCAAGATATCGCCTTCCAAACCAACTTGCTCGCGCTTAACGCCGCTGTCGAAGCCGCTCGCGCAGGCGAACACGGTAAAGGTTTCGCCGTTGTTGCGGAAGAAGTACGCAACCTTGCGGCACGCTCTCAAACCGCCGCCGAAGAAACCACAGGCCTTATCGGTGACTCCATCACCCGCGTGGAAAGCGGTGCCAGCATTGCAGAATCCACCTCCGATTCCCTCGATACAATCGTTAAAAACGCCGATTCTGTAATGAAAATCATCCAAAACATTTCCTCGTCTTCACAAGACCAAGCGGAAGCCATCGGCCAAGTAAGCATTGGCCTAAACCAAATCTCTACCGTGATACAAGGCAACTCTGCCGTATCCGAAGAGGCCGCCGCCGCTTCCCAAGAACTAAACTCCCAGGCCGAACTCCTGCAAGAACTTGTATCATTCTTTAAGCTTTAAAATAGGGTGGACCGTGGGGGACTCCGTCCCCCACACCCCCTGCAAGGGGACAAGTCCCCTTGACCCCTAACTAAAAAACCGCGCAATTCGCGCGGTTTTTTGAGTATAGAAATTGTCAACAAAAAAACGGATTTGCGGCACGGAAATCAATGCTTCAAATTTCTTAGTAATGCCGCCAGAGTCTTCTGTTGCTCATCTCTTGAAAGATTTTTCCATTGGGAAAGCACCGCCTTCTGTTCTTCCGTCATTGCGTTGGATGCCGCTGCCCTTTTGGTCGGACGCTTTGCTGACATAGGGAAGCAGCAAAGTTCATCAGAGAAAGCCGCTTCCTGTTTGCGCGACTCCGCAAGTTTAAGAAACGAGTGCGTGGTATTGGGCTTTTTTACGGGAGGCGGCAGGGAATTCACATAATCCAGCTTTTTGCAGATATTCCGCACAGACGAAAATCTCAGAAGATAACGAATCTGTGAATGTGTTAGCTCTTCAAACACATGAATAAGCCCAATTGCTTGCAAAACATAAATCGCAAACCCAAACTTCAAGTGTAACCGAAACAGCATATTTTTCGCGGGGGCGATATCATAACTGCCGATGGAAAACGCTAACGCAGCAATAGCCGAAACTTTGCCGCCACCATCCAGTATATATTCTCGCAAAGCCGCAGCAGTCCCTCCTTGTGTAACAATATCATCCACAATTATGTACTCCTTTCCTTTTTGGATATGCCCTGCAAAGGTGGGTTTATGTGATAATCGTTGAATTGCAAATAAATTTTTGCGCGGCGTTTTATCTGTTCGGAATACTTTAGTCCATACAGGCAACCCTATTCTTTGTGCAAAAGCCAGCGGTAGCACATTAGTGTCGATAACCGGAATCAATATGGCGTTGGGGAAAGATTCAACCAGTTCCCTTATTCGGTTTGGCTTTACGCACTTTTGCACAACACTATGCGCCGAAACCATATCTCCCAATTTGGCATATTCAAAGCCGTGACATCGCTTCAGATAAGAGATTGACGTATGCCCATATCCTTTGGGAAAATTTTTCTCCCAAACATATGTAATTTCGTAAACTTCAAAAAGAGTCTCAATTTGCATTTAAATCTACCTTATCGTTATCTCCCCTCTCTATCTCATGGTTATTATAACAAGACTAAGAGAATTGGTCAACCCATAGAAGACATGGTATGCCCAAAGAATACATCCAATCGTCTACAATTAGCGGGGGGAGGTGTATTCAGATGGTGAACATGGGAAACAGGCTAAAGGCGTTGCGCATTGAAAAAAATTTATCACAAGCCGAAGTGGCGCGGCGCATTGGCATAAGCAAGGCAATGATTTCTGCCTACGAACTTGAGCAACGATGCCCAAGTTACGAAGTGCTGGTTAAACTTGCAATTTTTTACAATGTCAGCGCAGACTATCTTCTTGGAATTGAAAAAACCGCCATAAAATATGACGGTTTAAGCGAAAAAGAAATCAGGGCGGTCATGAATATAATCGAAGTGATAAGGGATAAAAGCAACTATTTCGATTAATTTGTAACCGCCAAACATTTACATAAAAAAAGCAAAGTGTTTGGTCACTTTGCTTTTTTTTACGATTATCTTCTTGTGATGATAAAGTCGTGAATTTCGTAGTCAACGAGGGGGCTGTTGTAGGTTGTTACTCTAAAGCCCATGTCGAACTGAGAAACTTCGCGCCCCGGTGGGTCTGTGGGGGAGTCTGCGTGTTCGCGGAAGATTTCGTTGTTTACGCTTTCATCGAAGGAAAATCTGCCGTCTGCGCCAACTTCTACGGAGAAGAGGTGATTCCACGGTCTGTCGCCTGCTTGAACAACCATGGTTGTTCCTGCGGGAGCGATACCGCTAACTTGGAGTCTGTAGGTGTTTGCGCCTGTGTTCATGTCCCAAGGAAGGTGGTATACGCCGTCACCTTGGTTACGCATGAAGTCTACACCTTGGTTCCAGCCGTCGTTTGTGCGGTTGTGAACGCGGAATCCGCGATGACCGCCGGGTGCTTGGATAATTGTCATGTCGAAGTTGTTTCCTGCGTTCATCAAGTACCATGTAACGCCTGTAACCGCAAGACCGCGGTCTGTGAAGCCAACTTCAAGTTCTTGGAAGTTTTCGTCTGTTGCAAGAGAGTAGATTACAGGGCCTGCCGCTGCAACGGGAGCTGCGGGTGTAGGCTCGGGAGTAGCTACTTCCACGGGAGGTGCTACTTCTACCGGAGGTGCTTCTTCAACGGGAGGAGCTTCTACCACGGGAACTTCAACTACGGGTGCTTCTTCAACAGGTGCTTCCTCTGCGGGAGCTTCTTCGCCGTTTTCGTCTGCGTCTGCTGCTTCTTCACCGTTTTCATCGGCAGGTTCTTCTTCGCCGTTTTCGTCTGCGGGTTCTTCAACGTCACCGTTTTCGTCCGCAGGCTCTTCTTCGCCGTTTTCATCGGCAGGTTCTTCAACATCGCCGTTTTCGTCAATGGGGTCTACATCGGGTTCAACGGGAATTGGGTCAGGTTCAATTGGGTCGGGTACATTAACTTCTTGTACTGCCGGTACGGGTGCAGGGTCGTTGCCGCCGCAAGCGGTGAAAGCGAGAACTGCTACCATGATGAGTGCTAAAATCCAAACTTTTTTCATTTTCTTTTAGTTCCTCTCTTTTTTTAGTTTCGTGTTACTTCCAATTCAAAAACATAGAAATCAGCTTCTCCCGCTTCGGCGGAAGCCGCAAGCCTTACCCTGTCTGTAGAGCCGTTTTCTGCCATAGTTTCGGCAGAAAGTACACCTTCGACAGTGAAATAGCCATCCGCTTCAACATCAACCGCACCGAACCGCCCCCATGGGTCGCCATGCCCCATTAAATCTGCGGTAGAGCCTTCGGGTGGGTTCACGATTAAGCCGCTTGCACGAATTGTGTACGTGTTCGCGTCCAAATCAAGCCCCATGTTTGCCACATTGATGTCAAGTGTGTGCCAGTCCGCATTGCGGTTTGAAACGCGGAATGCTCTGCTTGCATCGCCGCTTGGGTGCGGAACGATTGTGAATGTGGGGCTTCCCGCGTCCGTAAGGTACGGAGTTCCGCCGAAAATTGCAGAGCCGTTTCCTGAATCGCCCGGTACGCGAGACTGCACATATGCGTCTGTGATTAGCGAATACATAACATTTTCGGGTCTTTCCGGTACTTCAAAAGGAACAATCAAGTCTATGCGCTCAATTAAGATTTCATGAATCTCGAGGTTCCCTAAATTGTTTACCGTAACTCTAAAATGTCCGCGTTCGCCTGAATTGGCTATTGTAGCGGCGGTGATTGTGCCCGTGAGGGTGAAATCGCCTGCCGGTGATGCCTGCGTAAACAGTGTGGCATACGGAGAGTTTCCGCCGCCGACAGCAACATTGCCGCCGGAGGAAATGTTGCCGTGGATTGTAAGCAAATATGAGTTTGCTTCGGTGTCAAGCCCGATTAAAGGCGTAACAATATCAACAGCGTGCCATTCTTGGTCGCGGTTGGAAAGCTGAATTGCGCGACCGCCGCGTGGGTTTTCAATCACGCGGAAAGTTGGTGTGCCTGCGCCCATAAGGTATTCCGTGGTAAGAACGCGCTCGTCCGAACCGGATGTGCCAACGGGCATATTCTGAAATTCGTAATCGGCTGAAAGGGCATAAACCACATCTGCGCCCCATTCGGCAATTACTACAGGAAAATACTCCGGTGCTTCTTCAACTTCCGGCGGTAACTCTGCTTCTTCAACGGGCTGGGTTTCGTTTGCGTCGGCAATTTCATTTGCCGCACCCGTTCCGGGAGCCGCTTCGTTGCCTCCGCCGCAAGCCGCAAAAGCAAGAACAGCAACCGTTAAAATTGCTAAAACCCAATACTTTTTCATTTTCTCTTTCACCATTCCTTCCGTTTCTCTTATATGTTACGAAGAAAGCCCCGCGGGTTTACAGCACTTCCGCAGGGCATTCCCCGATGTTGCCGTAAATTAGTTGATTGTAATTGTTACGGTTTGTGTTGGTGCATCCCAGCCCACAACGCCGTCCATTTGGTCTACTACGAAACGAACAGGTACGAAGGTACGGCCGCCACGAATTTCTGCCGCGCCCATTCCGCCCGGAAGGTCTTGGCCTACAACAAGGCTGATAGCCGCGCCGTCCGCAGGGGTTATTGTAACCCGTTGCGCCGCCGCGTCCCATGCCGTGGTCGCGCCCATTGCGTCTGCAACAAAGCGTACGGGAACCATGGTTCTGCCGCCTTCGATGAACGGTGCATAATCAAGAGACATGGACGCGCCGTTTACCGTAGCGTTGCTCATGCCGATTGTAAGTTGAATTACCGCGCCGCCTTCGGGAGGAGTTGGTGGTGTAGGAGGAGTCGGAGGTGTGGGTGTCGTTGGTGGTGTAGGCGGTGCTGTGCGTGCGGGAAGTGAGGGCAAGTTTGTGCCTGAAACTATCGCGATTTGATAAATTGTGAAGTCGTTTAATTCGCCATGAACGCGCATTCTCAGGTTGCCGCCGATTGCGTCGTTGATATAGTCTACAATGTCGGTGCCTCTTACTTCAAATTCGCGAATCATATCGAAGTTGCCGCCGTCGCCGGGGAATTCTTCTTCCCCAACCCAACCCCACGGGCTGGATGAACCTGCGATGGTGAAAATTGCAGGGTCAAATGGGCCGTCCATGTCGATGCTTCCCACAACTTGGATAGAGTAATTGTCGTTTTGCAGTTGGAACAGTTGCCATAAGAAATCAAGACCGTCCCATTCGTTTACGCGGTTTGTGAAACGGATTGCGTTACCGCCGAAGGGGTTTGCAACCGCAGTCCATGTTCCCGCGCCCGTGAGGTGAGGAATCGGGCCGATGTTTATTGCTTGACCTGCCGTCGCACCTTGAATATACGGGTCGTGCAGAAGGGAGTAGATAACTCCCGCAGGCATACCAAGGTCAAGCGCGGGTTCGTCGGGAATTTCTACGCCGCCCGCAAGAATTTGTAAAATGGAAGTGCCGCCGATTGTGATGTTGGAAACCGTAATGTTTCCGCGTGGGTGCGCGCCAATCCATGAACGTGTACCCCAGTCGGATGCCCATGAGGGTACACCAACCGTTGCGGTTGTTAAATCAAACTCAAAGCTTCCGTCTTCGCCGATGTCCGCTCTTATCCAATCATGGTCGCCGCCGGAACCGCCGTCGAAGAATTGTGCAAACATTCTGTCTGATGTGCCGGCTATTGTGCCGGAGAGGATAATTGACGGGTTGCTTTCGCTTGACAATCCTCTTAATGCGGCAAGGTTGATGCCAAGGCCGTCATGCTCGCCGTGGGCAAGCGCGTCGCCCGCTCTGTTGCCGACAACAAGACCGTTTGCGGTTGCTGTTAGTGTCGGGTTGCCTGTGTTGTGACCGCGGATTGCAATAAAAATCCCGGTGTCAAGTACGTCTTGCCAAGTTGCTTCTGCCGCAGATACGGGCACAAACGCAGCCATCACAAGTGTGATGCTGAGTGCCATTGCGACAACTCGCTTTAACATTTTTTTCTTCATAGTTGCCTCCTTATAGATAAAAATAGTCCGGAAAATTCCAAGACTTTCGCAAATTATACACGTGGGCGGTAATCCCATACATGGAAATATTTAAGAACATTTGCACTTTGTAAATTTTTTGTGAAATTTAAAGGTTTTAAAACCCTAATTCGCTGTGTGAAGCCGGTCGCGTAAGAACAAGTATAAGTTTGCTGTCGCTGTTCTTGCTGTAAATTAACAACTAATCCGGAGTGATATGACATTCTCTAAAACCGTCTCAGTTTCCCGTGAGGGCATGGTCGCGGTGCTTTGCGGGGAGGGGTTCGTCGTTTGCTAATTTGGTAATTACCCAATCAGCCAAGTCTATATTCTTGCCTTGCTTTTCCGCTTTACGAATATCTTTTCGGAATTTAGGTGAACGTATAATCCGACGCAATGTATTGTCATTCATCATCGTCATCACCGTTTAGGCAGTCCTCAAACAACTCCGCCGTGTTTCTGAATGATTTTGCGTTAGGGTCATTCATCAAGCGTTTGGCTTCTTCCAAGGCTTCCAGCGATTCGGGGCTGTTGTAAAACGCTTGCTTGCGTTCTTCAAGCTCTTTTTCACGGGTTTTGGATAGTCGCTTCATTGTATGAAGCATAAAATCTTGGTCGTGTTTGTTTAGCCCTTCAAAAATTTTTATCGCTTGTTGTGCAGTGGCTGTCATGTTAAATCGCTCCCTTCACAACTAAAATACCAACACGAAAAAATTTTTTCAACCCCGAAGTATATTTTTGTATGAAATGGTAAATATTATTGTTGTGACCTTGAACTACGGTTCGGGGAACAATTAAATATCCCCCCTCAAAGCCCGACCTCATCCCCCCCCCTGAGGTCGGGTCTTCCTTTTATATAGCGATTTCAAAGGAATCGTCTATAGACCGAATTCATTATTTTATTTTATACCAAAACAAATATTACATACAACGCAACTATTACCAAAACCAAAGCGGTATCGGTTAACAGGTTTTTGCGGTTTTGCTCGGGCGATGGCGGAGGTTCGGGGTCGGGTAGGGATTCTTCAATGATTTTTTCAATTTCGGGCAATTCCGCGGCAAGTTTTGCTTCGTATTTTGCTACGCGTTTTTTGTTATGGCGCGAGAAATCGCGGAAGAGAAATACCGCCGCAGTTGTGGTGAAAATCGCAATCACGCCCCATAGCGCAATGGCAATAAGTATTTGCATTTGCTCGCTTATCTCTGCGGGTGCGGTGTAAATGTACTCGGTGGCAAGTTCGGCGGTGAGGGATTCGGCGTGTTCTTGCAGACGCTCTGCAACTTCTGCCATTCGCAGAGAAAACCAAACAAACAATATGGAAGTCGCGTTCATTACAAAATGCGAAATTACGCCTGCGCGGATACTTTGTGTAGCATGAACCATATAGGCAAAAATTATGCCCATGATAAATGTGTAGAAGAACTGTTGCGGGCTTTGGTGAATCACTGCGAAAAACAATCCGTTAGCAAGAACCATTGTGATAAACGGTTTATACCTGTATGTGGACTGAATATATCCGCGAAAAACCACTTCTTCGCAAATGGCGGGCGTTACCGCAAGCGCGAGAAGGACAAGAAAAAGCGGTTGATTTTCCAGCAAGACCATAACAAAGCCGCTTATTTGATTGGGGAAAAACAGCATTGTTATGCCTGAAACTACATTAGCGGCGGGCATCAGCATGATACTTATGCCCACGATTAAAATGATATTCCGTTTGCCAAGCCGCATTGGCGGTAAATGTTGGTTGATTTTTTCTGCGGAAAGATGAAGCCAAATTCCCAGCGGAACAAGGAATCCCGCTACCTGCGTGAAGATTATAAACCACGGCGACGATACTATTTCGCGCAGACCTATATCGGTGTCATGCAAGATATACCACTCAAGCGAATATAATATTACAGAAATTGCAATAGAAAATAAAAAACCGTACAGCAATAAAAAAATCATGAAGTAAAGCCCGCGTCTATGTTCGTGTTCACGCGCCATAAAGCAGAACCTCCAGTGCCTTTGCTATTTCGTAAAAGCGCGACGTGTTTTCAAAGACGCAAAGGAAAATGTCGCTTGTGTCTATGCCCAAACTTTCTAAAAGCGGCGAGCCTTCCAGCGAAATCGCCATGTAGTCTGCCGATTCTGCGGCGTATAACCGCTCGTGAAGGGTAGCATGAATTTGCGGATTTATTTCCGCCATGTAATTTCGTACTTCGTCTACGGGGCGGGCAAAGTTTTCCCGTACAAGTTGGTGCGCGCCCATTCGTGTTGTAATGTAGATATCCAAATCGCCCAAGAAAAGCAATGTTGTAAACCGCGCCTGTAATGCGTTGTTTTGGCCTGCGTTGTCTGTCATGGTGTAGTTTGTAACCGTGACGCGCTGATTTTCGGGGGTGATTACTTCAAGCTTGTCCGACAGTTCCGACAACTGCCAGTGCTGTGCGGGTACGCCGTCCCACGCGATATATAAATATTCGGGCGGGCGCGGATTAATCTGCGCGTTAATAAAGCTTCCTATTAATATGCTCAACAAAATAAACGCGCCTATGTGCAATTTGTAATATTCCCACACATACCAGCGTTGTTCCTCGAAAGTCATTTTACGAAGCTTTGCGAATTCTGTTTTGAGATGCGTCATACGCTACCTCCCAGCATTTCGATTGCGCGGGGAAGTGCGTCTTTGGAATTTTTCCATGGTTCGTCCGCGTTGCGGTGGTCGAATTTTAGTGTAAACCATTCTAAATCGTTTTCCATTTCCTTTAGCCGTTCTTGTTGCGCGGGCATGATTTCGTCTAGGAATTTCTCGCGCTTTCCGCGCCCTAAGTTTTCTGCCGCTTCCAAAAGCTTGATAAAATGCGGCAAACAATATCCGTTTTGCGATTTGATTAATTTTGCATCTTCGCCGCCCTTTGCCCATATGTGAAAAAAAGTGTCGATGTATCGCTCAAATGTGTTCTCCACTTTTTTGCATACATAACAACTCTCATGCGTTTTTTGCAGATGCCCTTTTAATCTGCCAATCGTATTGTTTTTGTCCTTTCCGAAAAAAGAAACAGCAACCCTTCCTTTTACAATGTCGGAAATATCTTTGTTTATCTGTTGCATATGCGTGTGCAACATCAGCCCAAGCCCCAGCCTGTTTTGCTGTGCGTACATTGCGTCTAAGTGGCGTTTGCAAAAACCAATCTTGTTTGTTTCCATCCGAACGTCATCTTCCATATACGACGGCCCCATCACAAATTGGATAGAATCACTTTCCAGTTTTTCGTACATCACGCAAAATGCGCAAGCTTTTGGCTCGCGCAATGCATCTAACACAGGGATTGTGTGTATATGGTCGGGCATTTATTATCCCTCCGATTTTTTCTGAATTATAACAGAAAAAAATTGCGTTGTCGCGCACCCATCTTGCATTTTCGGTATGTTTCATTATATACTTGCCATGAGGAGCTGATATGCAATGACTGCAACCATCAAACGTGTAGACGATAGCTATATTGTTCGCTTTCCTGCGAGTATTTTTGACAAAGCAAATATAAATGAAAGCGAAGTTATGCAGGTGTTCGAGGAATACGGAAGAATTGTTATTCAAAAATCTGATGTGGCTACTGTTGCAAATGATGCTTCGCGCACGACTATAAGCGAATTATTTGAAGGTTACGAGGGTGAATATGAAACAGTAAAAATTGACTGGGGTACGCCTGTTGGTAAAGAAATATGGTGAGACAAGGCACTATAATAAAATTGAATTTTGACCCGCAAAGTGGTCGTGAGCAAGCGGGATACCGTCCGGCTGTAGTAATAAGCAATGATATTTTCAACGCTAAGACAAAGATGGCGATTGTTTGCCCTATAACAAATACGCAACGCAGTTTTCCATTGCACGTACCCTTGGATAATCGTACCGTCACAACGGGATATGTTCTTTGCGAACATATCAAGTCTTTGGATTTAAGCGAAAGAGAGTGCAAAATAGTAGAGAAACTCCCTGATGACCTGTTGGATAATATTTTAACTATCGTTTTTTCTGAAATGGATAAACCAAGGCAGAAGTAATAGGAGATGATATCTATTAACATGAAGATTAGAAAAGCTACGGAATGGCTTAAATATAATGTACTTGCGATAAAATTATTTTTTCTTGTTGCCGGGTCGATAGCGAGCGCGGCTATTTTGGTTTCTGTCGGGGTTACGATGGTGCTTATGGCACTGGACGACGGCGGCAGACCGCCCGAAGCCGATTACGGCGAGTTTGTATTTGATATTGATGAGCATGAAGAATATATTGCCCTGCCTGAACGTACAGATGATGAAGATGATGACGGTAACACAGGGCTTGTTCCTGCGCGTACAAATTTTATCTTTATAGGGATAGACCACCAACAGCTTGCGGACGCAATTATGGTGGGTACTTTTTATAGGGATAGCGGCAACATTCATTTGATGTCTGTGCCGCGTGATATGCTTGTGCGCATTCCCCCGCACAGGCTTGAAAGAATGCGCGCAGATGGAATCAGGCCGCCGCGTTCGTTGAAGGTAAATCAAATGCGTTCGCACGGCGGGCAGGTTCACGGCGTATATTATTTAATGGAGCAACTTGCGGAGATGTTTGGTGTTTCGTTTGATTTTTACGTAGAGGTGGAACTTGCCGCGTTTCGTCGCGTTGTGGATGCTATCGGCGGGGTAGAAATGTATATTCCGCGGCGGCTTTGGTACAGGTGTTATAATCCGCCGCCGATTCAAATTAATGTGCCTGCGGGTTATGTTTTGCTTGACGGTAATATGGCGGAAGGTGTTGTCCGTTATCGCCAGTGGCCCATGGGCGATTTACAGCGCAACCAAATGCAAATGGAATTTATGACGCAACTAATACGGCAAGCCGCCACGCGGGAAGCTATTTTGAACGACCCGATGGAACTTATCCGCGTGGTACACGAAAATGTGCGAAGTAATCTTGGGCTTGGCGCGGTGGTGTATATCCCGTATATTCCGCGTGTTGGACCGGACAGCGTTACAACATTTACCATGCCCGTTACAATTCCTAACGGTTCTGTGGACGGAATAACCGGCGTGGTGCTTCCTAACACTTCGCTGTTGCCGGATGTAATTGCAGATGTTTTCTACGCAGTGTTTGAGGACGCGGAAGAAGAAACCGAAGACGAGGACTCCGACGCGGACGACGAAGACGCAGAAGAAACGGAAGCATTTGAAGAATGATAACCGCAGAATTCCCCCTGTACCGTAAAATCGGCGAAGACATTTTGCAAAAAATAAGCACGGGCGAATTTACTCCAAACACAAGGCTTCCCGCGATACGCACACTTGCGAAAGAGTTGGGCGTAAACAACACGACAATCGTGAATGCGTACAAATATCTGGAGCAAAAACGTGCGGTGTATTCCGTAACGGGAAGCGGCGTTTATGTCGCGGGGCAAAACGAAGAACTCGCGCCTGTTTCCGTTAGCGTTGACGAGGGGCATATAAATTTTGCCGCTACGGCGTCGGATACGTCGTTGTTTCCGAAAGAAGATTTCCGCCATGCGTTTGACGCAGTGCTTTCTCGGGATGGTGCAGGTGCGTTTTCATCTGTGGGTTTCGGCGGATACAAGCCGCTTCGTGAAGTTATTTCCGATTTGCTTAAAAATTCCGCCGTAAGCGCGACCCCCGAGGACATTCACATTACCGCCGACTTGCGCCAAGGGCTTTGCGCCGTGATTGACGGGCTTGCCGGCCCGAAAGATTACGTGCTTTTGGAATCGCCGTGCGCGCCGTGGATTACAGCGGCATTTACACATCGCGGCGTAAAAATTCGCGAGTTTCCGCTTACCGAAAACGGCGCGGATTTACAGCGGCTTTACGCCTTGGCAAAAAAACACAAGCCCAAAATAATTTTTTTATCTTCAAATTACCAGTTTCCAACAGGTTTGTGTTATACTGTCCCTGTGCAAGAAAAAATCTTAGAACTTTCGCAGGAAATAAACGCGCATATAATAGAACTTGACGAGTACGGAGATTTCTTTTACTGCGAAAAACCAACGCCGCTTAAAGCAATGGATACAAGCGGGCGCGTAGTTTATCTGAAAAGTTTTGAGCGTGTTTTGGCGCATGGTTTGGCGGGCTACATTGTCGGAAATATTACGTTGAATGAATCCGCAGATGTTTCGGCATATATACAGCGGGGCTTGGATTTTTACTTGCGGAACAATGACTACGACGCGTTTTGCGCAAAACTTCGCGGGTTTTTTTCAAAAAGATATCGGCGTGCGGTTTCAGCGGCAGAGACATTTCTTGCGCCATATGCAAATTTTACAGTTCCGCACGGTGGGTTTGGGCTTTGGATAAGCCCCAAAAATGCAACCAAAACCGCCGAATTGATAGACGAATTTTTAACGCGTAAGGTTATTGTTTCGCCGGGGCGTTTGTATCTGCCAAGTGCGGTAAAACCTGCGGCAGAGCGTCATTTTCGTATAAGTTTTTCAAATGCAAGCGAGGACGATATTTCCAGAGGTATGGGCATTATCGCCTCTGTTTTAAAGGGTGGCTAAGTGACGATGTTAAACAACGGGACAAGAGTAATAATTATGGCAAACCAAAAGGATTTGGTTGCGGCAATAAAAACAGGGCTGGAAAACAGGAAGGATATTGAATCCGTACTTACTGTTACGGGGCTTTCTTCTGCGGAAACAAAGCTGAACCGTAACGGCGTAAACATCCTTTTTTGGGACTTGGATGAAATTCCCGCAGACCATAACGTTACAAAGTCTATGCAGCGCAGATGTACGCTTTACACAATTTACGTTTCTCTTTCCCGTGGAAAATACGCGCATATTCCAAGTTCCGGCAATGATATTTTTTTACAGAAACCTGCGGTTTTTACATCGGTGACAACGTGGCGGTTTACTACATCCTCTACAGAAATTTTGGACACTATGTTAAAGCGGCAAAGACCTCCTAATATGCGGGAGATGGTGAAAATGGTTGGGGTAAATGACAGACAAAAAATTGTAGCAATCGGCTCTTCTACGGGCGGCACAAACGCGCTGGAGGATATTATCAAAAAACTTCCGGCAGACATTCCGCCAATCGTGATTGTTCAACATATGCCAAGCGGCTTTACAAAACTTTTTGCAGAGCGGCTTAATTCGCTGTACATTCACGACATCCGCGAAGCACACTCGGGTGACTTTTTAATGCGCGGGCGTATTCTTATCGCACCCGCCGACCGTCATATGCGGCTTGTGCGTCAGCAAGACAAACTTGCGGTAGAGTGTTATGTTGGGCAACGCATTCACGGCGTAATGCCCGCCGCCGATATCCTGTTTGAATCCGTTGCGGGCTTGATTGGCGCAAGGGGCGTTGGCGTAATCCTAACGGGCATGGGCAACGACGGCGCGAAGGGTTTAGTACACATGAAAAACGCAGGAAGCGTAACCATCGGCCAAGACGAAGCATCTTGCGTTGTTTACGGAATGCCCAAGGCGGCAAAAGCTTTGGGTGCAGTCGCGCACGAACTTCCGCTGGACCAAATCGCAGACGCAATTATGCTTCACAGCAGGTAACTCAAATTGAACCTTAATCGCATTTTGTACAGTATGTGCTACGATATGCTTGAGCAAAAATATATCGCGCACAAAACAGAAAACGGGCTTGCAATCGCTTGCCCGCAGACCCCTTTGTGGATATGGCTTGCGCAAGGTACTACAACTGCCGATGCGCGGCTTTTTTTTGATGGCTTTTTGCGCCAAAATCCACCACCCCTCACAGGAATTGTTGCGGAAAAAAAATTCGCAATCCCCTGCGCAGAGATGTACACGCAAACAAAACGCCGCGAACAACACAACACGGCGGCGGCGTTTTCTCAAAAGGAACTCATCTCGTACTTCCTCCCGCCCGGCGTTTCCCTCCCTTCGGACGCGCCCCTTCACGGCGAACTCCGCCCCCCCTCCCCAACAGAAATGCCCACTATTTTGGCATGGATTAACGCCTTCTACTCCGAAACGCTCCAAACCTCCCCTCCGCAAAAGTTAAAGTTTGAGGGAGAGGGGGGTTCGGGG
>Ga0209755_10001260_pt1 | contig 40569 bp, 36 predicted proteins | sample TergutCo191P1_FD_187301 | JGI IMG/M metagenome (GOLD analysis project Ga0209755, IMG submission 187301) | Cornitermes sp. P1 segment gut microbial communities from Petit-Saut dam, French Guiana - Co191P1 (SPAdes) (version 2) | ecosystem: Host-associated > Arthropoda: Insects > Digestive system... | reverse complement strand
CACGATGCCTGAAACATCGGTAGCCGAAGGTTCCCGCGGCAGCTTAACCGATAACGCCGCCAACTTAATGATCAAAGATACCTTCATTGAGGTTGAGTACTCCCAGCTATGCAAACACAAACAAAGCTCGCCGGGGGATATGTTCATCACGCAAAAAAATCCAAGCGACGGCAGAGTGATCACCGCTCTTTCTGACGGACTTGGTTCGGGGATAAAAGCCGGAGTGCTTGCCTGTCTTACAGCGACAATGGCAGTTAAATTTATTTCTTTTAATATTCCGATAAAACGCGCTTCTGAAATAATAATGAACACCCTGCCTGTGTGCAGCGAGCGCGGAATAAGTTACGCCACATTTACCCTGATTGATATTTCACAGGACGCGACGGTTAAGGTTTTGGAATACGACAACCCGCCATGCATACTTATCCGGCAAAAAACAGTTGTGGATCTGGAAAAAGAAAAAAACGCTTTCAACCGGCAGAATAAAACAACAGGACCTAAAAACGAAACTGCGGTATTTTATTCCAGTTTCACCGCCCAGCACGGCGACAGACTGATTTATTTTTCTGACGGGGTAAGCCAGGCAGGTATGGGCACAAAAGTAAACCCCTTTGGCTGGACCGCGAAAAAAGCGCATGCGTATGCACTTGAACAAGTTATGCGAAACCCCGATATAAGCGCGCGCGATCTTTCCTACTCCATCGTCCAGCAGGCTTCGTTATTCGACATCGGAAAACCAAAGGACGATATTTCCTGCGGCGTTGTGTATTTCAGAAAGCCCAGGGATATGATGGTGCTTACAGGTCCTCCAATGCACCGCGAAAGCGTATCCGAGATGGCAGGCATATTCGCTTCCTTTAACGGAAAAAAAATATTATCAGGCGGAACTACCGCTAACATCATAAGCGAACAGCTTGGAAAAGAAATCAAAGTTAACATGAAAAGCTACGACAAAAATATTCCGCCGTGGTCAGATATGGAAGGCGCGGATTTAGTTACAGAAGGCATTATCACCCTTGGCGCAGTCTCTGAAATGCTTGAACATCACGAAAAAATTGATATTTACGCCTTAAAGCAGAACGCCGCGACCCGCATGGTGAATTTATTTATGGAAAGCGACAGGATTACTTTTATCGTGGGAACCGCAATCAATGAAGCGCATCAGGATCCAAACATGCCTGTAGAACTTGATATACGGCGCAACGTAGTAAAACGTATAGCGGCTATGCTCAAAGATAAATTCCGCAAAGAAATTATAATAAGATATTTTTAGAAAGGTGAAACGATGAAAAAACACAAGGTTACGATATGTACCGGCACTGCCTGCTTTGTAATGGGCGGCTCGGAACTGCTGCTTCTGGAAGAACAGCTTCCCGATGATCTTAAGGCAATTACAGAAATTGAAGGCTCTGCCTGCAGCGGCATTTGCAACCGCAGCGAATACGAAGGAGCGCAGGCTGACCATGCTCCCTTCGCGCAGGTTGATGAAAAAATAATTGAACAGGCAAGCATCCAAAAAATCATTGAATGCCTTAGAACTGTTCAGCAAAGCTGCACTTCGGAAGGTTAATTATGCTTAACATGAACAACAATGCCCACAGACTCAAAAGGGAAATACTGGTACGCCTTACCAAAATTCAACTTGAAGGCAGGCTTGACGAAGCCGTTGATAATATTCCAAAAGAACTTGCTCCGTTTGGGAGCACATCAATCCGTTGCTGCATTTATCATGACAGGGAAATAATCCGCCAGCGCGTAATCGCGCGGCTTGGATGGAGCCTTGAAGATTACGATGATAACAAAAGGATTTCTGAATACGCAAAAGAAGCTCTTGCGCGCGAAAAGCCAATCTGGCCCATTCACACAGTGATTGACGAAGCCTGTAATGCATGCGTTCGCTCGCACTTTATGGTGACTAACGCTTGTCAGGCTTGTCTTGCGCGTCCGTGCCTTACCAACTGCGGCAAAAAAGCAATTGAAATTAAAGACGGAAGGTCATGGATCGACGGCAGTAAGTGTGTAAGCTGCGGTTTGTGTGTACAGAATTGTCCGTATAAAGCGATCATAAAAATCCCTGTTCCATGCGAGGAAGCATGTCCAGTGGGAGCCATTACCAAAAACGAAAGCGGCAAAGAACGAATTGATTACCATAAATGTATCAGCTGCGGCAACTGCATGAGAGAATGTCCTTTTGGCGCGCTTGTAGACAAAAGCCAGTTGTTTGATGTTGTTAAGCACATAATGGCTGGCAAAAAAGTTGTCGCTATGTACGCTCCTGCCGCCGCCGCTCAATTCCGTGTTGAAAGCGGTCAGCTTGAAGGCGCTCTTTTAGCGTCAGGTTTTTCTGGCGTAGTAGAAGTCGCGCTTGGCGCGGACATTACAGCCGACAGGGAAACTGAAGAATTCGAAGAGCGCGTAAAACAGAGCGATAAAATGATGACTACTTCCTGCTGCCCTGCCTATGTAAGAGCGGTGCGCCTGCATGTGCCGCAGCTTGCGGATTGTATTTCCACCACCTCTACTCCTATGCATTACGCAGCCGAAATCGCAAAAAAAGAATATCCTGATTGCATTACAGTATTTATAGGACCGTGCCTTGCCAAACGACAGGAAGGTATGGACGATGAACTTGTTGATTATGTCATTACCATAGAAGAGATCGGCTCCCTTTTCGTTGCAAAAAATATTGATGTTGCAAAAGCGGAGTCCGCTCCGGGAAAGAAACTGCCTACATCAAGCGGAAGGAACTTTGCCAAATCTGGCGGCGTAGCGCAGGCGGTAAAAGCGCGGTTAAAAAATCCTTCAATTTTAAAAGAAGCAATCATTGACGGTCTTGATAAAGCGGGGATGAAACGCCTCGCCGAGCTTGGTAAAATAAACACAGGGGAACTTCCGCACACCGCTGACACGCCGAATCTTGTCGAGGTAATGTCTTGCCAGGGCGGCTGTATCTCAGGACCTTTGGTTGTTACCAATCCAAAGGTTGCCCTGATGCAGCTTGGGAAATACGCGGAAAAAGGTGAGCCTGCTACGGTTAAGTAAGTAAGGGAATATGACTGTCATATTTTTTTTATAAATTGCGAAATATTGACAGCAGGCTTGAAAATAATTATCATGTTACAATGGCTACAAATGATATTCAAGGGGATATGGATCCTGAACTTGCCGCTTTGCTTGGTTCCGCCGATGCCGACGGCGCTGAACCGCTTCCGGATTATAATGATATTTTTGGCGAAAAAAAAGACACAAAGGGCGCCGCAGGCGGAACTGGTGAAGTTGATCTGACTGCCAGCGGTTTTCCGCATATTACCAAACGATTTGAAGAAAAAGGTCATGAATTTTTTAACGATCCCAATTATTATAAAAACGCTCTTTCAAACGAAGGCGATATAGCTCAGAGAGTGCATAATATTTTACAGAAATATCTTACTGCCAAAGACCCGAAAGATCGCAGCGTTTTCCGTATGCAGTTTATTTCACCGTACTGGGAATTTCTTATGAGCGTAGCGCGAAAAGCCACAGGGGTATTACCGCCAAGCAAAAAGTTTCTGCTTCGTTTCGCATTACTGCACCCGAATTTTATAAGCCCTGAAACCAAGGCATATTTCAGTAAAATCGTGGTGGAAAATGAATTAAATCAGCCTATATATTATCTTGATGAATGGTGTCATGCAGTCGGAACAAGTAAAATGCGTCCCTCCACTACAGATGAAGTAAGGGTTTCCAAAAGCAATCCGCAATCAAAATATGCTCAATTACTGGAAAAAGCCACAGGAAAGCTTGACGGAGCGAGAGCCATCCTGAAGCAAAAAGATAAAGAACGGGACAGCATAGAAAATATTTTGAAAGACAGATTAAATTCAGTATATCAGCGAACGCCGTTACGCGAATTAAGCGATGTCAATGATTGTTTAAGCGAAAGTCAAAAAACAGCTATCGCGGAAATCCAGAATCTATTGAAGGATCTATTAAAAAACAATCATGATATGGAAGTGGGAATAAAAGATTACGCCTCCTCAGAAGGGGATGTTCAGTCTTTAACGGAAAAAATTGAGGCTGAAGGCGGAACATCTACGGTTGATATCGGCGCTTTGGACGCTGAATTCGATACTGTAAAACAAATGGCAAAAATGACATGCGGACGGCAGGGAAATCATTTTCCTGTTCTCACCAACGAATATTTCCATTGCGGTCCGAATGATGTAGCTGTCAGGGAAAATGTTCTTGCCATAATGACAAAAATCGAAAGTATTGATGCGGAAGTATTTTGCCGCGTATATAAAAACAGACTGAACCGCATTGTTCCGTATGTATTATTAATTCCTACTTACGGCGATACCGGCTTCTGCTGGGAACCGTTTGATCGCTATAATCGCGCGACAAGCCGTGGGCGGATTATAGTTCCCATGTTCCCGAGGAATTTGTATTATTCAGTTCTGACTGCAGTAGCGGATCTCCGCTGGCAGGTAGCAAAAGAAAAAGCTTCATTTTACTGGATGGAAGAAGGGCTCACAGGTAATTATTATCAATGGTTCCAGTCCCAGAAATTAAAAGGCGATATTAAAGAATTTTTTATAAAGGATTATATCCTGTGGATGACCAAGGAAGCTGAGGGCATTCAAAAACTTCCCAAAGATGTCAGGGGCGCTTTCTGGCGGCACATGCCGTTTACAAGAGATGTCAAAGAAAAACTGAAAAACCGCAGTATTGTGTATCAGGAACTGTACCAGCGCGATATTAACCGTACAATGTCTGACGGATATTGATAATCCTGTTATTTTTAATGCAACCCCAAAAAAAAGACTTCCTGAATACTTCAGGAAGTCTTTTTGATCATCTCTATTGTTTATTCTACGCAAACCATGCGTTCACAATACTTTCCGCCGTAGCATTGATTACTTTTTCATTCAGGTATGCAGGGTCATCAATCTTCTGTCTGAGTTCAGCAATCCTGGCTTCATCCAATTCCGGGGCGGATTTTATAAGTTCCAAAACCTGATATCTTTCAGCCTGTTCCATCGCCTGCGGGGAAAGGTTGATAGAATCGGTCTTGTCGTTCCCTCCCACATGAACACTTCTTCCCGGTTTTTTCCCGGGTTGAATGGGTTCTAAAGGACCTATCCTGTCTACTGTCATAATCATACCCTACCTATACCCTATTATCGGCATATACATACTATAAGTTTACCAGCTATTTTAATTAATTACCAGATACATATAAGGAAAATTCACCCAATTGCTCTTTTTTCCGGTTTAAGATATCCAGTATTTCCAATGCTGTGCCGCGCAGGTACTCTTCATGTATTTTTGTCATTTCCCGACCAAGGCAAATATACCGTTCACTGTCAATTTCGGCAATGTCCCCCAGGAGCTTGAGGATTCTGAACGGAGATTCGTAAAGGATGCAGGCTGCTTCCGATTCCATAAGAGAACGCAGGCGGCTTTTTCTTCTGCCGGCTTTCGGCGATAAAAATCCCTCAAAAATAACGGTTTTATCCTTTCCTCCGGCAACGCTTAAAAGAGCGGCAAAAGCCGACGGTCCGGGGATTGGGATTACATCATGTCCGGCTTGCGCTGCCTTGTTTGCAAGTACCGCTCCGGGATCACTAAGGGCTGGAGTGCCCGCATCGCTTGTATATGCTACTGTTTGCCCCTGATTTAGGACTGCAAGCACTTTCTCCGCCGCAAACTCCTCGTTTTGGGAACGGCAAGAGAGCATTTTAACCTGAATCCCCAGATGGCTTAAAAGCTTCAATGTTCGGCGGGTATCTTCACATGCCACAAGATCGGCTTTTTTTAAAATTTCTACCGCGCGGAAACTAATATCACCAAGATTTCCAATTGGCGTTCCGATGATATATAATACAGCCATTAAAGAATTATATCTGAAAGCGGGAAATTATGGGAGATAACATTCAAATACTGATTTTAATTATTATTGGTCTTATTTTATTGTGGCTTGGTTTTACATTGTTTTTCGGTCCGATGTCGCCTCTTTATCCGCATCTGCCTTGGGGGAAAAAAAAGAATTCCAGAACAGCCGATGGAAAAGCTCAAATTTGCCCCCTTTGCTCATATAAAGTGTTAAAAGGAGAACAGGTTAAAACTGTCGTTTTTCCCCCAAAAACCGGCAGTAAAGACTGCATTATGCATATTAAAGGATGTTATAGCTGTCTTGAAGATGATAAGCCGAGGAAGTGTCCGGTTTGTAAAACCGCTTTGTCACGCGAGGATTTTCTTGTCGCGCGTATGTTTGTACGCTCTTTTCAAAAAAATCATATCCATGTGCTTGGATGCAATAAATGCAGAAAAACAGGAAATATATAATATGATTAATAAAGAACCAATGAGTGAAAAAACTGCATTTGAATATTTCAGGGATGAAAAAATTACTACCGGATGGAATCTGGGCGATACTCTTGACGCTCATGAAAAAGGCAAATCAAAAGAAACAGCCTGGGGAAATCCAAAAATAAATCAGACGCTTTTTTTCGGCGTTAAAGAAGCAGGATTTGATTTGGTTCGCATTCCTGTGACATGGATGGGACACTTCGGCGCCGAACCTGAATATCCTATTGAAAAAAAATTTCTTGAACGTATTGCCGAGGTTACATGTTATGCGCATAACTCAGGACTAAAGGCAATTATCAATATGCATCATGACGGCATTACAAGCAAAACCGAGAAGACCGAAGGCTGGCATTCAGTAGCGAGAGCCTGTAAAAACATTCAGGAATACGAAAAGATAACGCATCAGTTTGCGCAGCTTTGGAAACAGATAGCGGAATATTTTAAAAATTGCGGCAGCTGGCTGATGTTTGAATCAATGAACGAAATCCACGACGGTAACTGGGGGCATAATAGCGGCGGAGAATTAAAAATTGACAGCGTTCTTCAGCCGCAGATTGAAATCGTAAACAAGTGGAATCAGGTTTTTACAGATGTTGTACGTTCGACAGGCGCCAATAACGCATCGCGTTTCCTTGTACTGCCGGGCTACTGTACTGTGCCTGAGTACACTGCCGCTTCCTGTTTTATTTTACCGGATGACCCCGTGCCGGAAAGGCAGATAGTTACATTTCACTATTATGATCCTTACAAATTCGGGATCGAAGGTACGCAGGATTTTTGGGGTTCAGAAGAAGATAAAAAACGGGTTGATGAAGATTTCACTCCTTTTAAATCCGTTTTTATTAATAAATCCATTCCTGTAATAATAGGCGAGTCCGGCGCAGTTCTGCAGCTTCACCCTGATGATAAAGACAAGGAGGCGCAGGCGCGTCAAAGCAGGCTTGACTATATTGGCTATGTTTACGGTAAGGCAAGGGAATACGGACTCGTTCCTGTTTATTGGGATAATGGAGCCGGTGCTGCCAGCAAAGACGGCGAGAAATTTGGCTTAATTAACCGTAAAACCGGGAAACCAAATTCAAAAGAAAGCGAAACTGTTTTAAAAGCAATGTTTGCAAGTATGAAATAATATTATGAATAAAACAGAATATATAAAACAATTAAAACGGTTAATAAAAAAATATCATCCGGATTTATGCAATGACAGCTATATCCAGACAATTCATAATGAAATTACAGTTAAATTGGTTAATAAATTAAATGAAACTAAAAATAAAGAAAATGCGGAAACCAAAGAAATTAAGAATAATAACGAATATGGATTGGTTAAATTAAAGAATCAGGATTATGTATTTTATAAATTAGGCATTAAATATTATAAAAACATACATCCAAACCAGTTTTATAAAAGAAACCAGGATACAACATTAGTTACAAAAACATATGAAAAATTGGTTTCTATATTAAACAGAATTTATATTTCATTTAATTTAGCGGAGTATTATTTCCAAAAGGTTGCAGATGAATATCCGCAGTCGCCGTATTCGGAAGATGCAAGAGCAAAAATTCAACTATTAAAAAAATTATATAAAAGTTATAAAAATATAACAATAGAAGAAAATATAACAGTAAACAGTGAAAAATTTATTAATGAAATGGGATTAAAATTCCTGTGATAAAACCGCGGGTTTCGCTTATGGAGATGCGCCGTAAAATTGTTAGGAGAAAGCTTAGGCTGAGAATATTGACAAAATGAAAGGGGTATTTATGATTAATGTTTCGGAAGGCTGGAATGAAAATCAAAAGAATTTAAATATTTATTTGTCAAAACAAAATACTTTTGAAAAAGGCGTAAAATTATTATTGGAAATGCATAGTTTATTGCATGATAAAAAAGTATATAACATTACAAAAGAAACTTATTATCATAAATTATGGGAAAATTTAAAAGAAGAAACCTGTAGAATTATTTCAAAAAAGGAAACATCAATTTTATGGAATATATGGCATATTACCAGAATAGAAGATTTAATCTCAAATATTTTAATTGGAAACAAGGAAACAATATTCAGTAAAGAAATACAGGAAAATTTAAATATAAAAATTAAAGATACAGGAAACGCTCTTGCCTTTTCTGATATCGAATTATTTAATAAAAATATTTGTATAAAAGAATTAAAAGAATACAGGATTAAAGTTGGAAAATCCACAAAAAAGGTAATAGAAAAAATTACTTTCAATGATATAAAAAGAAAAGTAGAAAAGGAACAATTGGAAAAAATAAAACAAAATGGAGGCGTAATAGATGATCCAAAATCAATATGGTTATTGGATTTCTGGAGCAGAAAAAATGTCTTGGGATTAATTATGATGCCAATAACAAGACATCAAATAGTTCATTTAAACGATTGTTTTAAAATAAAAATGAAATATAATAAAGTTGTTCAATAACTAAAGTTACCGAACAACTTTATTATTTTATTCCTAAAAAGTTATTAATGGTATTATTATTTTACTGTTATTATTTGAAATAACAATTTTTAATTTATTATAATTTCCGGGAATGCCGCCTGAATAATTTGTCAATCCGACAGGTTCTTTTGGAATATTTAACAATCCGGTGTCCAATATGCCGTTCCCGTTATTATCCTGAAATATGCTGACAACACATTCCCCTTCAGGCAGGTTAATTTCATGAAAAATAACAGAGTTTGAAGGATTTAACAGAAAAACCGTTTCTTCAATTTTGTTTTTATATGTTCTCTCGCTGAAATTTATATAACCATAAATTTTTCCGCCGTTTGTATCCACATTGTTTATTTGAATTGTAACGGGAATGTCTGCAAAAACATTTTGAAGACACATGCAAAAAACTGCGAAAAACACAATTAAAATTTTATTTCTTTTCATAAATTACTCCTTAGTTAAACACAACATCAAACTGACGGCATACCATTTGCGCCGCCTGCCGTCCTGTAAAAACCGCTACAGGCAAACCCCCGGGAGACATAAGCCTGTGCCCCGCAAAAAATAATCCAGAAACATTTTTACAATCTCCTGGATATGATTTCATTTTATCTCCCGCACCCAAAACACTCATCCATGAACCGTGATACGCTCCTGTGTATCGCTCGTATGTAAGCGGAGTCGCAATATCAATTACCTCTATATTGCCTTCAGCCTGCGGATATTTTTTGCAGATAATGCGGCTGATTTGGTCGGCAATCTTGCGTTTTTCTTCTTCATACCTGCCTTCTTCCTTTGCTTTTTTCCAGAAATCATAGGTGTCACCCATTAACGCGGTAGTAAGAGCACTGCATCCATCAGGAGCATATCCTTCGTACCCGGCGTAATTATAAAAAAATATTTCTGTTGACGTTTTCCCGGCGTAATAAATTGGCTGTTCAAGCTCCCATGCAGGTATCGGCGTTTGAGAAATCTTCGTCCTGATACCAAGGCTTATAAATATGCATGAAACCGGTTTTGTATTTTTACAAAGTTCTGTCAGCCATTTTTCTTCAAGCGGAATATCGAATAACGTTTTGGCGGCTATTGATTCCCTGGTAACAATCACGGCATCAGCGTCAAGATTTTCATTTTCCAGTTTAACGCCTGTAACAGTTCCCTTTTCGATGATGACCTTTTTTACCGTGGTATTTAACAGAAGTTTACCGCCCAAATCTTTAAAAGTCTTTACCATTCTGTCCGCAAGTGCAATGGATCCGCCTTCGGGATAACCGCCGTCGCCTGTATCCAGCGTTGACAATGTAGCGGCAAGACTAACAGCGGAATAGTCATCCGGTACAATTTTTAATAACCGTCTGATACCTGGATGTTTAAACTGTTCCGTGTAATCCTTACACGAAATTTTATTCAGTCTGCCCATTTTGGAAAGAGCGGGAAGCATTTTCATTAATGTTTTCAATGTAAAACGTTTAGGATTTTCTGTTTTAACGCCTTTGATGTCATAAACCAGCATTTGCATGCAGGAAAACGCCTTAACATCGTTTACCAGACGCCGCAGCTTTTGTTTATCGTCAGGTGAAACAGATGAAAGATGAGCTGCCGTTCTTTCAATATCACGGTACAAATACAAAATTTGCCCATTATGTTCAACAGCGGCGAAAATCTCCGGTAATAATACTTTCACATTATCATTTAACGCGCCTGTTTCCTTCCATAATTGATACAGCTCTGTTTTAGGGCTTGATCCTGTCAGCCAGTGAACCGCTCCCTCAAACAAATAGCCTTTGCGCTTCCAGCTTGTGCACGTTCCGCCCGCAACACTGTGCTGTTCTATTAAAGTTACGTCAAATCCGCTTCTTTTGGCGTAAATCGCGGCGGAAAGTCCCGCAATCCCCGCGCCAACTACAACAATTTTTTTCATTTTAAATATGTCTCCTTATTTTCGAATTATGTCTACAATCCATTCACTGTCAGGAACGGGAATGCCAGGCAATAATGCGGCTTGTTCCGCTATTCCCTGTATCGCTCCCCAAAAAGCAAAAGCCAATGCCGCAGGATCTCCTTTTTTTATTTCGCCTTTTCTTTGCCCCTGTTTAATTTTCTTTACCGTGCCGCCAAAATCAATTTTTGCCATTAATGCTTTTACAGATTCCGGCACGGCGTCATTGTTTTGCGCCTGACCCATCAAAACAAACATTTTTGCCACATACGGCTCGGTTTTCAGGTAATGAAAAATCATTTTTGCCGCCATCTGAAAATATTCAAGTCCTTCATTTTTTATGCCGGTAAGCGCCATTTCTCTGCCTTCCATTGCCGTTTTTACCAGTTCTTCATACAGTTTTTCCTTTGTCTCAAAATAGTGAAACATCAATCCTTCGCTTATTCCCGCGGCATTCGTTATATCCTGAGTTTTTGTGGCTGCAAAGCCTTTATGTACGAAAATATCAAGCGCGGTCATTAATATTGTTTGCCGCCGTTTATCCCGCTGCTCTGTTCTGGTCAAATATTGAGCCTCCACTCATTGAGTATACACTTAATATAATTTTTTAATTTGGATTTGTCAAGAGATATTAAATTATTGTTTATAAGGAAGTTTTTCAGAAACTGAAGTTTCCGAACAGATATATTTTTTGATTAAATCGTAAGCAATTTATCCAGCGCTCTTTGCACCCGCTGGCGTGAACATTCTGCTCCAAGCATGCGCAGCGAACCGAAAAGCGGAGGGCTTACGCGGCTGCCGGTAATTGCAACACGCAGAGGCATCATTAAATCGCCGAGTTTTATTCCCGTTTTTTCGGCTTCAGCTTTGATAATGTTTTCCGCCTGCGCATCATCTGGAGCTTCAGCTAACGGTTTTACCAGTTCAAGGGCATATTTTAATATTTCCGCCGTTTTCGCAAGGTCGCATTTTTTAGGAATAAATTCCTCTGCTGCCGGAACTTCCGGCTCTCTGAACAAGTAAGCAATCTTCTGCGGCGCTTCGTTTAGAAAAACCAAACGCTCCTTAATCAGAGACATGACCTCAACAAAAATCCTGTGTTGTCCGGCATTCGGTTTTTGCGTCTCTTTTCCCAAACCGTCAAAAAGACCTGCATCAATCGCAAACGGCAGAACAAGACTTGCAAGTTCTTCGTCTGTTTTCATCCTGATATACTGTCCGTTGAACCATTCAAGTTTTTTGTAATCAAAAACCGCAGGAGCCTTGTTGAGTTTTTCAAGATTGAACCGCTGCGCAAGTTCTTCTAGCGTGTAAATATCTGGATGATTTGCATCCAAGCCCTCTTCATAAGAAGCTCCCAAAAGCGCGACATAGTTTAACAGCGCTTCAGGGAGATAACCAGCCTTGCGGAATTCATCTATGCTTGTCGCGCCGTGGCGTTTTGAAAGTTTTTTTCCGTCCTGCCCCATCACCATTGGAAGGTGGCAGTATTCAGGAGGCGTCCAGCCTAAACATTTGTACATGATTACATGAAGCGGGGTTGATGAAAGCCATTCCTGCGCCCGAAGCACATGGGTAATTTCCATTAAATGATCGTCAACGACATTTGCAAGATGATAGGTGGGGAAACCGTCGGATTTTAAAAGTACGGGATCTGGATTTACGTCATCATTTTTCCATTCTATATCGCCGAGAAGATGATCATAAAAACGGGTTGTTTCGCCGAGAGGAATCTTCAGTCTGACAGTGCAGGGATCTCCAGTGCCGTTATTCATAACGCCCGCCCTTTTCGCGGCTTCCTGCGGATCAATGCCGCGGCAATGCCGGTCGTAACCTGTTTCTGAAGAACGGGCAGCCTCCCGTTCCTGACGAATTTTATCAAGCCTTTCAGGCGGACAGAAACAGTAATAGGCATTGCCTCCGTCTAGCAGTTCCTGCGCGTATTTTTTATAAAGCAGAGAACGTTCTGACTGAACATACGGGCTATATGATCCTCCTGTATCAGGTCCTTCGTCCCATTTAATTCCAAGCCATGAAAAGGTATCGTAAAGATTTTGCACATAACAGTCTTCGGATCGGGTTCTGTCGGTATCTTCCAGTCTTAGGATAAATTTTCCTTCATGTCCGGAAGCGGCGCAGCGGGAAAACAGGTAATTAAAAAGGGCTGTTCTTATCCCGCCTATATGCTGAAGACCTGTGGGAGAAGGGGCGTAGCGTACTCGTATGTTCATGAAATATACTGTAACATAATGTTTAAAAGGTGTCAGTCACCAGGAGGATTACATGGCAAAAGCAAAGCCAGCAAAAGAAAAAAAAGAAAAACTGTCAGACAAGCTATTTTTTAAACTGAAAAGCTGCTGGGAAAATATTGACGAAAAAACAGAAAAGGAAGTTGAAGATTTTGCTGCGTCATACAAGCAGTTTCTGGACAGGGGAAAAACCGAACGCGAATGTATTGATGAAGCCTGCGCTCTTTTGGAGAAAAATGGCTTTATTAATATTGAAACATTGAAAGATAAAAAATTTAAAACAGGCATGAAAATCTATCAGAATGTCCGCGGCAAATCCATTATTGCCGCAGTTATCGGGAATAAACCTGCCGCGGAAGGCTTTAATATCCTCGGCGCTCATGTGGATTCGCCCAGACTTGATCTTAAACAAAATCCGCTTTATGAAGACAGCGAGCTTGCGTTGTTTGACACCCACTACTACGGCGGAATTAAAAAATACCAGTGGACAACTATCCCTCTTGCCATGCACGGCATTTTTGTAAATGAAAACGGAAAAAAGACAACCGTAAAAATAGGCGAAGAGCCGGGTGATCCCGTATTTGTTATTACCGATCTTCTGCCCCATCTTGCCAAAGAGCAGATGGAAAAAAAAGCCTCGGCGGTTGTTGAAGGAGAAGACCTGGATATTCTTGCCGGTTCACGTCCGTATGCCGACAAGGACGAAAAGGAAAAAGTAAAACTAAATATTCTTTCCCTGTTAAATAAAAAATTCGGAATAACAGAAAGGGACTTTACAAGCGCGGAAATTGAATTTGTTCCCGCCTATAAAGCAAGCGACATCGGCCTTGACAGGAGCATGATCGGCGCGTACGGGCATGACGACCGCTGCTGCGCTTTTCCGGCTTTAAAAGCGCTTGTATCTCTTTCAAAAGAAAAGACAGCTCCAGAAAAAACAATTGTCTGCTATTTATCGGACAAGGAAGAAACCGGATCTGCGGGAAACACAGGTGCGCGTTCCCTTAACTTTGAGAATTTTTTCGCCATGTTATGTGCAAACGAGACAGAACTGAGACTTTGTTTTTCCCGTTCTTCAATGCTTTCCGCAGATGTTAACGCGGCGTTTGATCCAACATATTCAAGCGTGTTCGATAAAAAGAACGCTTCATACATCGGAAAGGGAATAGTTCTGGAGAAATATACAGGTTCAGGCGGCAAATACGGCGCAAGCGACGCCAACGCCGAATATTGCGCGAAAGTTCAGGCAATAATGAACCGCAATAAAATTCAGTGGCAGTGCGGAGAACTTGGCAAGGTAGACAAGGGCGGAGGCGGAACCATCGCTTTGTATGCCGCCAATCTGGGAATAGACGTTCTTGACTGCGGCGTACCTGTTCTGTCAATGCACTCGCCTTTTGAGGTAATCAGTAAGATTGATATTTTTACAACATACAGAGGATATGTCGCGTTTTTACGCGAAGCTTAAAAAGCTGTATGTGCGGGACACCTGATAAACATTTAATAACTCAAGAAAACTTTTTCTTGACATTTCCTCTCCGCCCAGACTTGCAAGGTGTTTTGTCGGCACCTGACAGTCAATAAATGCAAGCCCATTTTCAAAAAGCGTTTGAGCGAGACTTAAAAAAGCGGCTTTTGAAGCATTGCTTTTTTTTGAAAACATCGATTCGCCGAAGAAGGCTTTGCCCATAAGTACGCCGTAACAGCCGCCTGCCAGCATTCCATCCTGCCATGCTTCAGCGGAATGAGCCCATCCCAGCCTGTGCATTTCCAGGTAAGCTTGAATTATATCTTCTGAAATCCATGTCAGACTTTGATTGCCGTTTTTTTTCTGGCGCGGACGAATGGTTTCCGCGCAGCTTCTTATAACTCCCTCAAAATTTTTATCAAAAGTAATATCGAATATACGTTGATTAAAATTTTTTTTCATTGATGACGAAATATGCAAATTGTCAGGAAAAATAATGCAGCGGGGATCTGGCGACTGCCAAATAACGGGGTCGCCCGGATTATACCATGGAAAAATTCCCTGCTCGTAGGCGGAAAGCAGAATTCCCGGAGAGAGGTTGCCGCCTACGGCGACGATGTCATCATCCCATTTTTCGGAATCCGGAAACGGAAAAAAAACAGATTCGTTCAGATAGGGAAAGTCAGGATCCGGACCGGGCTTAAACATTCCTAATTATTTACTGCAAGTTCTTCTTCTACATTCATATAATACTCCCCTTCACGCCAGTCCACAACAGCGCTGCCGCCGCCGCTCAGGCGACCGAAGAGAACCTCGTCCACAAAGAAACTTTTTATTTTATCTTCGATGATACGCCCTGCGTTTCTGGCTCCGAATTCGCGGCTGTAGCCTTCTTCGGCAAGTTTGTCTACACAGTTTCCGGTAATGGTAAGGGTTACGTTTTTTTCGGCAAGCTGAACGGTAAAAGCGTTAAGTTCTTTTTGGACAATGGAAATCATGATATCGCGTGAAAGATGCCCAAAACGCACTACGGCATCAAGCCTGTTGCGGAATTCGGGAGTAAAGATTTTTTCTACCGCGCTGTCTACTGCACTGTCATCCATGATACGTTCGCCGAAACCGATAAGACCTTTGCCTATTTCCCTTGCTCCGGCATTGCTTGTCATTATAAAAATTACATTGCGGAAATCAGCCTTGCGTCCCTGATTATCTGTAAGGGTTGCGTAATCCATTATCTGCAGCAGGATATTGTAAATATCAGCATGCGCTTTTTCAATTTCATCAAGCAGTACAACGGCATGGGGCTGTTTGCGTACTGCATCTGTAAGCTGACCTCCGTCTTCATATCCGACATAACCGGGCGATGATCCTATAAGGCGGGACACTGTGTATTTTTCCTGATACTCGCTCATGTCAAAGCGGAGCATTGCAACGCCCAGTATTTCCGCAAGCTGTCTTGCCAGTTCAGTCTTTCCGACGCCTGTGGGTCCTGCAAAAAGAAAATTCGCTACAGGTTTTCCGTCCGCCCTGAACCCTGCTCTGGAACGCTTGACCGCTTTGACAACTGCGGCAACCGCTTCATCCTGACCGAAGATTCGTTCTCTCAGTCTGCTTTCAAGGTCTTTAAGTTTGTCCCTTTCGCTCTCGCCGACAGATCTTTGCGGTATACGGGCAATTTTTGAAATAACGGTTTCTATAACAGGCAGGCTGATTTCAATTATTTCTACATTGCCGTCCTGTACAGTAGAAGGAGCATCGTCCTGTAAATTTTTTGAAGCGGCAACTTCGTTAGCTGTTATACTGCTGTCTGTGTAACCGTCTTCCGTTTTTATTCCGGTATTCATATGTTCGGAAAGCGCGTTTTCCTGCGTTTTATTCCTGTAGGCTTCAATCCTTGCGAACGCTCCGGCTTCATCAATTACGTCAATGGCTTTATCGGGAAGACGCCGCTCTGTTATAAATTGGGCAGAAAGACGCACCGCTGTTTCCACTATTTCATCGCTGTAGTGAACATGATGATAATCTTCGTACCGGGATTTTAATCCTTTTACTATGTCAATTGCGACTTCTTCGGAGGGTTCGTTTATATCAATTTTCTGGAAACGGCGGGAAAGAGCTCTGTCTTTTTCAAAGAATTTTCCGTATTCTTCATGGGTTGTGGAACCGATGCAGCGCAGTCTGCCGGATGTAAGAGCGGGTTTCAGCAGATTGGAAGCGTCCAGCGCGCCGCCTGATACAGACCCGGCTCCGACAAGGGTGTGAATCTCATCTATAAAAAGAATTACTTTTTCTTTTTTTAACATTTCTTCAACTACGCGCTTGACCCTTTCTTCAAAGTCTCCGCGGTATTTGGTTCCCGCGACAAGCGCGCCCATGTCAAGTGAAAAAATACTGAAGTCTTTAATTGTTGGCGGTACCTGTCCGGCAACAATTCTTTGGGCAAGCCCTTCTGTGATCGCTGTCTTACCAACTCCGGAATCACCCACATGAATGGGGTTATTCTTGAGCCTGCGACAGAGCACCTGAACTGTGCGATCCAGTTCTTCTTCCCTGCCGATAACGGGTTCCAGTTTTTGTTCGCGCGCCAATGCCGTAAGGTCTATTGCATAACGTTCAAGGGCGCTCTTTTTACCTGCCTTCTTTTGATTGTCAGCCTGATCATCTTCAGGAATGCCTGCAAATTTTCCGAACCGGTCGTTTTTTTCTGTATTATAAATATTTTCCGCCCTGAAATTATGGGACAGTACCTGCAGAAGTTCCAGCCTTTTTACTCCGGCTTTCCGCAGATAGTAGGCACTGTAACAGCGTTCTTCATCATAAAGCGACACAAGAATATCAGCCAAATCGATCATATCTTTCTGGGATGATCTGCACTGAATCAAAGCCCGTTCAATTATGCTTTGAAAACCTACTGTTTTGGTTGGTTCTCCTGTTGTGGTAAGCGGCAATTTCTGTTCAAAATAACTTTCCATCACATGTTTAAGCTGTCGCAGATCCGCTCCGCAGGAAAACAGTACCCCTTGCACTTCGTCAAAAGCAAGCGCGGCATATAAAATATGTTCGGGCGTCAGGTACTCATGGTTTCGCAGTTTCGCTTCATTGTACGCCGCGTCAATAATTGCCTGTACATTTCCGGATACTCTCATAATTCACCTTCTATATTATAATATACCACAAATAAATATAAACCGTATTTGTTTCATGCCGGTTCTACAACGCATCGAAGAGGAAATTCATTGGCTTTGGCTGCTGCATGAACCTGTTCAGTTTTTGTAGCAGCAATGTCCCAGGTATAAATCCCTACAATTCCTCTGCCTTTCCTGTGCACATCAAGCATAATCTTTTGCGCATCTTCCGCGTTTTTATGAAAAATTATCATTAAAACTTCAATCACAAATTCCATGGTTGTATAATGATCATTCAAAAGAATAACCTTGAATGATTCCGGCTCTTTAAATTTCTCATTTGTTTTTGATGCCGGTTTATCCCTGATCTGCGATCCCATGGCTTGTTTTATCCTTTAAAACCTTTAACCCAATCCGCTACCTGGCTTTTTATTTCTTCACTTCCTCTTTTTAAAGGATTTTTAAAATCTTTTTCTCCTGTTATTTCATTTCCGGCTAACAGAGCCTTGAATTTATCCAGTGATTTTTCCATACCTCCGGCATGACAGACAAAAAGAGCGATTTTTTTTCCGTTAATGGCAGTATCGCAAATAAATGTTCTTACAGGCGAAGCAGGAGAGCCGCCCCAGACAGGTGCGCCGATGACTATTAAATCATAAACCGAAGGATCAAACGTATACGGTAAAAGCTGCGGATTTTTCTGCGAAAACATCAAGCCGAAAGACCATATCAATTTTGATAACCTGCCTCTGTTCTTTTCGTTTTTTACATTCAATCTTATTAAATCTGCGTTAAGCTGTGATTTAATTTCTTCCGCGACAAGAGCACAGTTTCCGTCAAGTGAATAGAATATTACCGCTGTTTTCATATTTTCTCCTCTCTATTTTTTTATACCATAAAAATAATTAATTCAAGGCTCGAAGAGCAGCCGAACTACTAGAACTGTTTTCGTTCATATAGTACCATTTAAAATGGTGAAAAATGGAATCTGAATCAATTACCGAGCTGATGGCGATTCTCATTCTGCAATTGGGAATTATCTTTTTTGCGGTGCGTTTTTTCGGCTCATTAGTTAAGAAACTGGGGATACCGCAGGTTTTAGGAGAGCTGATTGCAGGGATCGTTATAGGTCCGTATGCTCTCGGCGGGATACGGCTGCCGGGATTTCACAATGGAATTTTTCCGCTTGCTTCCAGCTCTCTTGCGGTAAGCACCGAGTTATACGCATTCGCGACTGTAGCTTCAATTATTCTGCTTTTTATTTCCGGACTTGAAACAAACATCAAGCTGTTTCTGCGTTATTCTCTGGCAGGAAGCATTATCAGCACAGGAGGCATAGTTGTTTCCTTTGCAGCAGGCGCTTTAATCGGAATGATAATTTTCAATACTTCATTCATGGATCCAAGATGTCTTTTTCTAGGAACGCTCATCACATCAAATTCACTGGGCATAGTCGCGCGGCTTCTCTCCGATCAAAAAAAGATGGACATGCCGGAAAGCGTAACGATTCTTGCGACTTCGGTTTTTGATGATATTCTTACAATAGTTGTTCTTGCGGTAGTGCTGGGAATTATTTCGGTTGTTACGGGAGCTGCGCAATCCGCAACAGGTCTTGCGCCTGAAGTTTTATTGATTGCAGGCAAAGCGTTAGGGATTTGGCTCTGTTTTGTTATTTTAGGACTGGTTTTTTCAAAACAACTTGCCAGCTTGTTGAAAATTTTTAAAAACACGATCGTATTTTCCATACTGGCGCTGGGCATTGCGTTTATTCTGGCGGGGATTTTCGAAAAACAGGGGCTTGCGATGATTATCGGAGCGTACATTGCAGGTCTCTCTCTCTCAAAAACAGACATTGCTCCCGTTATCCATGAACGCACCAAAACTATTTACGAATTATTTGTGCCTGTTTTTTTCGCTGTTATGGGCATGATGGTAAATATCCGCGATGTCATCAATCCTAATGTGCTTGTCTTCGGCGGAGTATATGCCATAGCGGCAATCATTGCAAAACTCATCGGCTGCGGCGGTCTTGCTCTTCTTTTTGGCTTTAATGTAAAAGGCGCATTGCGAATTGGTTTGGGAATGGCGCCGCGCGGAGAAATGACTTTAATTATTGCCGCTATCGGTCTTGCAATGGGGATTTTAAATCAGCAGATATTCGCCGTTCTTGTCCTGATGATTCTTATTACCACATTGGTAGTTCCTCCCTTTTTAAATATAATGCTAAGATTATCAAGCCCCGGTACGCGTAAACCTGTAAAAAGCGATACAGAATCAATGACATGGGAATTTCATTCCACCGGAGTTGCTGATCTTGTTTTAAACACTATTTATGAAGAACTTCGCAAGGAATGTTTTTATGTTCAGGTGATGAATTTTGACAAAAGGTTCTGCAAAGCAAGAAAAGATGATATTTCAATTTCAATCCATGAAAATGAAAATGCCGTTATTATAGAAACGGCAAAAAACGATATGCCCTTTGTTCAGACCGTTGTTCTTGAAGTCATCGTGGAACTACACGAATCAATTCAAAAACTGAAAGATTATTCTGATCCGCAGAAAATTAAGAAAGAGATTGCGGAATCTGACGGAAGGACAAGTTCAAATTTATTATCGTTTATTCATTCCGAATGCATCTCCATAAATCTCAAAGGCGAAACAAAAGAAGAAATTATCACCGAGATGGTGGATTTACTTGACGCTAAAGGAAAAATCAAGGACAGGAATTTGGTTCTGGCTGACGTACTGGAAAGGGAGAGGTGCATGAGCACCGGCATGGCGCACGGTATTGCTCTGCCTCACGCAAAAACTGACGGAATTGAAGACCTTGAAGTTGCTGTCGGAATAAAAAAAGAAGGTATTGAATTCGGAGCTATAGACAGGGAAAAATCAAGGCTTTTTATTCTGACTGTTTCTCCGAAAAAAGCGTCAGGACCTCATATTCAGTTTCTCGCCGCCGTAGGAGCGCTTCTGAGAGATAACGATAAATGCGAAGAAGTTATTAACGCAAAATCTCCGGAAGAAGCGGCTGAACTTTTACACAAGAAGAATAAAAAGAATGACAGTTGATTCTTCAAGGCATCAGACGGAAACAAGAGCGCTGATTGTTCAGAGCGACAGAACCCTGCTTCTGGATGTTCACTGCGAAACTGCAGAAGAAGCAAGGCAGGCGATAATGCCGTTCGCGGAACTTGAAAAGTCGCCTGAACATATTCACACATACCGGATAACGCCGCTTTCTCTCTGGAATGCGGCAAGCGCAGGTCTATCGCCTCAGGATATTGTTCTTGCTCTGGAAAAACACAGCCGGTATGAGATACCTTCAGGAATTAAAGAAGGCTTTTCCCTTCTCATGTCCCGTTACGGGAAGATCCGCATGACAGCAGACGGAGACAGGCTTGCTCTTCAAATAGATGATGAAGCGATTCGTCTTGAAATCGCAGGGCAGAAAGCGCTTGAAAAATATCTGGAAAAAACATCAAACGGTTTTTCGCTTGAATTAACCGACAGAGGAACAGTAAAACGGGAGCTTATAAGAATCGGCTGGCCTGTGCAGGATGAAGCGCCGCTCGCAAAAGGCGAAGAATTAAAGATCGATCTGAGGGAAAAATGCCTTTCTGGAAGACAGTTTACGCTCAGAGATTATCAGATAACGGCGGCGCAGTCTGTCGTAGGCGGCGGAGAAGCGGGCTCCGGTTACGGAGTTGTCGTTTTACCGTGCGGATCAGGCAAAACAATCGTCGGTATGTTAATCATGTCCATGCTGAAAACAAACACATTAATTTTAACAACCAATGTCGCGGCGGTTCATCAGTGGATAGAAGAACTTCTTGACAAGACTGAATTAACAAGGGAGCAGATCGGCGAATATACAGGAGACTGCAAATTAATCGCGCCTGTAACGATAGCGACATATCAGATAATCGCATGGAGACCTGAGAAAAAGGGGAATTTTCCCCATTTCCGCCTTTTCAGGGAAAGGGCATGGGGGCTTGTCATCTACGATGAAGTCCATCTGCTTCCGGCGCCTGTATTTCGCGTAACAGCGGAGCTTCAGGCAATAAGACGGCTTGGACTTACGGCTACATTGATCCGCGAAGACGGCGAAGAAGACGCGGTATTCAGCCTTGTCGGTCCAAAGCGTTACGATGTACCCTGGAAAGACCTTGAAAGCAGGGGCTGGATAGCCGAAGCCTTTTGCACGGAAATACGTCTGGATTTGCCGGAAAAATTAAAAATAAAATACGCTGTGGCGGCGCAAAGAGAGAAATACAGGATTGCCAGTGAAAATCCGTTAAAAGAAAATATTGTACTTCAGTTAATAGAAAATCATCCTGATGATCAAATTTTGATTATCGGGCAGTATATATCACAGCTCGTATCACTTGCAAATCTTTTAAAAACTCCGATTATTACCGGAAAAACGCCGAATGCCGAAAGAGACAGAATTTACGGAGAATTTAAACAGGGGAAAATCCGGGTTATTGTTGTTTCAAAAGTCGCAAACTTCGCGATTGATCTTCCCGACGCGAGCATGGCTGTTCAGGTTTCGGGCACTTTCGGCTCCAGGCAGGAAGAAGCCCAGCGGCTTGGAAGAATTTTAAGGCCAAAAGGACGCAATGCGTGTTTCTTTTCACTGGTTACGCATTATACAGTGGAAGAATTATTCGCGGCGAATCGTCAAAAATTTTTAACGGAACAGGGTTATAAATACTCTATTCAAAGATGGACGGACAAATGAACAGGAAAATTTTTCGGTCAGCAGATTTCTGGAAATCCGCGATAATGACAATGCCAGAAAATTCATTTTTTGAATTGACGAGAAGCGTATTCGGTAAAATAAAGACTCCGTTTAAAAAACAGCAGATGATCAGCGATCTTGAATCATTTTTGCTGCGCGAAGATATTCAAAAAACAATAAGCGGTTATATTGATGAAAATGATACAAAAATAATTGCGGCGGTAGCGTTATTCAGGGAACCTGTTCAGGAAGAGCTGAAAAGTTTTTTCTCAGGCGATATAAGTTATGCGCAGCTTCAGGATATAATCGTTAATCTTGAAGAACGTTTCATAATATACCGTTTCAGCGAAGAAAACAAAAACCGTCTTGCGTTAAATCCTGTTTTGGAGCAAATACTTCTTCCTTTAACTGCCGATTTTTCCCTTCTTTTCCCGGCAGTTCCCGTCACGGCAGTTTCTGCCGCGCCGCCTCAGGATAACAAAACTATAGCGGTATCGCAGACAGTAATCCTGAATGATCTGGTTTTGGCAGGACTTTTTTCATTTGTCTCGGAATGGGAATCTTTTTACAGAGGAGAAGGCGTTATTCGCAAACTGGCAGCTGACGCAGGAAAAAAAATATTTCCCGGCATCAATCTGGAATTCGTTCTTGGAAGCCTGCAGTTGCTTGGTTTGTTTTATGCCGAAGGCGACAATCTTATTCCCGACGCAGTACGTTTTAATGATTTCGGCACGCTTTCGGCGCGGGAAAGAATGGAATATTGCGCGGCAGCCTTGCTTGCTTACACAGAACTAAAATCTCCGGCAAGTCCTCCCGTTCCCGGTTATATGCGGACATCAGGAATCAGCGGACAGACAGGATTTTTGCCGCCTCTTTACCGCAGCAGGGTAAAAGAATTTACCGGCTTTATTCACAGTTTTATTGATTCCCTTGACGCGAATCTTCTGTATACGGAAAAAACACTTTTAAGGCTGGCGGAAGTGTTTAAATCAAGAACAGGCATTACCGTAAGCGGCAGTCTTTTTGACATTCTGGAAAAAACCGGGCTTATTATAACAATACAGGATCAGTTTAAACAACCCGGTGCCGTTTTGCAGGAAAAAGCGGAAAATGCAAATAAAACATTGATCACAATTGATTCCGGTTTTTCTGTTCTTGTACATCCTGAAATCAGCTATTCGGATTTAATTAACCTTGCAGCCTTTCTGAGTATCAGAGAAGCGGGCGCTGTTGCCCGTTTTGAACTTGACAGAGATTCCGCTGTCCGCGCATTTGACAGAGGCGTAAAGGCGGATGATGTTCTTGATATATTAAAAAAACTTTCAGATAACAGAGTTGATGATACATTCTCATGGAATCTTAAAGACTGGGAAAAACGGCATAGTGAAGTATCGCTTAAAAAAGGAATTGTCCTTACCCTTTCCGAAGACAGGCGTTATCTGACAGGGACAATGCCTCTTTCTTTATTGATTAAGGATATTCTCGCTCCCGGCGTATACCTTCTGCCGGAAAGCGCGATGGATGAAGCGGCTTCCGCTCTGCAAAAAGCCGGAATTGATATTATCGCCTGTTCCAAAGGCGAAAAGAAAACAGCCGGCGTAAGACAGTATTTTTCCAGGATTTCAAGTGACGACATCCGGCTTTTTGAAATTCCTTCTTCGCAGGCTTCATCGCCGCAGAAAAAAGGCGACAGCCGCCTTTCTATGCGATTCCATGAAATACTGGAAAAAATTCAGCTTGATAAAAATATAAAGGAAGAATTATCCGCCAGAATTAACCGGAAGCTTATTCTCTGCGAAACGCAGCTGAAAGACGCTGATGTCCGTTACGAGAAACTTGAAGCAAAGCTGCTTGATTATGCCGGAAAGCAGAATATCGCAAAACAGGCAATTACTCAGCAGTCTCCCTTGGAACTTGAATTGCAGCAGGATAAACGAATTTTCGGCATCCCTAAATCCCTGGAAAAAGAAAACAACGAACTGATTCTTGTTATATTACCGGATGAACAGGAAGCTCTTCGCATTCCTCTCGCAAAAATTAAACTGCTGCGCAGAATAAAAAAATCAATTTTCAGCTGAGACAAAAAAACTGCCTAAAGATTTCTCTTTAGGCAGTCAATTAATTTTATAAATTCTGGAAAAAGCTGCTCTATCTGCTGAATATCGAAATCAAAACGCCTGCAACCATTGCAGAACCGATTGTACTTGATACGATTGGTCCCATTGCGTGCATTAGAAGATGACTCTGCGGATTGTATTTCTGACCTATTTTCTGGGAAATACGGGCTGCCATCGGCATTGCTGAAACGCCTGAGTTTCCAATCAATGGGTTTATCTTTCCGTTTGTAATCCAGCAGAGCAGTTTCGCGGTCAGAACGCCGCCGATTGTACCGAACGCAAAAGCAAGAAGCCCGCAGAAAATAATGATAAGCGTCTGAGGCGTTAAAAAACGCTCGGCTGTCGCGGATGATCCGATACTCAATCCGACAAAGAATGTTAAGATATTTAACATTTCAGTTTGGAATGTAGGAACAAACCGCTGTGTAACGCCGCTTTCCTTAATCAGGTTGCCAATCATCAGCATGGCAATCAACGCGCTGGCAGCAGGGAAAATAAATAATGTTACAAGGATCATTACAATCGGGAAAATAATTTTCTGCTTCTGGGTAACCTGTTTTGGTTCAGGCATAATAATGACTCGTTCTTTCTGGGTTGTCAGCAGACGCATGATCGGCGGCTGGATAAAAGGAACAAGCGCCATGTAGGAAAAAGCTGCGATGGCAATACTGGGCAGCAGATCCGGCGCAAGGCGCGTAGCCGTATAAATTGAAGTCGGTCCGTCCGAACTGCCGATTATTCCAATGGCGCCCGCCTCTTTCAGACTGAAACCGTCAAACCCGGGAATAAACGGAGCAAGCCAGTTTCCAAGGAAAAACGAAGTTGCCATAGCGACAAAAATACCAAGCTGACCTCCCAACCCAATAATCGCGGTTTTTGGGTTTGCGATAAGAGGTCCGAAATCGGTCATTGCGCCGATGCAAAGGAAGATCAACGGCGGATAAATTACCATGAGAATTCCCTGGTACAGAAACGCCATAAGACCAAGCGTTCCGTCCGGCTTAATAAAGTAAGCGGAAAGCCCTGCTGCAGGAATATTGGCAATCAGAATTCCCATAGCCAGCGGAAGAAGCAGCAACGGCTCGTACTTTTTGTAAATGGCGAGAAATGCAAGAAACAAAGAGACAAGTATCATGCACACATTAAGATGGGTCATTCCAAGGAACCCCATAGTTTCATAAACTGTTCTTAAACCATTCAATATTTTACCCTCCAGATATTAATTACAGAAATATTTTACTTCCCATCAAGATGCGTATAACCTTCGCTGTTCATAAATGCGTCAAGTTTTTTTCCTTCCTTGCACATTTCGCACTCGGACGGTTTGAAGAAACGGTAACCTGGTATGTCTTCAAGCGTAAATAACGAGTGGACTTTGCGACCGTCAACTTCCGGCGACGTGCTGAATACAGCCGAAATTCCGGCAAGTTTGCATTTGTAATACTCAAGACATTCCAACACGCGGCTGACAGTAGCCCCTGCAGTCATTGAAGCCACCATAAGCACAATATTTGCGCCTGCAATCATTTTTTGGACATTTTCATGGAAAATAAAATGCCCGTCAGACGCAGGTATCGGCGTCACAAGATGAATATCGGTGCCCTCGTTTACAACACCCACTCCTGCCTGCAAAAGCTCGTCAGCAAGGTATGCTGCAAGTATTTCTGTGCCGTCCATGCAGACAATTACATCTATATCAGTATTTGAAAGATACGGAACAGCCAACTGACGGGCGGCGCTTTTAGCAGCGGAGGAACTTGATTTCAACTCGGTTATATCAATGTAGTGATTCCGGTGAGAACTGTCAGTAGCGAAATGACCTGCTACAACCTCTATGGTTATTTTTGAATTTTCATGCGAAGAAACAGTAAAAAACTTGTTTTCCATAAATTCTTCCTTATTTTTTTATCATCTTTGCATAAATACTTTAAATTGTCAACTTAAACAAACCCATACGGGTTTCCGGCAGTTTGTGTTTTATTTTAAACCGAATTTTAACGAGTTAAAAATACCGAATTTATTATGTTTGCCGTTATTTTGCTTGGAACCTTTGTCAAGATTTTTAAATATAAAAGCTGCAAAAGCCGATTCTTTTCCTGAAGCGGAAGAAGCGGAAAAGCCCGTTGTAATATACGATTCGTTTCTCGCTGCGGCAAGCAAACCCTGCATAAAAGCGCGGAAAGACGCAAGCGATGAAGGTCCCAGAATATTCACCATGTCATCCTTCCTTGAATCGGTTCCGGCATCCTGATAAACAAGGGCAAGCGTCCCGTGTTTGCGGCTGGAAAAAACAGCCGCCAATTCACGGACAAGAAAAAACCACCCCCTTATATTATCGTTGATCATAATTTCCACATCAGATAATGGAAGTCCGGCTGCGCTGCAGCGAATTGATGGAGGCGAACAAAAAAGGACTGCTTCATCAATATGTTCAAGCCTGTTTTCGGCTGCGATTACAAGAGTTCTGGCGGAAATCGGGCTTGAAGGATTCCATTCCAAAAGCAGACGTTTTTCATTTTCCCGGGAGACCGTGTTGGCTGTGAGTGTTCCTGAAAACCTGTTAGGTATAAGCGCAACGGCATATTGCTCCGCTCTGTTTTCTGCTTCTGCTTCAATTGCGCGGCTTAATGCGGATTCATTCCCCGCAAGAAAGATACCTCTGGTCATTTATTCATTGTACATAAAACATTTGTTCTTTTCAATACTATTTTTTCGCCGCATACCAGCTCTCCTATAGCCATGATTGTTAATAAAAGGATATATTCTACCTATGCAGCTGGTTAAAGCCGCGATGATCGGCGATGTTGTCGGCGAACATGGAATTGAAGCCCTCGAAGCGAAATTGCCTGCGTTGATAAAAGAGGAAAATATCGATTTTGTCACCGTTAACGGCGAGAATGCCGCAGAAGGTTTCGGAATGACAGAATCGGATTTCAGACGCATTATCGCGTCCGGCGCGGATGCGGTTACTTCAGGAAACCATATCTGGGAAAAACGCGAATTCTGGACCATTCTGGAAAAGGAAGAAAAAATTCTGCGTCCTGCAAATTACCCGAATTCGCAGGATACGCCCGGCGTTGGTTCTGTATTAATAGAAAAAAACAATGTCAAATGGCTGGTAATAAATCTCCAGGGGCGTGAATTAATGAGTTCCATTGACTGCCCGTTTCAATGCTTTGATTATATCATTTCAAATAATGATTCCTCAGCATCTTCTGTTATATTGGTAGATTTTCACGCGGAATCTACCCGTGAAAAAGAAACGCTCGCCTATTACATTGATGGGCGCGCATCATTGATTGCCGGCACTCACACTCATGTGCAAACCGCAGATGAACGAATATTGCCTAACGGCAGCGCGTACATTACAGATCTTGGCATGACAGGCATAACAGACAGCGTTATCGGCATGGATCCTAAAATATGCATAGAAAGGTTTCAAAGGCAAATTCAATACCAGATGAAAACCGCTGTATCTGATAAACAGGGTCAATTAAACGGCGTTATAGCGGAAATAGATATAAATACCGGAAAAGCTGTGTCAATAAAGCGCATAGCAGGTTAAAAAGACTGTCTATTTATCGGGCTGCCTATCCAAATACCTTCGCCGAGATAATCAAGCCTTCTGCCTTCTATCAGTATTTGAACATCTCTTACATTCGGAAATTCTGTAACAGTCCATACAATCTGCCTGAGCTGGGCGATATATCCTTCCACTCCGAATGTATTAAACATAAAATTTTCACTAAAACTGATATAAGCGGTATTCCCTCGGACTGTAGCGGAAAGAATTCTGGTATTTGCCGGGATAAGATTTAAAATCCCGCGGTTTAACTCATCTGCGGAGGGTCCTGTAAGCAGTAAATTGAGAACATCCATCATAGGGGAGTCAGAAACAGGGATTCTGCGGGTAACCCTTGACTGAAGAATCTGTCCGTCTCTGTCAATCTGGGTAAAATAAACGATTCTTTCTCTGGTTTGCGGCTGAGGAGACTGGGCAGGCGTTACAGGTGTCTGAGTATCCGGAGAAGTAACCTGCGGAGCTACCTGCGGCTGAGTCGTTTGCGGTGAAGTTGTCTGCGGTTGAGTCGTTTGCGGCTGGGGTCTTTCGTCAGATGCATGAGGTCTTTGCGCAGGCGAAGGTTCTATTGTAACAATAATAGGCTGATCCTCAATTATCAGTTCATCAGGAGCATCATCTGTCAGCAATAAATCATTTCCGCCATTAGAAGTTGTAAGGCGCGTTTTGAACAAATTAAAATTCCTGTTGATGGTTTCGTAATTAAAAATAAAAACGCTTATTATGACAATTACAAACACAAGCCAGAAAATAACTATTATTTGGGACCCTTGTGAATTTGATTTTTGAGAACTTTTTCTTCTCTGCGCCACATGAACATGATAAAGTAATACGGAGAAAGGTTCAATGCTGCCGGTATATCATTGACACCATTTTTCTGTATGATATATTAAAGTCAAAATGCGAAACAAGTTAACCGATGAACTTGCTGTCTGCGGCATGAACGCAGTTCTGGCTGTCGGGCAATATCATCCGATGACGATTAACCGTCTCTTTCTGCGCGAAGACAGATTAAGTTCGTTTACAGTTATTTGCAAACAGCTTGCGGAACGCAAACGCCCTTACAAGATATGCGAAGACGAAGAGCTGGAACGTATCTGCAAGAGCGTCCACCATCAGGGAGTGGTTGCAATGATTGAGGAGCCTGTAATTGAATTTTTAAACACGGAAGATCTAAGTCTTTGGGCAGCCGGAAAGACAGGCGTTATTCTGCATTCTGTGGGGAATGATCATAATCTCGGAGCAATCGCAAGAGCGGCGGCTTTTTTTGACGCAGGTTTTCTTGTACTGAACGAAAAAGACACGGCTTTTACAGATGAAATAAGACTGACTACAAGCGCATACCGCGTTGCCGAGGGTGCCATGGAACATCTTACGGTAAGAAAAATTAAAAACACAGCCGCTTTTTTAAAAGACGCATCAAAACAGCTTATAACAATCGGTACGGACACAAGGGCAAGAAGGCGCATCGGCGATTTAGACGGCATTGTAAAGACTAAAACATCGTCATCCTGCCGTTCGGGTGTCGCTCTTGTTCTTGGGAATGAAGAAACAGGGCTTCCGCAAAACATTAAGGATCAATGTTCGCATCTGCTTCGAATTCCCGGGACAGGAAATATTGACAGCCTGAATGTTTCTCAGGCTGCCGCATTATTTCTTCATGCCATTTTTGAATTTATTTAGATTATGCCTTATTTTCCGCGTATGAGCTGAATACATTTACCATCCTGGCGGGCTGATTAACAGCATCCAGCGTATCGCGCCACAAACTGCTTTCCGGATCAATTTTATTTCTGTGGGTAATAACAGTTCTGATAGGCAGATGGACAAATTCATTATTCACAAGACCGATGATCAATTTTGTTTTCCCTGCCATTGCGGCGTGCGCCGCGGCGTTTCCAAGCCGTTCGCAGTAAATTGAATCATCTGGATCCGCAGGCGCGGAGCGTATCGCATAACTGGGATCTATATATTTCAGGTTAATCTCAATTTTCTTTTCCTCAAAATATTTGATTATCCTTGAGCGGATGTATATTCCGACATCAGCCATCTTTACATTGCCGCCTGCGTCATATTTTTTGTCTTTCAGAAGCGAATCCTGCATGGCACCTTCCGCGACAATAATTACAGCGTGTTTGCGCCTTTTCAGCCGTTCTTCCAGATGGTATAGGAAGCCGTTGGAGCCTTCAAGATTGAAAGGAACCTCCGGTACCAAAACAAAGTTTACTTCATGGCTTGCAAGAGCCGTATGAGCGGCGATAAACCCTGAATCCCTGCCCATTACTTTTACAAGACCGATTCCGTTAATTGCAGACGACGCTTCCGTGTGCGCGGCTGTTACAACCTCTACCGCTTTTGCGACTGCGGTATTAAAGCCGAACGAACGATCTATTAATGAAAAATCGTTGTCAACTGTTTTTGGAATTCCAACAAGGGATACTTTTAACTGTCTTTTCTGAACTTCTTCGGAAATATCCAAAGTGCCGCGCTGGGTGCCGTCTCCGCCGATTATAAAAAGCATATTCAAATTGAGCCTTTCTATTGTGTCTACTATTTTTTCAACCTCTCTGCCTCCTCCGCGCGCGCTTCCCAAAAAAGTACCGCCCAGTTTGTGAATATCATCTACTGCGGAAGGGTTAAGCGGTAATACGTCATATTGATACTCGGGAAGAAAACCCAAATAACCGTAACGGATACCGGAGATTCTTTTTACGCCGTACCTGTACCAAAGACAGCGGACGATAGCGCGGATTACATCGTTAATTCCGGGGCATAAGCCGCCGCAGCTTACAATACCGGCGTGCACATGAGCAGGCGAAAAATAGATATGCTCTCTGGGACCTGCGCACTGCAGAGCCTGCGATTTCTTTACAGGATGCTGATATCCGGGCGTAATGACTGTTTCCAGCCGTATGTACTGTTCGTCAGTAACATAATTGGCAATTCCGTCTCCGCGTGTTTTAGACATTTCAATCGGTGATATTATTGACGGTTTTCCAAGATCCTCTATAGTAAAATTCAAGTGTTTTTCCATAAAAAATAAAATCTCCTTAATTAATTATAAACCTTTTTACAGCATGAAGACAAGCTAAAATTATAAGTTCTGAAACAGCCTCGGCGGTTTACCTATCTTTTTTTTTATGATACATTAGAATTATGGAGGAAAAAACATGAAATTTACTCCGCCACAAATGGGAAGAATAACTCCCTCTATGTTTGGCATGATAATAGCAGGAATACTGGCGCTTATTCTGTTAAGCACCAGCGTTTTCATAGTTGATCAGACAGAAGAAGCGGTCATTACGCGTTTTGGAAAATATATCGGTACAAGAGGACCGGGGCTTCAGTTTAAATTACCTTTCGGCATTGATCGTAATTATACGGTCAATGTAAGGACTGTACAGACCCAGGAATTCGGCTTTCGTACCATGAGAGGCGGCAGCGCGCTGTCTTATTCTAGCCAGACAACAGAATCGGTTATGCTCACGGGAGATTTGAATATTGTCGATGTTGAATGGATTATCCAGTACAGGGTTGTAGACCCAAGAGCATGGACTTTTAATGTGAACGAAAGAACAGCAACAATCAGGGACGTATCACGCTCTGCGATTAATATGCTGGTAGGTGACCGAGCCATTATGGATATAATGGGCGTTGAGCGCAGCGCCATCGAAGACGCAGGTCTTGTCTTTATGAACGAAACATTCCGCGGATATGGTCTCGGTATTGATGTAATCGCGGTTAAACTCCAGAATGTTACCCCTCCCGCTGGTGTGCAGGAAGCCTTTGAAGATGTAAACAAAGCGATGCAGGATTTGGAACGGCTTATTAATGAAGGTCAGCAGGTCTACAACGAGGAAATTCCCAGAGCCAGAGGCGAAGCCGAAAGGATGATCCAGATAGCGCAAGGCTATGCGACCGAACGCGTAAACAGGGCAAACGGCGATGTTGCGCGTTTTATTTCGGTTTACGATGAATACTGGCGCGCCCCTGAAGTAACAAGGCAGCGTTTATATTATGAAATGATCGAAGAAGTGTTTAAAGATGAAAAGGGTATGACCATTATAGATCGTAATCTTGATAATTTTCTGCCTTTAATGAATCTGGGAGGAAGCCGGTAATGAAAAAAATACTAACTACCATTGTAATTATATTTATTATTTTTATCGGCGTCATTGTAGCCGGTCCCTTGTTTGTGGTAAATGAAGGCGAGCAGGCGGTTGTTGTACAGTTCGGACGCATAACCAATGTTGTCACCGATGCCGGTCTGAAAGTAAAAATTCCTTTTATTGACGAAGTTGTCCGTTATCCGAAAAAGATTATGGCATGGGACGGCGAGGCAAGAATAGTGCCGACAGCGGAAAGACAATTTATCTTTGTAGACGTTACCGCAAGATGGCGCATTGCCGATCCGAAAGTATTTTATGAGTCTATTAATACTGTCGACGCTGCGTATTCAAAACTTGCCGAAATTATCGACTCCGAGGTTCGTACTGTAGTAGCCGAAAATCCCCTGCGGGAATCCGTGCGGAATTCCAATTTTATCATGGAACGTTCCGCAGATATTGACGCCCTTGGACTGGGAGACATAGATACCGAAATCATCAGCTCTACTGTACAAATAAGCTCAAACCATGAACCTATTGCGCGCGGACGCCGCCAGCTTGCCGAAGAAATACTTGCCCGCTCACGGCGTATGGTTCCTGAATACGGCATTGAGCTTATTGATGTTGTAACACGGCAGATAAGTTACTCCGCCGAACTTACTCCAAGCGTTTACGCCCGTATGATAAGGGAACGCAATCAGATTGCAATGGCTTTCCGTTCCGAAGGCGAGGGCCGCAAGGCGGAATGGCTGGGAAAAATGGACAATGAAAAACGTTCAGTTCTTTCAGCAGCTTATGAGCAGGCTGAAACAATACGCGGAAGGGCTGACGCCGAAGCGACAAGAATTTATGCCCAGGCATATAACAGGGACAGAGGTTTCTTTGATTTCTGGCGGGCAATAGAATCATACAGGCAGACAATGCCCAAATTTGACAAAACCCTTACCACTGATATGGATTATTTCCGGTATTTATATTCGCCGAGACAATGAGGATTATAATGCGGAATATTCATATATCTGACGTAAACGGAAATCAGTCTGTATGTTTTGATACAAGGCTTGATCCCCGCGCTTTCGCCAGAACAAAAATGTCCCAGAGCCTGATTGAAAAAGGATATATTGTTTTCCCGGACGGCTCTCATGAAGAATGGAAAGCATCGGGCGTTATCGAAATTAACGGCAATATGAGGGTGTGGGGACCTCTTTTTAAAGGCGAAAGGCTTGATCTGCTTATCGAAGATAATTCCATACTGACAAGGCAAGCGACGCAGAAGTCGTATCAAACAACTGCACTGCAGGCGGTTGTTTTCTGGGCAAGAGCAAAAATGTTTCTTGGCGATATTCATTCTTCCTTAAACCCGGGAGCGGCTTTAATTGTCTGCGACGATAACGCGGAAAACGCGCCTGCTCAGGGAAAATATCCGGTCGGGACTGTCTTTTTTACTCCTGCGAATTTGACAAACCGCTGTTTAATTATTGAAAAGACGGAAAATCAAAAAAAGACCGAATACAGCGGCTCCGCAAAACGCTCCGCCGGAAACCGCAAGAAGTCAAGTTATACGGAAAACGAGCAGGATGTTCCGGTACTTGATCATTTTTGCTGTCCGGATTTAACAGGAATAGAGGCTGCCGCATTCTGCGCCGGAGCCATGTTATATAAGATACTGACAAATGTCCATCCGTATCCGTCCGATTCTACAATTTTTCAGGATATGAGAGAAGGTATTTTTCTCCCTCCGCATCTTGCCGCTCCCGGATTAAATAAAAATTTATGCGGCATTATTCAATCGGCTCTGCTGCTGCCGGTAGAAAAAAGAAGAACAGGCGAGAGCGGAACGGAGATAATTGTTAAAATGCTGCGCGTTCTTATGGAAAGCGAAAACGCGCAAGGCAAAGCGGAAGAAGGCAAATCCGCTCAAACAAACGGAATTATTCCCATAGCTTCACTTTTCAGCACGCTGCCCAGAGAAGAACAAACGCGCACGGAAAGCGAAAAAAAACGATACTATTTTACGCAAAACACTCAAACAGGAATAAGGCGTTTTGTTACACGCAATAAACATGCCTTGATTGGCTCTGCTATTGGTATATTTTTTGTCCTGTTTGTTGTATTCAGCACGGCAAATTCAGTAAGACACCGCCCTACAACGGAAGGAATGGCTGCCGATACAGTTATTATGGCGTATTATGAGGCGTTCAGTTCACTTGACCATATATTTATGGAAGCCTGCATCAACGGAGCAAGCAGAGCCGATATAAATGTGGCGGCAAACTTTTTCGCGGTCAACAAAACAAGGCAGGCGTATGAGCAGTCATCCAGATCCATTATTCCGGCAAGGATATGGAAAGAAACCGGAGGGACGCTTCCTGCGCCTGATGTTTTCGGCGTAACGGATCTTGTAATTGAATTCCTTGCCGGCAGGGAAGAAGACAATATGTTAATTTACCGGACAAGGTATTTACTGTGGTCCCCGGAAGAATATTCAATCAGTCGCAGCGACACTCTTACATTAAGGCGCGACAGGAAGAAAAACTGGAGAATTACCGAAATTGTGCGCTCAGAACATTAAAGCGCGATTTAGCCGTTAAGCCAGTCATTAATCATAAAACGCGACAGGGAGCCTTCTCCCGGCAGTTCAGGCAGATTGTCTTTTGTGAACCACTTCGCGTCTTCAATCTCCGCGCCGTCAGGACGGATTACTCCCGATGAATAACAGGCTTTGAAACCCAGCATCAGCGAGTTCGGAAAAGGCCAAGGCTGGGATGTAATATATGTTATATTTTTTACTTCGATATTTACTTCTTCGCGAATTTCCCGTTTTACCGCAGCTTCAAGGGTTTCTCCCGCTTCGTTAAACCCGGAAATATGGCTGTATACTCCGGCTTTGAACTTTTTATTGTGAGCCAGAAGAATTCTGTTGTTTTCATCCGTAATTATGACAATAACAGCGGGACAAATTCTTGGATATTCAAGTCTGCCGCACTTTGGGCAGCGCCGGTGAGCATCTATGCAGCTGATATCAGTATTCTCAGCGCCGCAGGTTCCGCAAAAGCGGGATTCCCTCCTCCATTGCGTTATGTGAAACGCACGAAGAATTTTTCCTGATTTTATAAACAGGTCAGAGCGGCTGCCTTCTGCGGATAAAACGGCAAGAACCTGCCTTACAGGAATTTTTTTCCAGTTTACAGGCGGCGATTCTTCCGGTGATACGGAAACAGCAAGAATCGTTGAAGGTTCAGCGTCATCTATCGCAGGCAGTTCAAGTATGTCGTATTTTTTAAATTTTCCGGTAAAATCGATGGAAATGCCTTTGTCCATCTGCGAATCGGGAAAATCCGCAGGAAGAAGAAGAAAGTCACCCTGTAAAAAAAAAGCCGGTTTTTCCAAAAGTTCGCCCTGTGCCGATTTATTTTGTTGTTATTCGATTGTATATGTTTTATATTATTAATTATGAATAATATCAATTACCTTGAGATGCTGCCTTTAAGCAGTATTGCAAAATATGCGAAAGGTCATCCAACGGACGGAATTCCCTTTACAGGTTATCCAAGAGTGCATCCGTCAGAAAAAAATAAACTTATTCTTGTGTACGATCCATTGGGTGAAGAGCCGGTTGCGCTTGAATTTAAACTGGAGGATATTCTTTTTGTCGATGAGGTTCCTTCCGCTGTAACCGAAGCAGGGGAGGGAATTCCAATGATTAAACTTTGGGTTCGCCGCGGCGCTGTTGGAATGATTCTTGAACCTTTCGAGGTGAATGAAAAAGCGCATCCTGCGGGTAAGGCAAGAGCAATTAAAGAACGCATTTTGCAGGAGCTGCCTCAGGTAAATCTGTAATGGATACGGCAGCATCAGCTGTGCGTCTTCCCCTTTATACCGCAGAGACAAATGAATTTGTTTTTTGCGGACTCTGTCCGAACAGATGTAAAATCAAAAGCGGATATTTCGGCGCGTGCGGCGTCCGGGGCAGCAAAAACGGAAAAGGAATTATTCCGTTTTACGGATTTATAACATCTTTGGCTGTTGATCCAATCGAAAAAAAACCCCTCTATCATTTTAAATCCGGTTCAAAAATACTTTCCCTGGGTTTTGCCGGCTGCAACCTTCGCTGCCCTTTTTGTCAGAATTGGCATATCTCTCAAAACACAAACGCTCCCGGCAAATGGATGAAACCGGAAGAAATAATGTCCGCCGCTTTAAAACAAAACACCCCTTCAATTGCCTATACATATTCTGAACCTCTGATCCATTTTGAGTATATTCTTGACTGTATGACTCTTGCCCGCAGACACGGCATTGCAAATGTGCTTGTCACCAACGGCTGCATTAACACTTCTCCCGCCGCCGAAGTATTGAAACTTACAGATGCCGCAAATGTTGACTTAAAATGTTTTTCTTCTGATACATATAAAAATTGTTTAAACGGCGGCATCTCCCCGCCTGATTGCAAACACGGGACAGAGCCTGAAAATTCCATCCTTCAGACTGTACTTGAATTTATTAAACTTTGCTGTAAAACGGGCGTTCATACGGAAATTACAACTCTTGTTGTGCCCGGATTAAACGATTCGGAAGAGGAACTGGACAAAATAGCGGACTTTATCGCTTCGTTGACAGCCGAACCAGGCTGCAGCGGTATACCGTGGCACCTAACAGCCTATCACCCGGATTACCGCTGGAACGCCCCGCCGACAAATGCGGACTTTTTAATTAAAGCCGCCAATGCTGCCCGGAAGAAACTCCCGTTTGTTTATACGGGTAATATTCAGAGCACTTGATTATCTCTTAAGTTTCCTGTAAAACTAGACAGGAGAGAACAATGTCCGCAAACATACTTTACGAAGGCAAATCAAAAATTGTGTATGAAGGTACAGATAATGAGAGTCTCACTATCCGTTACAAAGATACTGCCACCGCTTTTAACGGCGTAAAAAAAGAAGAACTCCCGGGTAAAAGTAAACTTAATGCCGCTATTTCAAATTTATTGTTTGAATATCTTGAAGCAAACGGCATTGAGACGCATTTAATTAAAATAATTGATGAAACATCCATACTTGTGAAAAAATCCGAAATCATCATGGTGGAAGTTATCGTCAGAAATATCGCCGCCGGAAGTTTCTCCAAAAAGTACGGCATTGAAGAAGGAAAGGCTCTTAAAAATACAGTTACCGAATTCTCTTTAAAAAGCGATGAATTGGGCGACCCGATGATTAACGACAGTCAGATAACGGCAATCGGCATCGCGTCATTGGACGAACTTTCTAAAATGATAAAACTTTCGCTGCGAATAGATGAGCTTTTATGCATGATGTTTGAAAAAGCCGGCATTAAACTGATTGATTTTAAACTAGAGTTTGGCAGATGTAACGGTAAAATCATTTTGTGCGATGAAATATCGCCCGATTCCTGCAGGCTTTGGGATGCCGCCACAAATAAAAAGCTTGATAAAGATGTTTTTCGCCGCGGGCTTGGTGACACGCTTGAAGGTTACAGGGAAGTGCTGAAGAGACTACAGAATGTCCGCTAAATACGAAAACCCTCTGTGCAAAAGATACGCAAGCGCGGAAATGCAGCGCATTTTTTCTGACGATTTTAAATTTTCAACATGGCGCAGATTGTGGATTGTCCTTGCCGAAAGCCAAAAAGAATTGGGGCTTAACATCACTGCAGAGCAAATTGATGAAATGAAATCACATGAGGGTGATATCAATTATGAAACAGCCGCCGGATATGAAGCTGAAATCAGGCACGATGTTATGGCGCATATCAGAGCGTACGGCGATCAATGCCCGAAAGCAAAACCGATCATTCATCTGGGAGCTACTTCCTGCTATGTCGGCGACAATACTGATATTATCGTTCAGCGCCATGCCCTGCTGCGCGTTAAGCGTTTGCTCATAACAGCCGTCAGTAAACTTTATAATTTCGCGGATGAGTATAAATCCCTGCCGTGCCTTGCGTACACCCATTTTCAGGCTGCGCAGCCTGCGACTGTAGGTAAACGCGCTTCGTTATGGATACAGGATTTACTTTTTGATCTTGAACAGCTTGATTTTACGCTTAACAAGTTAAAATTGCTTGGCTGCAAGGGCACGACAGGAACCTGCGCGAGTTTTCTTGAACTGTTTGACGGCGACCATGAAAAAGTAAAAACACTGGAAAAAAAGATTGCCGAAAAAATGGGATTTGACAAGGTTTATGCAGTAAGCGGTCAGACATATTCGCGCAAAGCCGATTATTACACGCTGTCGGCGCTGTCGGGTATTGCGCAGAGCGCCTGCAAATTTTCAAATGACATTCGCCTGCTGTCGCATCTTAAAGAAGCCGACGAACCGTTTGAATCAGGACAAGTCGGATCGAGCGCGATGGCGTATAAGCGCAACCCGATGAGAAGCGAGCGCATTGCTTCTCTTGCACGTTTTGTGACAGTGGACGCTCTTAATCCCGCGCTTACAGCAAGCGCGCAGTGGTTTGAACGGACGCTTGACGATTCTGCGAACAGGCGCATCTCAATTCCTGAAGCATTTCTCGCCGTAGACGCTATCCTTATGCTGATGATCAACATTGCGGGCGGCATTACAGTTTATCCTAAAATAATAGAGAAACATTTAAACGAAGAACTTCCATTTATGGCGACTGAGAATATTTTAATGCACTGCGTTAAAAAAGGCATGACCTCCGGAAGCGGTCAAGACAGGCAGGCATTACACGAAAAAATCCGCCTGCACTCGGTAGAAGCGGGAAAACAGGTAAAACTGCACGGCGGAGAAAATGATTTGCTTAACCGCATTGCAAAGGATGCGTCATTCGGCGTAACCTGCGAAGAACTGAACAGTTTATTAAACGCCGAAAAATTTACAGGCAGGGCGAAAGAACAGACCGAAGAATTCCTGCACGATGTTAAAAAAATTCTTGACGCCAATAATGATTTTCTTGGCGCAGATGTTAAAATTATGGTTTAGTTTGATTATTTGGGTAATTAAAGTAAGGTAAATAGAGAATCAATAAAAAATTAGTATTTTCGGACATTTGTGGATTTTACTACGGACGGAGCAAACCATTCCCTTTGACAGTATGTTCCGTCATATTTTTCAATATCTATCTTTTCAAAGAATAATTTATCATAGGATATGGCATACTTCGCGTTTTAATGCTCTTATATATGTCTGCTCGTATTCAAAGCAGTATTTAATTGCTATATTTAGAACATTTTTTTTAGTATTAAATAAATCAACAATACTGGCGGTTAATTTTCGCGAACGTATATAATCCGCAAGCGTCCGGTTAAAAGCAAACCTGAATAATCTGCACAGATGTTTTTCTGACAAATCAAATTTTTCAGCAATAATATCCCTAACTGGCTTAATTCTGATTTTCCATGCAAGCCGCCGCCAAATCTTCAGGGACAGCCAAAGGATTATTGCGCTTCGGTAATTGTTCATCGTTATTTTCATTACTCTTAGATACATATCCGGCAGAGTAAATTACTTTAATCAGTTTCAATTGATATGGTTTCAAGGAAGGAGACAACAATAATTCAAAAGGTATTCCTTCGTTATAATCATTGCCAATCATCGGGCGGTTTTATTATCTCTATCATCAATACCCATTAAAGCCTTGAATTCTTCAATGGGGGATTAAAGCGTGAAGTTCATTTTTAGAATTTGTATCTTCCATACTGCCAATAGTAGAATTGGCTGTAACAGAATGGAACTAATGAAGTCACTAGTCTTGTTAAAAATTGTACGCTTGTTGTACTTACTATTAAATGGCAAAATCGGGTGTTCTATACTCTCTGTCACCAACGCCCAAAAAAATTGTATTCCTCTGAGTTGATAAGAGTATGAATGATAGATTTAATAATTCTCTAATAAAACGCTTTAGCAAACTCAGTAAAACTTTCCGGCTTTGCGCTCAGAGTTCGTTCAATAATATCAAGAAACGCTGATATTTTTACCGCTTTTTCATCATCAGTCCATTGAAAAAAATCATCATCAAAAAGCACTATACTTGCAGTGAGCAAAATCTGAGCGCTTTCCAGGGGAAAAGGCGTTTTATACAAACCTGCGTCAATCCCTTCTTTAATTACTTGCGCAATACAGGGGCTAAGATGAAGAACGGTTTGCGTTAAGGATTTAACATGCATTTTAGAATTATCTTTTTCGTGAAGAACAGAAATTAAACCATCCTGAGAATTATCCTCAGGTTTTTGTGCCATTATTATTGCTAAAAATTTATGCAAAGGCGAAAGATTAGAAGCAATAATTTCTTTTGCTTTAAAGACACCGATGTTTATATGTCTTTCTATTATGGCATCGAGAACTTCTTCTTTAGACTTAAAATGATAATAAAAAGTGCCTTTAGCGATTTTTACAGCTTCAAGAATGTCATTTATCGTAGCCGCTTCATAACCTTTTGCGGCAAAAA
>Ga0209755_10001259_pt1 | contig 40580 bp, 35 predicted proteins | sample TergutCo191P1_FD_187301 | JGI IMG/M metagenome (GOLD analysis project Ga0209755, IMG submission 187301) | Cornitermes sp. P1 segment gut microbial communities from Petit-Saut dam, French Guiana - Co191P1 (SPAdes) (version 2) | ecosystem: Host-associated > Arthropoda: Insects > Digestive system... | reverse complement strand
TTCCACAAGGAAACGTTGCCGGAAACGGCGCGCATACCAAAGTTTCCTGACTTATGGGCTGTTTTTTTGCAAGCCTTCCCGGTGTTAGCCAGTGGCTGTCATGGAATCTTAATTCCTCAGCAAAATCTTCCCAATTACAGTTACGGGTTAGCGGGGGATTTGCACCCCACTTCCTTTGAAATATACAAAAATATTTTATACCTTTTAAACAGAATGTGTCAATAGCGCGCAGTTGGCACGCATGAATGTGAAAAATTAACCGAGAACATCGAAAATACGGAACTTGCGTTCTAAAGGTATTTTTTATATATTAAAATTATGATAACTGTTTTGGAGACATTGGAAAAAATCGGTATTGTACCGGTAATAAAAATTGATGATGCGGAAAAGGCTGTTCCTTTGGCAAAAGCGCTTGCGGCAGGAGGGATCCCCTGTGCGGAAATTACTTTTAGAACAGCTCAGGGAGAGGAAGCTGTCAGGCGCATAGCCAAAGAAGCGCCTGATGTTTTATTGGGAGCGGGAACCGTATTAACAACCGAGCAGGTTGATTGCGCTATCGGTGCGGGAGCGCAATTTATTGTTAGTCCCGGTTTTAATCCAAGAGTTGTAGAATATTGTATACAAAAAGGGATTCCCATAATACCCGGCTGCGCCAATCCGTCAGATGTTGAGCGGGCGCTTGAATTTGGACTTGAGGTTGTAAAATTTTTTCCGGCAGAGCAAGCCGGGGGTTTAAAATATATCAAAGCTATCTCCGCTCCTTACGCTAATCTTAAGTTCATACCCACCGGCGGCATTAACGCCGGCAATGTTGCCAAGTATATCGCTTTTGAAAAAATTCTCGCATGCGGCGGTTCGTGGATGGCAGACAGTGATTTGATCAATGCCGGTGAATTTGAAAAAATTGCCGCTTTGTCGCGGGAAGCGATGTTGACAATGCTCGGTTTTACAGTTATGTATGTTGGTACTAACGCGAAAGGAGATGAAGCTGCAATAAAGGCGGCGCAGTTGTTAAGTTCCTTGTTTGGTTTTGTATCCATGAATGGAACAAATTCTATCTTTACCGGAGACAGTACCGAAGCGTTAAAGGCAAGCGCTCCGGGCGCTCATTTGCACATTGCTGTCGGAACCAACAGTATCGCGCGGGCTGTAGCATGGCTGGAACGCAATGGTATTGAAATTGATCATGCCGGCGCGAAGAAAGACGCAAAAGGCGGCATGATTGCGGTTTGTCTAAAAGAGACTATTCTTGGATTTGCAGTACATCTGCATCAAATCAAAAAATAGCAGAGGAGAAGTTTGAATGGAAAAAGTTATTACGTTTGGTGAAATAATGCTGCGGCTGGCTCCGGAGGGGTATAGCCGTTTTTTGCAGGCACAATCTTATGGAGCGACTTTCGGCGGCGGAGAGGCGAATGTTGCCGTCTCTCTGGCGAATTACGGTATTGATGCCGCCTTTGTGACTAAACTGCCCAAGCATGAGATTGGGCAGGCAGCGGTAAACAGTTTACGGCAATTCGGCGTTGATACGTCAAAAATTATTCGCGGCGGTAATAGAGTGGGAATTTATTTCCTTGAGAAAGGGGCTTCACAGCGCCCGTCCAAGGTGATATACGATCGCTCTCATGCTGCCATAGCTGAAGCGGTTATCGCTGATTTTAACTGGAACGTCATTTTTGACGGCGCCGCATGGTTTCACTTTACCGGTATTACTCCCGCTCTTTCCGACAACGCTGCGGCAATTACCCTGGAAGCGGTGAAGGCGGCAAAAGAAAAGGGGCTTACTGTTTCCTGTGATCTGAATTACCGTAAAAATTTATGGTCAAAAGAAAAAGCCTGTGAAACAATGAGTTCGCTCATGCCGTTTGTTGATCTTTGCATTGCCAACGAGGAAGACGCCGCCGATGTGTTCAATATTCACGCAAAAAACACCGACGTTACTTCCGGCAATATCAGCCATGAAGGGTATAAAGAAGTAGCGCAAGCTCTTATTGATCGTTTTGGTTTTAAAAAGGTTTCCATTACCCTGCGTGAATCGATCAGCGCTAACGACAACAACTGGGCTGCAATGTATTGCTGCTGCGGAGAATTTTTCTTTTCACGGAAATACGCAATGCATATCGTAGATCGTGTGGGCGGCGGCGACAGTTTTGGAGCAGGTCTTATTTATGCCAACCTAAAGGGTTTTAGTCCGCAGGAAAGCGTTGAATTTGCCGCGGCGGCAAGCTGTCTTAAACACTCTGTTGAGGGCGATTTTAATCATGTTACAGTTGACGAAGTGAAAAAACTTGCCGCCGGAGACGCGGCAGGCCGTGTTCAACGATAGATCAGCCCCGCTTAATGCTCGTTCTTTTTAATCGCTTCCCAAAGACCGGAAAGATAACTCAATCCGATTGCTCTGTCGTAAAGTCCGTATCCGGGAACAGAAACTTCACCCCAGATGCTTCTGCCGTGATCAGGGCGTAAGGGACCGTCAAAACCGATATCGTACAACGCTTTCATGATGGCGTACATATCGAGTGAGCCGTCGTCAGAAAGATGCGCGGATTCTTCAAAGCTGCGCGAGCCGTTGTGTTTAACGTTCCTGATATGAGCGAAATGAATTCGTCCTTTTAAACTGCGGATAATTCCGGGAATGTCATTATCGGGATTTGTTCCAAGGCTTCCTGAGCAAAGCGTTACTCCGCTGCACGGGCTGTCCGATATTTTTGCAAAGCGTAAAAGATCATCCTTGTTCTTCATTATGCGCGGCAATCCGAAAACAGACCATCCCGGATCGTCAGGATGTATCGCCATTTTTATTCCGTATTTTTCGCACGCGGGCATAATCGCTTTCAGGAAATATTTTAGATTTGCGAATAACGTTTCTTCATCGATATTTTGATACATTTCAAAAAGCTCTTTGATTCTTGCCATGCGTTCAGGCTCCCAGCCGGGGAGCAGATGATTGTTGGCTTTCTTAAACATCGCGTCGATCATATTATCAGCGTTTAACTGTTCGATAATTTGATGATCATAAGACATTACCGCGGCACCGTCAGGACGCAGTTTTGCCAAATCCGAACGTGTCCAGTCGAAGACAGCCATAAAATTGTAACAAACAAGATTTATTCCCGCTTCGGAAATTAATTTTAGCGTATCAATATATCTTTCGATATGCATATCACGTTCACTGCTTCCTGTTTTTATCGCGTCATGAACATTGACGCTTTCAATACCGGCGATAACAAGGTTGTTTTCTTCAACTTGTTTTTTGAGGACGAATAATTCTTCTTTTTTCCATTCCTCTCCCGGCTGTTTGCCGTACAGAGAGGTAATAACTCCCTGTACACCCGGCACCTGACGAATCTTGTCCAGCGTTACGGGATCATATCCCGGTCCGAACCAGCGCATTGTAAATTTCATTTTTTTATCCTATCATTAAGTTGTTACAGATAATGTATCATAATGTTTATCTTTAATAAAGTGAAAATATACTGTACCTTTTTTATTGATAATAAATTAATTTAAGGAGTTATATTATGAAAGAAATCAACAGACTGACGCTATTTTTCCTTGTAACGGCTTTGCTTTTTTCCGCGTGCAATAACGAAAAAAGCAAATTTAACGAAATTGATACGAATTGGGTTGGTACATGGGCGAGCGCGCAGTATTACGGCGATGAAACAGGCGATGCCGGTAAGTTATCAGCATTAAAAATTTCTAAAACATTATCAGGCTCTACTCTTCGTCAGATAATACGTACATCTACAAAAGGAGATCAGCTTCGCTTAACTTTTTCCAATGAATTCGGAGAGGAGCCGATGGAAATTAACGCTGCGCGTATCGCGAAAGCGGCTGTGCCCGCAAAATCAAATATTAATGTTTCAACGGATACCCAAATTACATTTAACGGAGGAAAAACCAGCGTAACAATTCCCGCAGGAAAGAAAATAAATTCTGACGCTGTTGATTTTCCTGTAGACGCGCTGCAGCGAATTGCGGTTTCTGTTTATTTTGGCAGTATGCCGGAATTAGTATCCTGTCATGTTGCGGCAAGAGCAAACAGTTTTGTGCAATACGGCAATGTTGTGTCAAATGAAACTGTAAACGGCGATGTAAATACTCATTGGTTTGTTTTAAGTAATGTTGATATTTATACAACAGGAAATAATAAATCAATTGTCGCTTTAGGCGATTCGCATACGGACGGTTACGGCGTTACAAATGAACAATACACCCGCTGGACAGATGTTCTTGCGGATAAGCTTCAGGAAAATCCTGTAACAAGTAATTTTTCCGTTATTAACATGGGCATCGGGACAAATAAACTTTTAAATCAATTAAATCCCGCGGCAGTTATTAATCGTTTTGAGAGAGATGTGATGAATCAACCTAATGTCGGCTATCTTGTGTTTTTAATCGGCGCTAACGATATGGCGCCTGATTTAAACATGGACGCAATGCTTGCGGCGTACGAAGAAATGATTTTAAAAGCGCATAACAAAAGGATAAAAGTTTATGCCTGCACACTGACTCCAAACGGTTATGAAAATAACCGAAGACATATAATAAATAATTGGCTGAAGCAGCAGCATGCGCAAGGGAAATTATTTGGTTTGGCTGATTTAGATAATTTATTAAAAGACCCTGACAATCCGGATTCCCTGCTGCCGTTATACAATAACGACGGAATTCATGTTAATTTTGAAGGTTATAGAATGATAGGCGAATATATATATTCACTGATATTGAATGAGCTGTAAGGGAAATAATATTGATTATTTGCGTTTTTGCATTAAATTTACAAACGCGATAAAACAATTTTTCCTTCGTTGATTGTTTTTATTACATCGATAATTCTCTGATTCGCTGAACCTCTGAAGGGCAGATTGGCATCGCGTTTTTCATGCACATATTTTCCGTCAATCAAAATATCGGTTTCGTATAACAGTGATTTTATATTGTTGTCGTTGTTTCCAAGTTCAATCAATTGTTCGTAAGTGTAGCCAGTGTATGTTACAACATCCCAGCCGATTTGGTGAGCTGATGCCGCTACCTGCGCGAGCTCTTCGGCTTGCAGGAAAGGCTCTCCACCGGAAAGAGTTACGCCCTGATATAAACCGGATTTGCTTTTATCGTTTGCCGTTTTATTTTGTTTTTTTAATTTTCTGATTACTTCTTTAACTGAAAATTCCATGCCTGCGTTCACATCCCATGTTTTTTGATTGTGGCAGTTAGGACAGCCGTGTTTGCAGCCCTGCGCAAATATCACGTAACGCAAGCCCGGACCGTCAACAAAACTAACGTCGGTAATTCCCGATAAACGCATAACCCGTATTATAACATCAATTTAAATTTTGATGAACCAGCCGGTGTTCAATTTCCGCGAGTTTACTGTCATTAAACCGATCAAGCGTTGACAAATATCCAGTTATTCTGCGCACTCTGCTGATGTTAGCGCCGCCGCATTTTGGACAGGTATTTCCTTCGATGATGCCGTTTAATCCGCAGTCTTTGCAAATATCTACCGGAAAATTAATCGCGCCGTAACCCATATCAGCGTCCGCCATCGCTCTTATTATCGACTCAAAAGCGTCAAGATTATTTTCAGGCGCGGATTGCAATTCGATATAAGAGATATGTCCGGCGTTGCAGTATTTGTGATAAGCGCCTTCTATCTCGATCTTTTTCAGCGCGTTTATTTGAAATTCCACAGGCACATGAAAAGAATTGGTATACCATTCTTTATTTGTAACTCCGGGAATGTCACCGTAACGTTCCGCGTCGAGTTTTGTAAATTTGCCGCTTAATTGTTCAGCGGGAGTCGCGAGCAGCGAAAAATTTAATTTGTATTTTTTTGTCGCCTCATTGCATCTTCTGTGCAGATGACCGACAATCGCGATGCCGACAGCCTGCGCTTCGGCGCTTTCCCCGTGATGTTTGCCCATTAGCGCGACAAGACACTCAGCCAAACCGATAAAACCAACTGTGAGCGTTCCGTTGCAAATCGCGTCTTCGATCGTATCGTCATAATTTAATTTTTCGCTTCCAAGATAAAGTTTTTGTCCCATTAAAAAAGGAAAATCTTTTACTTTTAATTTTTTCTGCACATTGTAACGCGATAATAATTGCTCGATGCAAGTATCAATCATCTCATCAAGATATTTCCAAAACAATGATATATCTTTTCCCGCGCGGATTCCGATTCGCGGAAGATTTATTGTCGTAAAAGAAAGATTGCCCCTTGAATTTGTAATTTCCGGTCCTTTGCAGTTTGCGACAACGCGCGTTCTGCAGCCCATATACGCCACTTCAACATCTTCTTCTACACCGCTGCCTTCTTCTTTAATTTTTTTGCAGAAAGGTTTATTAAAACTTGAATCTTGAAAAGAGTACGCCGGGAAAAGACGTTTGCACGCGACGCGCATGCTCAATTTAAACAGATCGTAATTCGGATCGCCTTCTTCAAAATTAACATCCTCTTTTATTTTAAAACAAACATTCGGGAATAAAGGCGATTCGCCTTTTCCCAAACCTTTTTCGTAAGCGAGTAAAAAACATTCCGTTACCATTCTGCCGGCTTCGCTTGTATCGGTTCCCAAATTGATGCTTGAAAAAGGAACCTGCGCTCCGGCTCTTGAATGCATCGTATTTAAATTATAAATAAATCCTTCCATCGCCTGATATGTTTCATCTTTTGTGCGTTCATAAACAAGTTTTTTAATTTTTTCTTCATCAGCGGTAACGCCGAGCTCTTGAAGATTCTGGCGTAAATATTTTTCCTGCTTTGTTTTTTCAAGTTCAACATAAACCGCCATGTCTCTGTCGAAATACGCGAAAGATTGTCCGCCGTGCATATCATTTTGATTGCTTTGAAGAATTATCGCGGCGAGAGAAGCGGCGGTTTTAATTCCCTTCGGAGGACGGATAAAACCATGACCGTTGTTAAAACCTTCGCGTAACAAATTATTAAGAGGAATTTGAAGGCATGTCATGGTTTTTCCGTACCATGATAAATCGTGAATATAAATATCGCCGTTAATGTGTGCGTTCGCTTCTTTTTCCGACAGCACTCTTTTTAAATAATAATTTTTTGAAGCGATTTCCGAAATTTGCAATACTTTCGCCGACGGAGAATTTCCGACATTCGCGTTATCGCGGTTTGTTTCCTGCAATATTTCCGATACCGCGTTCATCAATTCGCTTCGCGCTTCTCTGCGCCTTGATCGATCTTCTCTGTATAAAATGTAAGATTTCGCGGCTTTCGCGAGCCCCTGCTCAATTAAAACATTTTCAACTTGATCCTGTATATATTCAACAGTTGGTTTTTTATCGCTTAATTCCTGCTCCGTTTTATTTAAAACATCTAATGTTAATTTGATTGCCAAATGACGGTCATCTTTTCCGTTAGCCCGTAAACATTTGTAAATCGCGTTTGTGATCTTTCCGTCATCAAAAGTTTTTTCTTCGCCGTCTCTTTTAATGATAGATGTAAACATAATTTCCCCTCCTAAAATTATATTCTTTGTGACTGATGCGTATGTCTCAAAAAAAATTATGTTATTTTGACAGCACCTTGTGCATTTCTTCGCCGAGTTTTACCGCTTCTTCATGCGTAGGCGCGGATGTTTGAATAAACACGCCTTTGCGTCCGAAGCAATCGATCAGTTTTTTGGTATATCCCGCAAAATCCGTCACGCCGTCGTCCAAATGATCCCAGTAAAAATGGCGAAGGCACAGGGCTGTTTTCCCAGCTACAGCGTCCCGTACTTTTTCCCAATTTTGAACCTGAGGGATTGTAAAGTCAAGTCCCTTCAAACCGGGTATCTCCATCATCGCTTCCGCGACATTCGAAACATCGCCGCAGGAATGAACAACAATACCGCCGAATTCTTTCGCGAGCATCGCGTTGTATTTTAAACCGAACTCGCGGTAAAGGTTAGGTGACAATAACGCCGCGGTATCATCGCTGACTCGGATTCCCATTTCTTTCGGCACATACCAAAATTCGTGACTAACGCCGTAGAGGTTTGTTATGCGCTTAAACATTTCTTTTACATAACCGATCGTTGCTTCGGTAATTTTTTCCATGAGCGCGTGAACTTCATCAGGATAGACAAGAGTAGCTTCGATAAAACCCGTGTAATCCCAAATGAGAGAAGCCGTTACAAGCGGAGACGGAACATTGATCACCCTTAACGGAATTTTCGATTTTTTCTGAAGCGCTTCGACATGTTTCCATGCCTGCTCAAAATAAGGATTGTTGACAGGATCGGGAACTTTCAATTTATAAACGTCATCAACATTTTCTTCTTTGATAAGACACTTGACCCACGGGTCTGCTTCGTCATTCGCTTCACATTCGCAGCCAAACGCCCCCGCAACAATATTGATCCCCTGATTAGGCTTGATATTCGGAAAACCGTAGTCATAAACACCTTCCCGCTTCTTAGCGTGATCCTCAGCCCACGCGATTTCCGCGTCGGGATTGTTGTAGTATTGCTTGGTTGCCATGTGCATCGGTCCGACTTCGACAATAAAAGGCACTTCGTTCAATTCTTCCAGCCGCCAATTTGCTTCGATTAGTTTTTTCTTGGTTTCGATACTGAGTATTTCTGACATGATTTTCTCCTGTTCGAGGAGTATAACACAGAAGGCGGGAGTTGGCTAGCAGTGGTTTCCGCGGTGGTGACAGTCACCCTCCCAACCTCTCCGCTTTCATCAGTATCTCTCCCAGCCGTTTCCCTTCGCTTTGCGATAAACCTGCTCTGGCGATGATATCCTGCAAAAAACGCGCGGGTTCTTCGCGTTTCGGGTAGGGGAGCGAGCCAATTAGCGCCGCTATCTCCGCTTGATCCATGGCTGTCCACTGTCCTTTGACGGGGTTCTGTCCCTCCAAGGCGAGGAACAATTCGTAGGCGTAAATCTGCACTGCATGGGAAAGGTTGAGTGAGGGACAGAGCTCAGAAACCGGAATATGAGAAGCCGCGTTACAAAGGTCGAGTTCGGCTTCTTCCAGCCCTGTACGTTCGTTGCCGAAGACGATTGCCGCGGAACTGCCGTCGGGGCGTTCGGCGAGCCATGAAGCTAGGGCGCGCGGTGTCATTGAAACGCTTTTGCGGCGTTCTCCGCGGCGGCGGGTGGTTCCTATGACTATTGAGCAATCTTCTGTCGCTTTGGAAAGGCTGTCAAAAATACGAGTGTTTTCCCAAATATCCCACGCGTTTACGGCTCTTGTGTAAATCTTTTCAATAACGAGTGGCTGAGGGGCAGCTAGCCTCAGCTCGGTAAGCCCCATATTTTTCATTGCTCTGCAAACCGCTCCTGCATTGCCGGCTTCCGATACCTGACAGAGAACAATCTTAATATTATTTAATAGCATTGAGTATTATACCATAAGCGACTCTCATTATACTAAAAAGTGACTGTCACCAACTTGACAAATGATATTTAATTCATTAAACTTATACTGGATTATCCTCATCGCAATCTGCGGGGGGAGAAATTTAGGATATCATCGGTTGTTATCGATGGTAGATAAGGAAGTGAAATGAATAATGAAATCGTCCCCGGTTTCGACGATGAAAAAGATGATAGCCTCAAAATAAAGCTTGATAAAGTTCCTGAGGCGCCAAGGTGTCTTTTATTGGCTTTAACAGGATATATAGACACGTACAACTCAAACTTTTTCCAGAAGCGAGTGCAAAAAGCGATTGATTCCGGGTTTGTAAGACTTATTTTTCAATGCGGCAGTTTAAACTATGTCTCATCTACAGGTATTGGCTCGTTTACTACCTTTTTGAAAGCGGTGAAGCCCCAAGGCGGAGATCTTGTATTGTTGGATATTCAGCCGAAGGTGTATGAAGTATTCCAGCTGCTCGGCTTTTCTCAATTTTTCAATATTAAAGAAAGCTTGTCCGACTCGATCCAGTTTTTTAACTCTGATCAACCCAAAGAAAAACCATCGGTTTTCCCAAAAGTAGTGTCGTGCCCGATTTGCTATAAAAAATTAAAAGCGATAAAACCCGGTCGTTTCCGCTGTTCGGAATGTAAGAGCATTCTTGCGATCGACGAAGCCGGTCAGGTTTTATTAGGTTAAGGAAAGATCATGGCAGAAAACAAGATCGAACAGTATTTGATCGACATGAAACTGACGTACCAGCAGGTTAATGATCTGTGGCTGTTGGATGATGTTGATCAGTCCATTGAAGGCGTTGTTGTAATGCAGGCGGAACCGCTTGTCATTATCAGGGCGGAAATAATGGATATACCGAAAAATAATGTTTTAGAATTGTACACAAAACTTCTCGAATTAAATTCTGCCGATATTATTCACGGCGCTTACGCGCTCGACAGTAAAAACAAGAAAATCATTTTGATAGATACTCTTCAATATGATTCGATGACTTACGGTGATTTTAGAGCGTCTCTGGAATCGTTCAGTCTTGCATTGGCTGAGCATTATCCGATTCTTTCTAAGTACAGAGAAAAACAATCTTCCTCAAAAGCAGGAGCCTAACATGGGTATTTTTTCAAGATTAAAAACGCTAATTTCCTCGAATGTAAACGCGGCTATCAGTAAGGCGGAAAAGCCCGAAAAAATGCTGAACCAGCTCATTATCGATATGAATGAGCAATTGATAGAATCCAAAAAAGCCGTCGCAATGGCGATTGCGGACGAGAAAAAACTTGAACGCGAAAAAGATAATCAATACGCTCAGGCAAAAGAATGGGAACGCAAGGCGATGCTTGCCGTAACAAGCGGCAGAGACGATCTTGCCAAAGAAGCGCTTCTGCGGAAACAGGAATACGACAACGCCGCCGCTGAATATCAAAAACAATGGGAAGCGCAGAAAAAGTCCGTTGATCAATTAAAAGAGAGCCTCAGGGAACTCCAAAATAAAATCGAAGAAGCTCAGCGCAAGAAAAATCTTCTTGTCGCGAGGGCAAAACGCGCTGAAGCGCAGCAAAAAATACAAGATACGATTTCATCTGTCTCCGGAAACCGCAGCGCGTTCGACGCTTTCGACCGTATGGCTGCGAAAGTTGACGAAATGGAAGCGATGGCTGACGCGTCGAAGGAATTGCAAGAACTCAGTAACGACACGAATCTGGAAAGAAAGTTCAAAGAACTTGAAAGATCGGATTCTTCTGCCGACATGATGCTTCTGGAACTTAAAGAAAAGATGAAAGCGCTGCCGGAAAAATAAAACATTTTTTATAGAGTACTGGAGAAATTATGTTAGTTACTTTTTTTGGCGTTAGAGGAAGTTATCCCGTACCGAACAAGGACATGATGAAAGTCGGCGGACGTACGTCGTCAGTCATGTTTACAAAAATTGCGGACGGAAAAAAGGTCTATTTGTTTGTTGATGCCGGTTTAGGCGTAATTGAAGCGGGGAAAGCTATTCTTCCTTCATTTTTTGACGGGACAGGTTCAAAAGAATTTACGATGTTGTTTACTCATCTTCATCCCGATCACACGGAAGGTTTTACTTTTTTTGCGCCCAATTTTATTCCGGGAACGAAAATCCATTTATGGGGTCCAGCTACTTTGAAAAAAAATGTCGGCGTGGTGTTACGCGAAAAAATGACGCCGCCTACTTATCCGATTGAATACAAAGATTTAAAAAGCGACAGACATCACGCTATCGTAGAAGACGGTGAGACATTTTATATCGATTCTTCCGGCAAGCCTGTAATGAGTGTCGGCAAAAATAAAATTGTTTTCGAAGTAAAAGTAATGAAAGCGTACGCGCCGTCGCATCCTCAGCAAGGATCAAATTATTACCGCATTACCGATTATGAAACAAAAAAATCAGCCGTGTGCATTTGGGATATTGAGTCGCATAGAGGCGGCGATCAGCGCGTTATCAATTTTTCAAAAGGCGCCGACGTGATGATTCATGACACTCAATACACTGATGAAGAATACGATTCCGATAAAATGATTGTTCAGGGTTTTGGTCATTCGACTTTTACAATGGCAGCGGAAAACGCTATCAAGGCAAACATAAAAACGCTGTTTGGTTTTCATTATAATCCCGCTCATAACGATAAAAAACTTGAAGAAATTGCCGCCGAAATTAACAAAAAATATGATAATATTGATTTCAAACTTTCGATAGAGGGCGAATCTCTGGAAATTTAGACGATAACCGTCATAAATACCTGTGGATAACTTGTGAATACTCTCTGTATTATCCCAAAAGTGTATCAATTTTTATACATTTTTCATTTGATTTATTAAAGGAATGTTGATTTACACGTAACAAATGACGCTAATTCCTTACAGGATATAGAGTTACGTTTTTTAATTATTAGAATTATTCCATTCTCTTTTCGGCATATTTTCTGTCGCTTTTTTCGATCCCTGTGGAAAACTCGTGGATAAGGTGACTGACACCATTTCTTGGAAGCCATCATTAACTTGCATTTTCACACTTTATTAATTAAAATGTAAGTAAATTCGTTTTAAGGAGGCATTTATGATAAACAAGAAAATTTGGTTGGGAATGTTGGCAATTGTGCTGGTATTCGGAATGATTATTATTAGTTGTAATAATGATGAAAGTGAAGATGGAATTAATGAGCTTGACGAACTTGATTACAATACCGGAAATCCTAGTCAAGCTTTTTTGACTAAAGCTGGTTTAAACCAAACTCAATATGATCAAATTGTAAATGCCGCAGGCAGCGGATTCAAAGGTTGGGTATTTATAGTTAGAGATGAGTATAGTGAAGCATTAATGGTATGGACAGGTCGAAATTTATCTAACTTTGATAGCGTAGCAAACACTCTTAAGAATATCTTTGGTGATGAGCAGGGACGAGATAGTAAAGAAGGAAGGTATTATGCTAATGGTGATGGCTATAGTTTAAACTTTCATTCTATAAAGATGTCAGAAGACGGTTATTATATTCCTGCGGGGGCTATGACGCTGGATTTTACGGACTAGAAGAGTAACAGGCATCATTTTTCACATCTAGCGTAGATCAGGGGCGGAGGGTTTATCCGCTCCTTTAGGTTTCCCATTTTTGCCGCAGTTTGTTTTAGATCCGTCCTTATAATGATAATCCATACAGGCTTCGCAGTTTCCGTGACGACCGCAAGAGTACGGACATTTACATTCGTTGTTTTTTTCCGGCATAGGTTTCTCCTTCAATATCATATCTTAACAAATATACTACACTATGGTATAGTGCCGTCAGGAAACTTTGTTTCCTGTTCGATTTCTCAATTGAGGTTATCATGCGCAAATTCGAAGTAGTATCTCCATTCAAACCTGCGGGTGATCAGGGCGAAGCGATTGCGGCTCTTGCGGACGGAATTAAGGCGGGCGATCAATTTCAAACATTGCAGGGCGTTACAGGTTCGGGAAAAACTTTTACGATGGCGAAGCTGATCGAAGCTGTGCAGATGCCGACATTGATCGTGAGTCATAACAAAACATTGGCGGCGCAGCTCTATCGCGAGTTTAAAAGTTTTTTTCCGAATAACGCGGTTGAGTATTTTGTTTCGTATTACGATTATTATCAGCCGGAAGCGTATGTCGCGAGCCGCGATCTTTACATCGAGAAAGACGCTTCGATAAACGCAGAGATTGAGCGGATGAGATTGTCCGCGGCAAGAAGCCTGATGGAGCGCGAGGACGTTATCATCGTTGCGACTGTGTCGTGCATTTACGGAATGGTAACGCCTGATGTTTACAAAAAAATGAACGCGACTTTGGCAAAGGGCGAAACCATAAATGTTGACGCTGTTATACGGCGGTTTGTCGAGCTGCAATACGAACGCAATGACGCTGTTCTTGAACGCGGTCGTTTCAGGCGGCGCGGCGATACAATCGAAATTTTTCCAGCTTACATGGAAGAAGCGTACCGCATCGATCTTGATTGGGATAAAGTTGAACGTATCCGCAGATTTAATCCTGTGTCAGGTGAAATCTTAGAAGAACTTGACGCCGCGTTAATTTATCCCGCTAAACAATTTGTTATGCCTGCGGAGATGATACAAAACGCGATGGGCGCTATCAAACAGGAGTTAAAAGAGCGGCTGGAATATTTTCAGAAGAAAGGCAAAATCATGGAAGCCGAACGGCTGAAAACCCGCGTTGAATATGATATCGAAATGCTGACAGAAATGGGTTACTGCCCCGGAATCGAAAATTATTCTTCGATTATGGCAGGACGCAAACCGGGCGAATCACCGGACACTCTTGTTGATTATCTTCCGAAAGATCACCTAACGTTTATCGACGAGAGTCACGTAACTCTGCCGCAGTTAGGCGCGATGTACGCGGGAGATCGAAGCCGCAAGCAGAGTCTTGTCGATTACGGTTTCCGCCTGCCGTGCGCTTTAGACAACCGCCCTCTCCGCTACGATGAATTCGCGGCGCGTCTGGATAAAACTGTTTATGTTTCCGCCACTCCGGGAAAAACCGAGGCGGAACAGTCGGCGCGTGTTGTTCAGCAGCTCATCCGTCCCACGGGGCTTCTCGATCCCGAAATCGAAGTGCGCCCGAGCGAAGGTCAGATGGAAGACATTTACGGCGAAGTGCAGAAACGCATTAAAGCGGGAGAACGTTCTCTCATTCTTACGCTTACAAAAAAGATGGCGGAAGATCTTACCGACTATCTTTCGGGGCTTGGCTTGAAAGTGCGCTACATTCACAGCGAAGTAGAAACAATCGAGCGTGTCGAGATTCTAACGCAGCTAAGGCAGGGACATTTTGATATCCTTGTCGGCATCAATCTGTTACGCGAAGGAATCGATTTACCCGAAGTTTCGTTCATCGCGATTCTCGATGCCGACAAGATCGGTTTTTTACGGTCACTCACAAGCCTTGTGCAGATAATCGGACGCGCCGCGCGCAACGCCGCGGGAAAAGTTATCATGTACGCGGATCGAATGAGCGAGGCGATGGAAAAAGCGATTGCCGAAACAAACAGAAGGCGCGAGATTCAGATTGCGTATAACACCAAACACGGCATCACCCCCGAAACCGTTAAAAAAGCAATCGAAGAAATTCTGACGCGGCACATCGAAGAGGCGGATACCGCCGTTGGATCGACTATCGAAATTTTGAAAAAGTCTTACAACATTTTAATCCCTGCGCAGCGCAAGCAGTTAATCAAAGCTCTTGAAAACGAAATGCTGGAACACGCCAAAAACCTTGAATATGAGCAGGCAGCGGCAATCAGAGATGAAATTTCACAGCTAAAGCAGTGACACAGCTGAAGCAATGACGCTTGTTCAGAGAAATTGAAATTTGCATTTTTTGAGAAAATCAATCATAATTAAATAATGGCACAGGCAGATATTAGCGGCTACATGACTACGCTCCAGCAGGTACTTGATGCAAAGCAGGACTGGCTTGAAAAGTCTGAAATGACAAATATGAAAGATGAAATGAGGACATTTCATGCTTCATTTGCGTCAATGTACAATATTTATCTCAAAAAGAAGCTGATTGATGAAGATCCGTATAAGCAAGAGTCAAAAATCACCGAAATTGAGGTGCCGGATTCGAGCAATTTTCAGGAAGCAAAGCGTATTGAGGCGCTTACTATCAGATTAGCGAATTATGATAATCAACTGGACTTTTTAGTCAATTTTTATCAGTTGGGCGTGGATTTTTTAAACCTTGACCGTATTAAACGGATAGCCGGGTTAATCAGGTATATTGACTGGACGGGTTTTTCGCCGGATTCCCAAAGTATAATGACTAAGGCAGTCGCGCTGCTGACAAACCAGTCAAAAGTCGGCGTTGATCCGCTCACCCTCAGCATAATCGGAGAAAGTCTTAACAGGCTGAACAAATCAACTCATTCGATAATGAAGACAATAAAGGAGCTTAGCACTTATTACAGGGAAAGGTACAAGCTCAATGTTCGTCTGAATATCTCCAAAGATATGTCTGCAGGCGAGGCGACGCCTGAAAATATCCGCAAGAAGATGCCTTCGGCTCTGCCGGGAACGCCTTTTTATAAAGAATTGATAGAAGAAATCATCAAAGAAGACTATTCCGACAGCGGCACGGACTTGAGGGACACGATTCTAAACTCTCTAAAAGTAAAAGAAGCCAAACCTAAAGCGGCAAAGCCTGCCATTAATTTGAAAAATATTCTTCTTGACGGAATTCAAACGCTCGGCGGCGCTTCTAATATTTTAACCGATATTTTATCAAAATTTGACGAGAACCATGCCGTACTTGAAAACCGCAAAAAAACTTTTTTTGAAGCGTTAAAAGAATTAATAAGAAAAATGACTAACGCGGAGCCGGAAGAAGTTATCTATCAGGTTGAGTATATGGATCCAACTAAAGGAATACCTGTAAAAGAAAAGGTAAGTTTTCATCAGTTTAGGGACGATTTGGAAAAGAAGATCAGAATTTTAAGCAGTTTCGTCAAGGGTTCGGCTTATCAAAAAATATCGGCGATGAATGAAGATCAAATTACAGGCTATCTTGAAAGATATATTAACGATCTTCAAAATATTCATAAAACCCTAGGAGCTTTGGATGATTATTTTAAAGCGAATGTGGCTCAGACAGACAGGGATAAAATAAAGGGAATTAAGCCCGATCTTACGGCATTAAAAAACATCTATGTGCGGGCTAACCAGATGCGGTACGAATACAGCGCTCAAAAAGAAGAAGAAGAGCAGATGAAGCGTCTTGGCGTAAGTCCGGTCGGAGGAGCTCCGGTGCTGCCGGCAGCCGCCACTCCGCCGCCGCCTGCTCCTCCGGCTTGATCTTGAAAAGCGTCATTTAAGCCGTGAATAGCTGCCATAAGCCGATAAATTTGCCGATAATGGAACAAACGGAAAAAAAACTTGGCAACATTAATAAAAACCATATCTGCTCTGCTCATATCGATCCTGCTTTTTGCGGGTTTTTCGTGGATATTAAATTTTGAATCTGATGACTTTCAAAGCGATTGGCCGGACAGGCTGTTTGAATATGTTCAAACCCGTTTTTACAATCCTTCTGTTTTAAATTCGTTTCTCAAAGAAAATACAATTGACGCTGAGCTTGCGGAAAATCACATTCTCGATCTGCAGAAAAAATTCGAATCAACTCTTACCGAAGAAGCAGTCCGCAGAAGTTTTCTGTATAACCAAAGACCCGAAGATATTTTTGAACGATCGCGAATTTTCGGGATTTTGCTGGAAACAACAGGAGGACTTCAAACTGTTCAATTTGTTGACGGCAACGGAATACGTATTCATTATTCGACATCCGCGCGCGATATAATCACCCAGACAACCGTTTCAACTTCATACAGGAACTACAATGAAGATCCGCTGGCTCTTCCTTACGAATCAATCAATGTTCATTCAGGCAGCGGCGCGAAATTTACGATGGATGATCAGTCAGACAGAATTATTTTTTCGTTTCCGTTTAATGATTCGATGGATGTTTACCGCGGAACCGCGGTTTTTTCCGTTTCTGTCAAAGCGGTCGCAGATAGACTTGTTGCGGAAGGACGTTTAAAAATAAACGAAGATGTGTCGGTCATTTCTGAGCCGCGCGGAATTCTTCTCGGCGTTCCTCATGTTATCAGGATGGGATCATCAAGAAAAGATATTTCAGAAAAAGTTTCGGCAGTTTGGATTAAAGGACTCAATGAACGTTCTGCGTATTTATCAACACCCTACAGCCGCGTCACAATCGAAACAGAAAAAACTGATGTCAGGTTTTCGCTCATCTCGTTAAAAACCCGTGATCTTTATTTCGGCAGACTGGTAGATGATTATATTTTATCGATCCCGGAATCGATGAAGCTCCTTTTTAAGCTTGCCGTTTTTCTGACATTTTTTCTGACGTTTTTCTTTTTGTTGAATTTCAAACCCAACGCGGCGACGCTTGTGCGAAACCGCATAAAACGTCTCCGCGACAGTCTTTTTGAACACTTATACATAAATAAAACTCCGCAGGAAAGAGCAAAGTGGATACTCGAACTTGAACAGCGCCGCGATGAAATTAAAATCGAAATAAAACGCGGTTTAAATTTAAACGCGCGAAAGAAAAAAAGCATAGACGCGGAAATTGATAAATCGTGGGATGAGTTACTCAATGTATTAAAGTCCGGCAGCGGCACTGTGCTTACCGTTACTCAAACTGCCGCGCCCGCCAAAAAATCAGCCGCCCATGGCGAACAAGACATTGAAGAAGCGGAAGCGCTCGAAGAGATTGAAGATGCGGAGCCGCTTGATGAGATTGAAGAAGTTGAATCTCTCGAAGAGATCGAAGATGCAGAGTCCCTCGATGAAATCGAAGAAGTTGAATCTCTCGAAGAGATCGAAGACGCAGAGTCCCTTGACGAGATTGAAGAAGTTGAGGAAGCGTCTGAGTGGGCAGATCTTAGCGAACTCGAAAGCATAATCGATAAGGCAATTTCCTTCGACGAAAAACCAACCGGTTTAGCCGCAAAGGGTCTTCTCTGGCTTGCCGAAAGAAAAAGAAAGAAAGGGCTTCTCAAGCTCGCTGAAGAAAAAAGTAAAAAGAAAAAAGGGCTCCTCAAACTCGCCGAAGAAAAGGGAAAAAAGAAAAAAGGTCTACTCGCGCTCGCAAGCAAGGTAGAAAAAAAAGAAGATTTATTCGCTCCGTCCATCGATACCATTGATGATGATGATTATGATCATGACCTGCCCAAAATCGATATTGTTTCTCCGTTCTCTTCGATGTTCTCATCGTTGAAGGATGAGGATTAGAATACAAAACTAAATGATCATCTTCTTGAACATTAATTTGCATTTTAAAATTTAATAGTTTATAATTAACAAAGGGGTAATTACACCGTTGCGCGGTGTTTTCGATATACATCGCCGCTTGCGCGGCTAATAAAGAGGTAATCATGTCTGTAATTTCACCGGAAAAAAAATCTGCTGAATCTCATTCAGCTGCTAATCCCGGTCCTCTCGGACTTTTGGGTTTTGGCATGACGACAGTTTTGTTGAATCTTCACAATGCAGGGATCATCGAACTTTCAATCGTTATCGTTGCCATGGGCTTTGCTCTTGGCGGAACGGCGCAGATTATCGCCGGAATCAGCGAACTTCGAGTAGGCAATACTTTTGGAGGAACTGCGTTTTCCGCTTACGGTTTTTTCTGGTGGTCATTATGCCTCATATGGATCAACCCTTTCGGCGTTAATCCCGCGGATAATGTTTCCATGGGTTTTTATCTTGCTTTATGGGGCGCTTTTACCTTCTTTATGTTTTTAGGCACATTGCGGCATAACATGATTACAAAGATAGTATTTTTTTCATTAGCGGTTTTGTTTTTTCTTCTTTCGATCGGCGATTTTACAGAAATCCGTTTCATTAAAATAATCGCGGGTTATGTGGGAATATTCTGCGGATTATCAGCAATCTATTCCGCTATGGCTCAGGTTGTAAACGGAGAATTTGGAAAGAAAATTTTTCCAACATAATCAGAGAGGTTTTGGCTTCTGAGTTTTTTAAAAGACAGGCTCTAATTTAGTTAAACTAAAAATCTGAAACAGTATTCATAATATATTCTTCTGCGGAAAAGATTCTGTTAAAGCTAAAATGCGAGCCTTCAATATCTTCTACGCCGTTTATTAATATTTTAATTTCTTTTACTCCCGGGAAACTAGCGAATGTGTAAAGCATACTATGTAATTTACAGAGGCTTCCGGATGAACCGTGATCCATAGTTTGCTCCATTATAGGAGCCAGATCAACTATCAGTCTTGAACCCTCATAATAAATATTTTGCACTTCTATTCCGGCTCTTCCTAAATTTTGATTGGTAACCGCCGGCATATTTTCGCTGGATATATTTACTGTTTGATATTCATGCGTTATTGATTCGCCGTCATCAAAAAAATTGTAAAATTTTACTTCTGATGTTTCAGATAAAATATCCTGATTGATATTAATTTCTTCCGGCTGGGTAATTTCCGGCTGTAACGGCGTTACTTGTTCTTCTGTTTTTTCGTTTTTATTATCATGTTTTGGCGTACATGCAATCATTAATAGAGCTAAAAAAATAATAACTGTATTTTTCATCCAATCTTCCCCGTGAGAACATGATAACAATTTGAGAAGAATCTTGCTAGCGCATTAACGCGCGCGGATTAACGGTGGCTCCGTTTTTGTAAACTGTAAAGTGCAAGTGCGGTCCTGTGCTCAGTCCTGTGTTGCCTACGTCTCCGATTCGTTCTCCCTGCACGACATACGCGCCTGTTCTTGTGCGAATAACGTTCAAGTGGGCGTAAAGGGTGCGGTATCCTGAATGGTGGTTAATAATAACGTAATTTCCGTAGACATTATCCCAGCCGACTGTGCTGACACGTCCTGCCATTGCGGCTCTGACTGGTGTGCCTGTTCTGCCTCTGATATCGATACCGTTGTGGAACTGGCGTCTGCCTGAGAACGGACTGCGTCTGTAACCGTAGTAAGAAGTAATTGCGCCGCTGAGAGGCCAGATAAATAAATCGCCGTTGATTTCCTGAAGCATTGTCCAATCGAGCTTCGCTCCGGGAATAAAGAGGTCAGTGCCGACTACCACTTTGTCGGAAAAGAGTTCGTTCACGGTTTGAACGGCTTCCTGCTCAACTTTGTATCTTCCCGATATCGAACTGAGTGATTCGCCGCTCTTGACAGTATGTATAATGCCGTCCTGATTGGGTATCTTTAAAACCTTTCCCACTTGAAGGAGACGCGAATTTGACACTTTATTTATCGATATGATTGAATCTTGGTTTAAACCGAAATTGATGGCGAGCGTACTGACATTGTCGCCGCTCTTCATGATGTGGGTATTGTAGAGCAATGTGCGATTTTTTGAAAAATCGTCGGATTCTAATACGATAGATTCAAGCGTAGAAGAATCATCTTCATCATTTTCACATTCATGATGAACTTCGGAGAGCCCTACCTCAAAGAGAACACCGCCGCCGACGCCGTTATCGTCAATATCCAGAGATGATTGCTGCTTTTTAAATTGAATCGGATTAAGCAGAAATACTATGCATAAAAACGCCGAAAGCCTGAAAATGTTTCTTCCCGTCAAATTGTCATTATTTCGCAACATCATACTATTACAATAACCCTTTTTCATTTTTGTTACAAGCCGGCGGGCGTTAATCAGCGTCACTTTCCAGCATTTTCAATAAATCCCTGATTTCCGCAGCTTGTTCGTATTCTTCTTCTGCGACAGCCTGTTCAAGCTGTTCGCGGAGGGATCTATGCTTATTATCGGCGCTTTCGTCGATTTCATTCACGAAAAATGACAGGGGAACGCCTGTTTGGTCTACTACCGAAGAGGCGATATAGATAGGGCATTTATTACGCGCAGCGATGGCAAAGGCATCAGAAGGACGGCTGTCAAGGATTAGAGGTTTTTCGTTGGAATAATCACCGCCTGTAATGACAAGGCGGGCATGAAAAACATCGTCAATGATTTCAAAAACCTCAACTTTTTTGACGATAAGATTTACATGAGAAAGCATATTGAGAAAAAGATCGTGGGTGAGCGGACGCGAAAGGTTTGTCCCTTCTTTGCCTATCAATATTGACTGCATTTCTAAAATACCGATAAAAACAGGGACTGCAACATCCTTGTCTTTTGGTTTAAGTAAAACAGCATTACCGTGGCTTGTTTTGAGAATCGACCAAATCTCGCTGATGAGCATTTCTTTCATTTTGTGTCTCTAATTATGGCTTAACTGATCAATTTGATAAAGCCGTCAAGCAGGGCATGAGCGTCATTATTAATGTTGACCTTGCCGAACTCGTGAGAATGAAAAATCTCTTTTGTTTCTCTTAATAATTTTCTGCCGATTTCCGACGCTTCTTCAAAAACATCAGAGTTGGTTAAAGTTTCAATCAATTCTTCAACTTCAGGAGCGCAGTAACCGTTTGTTTTTGCCACATGAAAATAATAGAAAATCTTGTTGCGTTTTTCAGGATATTTATTCATATATAAAAGAATGGGGAGACTCTTTTTTCCTTCGACTACATCATCTCCTCGTCTTTTTCCCTGTACTCCGGTCGTAAGATTTTTTACATCATCGAGTATTTGAAAACCAATTCCCATTTTGTCTGTTACATCGCCGAGAAGTTTTATTACATCTTCAGGAGCGCCCGCCGCAAATGCGCCTAACTCCGCGGAAAGACGGGCTAAGCTTCCGGTTTTCATAGCGCACATCAAATTGTATTCGTCCATCGACGGCACGATTGTAATATTACGATGCCAGCTAATATCCATTGACTGTCCAAGATGAAGCCTTCTCATGCACTCCATCCACGATTTGTAAATAAAGTCTTTTCTTTCAAAATTGCTTGCTTCAATGCAGGCTGACGCTAAAAAGTACAGAAACGATCCGGCGTTAACCGCTACATCGACTCCGTACATTCTGTGAATTGACGGTTTGCCTCTCCGCTCGTCGGATTCATCTTCGATATCGTCATGTATCAAACTTGCATTATGTGATAATTCAACAACTGGCGAAAGAGGAATGGACATGTCTCCGCCGTTTAATGTTTCGCAGATAAGCGTCATAAGAAGAGGACGCCAGCGCTTACCTCCCCTGAAAATCAATTCTTCCAAAGGCGCGAGTAAATTATTGGTTGATCCCATGTCAACTTTTTTCCCAAATTCGCTAAACACATTTATAGCCCATTCACGGCTTGTTTCAAACGGCAGCCAGCGCTCTATTTCATTCTCAATTTTTCTTAGTCTCTCGGTATACTCTTTATCCATAAGGCATTATACTACCAAAAATGGCGGATTACAAGAAACCTGATCACTGGCAAATGAAAGCGCGGAATGAAGGCTATCCTGCTCGTTCTGTATATAAACTAAAAGAGATTGATGAAAAGTTCAGCTTGATCAAACCGTCTCACAGAGTACTTGATATAGGAGCGGCTCCCGGCAGCTGGAGCCTTTATGTATTGCGAAAAATGTCAAACCATGGAACGAACCCTGTAAAAGGCTTTCTTGCCGCCGCCGACCTATCTCCCCTATCCAGAGAATTTGACAATGATCCAAAAAATAAGGGGCTTTTTGACGGCGGTAACTTTTTTTTTGTTCAGGGTGATGTCACAACACCGGAAGTACGGGACACTCTCCTTTCTAAATGTCCGTATAATGTCATAATCAGCGATGCCGCTCCAAACACCACAGGCAGCCATTTGATTGACTCCGCCCGATCCCTCGAACTTGTTGAAACAGTCGTCGGCTATGCCGAAACAGCTCTGTCCCCGGGCGGCAATCTCGCAGTAAAGATTTTTCAAGGCAGCGGCGCGGACGCTGTTCTGAAACGCCTAAAAACGCTTTTCACAACCGCGAAAAGTTTTAAACCCGAAGCCTGCCGCGGCGAGTCAGTAGAAACTTACTATGTAGGATTAGGGTTCAAAGGAAAAAAGTGACTGTCACCTATTTCTTCATTTGTAAGTATTTTTCTTACTTTATTAAGTAATTCTCTTGACAAAAGTTCAATTTGCATGACAATATGATCAACTCAAATGTAGTTAATATTACGGTTTAATCGGAGGGTGGTATGGCTGCGGTAAGTAAAAAGAAGAAGAAGATTCCGCCTATTGATCAGGACTTCCTCGGTAAGATGGAAGCTGCCCTGAATGTCTTGAAAAACGAAATTATCGACAATTTGATCTCCAGCAACGAAGATTTCAAGGAAATTATGGAAGGCGCGGAACCTAAAGATCTTGCCGATATTGCGTCTGACGATATCGACAGAAAAATGATCGAAGTTATCGGTACGCAGGAACTCAAACGCCTCAAATTGATTGAGTCTGCTATTACGCGCATCAAACAAGGCAAATACGGTCATTGTATAAAATGCGGCAAACGTATTCCGCAGGATCGTCTTGTCGCGATCCCGTACGCCCTCATGTGCATCGAATGTAAATCCGAAGAAGAAAGACGCAACCGCTAGCACGATGAAGAGAGCGCTTGTTCTGCTTGCCGACGGTTTTGAAGATGTTGAGGCAATAACTCCGATTGACTACCTCCGCCGCGCCGGTATCGAAGTAACGACCGCCTCAATTACGGAAAATCTTACAGTCACAAGCAAATGGGGTGAAATTAAAATAATCGCTAACACAACGCTTTCAGCTCTTAATGTTCAATTATCAACAAACAATGATTTTGGCGCTGTGATTCTGCCCGGAGGAATGACGGGCGCGGAAAATCTTGCCGCTTCGGAAGATACCGGCAAACTGTTATGTGAAATGCATGCCGCAGGCAAACTGATCTGCGCGATCTGCGCTTCTCCAGCGGTTGTACTAGCTCCGCTCGGCATCCTCGACGGAAGGAGATTCACCTGCTATCCCGGGCAGGAAGAAAAAACGCCCGATCTCATTCATAATTGGTCTGAGGACTTTGTTGTAATTGACGGTAATGTTATCACAAGCCGCGCGGCGGGAACAGCCGGCGAATTCGCTGTCGCGATAATAGAAAAATTGCTGGATAAAAAAGCCGCTGATAAAATAGTCGATATTGTTTTAATGTAAATCACTTGACCAAACAGGCATGGAAAGTTTTGACGGAAAAGGATTAACCCTTCTGAAATCGGGCAGCCACTCATTGCCTGTTACAAGTTCCTGACAGAAACCGTCTTCGATTTCAAATTCTTCAAGCCATTTCATTACTGTATCGTATTCTTCCTTTGAGACATACCTGTTAGGCGCAATTAAACCTCTGCCGGGAATCGGAGTGTACTGCGTCATCAGCGACAAAAGAGCGCGTCCCTTAGCGTTATCTGCAAACCATTTTAAAACAGATCGCGTCGATTCAAGATAACCTGGCAAAATTAAATGCCGGACAATTACTTTGTTAATAAAAAGCTGTTCTCTGTTCTCTGTTAATTGTTCTTTGCTTTTTGTGATTTCAATCATTTTTAAAATCGCGGCTTTCGCTGTATCGGGATAATCAGGCGCGTTGGAAAATTTCGCCGATATTTTGCTGTCTAAAGTTTTTAAATCCGGCAGAAAAATATCGACATGATCGCGTAACATTTCAAGCGCTTCCTGACTGTCATAACCGGAAGAATTCCAAAGTATCGGGATTGTAACGCCCGCTTTTCTTGCTGCGATAAATCCTTCGATAAGAGCGGGAACCGCGTGGCTTCCTGTCACGATATTGATATTTTCCGCGCCATTGTCACGTAACGCGGCGCAGATAGAAGCAAACTCTTCGGGCGTGACGGCTTTTCCGAGCGCGGGCGAAGAGCGGCTCTCTCCTTTAGAAACCTGATAATTCTGACAGAAAACGCATCCCAGATTGCAGCCGCTTATAAAAATTGTTCCCGACCCGCCCTCTCCGATAAGAGGCGGCTCTTCTCCGCGGTGAATAACCGCTGTCGCTATGCGGAGAGCGGCGGTTTCTCCGCAAAAGCCCGTCTCTCCGGCTAGGCGATTAACGCCGCAGGCACGGGGACAGAGTGCGCATTGATTGTAGCGATCGGTTATCCGGCTCATTTAATAATATAAGTCATGATTTATAACTTATCTTTTTTTCTTCCACCTGATGTACAACTGTTTGCTGCTGCTGTTCGCGCGCGGGCGTTCTTCTATTTCAAATTGAGGAATGGCGCGGAACATGTCACCTAACTTTCTGAAACCGTAATTGCGCGGATCGAAATCTGTTGAACGGTTGTTGATTTTTTGTCCGACAAGCCCGAGATACGCCCAGCCTGATTCTTCTGCGATGTCATCTACCGCGTCATGTAATAATTTGAGCAGTTTTTTATCGACTTTAAATTCTTTTTTCTGTTTTACAGACGGACGATTTTCTCCGTCTTCGGCTTCCTGACTGTCATCAAGTATTTCGGTGTAAATAAATTTATCACAGACTGATACAAACGCTTTTGGCGTTTTCTTTTCGCCGAAACCGTATACGATGAGCCCGCTTTCGCGCAGCCGCGCGGCAAGGCGCGTAAAATCCGAATCGCTTGATACAACGCAGAAGCCGTCTAATTTTTCGCTGTACAAAAGATCCATCGCGTCGATTATCATCGCGGAGTCAGTCGCGTTCTTTCCTGTTGTATACGAAAACTGCTGTATCGGCTGAATTGCGAACTGCAATAATTTTTCTTTCCACGAGCGAAGCGTGTTGCTTGTCCAGTCGCCGTAAATTCTTTTTACGCTTGCGACTCCGTATTTTGCGACTTCGTTCAAAAGTCCTTCGATGATTGCAGGTTTAGCGTTTTCAGCGTCAATTAAAACCGCAAGTTTTGCCTGACTGATCTCCGAAGGCTGGGTTTCTTGAGCATGAAAATTTGAAAATGGAAATAATGGCATATTAATATTAACCTCTCTGTTTGTTATTAATTATATTTCAAAAATTGATTTTTTAATTCTACGCAATAAGCTTATTTTTGCAAGCGGTATGCGCAGTAATTCGCCGTTTTGTGAATCCGTTTTTGTATTTGCGGCGCCTTCTGTATCTAAAACAAGAATGAGCTGAGTGCCTTCTTTTTCCAGCGCTTTTGGTATTCCGTAGATTTTTTCTTCTTCCACTGTTACATTTTTTCCCGATGTGCCCTTATTAAGTCTGACGATCTCCAGCGGTGATTGCTGCGTTATCGCCTGTTTTGCAATATTTTGTTTTCCGGCGTAATCCATGTGACGGGCTTCAAGTTTCTCGTAACGCAGGTTAGCGTCTTTTAATTGCGTTTCGCTTAGTATCAGTCTCCTGTCAATTCTTGCCGAAAGTTCCGCTTTTTCTGTTTCGTTTAACGGCATTTTTTCCAGTATTACATGAAAGTTTTCTATCAGCGAATTTGTATTATCCTCGGTATTTTGTTTACTTTTCTTTTGACCGGCAGATTTCTTTTCAGGTTTAACGGCTGATTGAAAGCTAAGTTTTGAAAATTGAAGATCGAGCGTGGCAGGTTCTGTAAAATGATTGTTTGAATGTTTTAAGTCTTCTGACATTTCAGGTTTACGCTGTCCTATTATATCAATTCCAGCGGAAATAAGCGCAGATTCCGCGTCATCAGCCGCGTCCTCGTCAAGAAGATACAATCCCGGAGCGAGGGTATCTTTAATAAGCGTTTTAAAAGGGTTTGTTTTTGTCAGATAACGATGTTCTTCCGAAAGATTTAAAATAACGCCTTTTCTAAGGGTTACTTCGCCGTGACGTTTTTCCCAGTCTTTTAAATTCCAAACCAATGTTTCATTCGGTTTTTTTCCCGAAAGATTGCTTATCAAATTGATAATTGTATCCGCGTTGATATTGTTGTTATACGCGCGCACAACAGAGTCTCTTTCTATTTCAAAGCGGGTAACAGGCGACATTGAAGACGAACCTGTTCCGCAAATGTCCGAGAAAGAAGCGATTAAAATCGCGTCGTTAAAAATAATTTCAGGATACACCAGTATTGAAGAATCGGAATCAAGAGCGATTACGGGGCTTTCGTTTTTTGTCTTTTTATCGGTATGAGTATTTTTTGCAGCAAGTAAAAATCCTGTTTGTGTTCTTATAATTAGTCCCGCTTTTTCCAGATTTTTTATGAAAGTTTCAGTTGTAATATTCAATTCTGTCTGTACTTTGAGAATTTCGATCATTCTTATCAGTGTTTTTTTGGGAAGAACTGAATTTTTTATATTCGCCGCGTTTTGTAAATCCGCGGCTTTTGTAAGCAAGCTGTGAATTAAATTTACATAATCGCGAATCTTGGTTCTGAATAGCGGCGGTAAAATTTCATTTGGATTCATTTCAAGAAACGTTATTAACGCCGCCGCGAAATATTCGCGTCTTTCGTTTGATGAAAGCAAGCCAAAGTCATCAATTCGTTTTTTATCGGGAACTAGCTTTTCATCGTCAATGTAAAAAAGCCCCATAGCAAGCGAACTGCCGATTAAAGGATCTAACTCAATTTCCGGCAAACAGGTTTTCGCGTCTTCAATAATTCGTTTGCGGATAATGTATAATTTGTTAGTATTTTCGGATCTGAAAAATAAATCCCTGTTCGCGGCAAAAGAATAAAGAGAGGCAAAAATCAAATCGCTGAAAATTACTTGATTGTTTGAGATGTTGATTGACGCGTCTTTTTCGTCTTCCGGTAATACCTGAAAAAGAGACGAAGTGTCTTTTGTAAAAGGAAGAAGAATTGATCTTAATATCGGATTTAACGCGAGACATCCTGAATTATTTTTACTGTCTGCCTGATTATTGCGCGCGAATTTTCCTGAACCGTAATGATAAATTTCCGGTTTCTTTTCTTCAATGAAGCGGTATAAAATAAACCGTTCTTCCATGTTGACGATAATATCCTGAAGCTGCGCAATGCTGAATTCACCGGCGAAAAAAAACGCAAGCTGCTCGGGAGTAGGCTCTCCTATGAGAGAAATAGCCGCGATTATTTTCGCGTCATTTTCGTCAATGTAAGAAGCGATTGTATTTTTTATATCCTCGCCGGATAAAAAACTTTCAAGATCGCCGATAAGCTGCTGTTTGCTGAACGGCGTTTTTATTTTTCCGAATACGCTTCGCATCAATTCAAAAAATGAATTGTCTGACATAGACAGAATTGCGGATTTCCAAAAAGCCGGTGTGCGGAACGTATCTTTCATTTGTTTTCCGTCCATTTCTGAATTGAATATTTATAACCTTGTTCAGTTAAAAATTTCTGTCTGTTAGACGCAAATTCCTCTTCCGATGTGCAGCCTGATACAAGCGAATAGAAAAAGGCATTGCGTCCTTTCGGTCTTAAAATGCGTCCAAGGCGCTGAGCTTCTTCCTGCCTCGATCCGAAGGAGCCTGAAACCTGTATTGCCATCGAAGCGTCGGGAAGATCAATCGCAAAGTTCGCGACCTTAGATACAACAATAACACGAACTTCTTTTTTTTTAAAGCGGTTGTAGATTAACTCTCTTTCCGCGTTAGGCGTTTTTCCGGTGATGATCGGCGCGTTAAGAAGTTTCGCAAGAGAGCTTAACTGCGTAAGATATTGACCGATCACCATGATTTGGTCGTCACCGTGATTCTCGATTAACTGAAGGACAACATTTTCTTTTAACGGATTTTCCGCCGCTATTCTGTATTTTTCTCTCAGCGAAGCGGTTGCGTACGGTATTTTTAGTTCCTGCGGAAGATCGAGCCTTATTTCCGTGCATAGCGCTTCCGCAATCCATCCCTTTCCTTCAAGGTCTTTCCACGGCACATCGTAACGCTTCGGACCGACAAGGCTGAATACCGCGTCTTCTTCCCTGTCTTCGCGGATTAATGTTGCCGTCAATCCGAGCCGCCTTATTGTTTGAAGTTCAGCCGTTACGCGAAACACAGGCGCAGGAAGAAGGTGAACTTCATCGTAAATAACCAAACCCCATGCCCGCTCTCTGAAAAGGCGGAAGTGAGGAAACTCTCCGTCTTTTGCCGGTCTCCACGAAATTATTTGATATGTCGCGACCGTAACAGGAGCGACAGATTTTGAATCGCCTGTGTATTCGGCGATTTGCTCGCGCGTTAATTTTGTTTTATCCAGCAATTCTTCTATCCACTGATGAACCGCGGCGACGTTAGTTGTCAGTATAAGAGTGTTTGTTTTTAACATCGACATTATTAACATTCCGACAATTGTTTTTCCCGAACCGCACGGAAGAACAACAACGCCGTAACCGCTGCCGGCGTTTCCCGAACCGACAACAGAATGAGCCGCGGTTTTCTGATAATCTCTCGGAACAAACCGGCATCCTGAAAGGCAGTTTTCGCGCATTTCAATTTGCAGATCTTCTCCTTTTATCAGGGGCGCTTCATCATGCACAGGCAAGCCCGCTCGGATAAGTTCGCGTTTGACAGTTCCCCTGTTTATCAATTCGAGAGAATATCCGTTAGATGATTTAGTTAAATATTTTTTAAGCGCTTTTATTTCTCCGATTTCGAGGCGGATTGCTTCATCATCAATACGAAGAGAAAGCCAGCCGCTGTCATCATCATTTTGAATCATTCTGATTTTTCCGTAACGCGACATCAAAAGAGAAAATCCTTCGATGATTCCCGCTGGTATTTCATAACGGCTGAATTCCTTCAGAGAATTAACGACATCTTCGGGGGTTAAACCCGCACTCGCGGCGTTCCAGAGGGAAAGAGGCGTGATGCGGTAAGTGTGAATGTGCTCGGGCGATTTTTCAAGTTCGGCGAACGGCATAATCGCCTGCCTCGCGGCTTCTGCGGATTCGCAGTGGACATCGAGGAGCAGAGTTCTGTCGCTTTGCACGATCAACGCTTTCGCCGTATCGGACATATCGTTTAAGTTTAGAATAAAAACAGAAAAAGTGACAGTCTCTCGGAAAGGTTTTTATTGATTGCTAACTAAAATACATCATGTTATAATATTATAAAAGGCAGATTAATGTGAAATTTAATATTTCCTGGAAAATAATACTGAATACCGTTGCCGGCGTTGTTGCGTCAAGTTTAACCATATTAATTATTACCATAATACTGATGAGCAGACTGCTCGATTACACAATACAGAAGGAAATGACCGCTATACATTCCATGGTAATAAGAATGCATCAGCAGGAAGAAAACAGGTTATTACAGAATATAAAGTTTATCACTACGCAGCCCGATCTTGTTGATGCTGTGCAAAGATCGGATACAAATAGTATTATGAACAATTCGCAAGTTTCATGGCTTAGGCGCGATATTGATTCGATAGCTTTCACCGATACGAATGGTATTGTCCTTTTCAGAAGCCATTCTGATTTAAAGGGAGACGATATATCAAGACGCGATGTTATACAGTTTGCGCTTAAAGGAAATACTTCGTCGGGGTTTTTCTTTGATGAAACTGCTCTGGTTCCGTACACAATCAATTGTTTTTCGCCAATTTTAAAAAACGGAATTTTAGTCGGAGCTTTATCTCTTGGTTCAAACATCTGCTCGGAAGAATATGTTGATAACTTGTACAATTTGACAGGTATACATTTTTCTCTTTATAAGAATGACGTTACTTTGATGACCAGTTTAAAGGACAGAAACGGCAGACGCAGCAACGGAGTAAAACTTGAAAATTTGCAGATAAGGGATACAGTGCTCCGTAAAGGCGAAAGCGTGATAGTTCAAACGGAGATTTTCGACTCCCCGTATATGGCAATGTATTGGCCGATAAAGGATTATCACGGAGAAACGATTGGCATGTGGTCTACCGCAATGCCAATGGATCTGCAAACAAGAGAAACAAACAGAGTTTTATTTATTATTTTTATTTGTTCGCTTGGTATCATAAGTATTTTTGTTTTAGCGGCAAGTATTCTGGGAAGAAAAATAAGTCTGCCTGTACGCAAGATTACAGAATTTGCGGTCAGTGTGGCGAAAGGTAATCTTGATGATGAGATAACGGTTAAAGGTAAAGACGAAATCGGTCAGCTTGCGGGCGCGCTGCACACAATGGTAACAATATTGAAAGATCGCATTAATGAAGCGGAGGAACAGCACGCGGCGGCTGCCGCGGCGAATAAAGCAAAGAGTAATTTTCTCAGCACAATGAGCCATGAAATCCGCACGCCGATGAACGCAATTATCGGAATCACGGAAATTCAACTCCGTCATGAAGACCTTACGCCGGATGTCACAGAAGCGTTTGAAAAAATATATTCTTCAGGCGATATGCTGATGAGCATTATCAACGATATTCTTGATCTTTCAAAAATTGAATCCGGCAAGTATGAACTGCTGGAGAAAGATTATGAATTCGCGAGCATGATCAGCGATACTGTTCAGCTAAATTTGATGAGGATAGGCAGCAAGAGAGTAGAGTTTGAACTTAATGTAGATGAAAATATTCCCGCGTCTTTATTTGGTGATGAGCTTCGAGTTAAACAGATTCTGAACAATTTATTAAGTAACGCTTTTAAATATACAGAGTCAGGCAAGGTATCTCTGTCTGTCGCAATTGACAATTCAGATAACGCCGCTTTAACCGCGGGCGATAAAGTGATGCTTGTATTAACCGTAAGCGATACAGGTCAGGGAATGTCAAAAGAGCAGGTGGAGAAACTTTTTGACGAGTATGCCCGTTTCAATCAGGAAGCGAACAACGCAAAGGAAGGCACAGGGCTTGGCATGCCAATCACCCGCAACCTTATCAATATGATGGGCGGAAAAATTAATGTAGAAAGCGAAATCGGAAAAGGTTCCGCGTTTACTGTCCATCTGCTTCAGGGGAAAGTTGATTCCGCCGTTATAGGCAAAGATACGGCGGAAAATATGAGACGTTTCCGCATATACAACCGCGCTTACTTAAAAAATATTCAAGTATCTTTTGAGCCGATGCCTTACGGCAGGATTCTTGTCGTTGACGATGTTGAAACAAATATTTATGTGACAAAAGGATTATTAATTCCGTACGCGCTTAAGGAAATCGACTCCGCGAACTCAGGTCCGGACGCGATAAAAAAAATTAAAGACGGAAAAGTATACGATGTAATATTTATGGATCACATGATGCCGGGAATGGACGGTATAGAAACTGTTAAATATATTCGCGAAGCGGGATATAAAGAGCCGATAGTCGCGTTGACGGCTAACGCAATCGGCGGACACTCGGATATATTTATACAAAATAATTTTAATAATTTTATTTTAAAACCGATTGATATACGGCAGTTAAACGTTGTTATGAATACGTATGTGCGCGATAAACAGCCGCAGCATGTAATAGACGAAGCCAGAAAACAAGCGCAGTTACAGCAATCTCTGCAAAAAGATAAATCTGTTACAGGGGATTCGTCAGCCTCGGTATTTTTCGGCGCAGAGATTCCCGGATTAGACATAGCAAAAGGTCTTAAACGTTTTGACGGCAACGAAAATGTTTATCTTGATGTTTTGCGCTCTTACGCCGCGGGCGTAAGCTCAATGCTCGATACAATTGAAACATTTGATGAAGAAACGCTGACCGATTATATAATTAAAGTTCACGGAATCAAAGGAACAAGTTTTGATATTTTCGCGGATGCCGCCGCCAACGAAGCGAAAGACCTTGAAGACGCGGGAAAATCAGGCAATTTGGAATTTATAAAAACAAATCATCCAGCTTTTATAAACAACACAAGAAAATTAATTTCATGTATAGAAAACGTATTATCAAACCTTAACGCGAAAAACGACAAACCCATAAATGAAAAACCTGACATTAAATTATTATTTCAGTTAATAGACGCCTGCAATGACTTCGACATGGGCAAAGCCGACGAAATAATGGCGGAACTGGAAAAATACAAATACGAATCCGACAATGATTTAATAATCTGGCTGCGAACCGCTGTTGACAGAATGCAGTTTGAGGAAATCGCGCAGAAGCTTAATTCTTATGTGTAAGCGCCTGACACTGAGGCAATACACTACAAATCGCTTTGCGCTTTATTTAAATCTCTAGTATTAATTTTTTCAAAAATCTGATATTATTAAGTTGTTAGGTAATATCGTAAAGGGCGGTTTTTTATGGACAATTCAGGAGGTGGAGAGTTCGTTTTGGGCGCGGAATCAAGCGCAGGGAGCGGAAAAGGGCGATTTAAAATTATCTATGTTGATGATGTTTCCAGCAGTCTTTTAACGCTTAAAAGAAGGCTGTCGGGGCATTATGACGTATTTCCCGCGCAGTCCTCAGAGATATTGTTTAAAGCCATGGAAAGAATGACGCCTGATATAATACTGTTGGACATAAATATGCCCGGCGTAAACGGTTATGAGGTTATAAAAAAATTAAAGGCGGACACCCGTTATGCTAATATTCCGGTCATTTTCATTACAGGCAGCCGTGATAGAGAGAGCGTGATTAAAGGGCTTGCCCTCGGCGCGGCTGATTATTTGATTAAACCGGTTGGAACAACGAGCCTGATTGAATGTATAGAAAAACACGCGACGGAGAACAGATCCGATAAAGAAGATGAAAAGGAAACAAGGCAGCGTATTCTTGTTGTTGACGATGTTGTCAGCGTATTAAAAACGATTCAAAAGATTTTGCATAATAATTATATGGTGCATACAATATCAAAACCGGAATCTGTTTTGGACTTTTTAAAATTAAGAAAACCCAAATTGATTCTTCTGGATTATTTAATGCCGGTATATAACGGATTCGAACTTATTCCCATGATACGCGAAATACCGGGGTATAAAGATACTCCGATAATAATGCTGACATCCGAAGGAACGATTTCTACTATTAAGGAAGCCGTAACTTTGGGAGCCTGCGACTTTATAGTAAAACCTTTTAAAGACAGCGAGTTAATTGAGAAAATAGATAAGCATATTAAAGCATCGTAAAGACATTACCATGAATAAGACACGATCTTCCGTTTGAGGATATTCTTGTCTTGAAAAAAGTATAAATATATGCTATCTATTTCTAATATATTTTTATTACAAGGAGCCTTCAATGGCACAACATCAATTTCAAACCGAAGTAAGCAGATTACTGCACCTTATCATTCACTCCCTTTATTCAAACCGTGAGATTTTTCTAAGGGAGCTTGTTTCCAATGCCTCTGACGCGCTGGACAAACTGAAATATCTTACAGTCGCGGACGAAGCTTACAAATCGCTCAATTTCGATCCGCGAATCGACATTTCTTTCGATAAAGAGGGAAAAACCCTGACTATTTCCGATAACGGAATCGGAATGAACGAGGCTGATTTAATCGATTCGCTCGGAACAATCGCGCGTTCCGGTACGAAGGCGTTCTTGGAAAAACTTGCCGAAGACGCGAAAAAAGATTCCAATTTAATCGGACAATTCGGCGTGGGTTTTTATTCCGCTTTTATGGTTGCCGATAAAATCGAAGTGCGCAGCCGAAAAGCCGCGGAAGATTCAACTTGGAAATGGTCAAGCGACGGCAAAGAAGGTTTTGAGATAGAGCGCGCTGACAGCAGCCGCGACAGTCAGGGAACAACTGTGATTCTTTACCTTACCGAAGAGGGAGCTGAATACGCAAACCGCTGGTCAATCGAAGACATTATCAAGCGGTATTCAAATCATGTCGCTTTTCCGATCTACCTCACCTATGAAGAAAAAGAGTATGACGATAAGGGCGGAGAAAAAAGCAGTAAATCAAAAACCGACAGAATCAATTCCGGTACCGCGATATGGCGGCGCGCGAAATCCGAACTCAAAGAAGAAGACTACAACGAATTCTACAAACAAATCGGGCACGACAGCGAAAACCCGTTACACCACATTCACACAAAAGCCGAAGGAACTCTTGAGTATTCGACGTTATTTTACATTCCGAAGAAAGCGCCGATGGATTTATACAATGTTGATTATAAACCCGGCGTAAAACTGTATGTTAAACGCGTTTTTATAACCGATGACGATAAAGAATTGATGCCGGTGTATCTGCGTTTTGTGCGCGGAATTATCGATTCAGAGGATTTGCCGCTCAATGTAAGCCGCGAGATATTACAGCAAAATAAAATTCTTTTAAATATTAAAAACGCTTCCGTAAAAAAATTGCTGTCGGAATTCAAGCAAATGGCGGATAACGCCGTTTCCGGCGGAGATGAAGCGAAAGAAAAATGGGAGAACTTTGTCAATAATTTTAACCGTCCGCTCAAAGAAGGACTGTATCAGGATTACGCGAACCGCGATACTTTGCAGGATCTTGTGCGCTTCAAGAGTACCGCCGTTGACGGCTCATCCGGCAATGCAGGATGGACAAGTTTTTCGGATTATGTAAGCCGCATGAAAAGCGATCAGAAGCACATCTACTATATTACGGGAGGCGCGGGCTCCGGCGCGACAGAGGAAAAAACATTGCGCGCGTCTCCGCTGCTGGAGGCGTACCGCGCGAAAGGAATCGAAGTTCTCATCATGTCCGATGAAATTGACGACCTTGTGATTCCGATGCTGCACAGTTACCGAAAAGAAATTCCCGGCGCAGACGGAAAAACAGAAACGCAAAGCTGGGAATTAAAAGCGGTTAACCGAGCGGGCGCGGATGAAGAGTTAGGTGAAACAAATAATAAAGAAGCCGAGAAAGAAGCAAAACCCGTTATCGAAAAAATAAAAAAAGCTTTGGGCGATCGCGTAAAAGACGTTAAACTTTCCCGCCGCCTTCACGATTCGCCTTCGTGCATCGTAGCGGACGAAAATGATCCGTCAATGCAGATGGCGCAGATGTTAAAAGCTATGGGACAATCCTCAATGACGGATATAAAACCCATTCTCGAAGTAAACGGCGATCATCCGATTATTTTGGGATTAAAGACCATCGACGATGAAGAGCGAATCGCCGACGTATCAGGCGTGTTACTCGATCAAGCGTTATTGGTCGAAGGCGTGAAGCTTAACGACCCGTCGGACTTCGTTAAGAGGTTGAACAGGCTGTTGGCGAAGTAAATCAAAAGAGCAATACAAAAAACAACCGAAACGGTCTTTTGTCAAGCATGGTATTAGTTTTAGGTTTTACTAATACATAAAAAGTACCGTTCCAATTGCTTACCATTATATTATTTGGATCGCTGCTTCCTTTCCCAATATCAATATTCTCTAATAGTCTAATTTTTCCGGTACCATCAGAAATAGCTATACTATAATATTCGGAATCGCATACAGTAACTACAATATCACCGTAATCCTCGGAAGAATTATCGTAATTTGAATCAATTGCGTATAATGCTCCTGCGCCGTACCATGTAAATTTGTACCATATTTCATTCATTCCGTTTGGGAAATCTCCGGTAATACCTGTGCTGCCGAATGGAATGTTTATTGCGGTTACAGGTGAAGTTCCCGCGTTTGCAGAATAAGTAGTCGCGGAACTGGAGGCTGATTGAGCGCTTTCTCCGGAAATATTACAGGCAGAAACTTTATAATAATATGTTGTCTCAGGAGATAATTCATTATCAGTATATGAAGCTGATGATACTGTTGATATTTTTTCATAATCATCAGCGTCAGTTAAGCTGCGATATATAATGTAAGATTCTGCGTTGTATATTAATGACCAGTTAATTTTAATACTACTTGTTGATAACACTGTTGCTGTGACTTCTGAAGGAGCATCAAGAATTGCCTTTGCTTGCGCATATACAGAGCCTGATGGAGAACTTTCTCCTGATATGTTAAAAGCTGATACTTTATAATAATACTTCACATCAACTGATAAATCAGTATCAGTATATAAAGTAGATTCTGTACTGCCTATTTCTGAATAAGATTCTAAATTTTCATTTTTTCGATACACTTTATATCCATCTGCATGAGGTACAGCAGTCCATCTTATTGTAATACTGCTTTCTGACGCAGCCATTGCATTTACATTGGTTGGAGCGCTTGGTATTCCTGCAAGTGTTATGGCTGTTACAATTTTCGAATAGGCGCTTTCTCCGTTACTATTAAATGAACTAACCCTGTATGAATATAAGCTGCCTGCATCAAGCATAGAATGCTCAACTACTGTATCTGTAGTTGAGTATTTATTATTGGTTAAAGCAATCCCTCCAATGTTGGGTACTAGATGTAAATAATATCCGTCAGCATTTGATACAGGATCCCAGCTAATTATAATGATGCTTGAAGAAACGGCAGTTGCCGATAAATTCTTAGGTGTGTCCGGATAATTTTCTCCGCATCCTGATAATATCAAAACAAAGGTTAATGCAACAATGATTTCTATAGATTTTAATATTTTCTTCATAAATCCTCCAAGTGTTTAAACTAATTATTTCTGAAGTTATTGTTTAAAATATTGTGTTTTCAATAAAAGCCGCGCCATGAACATTTTCAAATTTCCATGTTTTTGGGTTTCTTCGCATCAGAATAATATTTTTATCTTCTATATCGCTATATTTTTCTGGTTTTATGTAAAGTATATAAAAACATCCGTTTTCAAGAGGCGGCAGAGAAACAAATTTAAATCCGTGTTGAATAATATTAACTTGAAGACTGCCGGTTCTGTAACTGCCGATGGATGATGAATAGTATACTAAAGCTTTAATGTTTTCTTCTGCTGGTACTCGTAATGCCCTTTTTGGATAATTTCCTATAGCCCTTTTCCCTGGATCAAAATCATAATTATCTATTGCGCGGATTGATCCGCCAAGATATGCAAAGTTTTCAGGATTAATTATTAAGCCGGGAGGGTCTACAGCCTCAGATGGATATGGATATAATCTATTTATTGTATACATTGAGCAGCAATTTAGAAATATGCCAAATAAAAGAATGAAACTTAAAAATATCAATTTAAAAAAAATGTTTTTCTTCATATTTTAATCCTTTGTGTTTTTACACGATTATATTTACTTAGATGATATTACATAACCTATCGCTACAGTTAATTCCGCGCCTAATCCAAAATACCCAATATCTAAATCGGAGAATCCGGTTAAAATTGTTTGTAAAGCTTTTTTTCTATTTTTCCACTCCTCAGTTATTATTGATACTCCAATAGTAAATTCTGTTCTGAAAAATAATTTTCTATATATTGGGATATCAAAACCGCCTCCAAATTTTACCCACATTTGATCCCATAGTTCTTTATTAACATCGCCGTTATTTTCTTTATAAATATAATTTGAAGTTAAATTTAATTTATACGCAAATCCTGCAAAGATATAAGATTTTCCGGCAGGTCCTACTGTAAATGGAATTTTAATAAACAATGCTAATTCTAAATATGAAATATTTATAGGTATATACTCAGTCTTCATATCAAAAGGGAAGCCTATACCTGATTGTTCATAATATCCAAAAAACGATCTGTAGTAAGATAAATTGAATTCTAAATATTTTGCGTCAAAGAAAGCGTATATCGCCATATCCGCCCATGTATTTTCAATATTTGCATCATTGTATCCTGTTGCTTTGATTGATAGCTGTTCAAAATAAGGAGTTATTCGAAATCCAGCGCCTGTAGATAGATGATCAAAAGAGAAAATCGGTAAACAAGAAAATAAAAATATTATTAAAAAAACAAAATATAATTTTATTTGTTTGTCATTTACGATATTGAAAAAACACTTTCTCATAACATTCTCCTAAAGTATATTTACATTTAGCTCTTAATAAAATAATTTGTCAATATAATTTTATTAAAATTAATAAAAAAGTGTTATGCGAAAATATTTTATATGAATAGTTAGAATAATATTATAATGAAAGATAATATTGTTACACATGAAAGCAGAAAGTTTATTTATTGATAAATATTTTTCTTCGCTTTATAAACCACAATGCGCCAATTAATAAGATTGACAAAATCAATATGCTTGGTTCGCTCATTCTCCGGCTGTTTTCATCAAGGTCGAGAAGTTTTCCGCCGGATATAACTTTTTCCTGTTTGTCTCTCAGAACCGCTCTTTGCGCTTCGTTTTCAACTACAATGTATGAAGTTACAGGCGTCATTATTTTTGAGACAAAACTGTATTTTAACATTTCACGCCATTCTTTGTTTTTAATGTGAGGATGAAGAGTATGAGACATATGTTTTGCCTGCATTGCCAACGCTGTTAGCCAGTTTTTTTCCATGATTTCGTTATCAGCGATTGTGAAAACATCATTTATTAAAATTATTTCCGGCTTTTCATTGTTTGAAAGATATACAACCGAGCCGTCAGGAAGAGTGAGTTCCAAAACTTCAGCATTTATTTCAGGAAACGCGAATTTAAAATCAGAAAAATCGTTTTCCAATACGGCTTTATCAATAACAGAATCATCGGTATTATCTGTTACGACAATTATATAAGGATTTGTTTTATTCTTGTATGAATTAAATAAAACTGTTTGTACAGCCCTTTCAAGAAAGAAACCGCCTTCAAAGGTTTGCGATTCGTATAGTTGTTTCCAGTTATCATCAATAGAAAATGTTTTTACATAACTGTTTACAAAACTGATTTGAGCGTTTTGTGAATTTGCTTTATTCGCGGTAAGAAATCTTTCTATACGATCGCTGTAATCAGAACTGTTTTTTGATACATCGACCAGAAAATGATAATAATAAGGGCGAATAACAGAATTAAGCGTTTGTTTCTGCTGAGAAGATATATACATATAATTTTCTGTTTCAATGTTTTCAATTACAGTTTCTTCCGTGCTGCCTAAATTAATCGTAAAATCATCAATTGTGAGCATTACAGGTTCCTTATGTATGAATTCAATTCCCGTTTTTCTTGTTTCATCCTCTGAAAAAGGAAATACCCTGAAAGAGACATCATTGCCGGTAAGATAAAATAAGATTCCGGGATCTCTGTTGTTATTTACAATATTTGAGTAAACCCACATAGCGGTTCTTTTTTCAGAGAGAATACCGTGTTCTTTTTTATCCTCCACATATAAATAATAATCGCTGATCCAGCATCCTTGCGGCAGAGTAAATTGTGTTGCGTATTCCATAAAATTTAAATGCGTATTGTTTTGTATTTCCAAATCTATCAAACTAATCCACGCGTTTTGAGAAGAATCGTAAACGCTGGTTGTCGATATATTCGTTATTTCTACGCCCTTTCCAATAATTTCAGGCGGTCTGTTTTTAATCGGAATGCCGTAAAAGACAGCTTCCATGAAATTAATTTTGTCATCGGAAAGCGTGAGGTTATTTAAAACAATCCAATTATAATAGGATGATAAATAAGGCATCTTCATCGACA
>Ga0209755_10001258_pt1 | contig 40617 bp, 41 predicted proteins | sample TergutCo191P1_FD_187301 | JGI IMG/M metagenome (GOLD analysis project Ga0209755, IMG submission 187301) | Cornitermes sp. P1 segment gut microbial communities from Petit-Saut dam, French Guiana - Co191P1 (SPAdes) (version 2) | ecosystem: Host-associated > Arthropoda: Insects > Digestive system... | reverse complement strand
GATTCGCGTATTGGGTATTATCTTTTTCCCATGTGTGAGCCGCTTCGGATAAATAGGTTACTCTGGCTCCGAATATTTTATCTGTTGTATTTCCGTAATCGGTATTCTCAGGCAATACAACGGCTTTAAAAGGATTAATCCTGAATGCTGAATCGCCTATTGATTTAACGCTTTTGGGTATAACAAGTTCCGTCAGTTTATTTTCATAAAATGCGTATTCGCCTATTGTTTCAATAGCAACTTCAGTTGCACTATTGCCAAAAATTATTTGCGCGATTTGATTTTTACTAAACGCTTGTTCTTCGATTGTCTTTACATTGTTTCCTATTGTCAAGTTTTTTATTCCGGACTCCGAAAACGCTTTTTTACCTATATTTCGCACGCTGTCCGGTATGACAACTGTTTCAAGATTATTATTTTTGTTATTGCTGAACGCTTGTTCGCCGATTGTTATTAAATTTTCACCTAACACAAGCTCGCTTATTCTGTTGTACGAAAACGCTTCTTTACCGATTGTTTCAACTCCGTTTCCGATTATTACGCTTGACAGTGTTCCTGCGCGGAACGCTTCTTCGCCGATTGATTTAACGCTGTCGGGAATTTTAACGCTTGTTAGTTCGTTGTAACTAAACGCATTGTCTCCTATAAAGGTAACGCCTTCGGGAATTGTCAGACTTGTAAGTTTTGTTCTGCTGAACGCCCTCTTGCCTATTCCGGTTACCTTTTTGCCGTCAATCTCTGCGGGGATTATTACGTCTTTTGACGCGTCTTTACTGTATTTGGTTATAACGACGCTGCCGTCACTTTCTTCGTATTCAAAATCGCTCATTTATACTCCTTTTATCTAATTACTATACTTTTTATTGACTTAAATGCGCCGATATTCGAAATGCGGCTTCTGTTACATCGCGGACATAAGATGATACTTCCAAAATATAGACGGTATTGGGCTGCGCCGCGATTTCAATTCTTGAATGATATTCACCGCTGTCGTCAATGCTTGATTTAATAAACTGCTGACCGTTATAAACATCCAGCAATATTTCTACTTCGCTTTCTATTACCAATGATATATAAAACGTATCAACCGATCTTATGTTATAACGCTCTATCCAGTCTCTGCCTACAACTCCTGTTACTGATGATCCGGCGCGCAGTTCCTCATATTCAAGCGCGGCTTGCGTTTCTCCTTGCCGATAATAAACTTGATTACTATAGCGTCTGTCGATAGCAATACGGTCTTTTGTTGTATCGGTTTGAACACGCCGATTATCTTCGTCTGTTATTTCTGTTCCGGCAGGAAACAGGAATACCGGCATACTAACGACACCCGTAGATAAATCCCATGAATAAGCATCGCCAATTTTTTTAATATTGGATACAGAATAACCTATGTCTTGAAGGAGTCCGTCTTTTGTTAGGTCTACCCAGCCGCCGCCATGATCGTTTACCCATCTTCCGGCAAAATCGGAAAAATCACCGCTTAGGATTTTTGCGTAAGGGGTTGTTGTTTGTGTTGTACTTTGCGCAGCAGTATCGGCAGAAAAAGAGCGAATAGCGCGAACAGAATAAGCGAAGTCGTTTGTATTATCGTTGTATTCTTGTTTGCCATTATCAAAATTTTGATTCCATGCGTTATATTCGTTACCTTGCGATGATGACCAGAATGATAATCTTGTACTCTCAAAATGGTTTCTTTGTTTGTATAACTCGTTTAATTCATCTTTACTTGGCAGAAACCAATCGTTTTTACCGCCGCCGCGAAAATCAACACAGGCTTGTGCGGCAGGGGCAGCACCTGTGGTAAGCATTAATCTTGTATTTTCCTTTCCGGTCCCAATAGCTGTTTGCGTACCTATATCATTAAAAAAATATCCCCAGGCGTGTGATGATGTAATATCGAAATTGACAGCGGCTTCCATATACCGCCAACCTTCAAGATCGTTTCCTTTATCATAAAAAACAATACCACCGCCTGGTCCTATATCTCCGATTTTGTATCTTGCAACTGTTGTTTGTGTTTGTTCTGCCGTTGCTGTTTGCGTTTCGCTTTTTTTACTGCAGGCTGTGAAAGCCATTGCAGTAATTGCGATGATTGCTGCTATCAGCCAGAGGCTGATAGCTTGGAGTTTTGCTTTCGCAAAACTCCTGCCATTTAATACAAAGTTTTTCATGTTAACCCCTTTTGCCTTTTTATTGCATATTAAAAAAAACTATTTATTGAGCATTCCAGCCGGGATTATTGCAACGGGTTAATTCTATCCAACCTGCGCCGGGCAATAACAAGTCGATATTATTGGGATCGATTGTTTCATACTCCGCATATGCAGTAAAATCATTAGGCGTCCAGCCGGATTCAAAATCAATGAATTGTTTATATTGAAGCGTTAAGTGATATTTACCTGTTGCGGCGTCTATTACCAAACTCCATGTGCCGTCGTGCTTTTGATATAAATCGCCTTTTCTATAATAGCCGTCTGCGGTAAAGATATAATGCTCCTGTCCGTGACAACCGTCGGTAATTGATCTGGAATGCCATTCCCCTGTTAACTCGGCAGGTTCCCACACTCCCCCTTGACGATATTCATATCTTATACCCCAATCATCAGACAAGTCTCCCCAAACTATATATCCGTCTGCATCATATTCATACTTGTAGTTATCCCGGATTATATTATTAACAAGCCCATAACTAATTCCGCTCCACACCAGATACCATTTGGGGGTATTGCAGTGATAAAACGGCGAAACCTTGTTATCGTATTCATAAAAATCTTCTCTGTAGTCACCTGTGGTATCAGTTATTTTAATCACATTGCCATCATGGTAACTATAATGTCTATATGTATTATCTTCCCATTCACATATAATAATATATCCGTCATTGTTCAAAGTGATAGTTTCTGAGCCTGTATATATTTTATTTCCATTTCTGGTAAAATTTTTTGTATCAACGATTGATTCTTCTCCGCTGTAATCATCTTTATAGACTGTGACGGTTTTAACAATATCGTTTCCGTTGTAAGTTATCGTGGTTGTGGTTACATCCATCTTGCCGTACTCATGCTTTTTTACGATACGGTTTTGATCATCGTATTCATAAGAACTCGAACTATAGGGAGCCGCGATTCTTTCTGCCAGTTTTTCCGGCTGACCGAACGATGCGTTTCTCGCCGCGCTCCCTGTGAATGTTGGGACGCTTACCAGATGCTTGCTTCCTGTCTGCGATTGAACTGCTGTTGTCTCAGTTTGTGTTTCGCTTTTTTTAGTACAGGCTGTAAAAGCCATTGCAATAATTGCTGCTACCAGCCAGAGGCTGGTAGCTTGGAGTTTTGCTTTAGCAAAACTCCTGCTATTAAAATTAAATCTTTTCATTTTATATTCCCCTTTTATTATTCGTTAATTTTCTTCAAACGGAATTTTTATTATAGTACCGGCAAGTTCCGATGGAGTGCCCGGTTCTCCGTCCATTGTTCCCATTCCAAAATAAAAGTTTTTGTTATGTTCTTCAAATGAGCGCGCAAAAGTGCCAAAGCGGAAACTGCAAATTGTTTCAAAATTTATTAAATTGCTAGTCTTGTACACAATTACGGTATAATCATTTCCATTTTTTACATTGGCAAGTATATAAGCAAATGTATCATTGTTTCGGCTGATAATGTCTATTGCTTCGGCAGACGGGTTTGGTAAACTGGCTGTAGAGATTGTACTTGCAGTAGAAAAACTACTTGCATAATGCAGCCCTGCCGGCAATTCCCAGCTATCGTTAGTTTCACCTTGTTTATACAAAATAAAAGCAATTGAATTTCCTAAAAAAGCATATTTTCTTATAATGTATCGGGCGTCATCCAATACTTCAGAAAAAATTCCCAGGACTGTAGTGCTATCTGTCGTGCTATTATTTGCGTCTATAACTCTGCCGCGCAATCTGGTTTGAGGCTGTCCTGCGGTTGTTACTCTCCTTGCGCTGTCTCCGGCAAAAGCATACAAGCTGTTTCCCCATGCAATCAATGTATAATTTCGCGCTGTGTTAGTTAAGTTTTCTGGAGCCGACCAAGTTTCGCCATCGTCAGCGGAGTACATAATTCCAACGGAACCTTCTATTTCGGAATTACCGCCGATACCTGTATACAATTTTCCGTTAAAGCCAATAATATCAAGAATGTGTATTCCGCCGGGTATGGTTGGTCTTTTCAGCCATGTGCCGTCTGTCTGCCTGATATAATAATTGCCCCAGTCCCAGCCTTCCGCGCTGGGTGCGCCGACTGTACCTCTGGCATCTGTTCCGGGGGCGTAGAGCTTGCCGTTAATTTCCCGAAAAATCCATAACTGTTCATCGTCAGCGCCGTTTGGTCTATGTGTGCGTACGCCGTTTACATTAACATATACTTCTTCTCTGACAAATTGATCTGCCGCTGTATCTATTGCGATAATCGGTATTGGTCCTTTGTTCACCGCATCGGAGGGAGAAGAGTTTGCCCAGCTTCCGTATCCTATGTAAATACGATTTCCAAAGAGATACATATCCCAAACATTACGGGCATAAGCAAAGTTTACAGAATTACTGCCTGAGATATGCTCTTTAATGTTACCCAGATTTTTTATTACCGATGTAACATCTTTACCGTCTTTTTCCTTGTCATTATTTCCTGATAAAAATTCGCATGAAAAAAACAACTGTACGCAAATTGTCAAAAATGCAAGAAATACCGGAAAACCGCGTTTAATTTTCATAAAAAACTCCCCTTCTATACTTAATTTTACCATTTTGAAATACAAGAATACTGTCCAAAAGTACAGTTGAAACTGTACTTTTGGACAGTTGAAACTGGCTAAAAGTCTATTAAAAACCCCTCTTTGCCTGGAAAAACTCACAATGTGGAAATTTCATTTTTAAATGTAATATCTCGCATAACATTCATAATAACTGAACCGCCAGAACAGGCTGCGCAGCAACTGGCGTTTGTTATGCGAAATACATACGTTATTTTATTTAATGATCATGCCCATGATCTGAAGGTATTTTATTTACTTTTGGAAATACATCACCATGACCGTGACCATCATCCCATTCTTTCGGCAAATGTAATGAATTATTAATAATCCTGCCAACTTCCACATTACCATTAACATTGAACGAAACGATTATTCTGTCATTTTCCGCAGTTTTTGAATATGTTCCGCTTTTTTTAACCCCATGAGCCAAAGAAGCGGTAAAATTTCCATCAGCCGATAACTGAACTGTTTGTCCATGATAACTATAAATTTCCGTTTCGTTTTTACTGCATGATATTATTAAACCAGCAAAAATTATTATTAAAGCAAAGGCGCTTAATAACCCGATTTTTTCACAGCTTGAAATTTTTATCATATTATTCTTAACACGATCTTTAGACATATAAATTCTCCTATTAGTTTTATAGTTTTCTAAAATTACGTAAAATATTATTTTTTACGCTAATATCTTTTTACAAAAAATCTTAATCCAAAAATGATTAACGATCTCTTGCTTACCTGAAAACCCCTGAATCTATCTCAAGGTTTATAGGTATATTTAATGAGAATGTTTGTAAGGAAAAGTATTTTTCATGTGTTTAAACGGACTTTTTGTTCAATTAAAAAGAATGAATTTTTAATTTCCCATGGTTTTAGTTCTTTATACTGTAATTGCTGTATTGAGTCTATTAATAAACAGGTAGCTACTTTAACGATGTTTTTATAAGCGTATATATGCAGACAAATAAGGCATTTTTTACCTGTGCAATCATGCTCATCAGAAATAGAGGCATCAGCGGAAATCACCATAAAAGCCATACAAGCCGTCAGAATGAGACACGTTATTCGCCTTCTGATAAAAAACTCCATATTTACCTTATACTGCAATTTTATAATTTAATCAAGCGGCTTTAATGATTCTGCAGCAAAACCATTTTTTTGAAATTTTCTATTAAAAATATAGCCTGTTTCCCAAGTCATTAATTCCTTTTTCATATATCACCAAATTTATACTTAAAACAAAATCGTTTAACACACATATACAAGAGTTCCATATGAAGATAACCCCACCTGTACATGCTTGTTAATAACTTGGAAATAGAACCTCTCAACATATTGAATTTAATTTCAATTTAAGGTATAAATCAAATATGATTAAAGAAGCAATTATACAAGCCGCAAAAAGAGAGAATCTCTCCTATGAATGCGCCGAAGCCGTAATGAACGAAATCATGGAAGGCAAAGCCAGCGAGATACAAATGGCAGCCTACCTCGCGGCAATGTCCGTAAAGGGCGAAACTATCGACGAAATAACCGCGTCAGCCGCCGGAATGCGCAAACACTGCGTAAGAATTTTGCACGACATGGATGTGCTTGAAATTGTCGGCACAGGCGGAGACCACTCCAACTCATTTAATATTTCCACAACATCCGCGCTTGTAATTTCCGCGGCGGGAATCCCTGTCGCAAAACACGGAAACCGCGCGTCTTCAAGCAGAACAGGCTCCGCCGATGTTTTAGAAGCTCTCGGCGTCGATATTACAATTTCTCCCGAACAAAGCCTTCACCTTTTAAAAACAATCAATATTTGTTTTCTCTTTGCGCAAAACTATCACATATCGATGAAGTATGTTGCGCCTGTACGCCGCGAACTTGGCATCAGAACAATTTTTAATATTTTGGGTCCATTGGTAAATCCGGCAGGCGCGAACATGGAACTCTTGGGCGTTTACGAACCTGAACTGGTTGAACCGATGGCAAAAGTTTTATGCAACCTCGGCGTAAAAAAAGGTCTTGTCGTTTACGGACATGACGGACTGGATGAAATTTCATCCGGCGCGCCGACTACTGTCTGCGAACTCAGAGACGGTTTTATTAAAACTTACGAGATTGAACCCGAACAATTTGGAATTGAACGCTGTAAAAAATCGGATCTGTTCGGCGGCACTCCTGCGGAGAATGCGGCAATAACAACAAAAATCCTTGAAGGCGAAAAAGGTCCAAGGCGAAACGCGGTCTTATTAAATTCCGCGGCAGCGATACACATTGCCAAACCGGAAATCGAAATTAAAGACGCAATCGCAATCGCCGCAGAAGCGATTGATTCAGGCAAAGCGAGAGAACAGCTCAGGCGGTTTGTTGAATTGTCGCAGAAAAAATAATATAGATTAATTATACGAACATTCTATATTATTCGGGAGAATACAATGAATACTAAAAATATTAATATTATAACTTTTACAGTTGTAATAACTCTGGCTTTTTTAATATTCCCCGCTGCTATAAATGCACAGCCACGTCTTTCCGGGACTATAAGTATTAACGGAGAGGCGCAAGCCGGACAGGTACTAACTGTTAATGTCAGCAGTCTTGGCGGCAGCGGGATTATCACTTTTCAATGGCTAAGAAACGGATCTGTTGTTATTGGATCCGGCAGCACATACAGACTAACAACAGAAGATATAGATCAAATTATAACTGTGACAGTAATCCGTTCAGACAATACAGGCAGTATAACAAGCGCTCCGTTCACTTTTCCATCTTTGTTTACAGTTTGGTCATTTACAGATGAACTGGATTCTATGATCCATAGATACTATACAAGAGCATTCCCTAATACAAAAATTAATTATACTTTGATACCGTCAGAGCAATTTGAAAGTAAATTAAATCCTATGCTTTTATCAGGCAGAAGCACACCGGATGTCTTCGCATTAGAATCAGTTTTTGTACGTAATTATGTCGAATCAGGACAGTTATTGGACTTAACAGAGATTGCAAACAAACATAGAAATAAACTCGCGTCTTATACAATTGATGTAGGAACATATAATGGAAGAGTATACGCTTTATCATTGCAGTTATGTCCGGGGGCGATGTTCTATCGCCGAAGTTTAGCGCAAAAATATCTTGGAACAGATGATCCTGTTGTTGTTCAAACATATTTTTCTGATTTTAATAAATTTATGGAAACAGCGGCTCTTCTTAAAGAAAAATCAAGAGGAGTAGCTAGAGTAGTCGCAGGTCAAAGCGATCTATATAATGTATTCCTCGGCGCGCGTACTCAACCTTGGATTGTAAATAACAGACTGACAATAGATCCTGTAATGGAACAATATATGGAAATAAGTAAAACCATTCGTGATAACCAATATGACGCGCGAACCGGTCAATGGTCAGAAGGATGGTTTGCCGGGATGAGAGGCGATCTTAGAGATGAAAACGGAAATCGCACTGAAACTTTTGCGTATTTTCTCCCCACATGGGGTTTGCATTATGTCCTTAAGACCAGCGCTTCTAATACATCAGGCGATTGGGCAATGATCAAAGGACCGGCAGCATACCGGTGGGGCGGCATATGGATTGGCGCGAATAAAAACACAAAGAATCCTGAACAGGCAAAGCAGTTGATCGAATGGCTGACTACAAATGATCAATTTCTTACAGCATGGGCAACTGATACCGGCGATATAGTCAGCAACCTTGATGTTGTAAACAAAATTAAAGGCAGGTTCAGCGAAACTTTCCTCGGCGGACAGAACCATTATGTAGCGTTTGCTGAAATAGCAAAATCCGTAAACGGCAAACTCACCCAGAGAACAGATCTTGTAATTGAAGCTCTTTTTCAGGAAGAAGCAGCCGCTTTCATAAACGGCGAAAAAACAAAAGAAAAAGCGCTTTCGGATTTTAGAGCAATGGTCAGAACTCAGCTTGGAATAAATTGAAAGATTTTTAATGTTTTTACTAACTATTACTTGGTCAAGTAAGCGAAAGGTGACTGTTACCTAAATTGCGCCGCCTTCAAACCACGCGCTCCTCGACGGGTAACAGTTACCTTTCTTTTGTTAATAGCGCAATATAAAATTTAGTAGCTGGTACCATTACGTCATTCTGTATACAAACTTACACAGACGCAGGCAGCGCCCGCAGGCGCGGAAAACATTGGATGAGTCCGCCTACGGAGCCTTAAAGCGTCTAAAATGAAGTTAGATTTTTTTTCTCAAGAATGATAAGCGCATTTTAAACGCTTTACTTTGTTTACCTCTGAGTGCCGTTGACTGCTTTACAAGTCTCCTCCGGCGGGGAATTTCCAAAATTGTTTTCCGCGTCTGCGGGCACCGTCTGCGTTTGTGCAAATTGGTTAAGAGTGCGAAAGATGCTTGTATTACTTGGTCAAGTAAGCGAAAGGTGACTGTTACCTAAATTACGCCGCCTTCAAACCACGCGCTCCTCGAAGGGTGACAGTTACCTTTCTTTTGTTAATAGCAAAATATAAAATTTATTAACTGGTACCATTACGTCCTAGATTGTTTTTCATCTGCTAACAAACTGACCGTATTCCTGTAAACCCGGCTCGTCTTGGGATAAAACGGTATCAGGCGCTCTTTTCTTTTTTTCCTTTTTCTTATAATGCCAAATCGAAATTTGATAATAAATAAGTTTAAAAAAATGTATTACATACGCAATCATTGCCCAAGGAATGGTAAATATTAAAAAGTAAAATAAGAAATAAAAAAACTTTTCTAAACCATTCTTGGGATTATGGCTTTTCGCATTGTCCATAGATTCCCGGAAATTCGCTGCTATTGGAGTTGCGTACAAACCCCAGGTAAAAACTACTTTTAAACTATAATTTCTTTTACTTATCAGGTATTGTAAGGACATATGTTATTTCCATCGTTGATTTTATCCGGTAAATTAATATGGTTTCCCGCCGTAACCGGAGCAAATTTTTGCGGCAAGACCGGGGTCACTGCAATCGCTTGTAATATGCAATAGCCAATACTCACTTGTGCTTCCTGAATCCCAACTGCTGCCGCCTAATTCACTGTTAATTTTATACTTTGCCGCCTCGTACTGTTCCTTGTCGATAAATGCATAAGTTGCAATTTTATCTGCCATATATTTCTCCTTGTAAAATAAAAATATTTAGGGGGAAATACTCCCCCTTGTAGTTCTTTTTACTTAAAAAGCCCGAATAGCACGGACGTTGCGGTTGTTGCTCTTGAGGCTGTCGAAGACCTGTGAGCCATCGTCGAAATACTGAAGCCACGCGTAACCATTATTTCCCTGCGACGAAGACCAAAAACGTCCTGTTGTTGGAATTCCTGTCTGTCCTTTGGCTTTATACATCTCATGTAATTCTCCTAAACTTGGCAAAAACCAATCGTTAAATACTGTTCCTCCAACTGTTACTGTCTTACTTGCGCAAACTTGTGCCGCTCTTCCTGTTTCAGGTATTGTCGCAAGATGATTTACCATTATTTGTGTATCTCTTCTGCCATTGCCTATTAATGACGCCTTGCTATCGGATGTACTAGTAAATGTTGTTACTTCGGCTATTCGTATTGGATACGCTCCCCATTGAATTGAAGAACCTTCATCTACAGGAGCAGCTTCAAGGTAGTAGGCGGTATATTCGGCGAATGATCCTGTAGCTCCTGTGTAGCCTTGTACGGTAATGCCGGTCGCAGCCACATAGAAAATTCTTCCGCCTGCGGGTCCTGTGTCGCCTATTGCGGCTAATCCGCCGCTACAGCCATCGCGATTGCATGATACATATCCGTTAGATGAATTATATGTTACCCAATTAATTACATTGTGTCCGAGTGCGTTTATTAAATCTATTCTTCGTTCACCTACAATCCATGTAAAAGATCCCAACAGTGAACCATTGTTAATATTGTCCATAGTATTATATTGTTTAAAGAGTAATACCTTCCCTGCAGGATCGTTTGATGGTGACCAACTTCCGGAAGAAGGATTAAAAGACGGCACCGGCGGATCATCATTGTAATACACCGCAAATGCGTTTTCACCTTGATATGCACCGGCTATCCAATAAATATTAACCATATCGCCATATTCAACAGTGAATGTATATTTATTTGTACCCCTTTGACCACTGGGATTATTGTTAGCGGAGGCAGTTTGTACTTTTACACTATTTGCTTTATCAGCTCCGTTTACGTTAATTCTTAATGCTCCGTTTCCATCCCAGCCATCACCACCTGAATCCCACATTTCAATTGTAATTTGTCTAGATACGCCAGATGAATTATAACAAACTGAACATTTTTGCGCTGTGTATCCATCGCTTGTGCATGTCGGTAATGCAACCTCATCATTGATCCAATTGTGCGCAGTTGGATTAACGGGATTACTGCCATCACGTACATTTGTTACTGTACATGGCGTATTTTTGCAAGTTGCTGTATCTTTGCTCCCTGATACACAAGTTACCTCTATTGCGTTTAATGTCCAGTCATTCCAATCATGAGCGGTTGCGTCTATCTCTCCATTATTTTCTTCTTCTGTGTGCGCAGAATTATACGAACATACTCTTATTAATCTTTCAGGCGCAACGCAGGTAGCGGCGGTTTTTTGCGCCCATTCGCTAAAATCGTGATTGTTAGGATCTATAGGTATTATTTCACTTGTTAAATCTTCATTACAGCGATTACAATGTCCTGTTCCTGTTGAACCTGTTGACATACAAGTTGCCGCTTTTGCTCCCGGAAGATCGTGCCCGAGCGCAGGATTACTGCCGTTACGTTCATTAGTTGCGGTACATGGTGTATTGTTACAAGCTGCTGTATCTTTGCTCGCATGTACACAGGTTGCAGCTATTGTATTTTCTGTCCATTCCCAATCATGTTCAAACGCATTTATTCCCGTTTCCTGTTTTACATTGCACCCTGCATTGCCGCAGGTTATCACTTCTTTTCCCGCTATTTCGCAGGCGGCAGGTGTAATTACAGGCTCCCCGCTAAAATTATGAGCTTCGCTGTTGATGGGAATTGTTTCCCCTGTAAAATTCTGATTGCAGCGTTCACAATGCCCTATTCCAGTTAAACCTGTTGCTACGCAGGTTGGAGCTTTTGCTCCCGGAAGATTGTGTCCGAGCGCAGGGTAGCTTCCTGTGCGTTCATTTTTTTTGCTGCACGGCGTATTTAAACAGTTTTGGTTATCGTGACTTGGCAATGTGCAGGTTGCGGGCTTTGTATCCGATTCCCATTCACCCCAATTATGACCGCTTGCGGCTTTAATTACTTGGCTGCAAACTGTGCAGGTTTGAGCTGTTTCGCAAGTTGCGGCAACTCCTGGGGTGTGTCCATTAGCGCATGAGTCGGTGGTTGATGCAGTGCTGTCATCGCAGGCAAACATTACAAGCCCGATTATTGCAATAAACCCTACTACTTTTAATAAGTTTTTCATCTATTCTCTCCTTTTTTTGTTTTTACTCAGAAATAAGGTCGAAAATTACTAATTAATATTCGTTATTACCGATATTTCATGCTATCACTTGTTTGTAATTATGTCAAGTTATTAACATAATTATTCGGTATAAGTTTGTATTTTTATGGAAATATAGATATGAAAGAGCAAGAAATTAGAGGAATTTTAAGTAATAATATTAAACGCTGCCGTATTCGGGATAATCTTTCCCAAATTGCTTTAGCAGAAAAACTGGATATATCAACCAATTTTCTAAGTGATATTGAACGCTGCAAGGCATGGATTTCCCCGGAAACATTGGTTAAACTCGCGACTGCATTAAATATTGAACCATATGAACTCTTTAAAGCAGATTCTCTTTTAACTGATAAAGAAAAGGATGTATTGCAGCAATATGCTGAAGAAAATATAAAAGCAGTGCTAACGGTTATTAATCAGATAAAATAACCAGACTAAATACCCTATTACATCGCCGCCTATGCAGTTGAATTCGACTTTACTTATCAATATCTATCCGCAATACTTTTAGTCGAGGTGTTTATGAATTTTAACATTGAGTTTGAACAGGAAGAAGACGGTCGCTGGATAGCGGAAATTCCTGAAATTCCCGGTGTGCTTGCGTATGGCGTGACACCTCTACAGGCGGGAGAAAAAGCGGCTTTAAGAGTTTTAGCAGAACGAATGTAGCCAAGCATACAGGACTAAAGCCAGATGATTTGTAATTTACAGCCATAAAATTAAGCGAAACTTGATTAATTCCTCTTGACAATCAATCTAAATTGTATATACATTATTGTAGGGTATAAAATGGGACGGACAGTTATCAGCGAAGATGGGCGTTTTGAATGGGATGAAGCAAAAGATGTACTCAACATGAAAGATCATGGACTGCATTTTTTAGAAATCCTATCGGCTTTTGATGATCCCTACCTTCTGGAATTCTACGACGAATCCCACTCAACCCTTGAAGAAACACGATTTAAAGGGTTAGCAGAGTTACATGATTTTATTATTCTGTATTTATCCTATACCGAGAAAGCAAGCGGTCGTACGAGAATTATTTCTGCACGACAAGCTATGCCTATTGAGGAGGAAATGTATTATGAATGGCGTAAAAACATTATCACCTGAACGAATAGCGGAAATAAAAGCTTTTAAAAACACAAATTTTTCTGATTGTCCGATTATGACAGAAGAAGAACTGAAAAAATTGCGTCCGCGCCACCCGGAATATTTTAAACCTAAAAAAGAAGCGGTTCAAATTCGTATAGATGCTGATGTACTGGCTTGGTTTAAAGCTTATGGGAAAGGTTATCAAAGCCGTATCAATGCGGTACTTCGCAATGTCATGCTGCAAAATGTGAATGGGTAATTCTCCCTCCCCACCCTTCTCTAGACAACAGCCCACAGCAAACCCTTGCACCGATAATTGCGGTTAGGGTATTTGCGAAAAGAAATAGGGTGAAAGTAATTGTCTTCTTACGCTATCTTTTTTAATGGTGTAATTTTTTCAAGTTCAGAACTGATTTTTTGCTTTGTAAGCGTAGTTTCGATATGTTCCTGTAAACGTAAAAAATAACCTTCTGAAAGACCAAAAAGACGCGCTAAGCGTAAATCAGTGTCCGCTGTTATGCCTCTGCGCCCATTTACAATGTCAGTAATCCGGCTCGGAGCAACGCCAATGGCTCTGGCAAGCGCATTTTGAGATAATTCGTACGGCTCCATAAACTCTTCAAGCAGAATTTTTCCTATGTGGTCTATTTTAATATACTTCTTCATTTATTGCCTCTATTCTGTATTCTATACTACGGAATACGGATTGTCACTGGAAATTAACCCCTTAAAGATCTTTTCTGTTTCTTTGCATTTAAACGATTGAATCATTTTTCATTATACTATGTATTACTATACAGTTGTCAAGGTGGCAGAAAACGAATATATAACTCTTCCCTCCCCACCCTTCCTTGAAATTAACAAATATTCTATAGTACATTTAACCATGAAAAACCCGCCTGCAATACTTGGTAAAATCACGGAAAGCACGATTAAACGCGTGGAAAAAGCAAAAACATTGCTTCCTTTTGATGCGTTAAAAAATTCTGTGTCTTCTGCGCTGCCTGTAACTTCCTCGGAAAAAAAAATCCAATCATTCCAAAACGCTCTTGCCGCTCCCGGGCTTTCATTCATCTGCGAGGTAAAAAAAGCGTCGCCTTCAAAGGGTGTAATATCCGCGGTTTTTCCGTGGATGGATATTGCGAAAGATTACGATGAAGGCGGAGCGTCGGCGATTTCGGTTCTTACGGAGCCTGAATTTTTTTTGGGAAGCGAGCAATATCTGCGCGAAATATCCGCGGCTGTAAAGATTCCTACGTTAAGAAAAGATTTTATCATCGACACTTATCAAATTTATGAGGCAAAATTGTGGGGAGCAAAAGCGGTGCTTTTAATTTGCGCTCTTTTGGAACCGGAAACGCTTTCAAGTTTCATCGCCTGCGCTGATGAACTTGCTCTGGACTGCCTTGTGGAAATCCACAGCGAAGAAGAGGCTCGTGAGGCAATCAGCGCGGGAGCGAAAATTATCGGCATTAATAACCGCGACCTTACAACTTTTAATGTTGATACGGGATTGACTGCGCGGCTGCGGGAGCAAATTCCGACAGGTATTCTGACTGTCGCGGAAAGCGGAATTAACTGCGTTAACGATATTAAGGAACTGAAAAAAACAGGCGTAGACGCTGTCTTGATAGGAGAGAGCCTTATGCGCTCCGCGAACAGAAAGCAATTCCTGAATGAACTGCTTTCCGTGTAACGCAGAGCAGAGATTTAATTATGCCAGGAAAGTGATCTTCTTTTTTGTAATCACACAGATAATATCTATAATCCAGCCTATGCAGAAAAGACCAAGGGTAATAATCCAAATTATACCCATAATCACTTTGCCGCGCAAAACGCGGTTAATACCCTGAACAATAAAACCAAGACCGGGGATAATGGTAAGAATAATATTAGCTATCCAGCCCAATTTATCAATTGCAGTCGCCATAAAAACTCCTTAAATTAAGATGTGTTATTTTACATCGAAAAAATTAAAAAAACAAGGTGTAATTTTTTTAATATTGTGATACCTTTACCGTATGCGAATTAAAATCTGCGGATTATTCCGCGAGGAAGACATTGATTATGTAAACGAAGCGCGTCCTGACTATATCGGCTTCGTGTTCGCCAAAAGCAGCAGGCAGGTATCAACATCGCTTGCCCAATACCTGCGTTTCCGTCTTGCGGACGGCATTGTTCCTGTCGGCGTATTTGTAAACGCCCCCATCGCTCTAATCACCGATTTGTACCATAACGGAATTATTTCTGTTGCCCAGCTCCACGGCGCCGAAGATGAAAGTTATATAAACCAGCTTAAAAAACAAAGCGTTGCCACAGTCAGACAAACAAGAGGCGAACCCATAAAAGTAATGAAAACAATAATCCATGAAGAGATCAAAACTAAATTGCCGCTTCCGTCAAACGCGGATTATATTCTTTTAGATTCAGGAGCTGGCTCGGGAAAAACATTTAACTGGGATAAGCTATTGTCGTTAAAAACTAAAAGACCGTGGTTTCTTGCCGGCGGTATAGATATGAAAAATATTAACAAGGCGATCGAGCTTGAACCGTACGCGGTTGATATTTCCAGCGGAGCGGAAACAAAAGGCGTTAAAGATCGGAAAAAAATTCTTGAACTGGTTTCGATTGTAAAAGGCGTAAAAGAATGAGCGGCACAAACAGCTTTGCCGGAAGATTTGGCGAATACGGCGGACAGTACATCCCGGAAACATTGATGAATGAAATCATAAATCTGGAAAAAGCCTACAATTTTTATAAAGAGGATAACGCTTTTAAAGCGGAACTTGACAGCCTGTTAAAAAATTACGCAGGCCGCCCTTCTCTTCTTTACTATGCCGAAAAAATGAGCCGCGATCTCGGCGGCGCGAAGATTTATCTTAAGCGCGAGGACATGAACCACACAGGCTCCCACAAGATCAACAATGTGCTTGGGCAGACGCTGCTTGCGAAAAAAATGGGCAAAACAAGAATTATCGCGGAAACGGGAGCAGGCCAGCACGGAGTAGCTGCCGCGACAGCCGCCGCTCTTCTTGGAATGGAGTGCGAAATCTTCATGGGTAAGGAAGACACCGAGCGTCAGGCGCTTAACGTCTACCGCATGGAGCTGTTAGGCGCAAAGGTAAACCCCGTAACATCCGGCACACAAACATTAAAAGACGCGGTAAACGAAACAATGCGCGAATGGGTCAGCCGCGTTCACGATACGCATTATGTGCTAGGCTCGGTGATGGGACCTCATCCATTCCCCGTGATTGTGCGCGATTTTCAGGCGGTGATAAGCAAAGAGGCGAGGGAGCAGATTCTTGCCGCGGAAGGCAAACTTCCTGCTGCCGTTATCGCCTGCGTAGGCGGCGGCAGCAACGCCATCGGAGTTTTTTACAATTTTATTAAAGACAAAGAAGTGCAGCTTATCGGCTGCGAAGCCGCAGGTTCAGGCATCGACACAGAAAAACACGCAGCCAGTATCACCAAGGGGCAGGTCGGTATTTTCCACGGAATGAAATCCTATTTTTGCCAGAACGAAGAAGGGCAAATCGCTCCTGTTTATTCGATATCAGCGGGGCTTGATTATCCAGGTATCGGGCCGGAACACGCATGGCTTCATGACACCAAACGCGCACAGTACGTTCCTGTCACAGACGAAGAAGCGGTCTCTGCTTTTGAATATTTATCACGCACCGAAGGAATTATCTGCGCGATAGAAAGCGCCCACGCCGTCGCCCACGCTCAAAAAATTGCGCGTAATTTTTCAAGCGGCGAAAGCATTATCATCAACCTTTCAGGGCGCGGCGACAAAGATGTGGCATCAATCGCGCGTTACAGAGGAAGGTCGTTAAATGAGTAGAATACAAAACGTTTTTAAAAACGGCGCTTCCGGCAAAGCTTTCATAGGGTTTGTTACGGGCGGAGACCCCAATATAGAAAAAACACGAGAGTTCATTCTTGAAATGATAAGGGCGGGGGCTGACCTTGTAGAAATCGGCATCCCGTTTTCGGATCCAATCGCGGAAGGACCTGTTATTCAGGAAGCCAACAACCGCGCTCTTAGCGCAGGAACAACAGTGGAAAAACTTTTTAACCTTGTATCCGATCTGCGAAAGGAAACAGACGTCCCTTTTGTTTTCCTAACCTATGTTAATCCTGTTTTCCATTATGGCTATAACGAATTTTTTAAACGCTGCGCCGATGTTGGATTAGACGGCATTATTATCCCAGACCTTCCCTTTGAAGAGCAGCCGCCTGTCCGCGAAGCCGCAAGCAAACACGGCATAGACCTTATCTCTCTAATCGCGCCGACATCAGAAGAGCGAATTAAAGAAATCGCAAAAGCGGCAACAGGTTTTATCTATCTTGTTTCATCGATGGGCGTAACCGGCGTGCGCAGCGAAATCACAACAGACCTCGCTTCAATTACAAAGGCGATTAAATCGGTAACAAACATTCCTGTCGCAATCGGCTTTGGCATTCACACACCCGAACAGGCGGCGCAGATGGCAAAAATTGCCGACGGCGTAATTGTCGGAAGCGCGATTGTTAAAATCGCCGCCCAACACGGAGTTGAAGCCGCGCCGCACATTTACAATTATGTTAAAGAGATGAAAAACGCTATAAGATAAGATTTTTTACCGCGAACCATCACGAACTTATACTGCGAAATCTCAATCACGTCCTTTAACGATAACAGCCCATTGTGTTGCCAGCATACCTGCCAGCATTAAAATAAATCCAAGCAGAGTCCAGCCGCCGACTTTTTCCGCAAGCAGTAAAACTCCGCCGAGAGCGGCAAAGCAGCCTTCAAAACAAAGAATGATTGTCGCGTGAGCAGGCGGCGCGTCACGCTGCGCGACCACTTGCAATGTGTAAGCGATTCCTACGGAAGCAAGCCCGCCGTACAAAATTGGAATGATTGCATCGACAGGAAATGAAACTGTTTTACCTGCAACTGCGGAAATGAGAGCCGGAAGCGGCTTCCATTCAAACAACCCTGCGCTTAAAAGCGAAGGATCGATTTTTTCAACAGCGGGAACAATAAACGGCTCAACCGCGAACGCGCATACCATGGAAAGAATTCCGCAGACCGCGAATTGCCCTGCGGATAATTCCAGCGGATCGAGTATCGTTTCTTTTTTGTTGGCATTGTTCATCAATTTATCAATCAAAAGCACATGCGCTGTCCAGAAAAACGCGCTGATAACGACTATGATGTCGCCGGGATTAACCGAGCCGGGACTTCCCGCAACGCTGATAAAATACAAACCAGCGAGCGTAAGAACCGAGCCTATCCATGTGGGAAGCCCTGTTTTCCTTCCAAGAAAAATTCCGGCGATGGGAGTAAACACAACATAAAGACCTGTAATGAATCCCGCGTTACCGGCGGTTGTAAAAATAATTCCAAACTGCTGAAACAGAACGGCAATAAAAAGACAGCCGCCGACAAGCAAACAAGATAAAAATGAACGGCTAAACGGCAGCGGCGAAGAACCTGAACGAATCAAACGGCTGCGCCTGATAAATATTAACGGAAGCAGCGACAGGCTCCCTAAAACAAAACGGATTCCGTTAAACGCAAACGGTCCAACGTACTCCATTCCCGAACGCTGAGCCACAAAGCCAAATCCCCAAATGGCAGCTGTTATAAGCAGAAGAATATCCGCGCGTAATGCTTTTTTATTCACGATAAATAACACACGCTCATTGAGCGCGCAATCCTTTAATTTTCTTCCCGGATTATTGCTTCCCTAAAACCGGCAGCGCTTAATCTTTCGGCAGTTGATTGTACATCAACACCGGGAATACCCGCAAGCACCACTCTGTAGTATTCAACATTTTGCTCATTAACAAATCGTTCGTAATTGGGACTTAGCCCCGCCGCTTTTAATTTGTCAAACGCGTCAACCGCGTTTTTCGCGTTTCTGAAAGAGCCTATTTGCAAACGGTAATTTTTAGCCGCCAATATATTGAGTTCAGGCGATAATTTAATTTGAGAAGCAGGCATGCGTCTGTCTTCAAAAACCGCGGCGGAGGCAACCGGCTGAGGCGTATACACAGGCGCAGACGGCGCGGCGGCGGGCTGCGCTTGCGTTACAGGCGCGGGAATGCGTCTCTCTTCGAGAACCGAGGCAGAAGCCGCAGCCGAAGGAGCTGTAACCTGCGTACCGACGGTAAGATTTGAAGCTGAAATTCGATCTATGCTGACAACAGAAACAGGCGCGGTGCCTGTTACAATCATATCAAGCTGCTCTGCCGCCGCTCTTGAAATATCGATAATCCTCGCAGGCACAAAAGGTCCGCGATCATTTACTCTTACTGTTACGCTTTTATTATTATGCTGATTTGTCACAACAACCCTTGTTCCAAAAGGCAAACTTGGATGCGCAGCGGTTAAAAGAGAAGAATCAAAAATCTCCCCGGAGGCTGTCGGACGCCCTTCAAACTCCCTGCCGTACCAGGAAGCAATGCCGTCCTGCCTGAAAACATCGGCGCTTGCCGCGCTTTGAGCAAAAAGCTGACACGGCAGCAGTACCGATACGGATAGAATGGCTAAAATTAAGTATTTCTTTTTCATATCGTTAATATCGGTTAAAAAAATACAGAAATGAATGCTAAAATTGCCTTCTCTTCCCCTACTCCAGTTCCAAAACAATCTTCATCCCCTTTGTAACCGGAGTTCCCTCAACAGGGCTCTGTCTGCGCACCCAGCCGTCGCCGCGGATTTCTACGTCCAAGTCGTCGCGTAACAGCAGCGGAAGAAGCACTCTCTTGGCAATGCCAGAAAAATCGGGGATGGTTGTTTCCACGGCAGGGAGGCGACCTGCCGGCACATTTACCGAAGGCGGATGATTAATCTGCGGATTGCGTCCGCGCGGGATGCCAAGATAGTCGATTAATGATTCGGCGGCTTCGCGGATTGCGGGAGCGGCAATGCGGCTTCCGAAAATCTGACCTTGAGGTTTCATTACGGCAAGATACAGAACCAGGGTTGGGTTATCGGCAGGCAGAAGGGCGACGCAGCTTGCGATAAAATCAGTTTCCGAATACCGTCTTGTCGCGGGATCTATGATCTGCGCGGTGCCTGTCTTTACACCTAACGACATGTCCTGAACGCCGGCGCGCCAGCCTGTTCCGATGCTCGAAGCGGTATCCGCCATGTAGGAGCGCATCGCTTTTGCGGTTTCCGCCTTGATAACGCGGCGTCCGAGTCCGTTCTCCCAGTCTGTAACTGTCCCGTCGGCGGAAATAATTTTTGATACTATTTTCGGCGGCATTAAAATCCCGTCATTCGCGACAGCTGTTGCCGCCTGCAATATCTGGTACGCGGAAACCGCGATTTCCTGCCCAAAGGCGATTGTCGGTTTTGAGCGATCCGACCAGTTTTCGCTTCGCACAAGATAACCCGCTGTCTCGCCGGGGCTGCCCGCGCCTGTGCGCGAACCAAAACCGAAATTGTTTAAAAGCTGATAAAAATCGGCGGAATTTATGTTATCTGAAGCGTAAGCCGCTCCGGCATTGCAGGAGTGTATAATTATTTCCCTTGCCGTTACTCTGCCGTGATTGCCAAGGCAGTTAATCGGGCTTCCCCTGCTTGGCGTGTAAACGCCGTTGCACCAGAAAGCGGAACTGCCGGAGATTGCGCCCGAATCCATAAGCGCCGCGAGAGAAAAAACTTTAAAAGTAGAACCCGGTTCAAACGCAAGAATGTTCGGTCTGTTCATCCTGCTGTTCAAATCGGAAGCGCGTATATTATTCGGGTCAAAATCGGGCAGAGACGCGGAACCGAGTATTTCGCCTGTGCGCGGATCCATCGCGGTAAAAATAACGGATTCCGCCTTTGTTTCTTCCATCGTCCTTGAGGCAATCTGCTGTAAAATATACTGAACATAAGTATCGATTGTTAAAATAACCTGAGAGCCCTTCCCGTCATTGTCAGCGCCTTCAAGAATATTGTTAAACGCAAATTCAATGCCTTCAAGCCCCCTGTTTCTGTCTCCGACAAAACCAACAATCTGGCTTGCGATATTTTTCTCGGGGTACACTCTTCCGACGATTGGCTGCACCATTACGCCCCTGATTTTCTTTTCATTCAAAAGAGCGGTAAGCCGCCTTGCGGTGCCGTCATCGATCTGTCTTCGCAGGTAAAGAAAATTTGATTCAGAGGCGCTTATCCTCTGGCGGATATCAGAAGGAGGCGTTTCCAGAATAACGGAAAGCTCGTTTGCCAAAAGATCGATATCGGTAATCGAAGGACGCCAGACGCTCACATCGGCAAACCTGATTTGAATCGCAAGATAGCGTCCGTTTCTGTCGCGTATCGGACCCCGATCGGGAAGGCTTGCCTTCTGACGCATCGGCGCAGGTGCGTCGCCGTTAATCATCAATGCAGCGTAGTGAATCAGCAAATAGACGAGAAAAGCGCCCAGCAATACGAAGACCGCGATATAACGACGTTTCAAGTTCATCTAATACCCCAACACCTTTCCAATAACATTGTCCGCGTTTACAGGACCGTATGAACGCGAATCATACGACGCAATACTGTTGTCTCCTTCGGCAAAAAAATGACCGTCTTCTCCTGACGCTGTACAGCGTTTAACCGCTAAATCTCCTGAAGGAGTATAAAAAACCACTACTTCACCGACCCTTGGTACGCTCCATCGAATCAGATATTTATTTAAAAACGGAATCTGCAGCCCGAATCTTGCTCTGTTTATGACAAGAACAGCGCCGTCAATAATCGCAGGTTCCATTGAATGTCCCTGCGCGGTAATAAAATCGAAGCAGAACAGCTTCAAAGTCAGCGCGATCACAAGGGCTAAAAATATCGGTTTCATTCCTTTCTTTATATAATCCTATTCGCCTTTTTTGTCGATATACCAAGTATGGCATCAATAATCGAAAGACAGCGCATTTCAAGGAGACGAAGAACATCTCCGTCAAGGCATAATAATAAATCGGCAGGTTTCAACACCGGATTTATGAATCAATTTAATCAAAAGCCAACCCATACAAGAAAAAAGAGCAAAATATCATTATCCGAAACATTCGGAAGGATGAGGCGGAATAAGGTAAAAATCGAAAGACCGAAAGCGCAAGGCAATAAAAACAAAATTTTTCACTTTACAAAAGCTTCTCTTGCAACATTCGCTGTCGCGGCAGGGACTGTCGTTATAGCATACGCCGCCCTGAATTGGGAAAGTTTCGAGATAAAAACGCCGGATATATATGCGGCAATACCGGCTGTGGATTCGGAAGCCGAACAGCGCACTATCCAATACGCGGCAACCGGAGTTCCCGGGGTTTTTGCGGGCGTAAAGGCGGAAGATGACGCCGCAGCGCAAGCCGCCAATGCCGCTGTTCCTGAAAACAACCCGCACGGCTCATTAATTACCTTTGAGTGGCAGCAATACAAGGTTCAAAAAGGCGACTCTATATCGGGAATCGCGAAAAAATTCGACGTTTCGATCGGCGCGATTATCGCGTCAAATAATATCAGCAATGCGAGAAAACTTCAGGAAGGAGCGTCTCTTAAAATCCCCAATATTGACGGTATTCCGTATCAGGTAAAAAGAGGCGACAGTCTTTCTAAGATCTCCGCGTCCTTTAACGTGCCTTTGGACGTTATTCTGGACGTAAATGATATAAAGAGCGACAACATCAGGATTGGAGAGACTTTCTTCATCCCCGGCGCCAGAATGAACGACATCGATTTAAGGATGAGTCTTGGCGAACTGTTTACATATCCGCTGCAAAGCCGCTATATAACAAGCCGGTACGGCATACGCAAAGACCCGTTTACAGGCGTTTTGCAATTCCACGGGGGAGTCGATTTCAGAGCCAATACCGGCACGCCGATTACGGCGTCTTTAGACGGGGTAATTTCGGTTATAGGCGAAAATTGGCTTTACGGCAAATACATCATCATGAGCCACGGCAACGGGTACAAAACAATCTACGGGCATTTGAACGCCTACTCGGTAAAGCAGGGCGATAGAGTCGCCAGAGGACGAAAGATCGGGGAAGTTGGCAATACCGGCTACAGCACAGGACCCCATCTGCATTTTGGAATTTTTGATAAAAACAACAGACTGGTAAACCCTCTGGATTTACTGAACTGATTTTAAAGCGAGGCATCATGCGAAAATTGATTTTTGTTTTGCTGGCATTTCTGGCGGTATGTACATTTATCCGGGCTTTGGACACTGAGCATGAAGAGGTAAATCTTCATCAAAAAACGGTGGAAATAACTCAATAATATGTACTACAATTAATATATGACACTTGGCGAGAAGCCTGCGGCAGTTACCAATGTTTGCGAATTCAGCGAGATTGTAGACAAAGCCTGCGAAGGGCTGAAAGACCGGCAAATTAAATACTCAATCCGCCGCATACAGGAAATGGAAGAAAGACTCTCCGATTTAGAGCGCGAGCTTAATGAATTTATAGACGGGAAGCTCGCATGAAAAAACTATTTTTTATGCTGCTTTCTCTTGCGCTTGTCTTCCAGATATGGGGAATTAATTTCAGTAATGTAACAGTCTCAAACGACGACAGGCTTCTGTTCAAAACTGAATTTGAAGGACAGTATGCTGTCTATGTTTCATGGCTCAGCGACATGTCGATACAGCAGCTTACGGCTCATCCTGAAAAAATGTACCTAACGGAAAACGGAAGAACTCTCATTGTGCTGAACAGTCTCGGCGCGTCAAAAATTCCGGTTTCGGGAGGGCTTCCCTCTCCTCTGCCGGTTTATCCGTCTTTTTCAGGCGGCAGTACGCCGTTAAAAGGAAGACTGCAGGATTTAGCCGCGTCAACAGACGGACGATGGCTTTTGGTAATGGAGCCTATAAGCGCAGGTTACGGCAATCTGATTCTTGTTGAACTGGCTACAGGCGATAAAAGAATTGTAAGCGAAAAAGTTGAGCTTCCAGGATCGAGTTTCCCGGCAAAATGGGCGCCTGATTCAAGGCTCTTTGTATATTCAAAAGACGGCAGACTTTATTATTTTCCCATCCTGAGCGATTTATCCGTACTGGTAGATGAGCGTTTCAGAATGATAGGCCCAGGCGGAATCGATTCTGTCTTGTGGGGACAGCACGGCGATTTTTATTATTTGGCGGGCAACACTTTATACCGCGTAACGAATCCTGAACTTTTTACAAGAACGATTTACGGTGATTTTCTTTCCATTGGCGCTGTCGCCGCGGTTCTCCCGCTCAATTTCGAGCCGGGCTTTGATCGTTACTGGGTCGCTCCCGATTCAAGTTCAATCCTTGTGAACAAAAACAGAAAAGGATTATTTTTCTTCCTGTTAGGTGAACATAGAAACACCTCTGCCGTTCTTCCTCATGTTGTAATTCCTCACGGAGCCGTTAATTTTAACGTGCTCTGGCCTCCGGCTGAGGCGAGACAGGGAGGTCCCGGCGCGGCGGCGCGGCAGACCCGCAGCGATATGCCAAGTCAGCTTACCGTTGTGTATTCGCTTCAGGGAGAAACAATGGTTCTTCGCTTTGAAGCGAACAAAAGCTCAATAACTACGCTTCCCAATAGAAGTTTTCCGTTTGAGTCCAACTGCGTAATGTCGCCCGACGGCACAAAGGCGGTTTTCTGGGGAGAAAGCGGACTTGAACTCTGGGATTACAAAAACTGGCGGCTGATTCAAAGGCTCAGCAACAGCGCTGTCTATTCCTGCGTGTGGATTAACAACAGGCAGATAATCGCCGGAAGCGGAAAATTTATCGAAGAAATTAATATTTCCTCTTCTTCATATCCGCGCAGAAAAATCTGTCTTTCAGGCGCGGATGAATTCGGTTTTGAAGACGGAGTAAGAGGCTCTCCGCGGATTGCGGCAAAAGTCGGGACGGAATGGTTCACCTGCGACGGAAGGAGTTTTTGGAACGCGGTTCCCGGCATTCAGATAAAACCTGTAATTTTATATTCGGATCGGTACCGCGTTTTTCTGGAACCTCAGGTTGCGGGGAATTACAAAAATCTTATAATGATTCGCAACATGGGCTCTACAGGAACAGTTTCTATTGTCGCAAATCATACTGTTAACAAATCCTATACTCTTGGACGGCAAATGCCGCTTGCTCTTTGCTTTGATCTTTACGATGACGATACCGGTTTATCGCATGTTTTATCAGCGTTAAAGCGTTTAAACATAAAAGCGACTTTCTTTCTAAACGGAGAATTTATCCGCCGTAACCCGGCGGCAGCCTCGGCAATCGCCGAAGCCGGACATGAAGTAGCTTCTCTTTTTTACACTCCCATCGACCTTTCGGATTCACGCTACCGCTTTACCAATGAATTCATAACGCGCGGTCTTGCGCGTAACGAGGATGAATTCCACAAAGCGACAGGAAAAGAGCTTTCTGTTCTTTGGCATCCTCCGTATTACCGCAGTTCCGCTCAGGTAAACGCGGCGGCGGCGGCGTCAGGATACATCACCGTAAACAGAAGCCTGGACCCCGGCGACTGGATGTCCAGAGAAGACACGTTAAGGCTCAATTTACGCCAGATTCAACCCGCGGAAATGATTGAGCAAATATTGGAAAAAAGAGCGGCAGGCGCAGTGATTCCGATTCGCCTTGGACTGCTTCCCGGCGGCAGAGACGAATATCTTTTCCAAAGAATAGAAGCGCTGCTTGACGCGCTGATTCGCTCAGGTTATGCGATTGTTCCGGTTTCGACAGTGATTAGATAGGGGTTAGGGATCAGAGGTCAGCTGTTGGGGCAAAATACGGATGCGTTATGTGACGGAAGCAGGAAAATTCTTGATTCAGTTCCCGGCATAATAAATAAAACATTCCCGATACCGGAGAGATTCAAAAGCAAACTGCCTTCGGACATCGCTGAACTTTCGCGCCTTCTTACGAATAAACGCGGCAGCAGATCCCTTTCTTATTTAACGCGTCCCAATTTTCTTTCCGCGTATCTTCATTACTTTTTACCGTGGAATCTTTACCGTCTTTGCCTTCTTCTTCCTGTTATAAAACTTAACCTTAACTCAGGCGATATAATTACAGACTTGGGCTGCGGTCCCCTCACTTTTACATCGGCGCTTTGGATATCGCATCCTGAACTTAGAAACCTTCCTCTGGAATTTAACTGCATAGACCGCTGCGGTCCCACGCTTGACGCCGGTAAAAAATTCTTCCATGCGCTGACCGCGTCAGACAAAAACTCTCCCTGCGCATGGAAAATCAACGCGATTAAAGAAGACATAGACATTCGCCGGTTAAAAACGCCGCAGAAAAGAAAACAGGCTACGCTTGTCTGCGCGGTAAATATTTTTAACGAAATATACGATAACATTCCCCACAGCGACACGGAAGGGCTGCGGCAAATGTCAGCAAATGCCGCCAAACTGATGCATAACGAAGCCGCGAAAAACGCTTCCATTCTGACAGTTGAACCTGGAGTTCCGCAGTCGGGAAAATTTATTTCTTTTCTGCGCGATGCGTTTTTGGATTTGGGGCGCACGCCTGTCTCTCCCTGCACGCATACTTCAGCCTGTCCTTTTATAAACAGGCATACAAAGATAATAAAGGGACGCAACTGGATAGACACAAAAAAGCGTTGGTGTCATTTTGGTTTTGAAACTTACGACGCGCCGAAACAGCTGCGCGATCTTTCCAAAGCGGCAAAACTTCCAAAGGACAGGCTGGTTTTCAGCTATTTGTTTACGGGAGCGTCAAAAAAAGAAAATGGAAACGGCGGCGCGCGCGTTATATCGGACGCCTTTCCGCTGCCTAACAATCTTTATGGGCGTTACGGATGTTCGGGAAACGGACTTATTTTGGTAACAGGAAACAGAGAGCGGATTGATGAATTAAACCCGTTAAGCCATATTCCGCAAAACAAACTTGTAGAATTTTCCGCGAATAATCAATACGATGAAAAAAGCGGCGCGTTAATAAAAGGAATCAAATAAATGGATAATAACCGGTTTTGCAGCCTCCACACACACACGTTTTTTTGCGACGGAAAAGACGATGTAGAAACCATGTGCCGCTGCGCTTACGAAAAACAGCTTATTTCCATCGGGTTCAGCGCGCACGCGCCAATCGAAAAGCAGATCGGAGCGCAAAGCGAATGGAATTTAAAGGATGAAAGAGTCGGCGAATATGTATCGGAAGTTCTTGCGGCAAGAGAGCGCTGGCAGGGTAAAATAAAAGTTTTTCTTGGCTACGAAGTTGATTATATCAAAGGAAGACGCTCTCCTTTAGATGAAGATATAACCAAATTAAATCTTGATTATATAATCGGCAGCGTACACTACCTCTTCCCGGAAAACGGCGCGCGGTTTTTTACCGTAGACGGCTCAAAAGAAGAATTTGAAAAAGGTTTAAACGAGGGTTTTAACGGTGACGCAAAGGCTTTAATGCATAGTTATTATGACGCGCAGATGGAAATGATTAAAGAAGGCGGTTTTGATATTTTAGGTCATCCCGATTTGCTGAAGAAAAATTGTTATGGGAAAGATTATTGGACGGAAGATGAGGAATTAAGCCGCCAAAGAGAAATAGCTGAAGCTGTATCAAAAACGGGCATTATAATCGAAGTAAATACAGGAGGGATAAACCGGAAAAAAACACAGGATGTTTATCCTTCATTATCATTTTTACGCATAATAGGCGAATATAAAATACCGGTAATTATTACAGCAGACGCCCACCGCGCGTCAGATATTAACGGAAATTATAATATTGCATTAAATACAATAAAATCAGCCGATTTTAATGAACACTTTATATTATCAGACAAGATTTATAATAAGTTGATTTGGGAAAAAACGGCTATTCTGTAAAAAAATATTAAAAAGTACTCGACTAACTTATATTTTTTGATTATATTGTTATCAAGGAGTTATCATGGCAAAAACAAAACAATCACCAGGATCGTTACTTTTAGAGTACATTGAAAAGTATGAGCTTAATTGCAACAGACTTTCAAAGGAAATTAAGTGCAGTCAAACCGCTTTAAGGCTTATCAGCCTTGACAAAAGCAGAATAACGACATCAATAGCAGTGCGCCTGGCTAAATATTTCGGCACAAAACCGGAATTTTGGCTGTTAGCGCAAATGAATTATGATCTTGAAAAAGCCGCAAACAACAAAACATTAGCGAAAGCCCTGAAAGGGATTACAAAAGCGGGCAAATAGCGGCAGATTAACGGAGGAATGCGGAATGAGAAATCTTTTTCTCGTTCCCAATCCCCGGCATTATCTTTATTAAATCCCACCATTATCTAAATCGTTCGACATTTTCTTTCGCGCAGTATTTATCCAGTACGCAGCGGGAACAATACGGACTGACAGGACGGCAGAGTTTCTGCCCGTAAAGAACAAGCAAATAATTTATTCTTTTCCAGTATGTCCGCGGAAGAATTTTTCTTAAAATCATTTCCGTTTCTTCAGGAGTTTTACTTTTAAGCCAGCCGCATCGGTTTGAAATACGGTGAACATGAATATCCACGCATATGCCGTAAAGATCAAACGCCTCTGTAAGCACAAGGTTCGCCGTTTTTCTTCCGACTCCGGGAAGCGCCAAAAGTTCTTCCATCGAAGAAGGCACTTTCCCGTCATACTGTTCCAGCAATATAGCTGCGATTTTTTTTAACGAAGCCGCCTTATTGCGGTAAAAACCGGCAGGATAAATTAATTTGGCGATTTTTTCTTCTTTCATCGCGTTCAATTCAGCGGGGTTTTTCGCCTTTTCAAGAAGACGCTCAGAAGCGGTAATGGTTACTTCGTCTTTTGTGCGCAAACTTATAATCGTGGAAACAAGCACCGCCCACGGTCTATTGACCGACGATTCCCGCTTGTAATTTTCCGCTACGGTAGTTACAGAAGGATCTTCTGCGCCAAGTTCTTTGCGCCATTTTTCCAGCGCTTTAAAAATCTGATTCCAATTTATACTTTTCATGAATCACCGAATTTAATTCTCCAATAAACACTGCGCGAATACTTCGATTGCTTTTCCTTTGCCGACAGGTCCGAGACCTTCAGAAGTTTTTCCTTTTACGAAGACGCGATCTATCGAAACTTCCAAAACATCCGCAAGCGATTGACGTATAACTTCTCTGTAGGGAAGCACCTTTGGTCTTTCGCAGACTATAACACAGTCCAGATTTGAAAGTTTCCAGCCCGCTTTTTTTACCAGCGTATACGCGTCACGCAGAAGGTTCATGGAGTCGGCGCCTTTCCATTTAAGCGAAGAAGGAGGAAACAGTTCGCCGATGTCGCCTAGCGCACTTGCGCCCAGAAGTGCGTCGCATACCGCGTGAGCCAGAACATCGCCGTCTGAATGTCCTTCTTCGCCTTTCGGATAAGGTATTTCAATGCCGGCAAGAATAAATTTCCGATCTTTTTCCAGTCTGTGTAAATCATATCCGATACCTGTCCGAATCACATTACTTCCTTAGAGCCACGCCTGGAAGCGGGCGGAATGCTTTAAAAGACATATATTTAAACGGATGAATGTCCAATGCGTTCGGGAACCAGCCGTCCAGTTCGCCTGTGTCAACAATATTCAGCGCCGGATTATAAAAAATCGGCAGAACCGCTCCCCTGTCCAGCAGAAGTTTTTCCGCTTCGGCAAGAGTTTCAAGGCGTGTTTTGCCTTCTTCAATCATTGATCTTTCGATTAACGCTTCATAATCGGCGTCGTCAAGACGCGAATCGTTTAAGTTGGAATCGCGTCTCCACATTTGCAGAAAAGCGTAAGGATCCGCAAAGTCGCCGATCCATGTTGTTGAGCCAATGGTAAAATTTTCTTCCTTCATGGATTGAAAATATTTATCGTAAGGTACAACTTCCACGCGCACATTAATTTTTAATTTCTCTTTCCACGCGTTAGCCATTAACGAACCAACGCGTTCAGCGTCACGCGAAGGCGTCAGGCGGATAACAAGCTCAGGCGATTGTATGCCGTTTGCGTATCCTGCCTCGGAAATTAATTTCTGCGCTTCTTCGTAATCCGCTTCGGATATTCCTTTAACTTCGGGGTAGCCGATCACAGGAAAAATTAAAGTTTCCGCCGGAAGATAATAATTGCCGCGTATTTCTTCCCACGGCAGAACAAGAGCCATCGCGCGGCGCACTCTGTGATCATTCCACGGCTTTTCGCCGCTGCGGATAAAATAATAATGAGTTGCAAACATTACGTTTACCTGAATTCCGGAACGGTCTGTAAGCGCTTCGACATTTACATCACCCGAAATCCATCGCGCCTCGCCTGAGTTCCATAAATAAGCCGCCTGATCCGCGTTCTCTGTAAATTTGGCTGTTATTTTTTCCAGCGCGACCCGCTGATAATCCCAATAGTGATGCGTTTTTTGCATAACAATACCTTCGTCATTCATGGACGTAATTTGATAAGGTCCGTTAGTCACAGGAGGCGTCCAGTTTTTTTCGCCTTTCTTCGGACTCCAGCTTGACTTATTCACCATCGAAGGATGAATCGGGCTGAATGAATGATGGCAAAGCATCGCGGGAAAAAATGACGCGGGAGAACTCAATTTAATAATAAGCGTTCTTTGATCGGAAGCGGTAATTCCCACATTATCAGGATTTTTATCTATGCCGTTTCTGTAATCGCGCGCTCCTTTAATCACGTCAAAAAAACTTGAATACGGGGATTCGCGTTTTGGTTCAAGAAGAGAAATCCACGCCGCTTTAAAATCTTCCGCGCGCACAGGATCGCCGTTGGAGAAACGCGCGTTTCTCCTAATTGTGAAAGTCCACTGCATTTTATCATCGGAAAGCTCCCATTTCTCAGCCAATGCCGGAACAGGTTCCAATGAAAGAGGATGATAAGAAAAAAGCCCTTCGAATAACGCGGTAAAAATCTGCGCTTCGCTTGCAAAATATGATTTGCGGAAATCCAGTTCTATATCATGTCTTGAGAACGCGACTGTAAGCTCATCCGGGTTTTCATTACCCGGACGCATCTGAGCGACATCGCCCTCTTCAGCAGCCGGAGTATTTTTAACCTGCGAACTTTGACAGGAAGAAAATATAATCAATAAAACAATAAATAAATACTTTCTTGTATTAATCATCTTACAATTATAATGGATTTTATATATAAATTCAACTCATAATTATTTTTCTTTGGCTATCACCCTGTAATGCGCTGAAGTCATGTCAAGACCGCTGTCTTTAAAACCGTTTTGGATATTTTCATACAACAAGGTGTAAATTAACGGGATTTTGCTTACATCTTTCGTATAACAATTGATTTGATAGCACGCGTAAAAATCATCAAGTTTTGTCTGAAGCACAAACGGCTTGGGTTTTTTTTGAACATACTCGGTCTCAAGAGCCGCGTTTATTAAAATATCATGAACTGTCTGCCACGGCGTTGAATAGCCGAATGTTACTTCCGCGAAAATTATTAAACCTTCCTCGTCTTCATCGGAGGAGGTATTGTAATTAATTATATTGGATCCAAGAATTATCAAATTCGGAAATGTTACATATTCGTTCTTGTGAGTTTTTAACCTTACCACCATCAGATTTTTTTCTACAACAAAACCTGTTATATCTTTTATTTTTACCCGGTCGCCGATTTTAAACGGACGCATATATGTCATTACAAGCCCCGCGACAAGGTTGCCGATTGCGCTTGTAGACCCAAGCGAAAAAATAACGCCGACAAACACAGAAACGCCCTGAAACGCTTTTGAGTCGGAACCCGGCAGATAAGGATAAACAATCGCGACGGTGAACGCCCACAAAAGCACCTGCAGTATTTTAAAAGTCGGCGCAGCCCATTCGGGATAAAACTGATTTATTTTTAATTTTCCTCTTTCTATCTGATTCGTAAAATATTTTAACCCTTTAATTATATAGCGCGTAACAATAACAAATATTACGACTTTTATAAGATTTGGAATATACATTACAGCGCCGATAATAATATCTCTTATAGGACTTAGAATATAACCGAACAGCAATTGCGCAAGATTCTTTGTAGCATTGAAAAAACTAAAAATAAACGGAATGGTAAGAATAAGAATAACAATTGTTATTATATACTTTAGAAAACGCAGGATAACTTCTATTACTACAATAACCTGATTTGATGTAAGAATTTTATACTTATGTATATACAACGGCTTAATTTTATCTTTTCCAACATTATTTTCCAGCCTGGTATTAATCCGTTTAAATAAAAACCATATAAGCCATATTATAAGAGCCTGAACAATAATTATCGCAATGGCAATCCCAATCCTTTGCAGCAAACTCAGTTTCTCAATGGATTGGCTCCACGCATATTCAAAACGAACAGTCTGAATCCAGCTTGCGGATGTTACAGCATCGGGTTCTTTTTCGGGTATTTCAGGTGCGCTTTCCGCCGCTTCGGCATACGCAGTTTCAGCAGCGTTTTCTCCAGCCGGAGTCTGAACCGCCGGAGCAGTTCCGGCTGTCTGGCTCTCTTGAGCCGCTGAAAATGACATGGGAAGCAATAAAAGGAAAATGAATAATAGATTCCTCATATAATTTAATTATAAGAGAAATCCATTAATATTGATAGTGATAAATTTTATAACAGCGAGAAAGCTACCGTTATTCCGATAAATACAATCGCGACAGTCGCCGCGAGGGTTATCAAAAGATTGAAAGAAGGACCTGTAGTATCTTTTAAAGGATCGCCGACAGTATCGCCGATAACGGCGGATTTATGGCAGTCGCTACCTTTGCCGCCGTGTTTTCCGCCTTCGATGTATTTCTTGGCGTTATCCCACGCGCCGCCCGCTGTAAGCATGAAAACAGCCATCGCGAAACCGGATACGATTAAACCTGTTAAGAAACCGACAACGCCGGCAGGACCGAAAATTAATCCAACGGCAATCGGAGAAATAATCGCAAGCAATGAAGGCCAGATCATTTCCTTCTGAGCGCCTCTTGTGCAGAGATCAACGCATCTCTCGTAATCGGGCTTTGCAGTGCCTTCCATTAAGCCTGGAATTTCCTTAAACTGCCTTCTTACTTCTTTTACAACATTCTGCGCCGCACGATGCACCGCTCTTACGGTGAGCGCCGCAAACATGAATGTAAGCGCGGCGCCGAAGAACAATCCAACCAAAACAACAGGATTCTTAATTACGTCCAAAAATAATTCGCCGTCTTTTAACATTCTCATTTTAGACGGATCGCTCACCGCGGCATTAAGAATCGTAGTCTCGGCGACATTTTTATAAGACACCAAAAGAGCGAGGGCTGTAAACGCCGTTGAGCCAATCGCGAAACCTTTTCCGGTAGCGGCGGTCGTATTTCCAAGCGAGTCAAGAGCGTCCGTCCTTTGGCGGACTTCTTTGGGCAGTTTCGCCATTTCCGCGATCCCGCCGGCGTTATCTGCAACAGGACCGAACGCGTCTGTCGCAAGGGTTATGCCAAGCGTAGCTAACATTCCGACAGCGGCAATGCCGATGCCGTAAAGCCCTCTGTTAAAACTTGCCATGCCGTCGTTGATAATGAAACATCCGACAACCGAAAGAGCGATCGTAAGAACAGGCCATGTCGCGGATTTTAAACCAAGCGATAAGCCGCCGATCATCATCGTGGCAGTGCCTGTCTCGCTCGACTCGGCAAGTTCGCGCGTCGGTTTGTAATGATCTGAAGTGTAATATTCGGTAAAGAATCCAAGAATGACGCCTGAAACAATCCCTATAATAATCGCGAAGAAAATGCCCCATGCGTTCTGCGCCATTACGCCGCCTTCAAGCCCTGTAACAAAAAGAGTAAGAGGCAGAGCGATGGCTGCGGAAAGACCCGCGGCGAGCCATGTGCCCATGTGCAGTGAACGCAATAAATTTTTCTGAGTCGCGCTTTCTTTTGTGCGCACAAAGAAGGTGCCGATGATGGAAGTAAGAATACCGACAACAGCCATAAGAATCGGCAGAAGAAGTCCGGCGGCTTCATACCCGGCGGCAAAACCGAGCGCAAAAGTCGCTACAATCGCGTTACTGTAAGATTCGTAAAGATCCGCGCCCATTCCCGCGACATCGCCGACATTATCGCCGACATTATCCGCGATAACAGCCGGATTTCTGGGGTCGTCTTCGGGGATACCGGCTTCAACTTTACCCACAAGATCGGCTCCAACGTCAGCCGCCTTGGTAAAAATGCCGCCGCCTACGCGCGCGAACATCGCCATTGAAGCGACGCCCATTCCAAAGCAAATCATGGTCTGCGCGATTTCCGCAGTTTCTGCATGGAACACATGAACAAGAACCAGATACCATGCCGTGACATCAAGAAGACCGAGACCTGCAACCGTAAAACCCATTACAGTTCCCGATGAAAACGCGACCCTGAGACCCCTGTTAAGTCCCTGCTGAGCCGCGTTTGTGGTACGAGAATTGGCAAAAGTGGCGACTTTCATGCCGATAAAACCGGAAAGACCGGTAAAAAAGCCGCCGATTATGAACGCAAAGGGGACAAACGGGCTCACAAACCCTTTTTCGGCGCCCGCAAAGACCGGAATAAACGCAAGCATACATAAAATAACGAACATTATACAAAAAAACCATGTAACAGTCGTATATTGACGCTTCAAATAGGCGCCGGCGCCTGTTCGGATAGCTCCCGCGATTGTTTCCATAGTTTCATTGCCTTTGGGATACTTAAGTACTTTAATACCTTGTATTAACGCGAATACTAGCGCCAAAACAGCGCCGATAATACCCAGCCAGAATAAATTTTCCATCATATTGATACTCCTACACAAATGGTGTTAACTAATTCAATACAAAAAGGTAAAAATTGTCAATTAGGAACAGATTGAGCCGTATAAGACCGTAAAAACAGGCAGAAAAAACCTAAAATTCTATTTACAGATCAAAAAAAATATATTATAATTTGTATGATGCCTGTATAGGCGGTTTAATCTAATTGGAGGGAATAAATTTATGAAAAAAAGTATGTTAATTTTATTGGCAGTTCTCCTTGCCACAGGCGGATTCGTCCTCGCTAGCTGCGACGGACCCGAAGGATTTGACGGAGAAGAGTTCCTTGGCGCGTCAAGAGCTGCGGAAAATTTTACAGCGAATAAGACAGGATCCAAGGGCGGCTGGGATTATGAGTATTGGAAAGATTCGGGTGGTTCAGGAACAATGACCGTTAATGATAACGGCACATTCAGCGGCAATTGGAGCGGTGTTAACAACATCCTCATGCGCGTTGGAAAAAAATTCGGCTCATCACAGTCTCACAATCAGATTGGCAACATTTCCATCACCTACAGTGCTTCATTCACCCCAGGTAACAATTCCTACTTGTGCGTATACGGCTGGTCAAAAGATCCTCTGGTTGAGTACTATATCATTGAAAGCTACGGCAGCTACAAACCCGGAGGCAGTTCATCGAAGGGTTCATGGAACGGCTACGAACTTTATGAAACAACAAGAACAAATCAGCCCTCAATCGAAGGAACGAAAACATTTAAGCAATATTGGGCTATTCGTTCGTCAAAACGCACAAGCGGGACAATCGATGTAACCGGCATTTTTAACGCATGGTATGACAAAGGCATGAGCCTTGGTAAAATGTACGAAGTTGCTCTTTGTTTAGAAAGCTGGCAGAGCACCGGCAGCGGCAACATCAGCAGCTATTCACTTAAATACGGCAACAGCACACTCGGCGGCGGCTCAAGTTCAAGCAGCTCAAGCTCAAGCAGCAGCTCAAGCTCATCTAGCTCCAGCTCCTCAAGCAGTTCTTCCTCAAGCGGTAACTGCCCCGGATGCGGAAAAAGCGGCAGCTGGAAATGGGGTGGCAATACTACCAGCCACTGGGCAGACAATTGCGCATGCACATGGAATGAAGCTCATAGTTATTCCAACGGAACTTGCAAATGCGGCAGAACTAATGGCAGCACCACCACAACCACAACTACAACAACAAATAACAACACAAGCACAAGCACTTCTTCTTCCACAGTAACAGTTCAAGCTGAAAGCATGACAAAAGCTGGTAAGTATACAGGTAACATCAGCTCGCCTTTCCAAGGTGTTGCATTATATGCTAACGACGACAAGATCTCCACTTCACAAAACTTGGCTTCTGGCAGCAGAACGATCACTGTGAGGGGCGCTTCCAACAACAGCAGCTCAGCTCAAATCAAAGTTATGGTAGGCGGATCTCAAGTCGGAACAATCAGCTTCAGCGGAACAAGCGCAGCCAGTAAAACAGTCACATTCAACAACTCCAGCGCAGGAAACAAGACAATCGAACTGGTTTGCATCAACGACAACAACACTTGGGACGTATTCATTGATTACATCGAAATAAAATAACTGCTAATTTTTAGTTATTTTTTAAAGGCTGTCCGCCCAGGACAGCCTTTTTTTATGCTTTCTATTTAACCGTCATTGTGATAAACTATCCGTATGTACGCAGGATTTTATTCCCTCGGCGCAGCCGAAGAGGTTACAGGTTCCAAGCATGTGCTTGAGATTGACGGGCAGAGTTATCTGATCGATTGCGGCGCTTTTCAGGGCTCCAGAGCCGAAGCGGATCGCAAGAACAGGGAATTCGGCATCGCGGCGGATCGTATCAATAGTGTCATTTTAACGCACGGACACCTTGATCACTGCGGTCTATTACCATTGCTTGCCCAGCGCGGATACAACGGTAACATTTACGCTACTCCGGCTTCAAGGGATATCGCAAGCCTTATAATGATGGACTCCGCGAATATCCAGGCTCGTGACGCTAAATATTTAAAAAGCCAGGCGCATAAAAAAGGCGAAAAATTTGACTGGACGCCGCTTTTTTCCGAGCAGGACGCGATTAAAGCTGTCGGTCAGACGGTCGGCGTTTCCTATAACAGACCAATGTACATCGACGACGGTGTTAGCCTTGAATTCTATGACGCGGGACACATATTAGGCTCCGCAATCGCTTCGATCAAGATAAAAAAAGGCGGCGAGGAATTAAACATTCTAGCCACCGGCGATTTGGGCAGAAAAGGAAAACCGATCATCCGCAACCCCGCGATTCCCGAGACCGCTCCCGATTACATCATACTTGAAAGCACATACGGCGACCGCAAACACGACTCCACCGATGAAGCGATTGAAAAACTCGCGACTATGGCAAAACGCACAATCGAAAAAAAGGGAAAAATTTTAATCCCCTCTTTCGCGATTGAACGCACGCAGGAACTTGTCTACTATTTCCACCTTCTTGTTGACGACGGCGTAATTCCCGAAGTGCCGATTTTTGTCGATTCGCCGATGGCGACTAACGCGACTACGATTTTCCAGGTGCACCCGGAATGTTACAGCGAGGAAATCAAGGAAGCGTTTATAAAACACCATAAAAACCCGTTTGGTTTTAACAGTCTCCACTTTACGACAAGCGTGCAGGAATCGAAGGCGCTAAACGATCATAAAGGCCCGCTTATCATAATTTCCGCGGACGGCATGTGCGAAGCCGGGCGCATCCAGCACCACCTGATGCACAACATTCAAGACCCGAACACGACAATCATGACTGTCGGTTACATGGCGGAAAACACTCTTGGGCGGCGCATCCGCAACCGTGAAAGCGAAGTAAAGATTCACGGCGACTGGTACAAAGTGAAGGCGCAGGTAGAGGAGATTAACGCGTTCAGCGCCCATGCCGATTATGCGGAAATGCTTGAATGGCTGAAAGCCGTAGACACATCAAAATTGAAGGGCATTTTCCTTGTTCACGGCGAGAAAAAGTCGCAGAACTTCCTGAAAAAGTTTCTGGAAGAAAACGGCTATCCGAATGTTGAAATTGTTAAATACGGCAAAACATACGAATTAAATTGAGTAACTGTTTTTCAAAATCAGATGAAGTTTTCGATTGGCTCTCCGGGTTTATAAATCTTGAACGCGGACAGAAGCCGAAGAGTTTTCGCATTGACAGAATGAGAATTCTGGCGGAACTCTCCGGGCATCCTGAAAAATGCGCGCCTTCAATTCATATCGCAGGTTCCAAAGGCAAGGGTTCTGTCACAAGCATGCTGACGAGTATGCTTACGAGCGCCGGTTTCAGAGTTGCGCGTTATATGTCGCCCCATGTGGTCGACATACGGGAGCGTATTTGCCTCGGCGATTCGTATTTTGACGAAGAGGTTTACTGCGCGGCAGGAAATGAACTCAGGCGCGTAACGGAAGAATCGCTTCCGGCTGCCCTTAAATCTCAGCCGTCAACAGCGGCGCTTTTTGACGTTTCTTTGCCGGACGGCTGCGAGCCGACATTTTGGGAATTGTTAACACTTCTTTTTTTCCTGTGCGCCAGAGAGGCAAAATGCGATGTGATGGCAGTCGAAACCGGCATGGGCGGACGGCTTGATTCAACAAATATTCTTGACCCTGTTGTCAGCGTAATAACATTAATAGAACTTGAACACACTTCATTTCTGGGAAACACAATCGAAGCCGTCGCAGGCGAAAAAGCCGGAATAATTAAACAAGACAAACCGGTAATCATTGCGAAACAAACAGATAAAAATTTTAATCAGGTATTGGAAGTTTTCCAAAAAACAGCAAAAGAAAAAAACAGCCCTCTCTATTACCTCCCCGATACAGCAAAAATTTCAAATATAAAAATAACAACACAAAACACAGAATTCGATCTAAGTGTCCTCCGCGATTCTTCGTGTCCTCCCTGCGAAATTCTCAGACTATCCATTCCTGTGCCCGGCAAAGTCCAGGCAGAGAACGCCGCTCTTGCGGCTTTTGCGCTTAATGTGTTTCTTGAAAAAACCATACGCAGAGGACACGAAGGTACGCAAAAAACACGAAGAAGCGATTGGATTGAGGCTATCCGCAGAGGACTTGAAAACCTGAAGATTCCCGCGCGTTTTGAGAAAATTTCCGGCAAACCTGTTTTTATCATTGACGGGGCGCATACTCAGGAGAGCCTTGATTTATGCGTTGAAACATTTTGTTCCCTTTACGGCGAAAGCGGCGTTTTAATTTTCGGATGCGCGGCAGACAAAGACGCCGCGGCGATGGCTCGAATCGCTGATTCGCATTTTGCGAGAATAATTATTACTACGCCGGGGAATTTTAAAATCAGCGATCCTGATAATGTTTACAACGCGTTCAAAGAGATTGCGGGACAGAAAAAGACTATGCTTGTGAAGGATACGCAGGATGCTGTAAAACAAGCGCAGGAATTCGCAAGGAAGAAGAATCTTCCGATTTTGGCTGCCGGGTCGTTTTATTTGGTAGCGGAAATCAGAAAAGGCATCATAACCAATAACGGAGAAAAATAATGTTTTTACTTCTGGCATTTTTGCTCTTTGCAGTCCAATGGCTTGGGTCTCCATGGCAGCTTGGCGTATGGAAAGCCATTTTATCCTGCATGTTGTTTATGGGGATAATTATTATTTCTTTAATTCCGGCAATGAGCAGGGAATGGAGAACTTACATAAAAAGCATTTTGGTCTGCGCCGCGTTTCAGTTTGTTTTTCTCTTCTTCAATTTTATTTTGCCAGGAGTAGGGTTTGCGATTACAATTATTTACAACATTGTACTGATTATCATATCCAAAAAACTGCCGGTTTCGTTTACAAACAATGTTAAAGCGGGAATTTTATTTTTCATTTTATGGTTTGCGGGAATCAATCATCTGCTTGGTATTTTTTTACTTACCGATCCGAGAGGCGTCTGGTCGGGCGATTTATATTTCTCGGTTACAGATTGGGCAATACTTGCAATATTCATCGCCGCGCTTGTAAGGAATTTTTACCATATAAAAACAAATTCAGTTATGCTCAATTTGAAAGAAGACGACATAAGCGCCGGTTTGCAAAAACGCGAAAAGAAAACTTTAATTCCTATCCTGATTGCTTCTGTTTTATTAATTACATTATCGTTATTTATAAAACTCCCCTGGGAGAAACAGGCAGCCGAAGATTTAAACGCGGCTTTTAAAGCATACACGGCAAATGATCTTGAAACTGCGGCGAAATACGCGGGTAAATATTATACTGACGCGAAAATTTTATATAACGGCGATGTGTTTTATTTAAACGGGCTTATTAAAGAAGCGGGAGGATCTCCTCAGGATGCAGTCTCGTATTATAAAAAAGCGGTAAACTGGTATAAGAATCATAAATCCCTGGTATCGAAAAACCATCCCGCTGACGCGCAGTTTCGGTTAGCAAATCTCACCAGCGAAGAAGAAGCCGGCTTTTTCAAACGGTTATGGCAAAATATTAAGCCGGATACAATGTAATTTTTTAGTTAATGTTCTTACTGGATTTAAATATCAGAGC
>Ga0209755_10001257_pt1 | contig 40624 bp, 32 predicted proteins | sample TergutCo191P1_FD_187301 | JGI IMG/M metagenome (GOLD analysis project Ga0209755, IMG submission 187301) | Cornitermes sp. P1 segment gut microbial communities from Petit-Saut dam, French Guiana - Co191P1 (SPAdes) (version 2) | ecosystem: Host-associated > Arthropoda: Insects > Digestive system... | reverse complement strand
GTTTGGCTACGGTAATATATCATTTCCGCTGATAAAAGAGCTGCGTATATTGCTTCCAAAAACAGTATTTGTTTGTGATACAGACAGCGTATGGTCCCGTTTTATATTACGTGAACTTGATGTTGAAGAAAATCCTTCCCGCAGACAAGAAATTGAGAAAGAAGGCAAAGCAAAAGAACTTGAAGAAAAAGACAACTCTTCAATCTGCGATATTACAACAGCGGTATCTGAAATTGACGCAATATATTATCGTGGAATTGCGCCAGATGCAAATCGTATTCATATATTTTCTAATGTTATTGATCTTGATACATATGTTTCTCCGCCTCTTCCTCCTTCTGACTTTAAATCACCTTCAATATTTATTGGCGGGTCATATTATAGTTCAAATAGTCCCATGGTTCATGCCGCCAACTGGGTAATTAAAGAAATAATGCCGTTTGTTTGGAAGAAATATCCTACTGCCCATGTATATATTGTTGGAAGAGGCGGCGAAGAATTTTGCTCTGAATTAACGTGTGATAATGTTACTATCACCGGCAAAGTACCTTCTGTTTTGCCGTATCTTTGTAATTCTATTTGCTCACTTGTTCCTTTGTCCTTTGAATCAGGAACAAGATATAAAATTTTAGAATCGGGCGCATGCGGTATTCCTGTAGTTTCAACAACTCTCGGCGCAGAAGGCATACCTGTAAAAAATGGAAATGATTGCTTGATTGCAGATTCAGCAGATGACTTTGCAAATGCGATAATTAAATTATTAGACGACAGTGAATTAAGAAAACAACTTGGAAACAACTGCAAAGAGTTAATAAAAAAACATTATAGTATTGACTCTCTTGTACAAGAAGCCAATGCGGTTTTTTCTTACTTAAACAAATGCAGGAACAAATAACCTACAACAACCAAATCCTCGCTATAATTATTAAAAATAATTATTCAAATAACGGCATTACATTCTTTACTCCTAATGATTTCTCTCAGCAGCTTGCCTATATGAATCATCCAAAAGGTAAAACAATTCAACCTCATGTTCATAACATCGTTAAACGCGAGGTCTTATACACAAAAGAGGTTTTATTTATAAAAAAAGGTAAATTAAAATGCGATTTTTATTCAGATGATAAAGAATATGTTTGTTCAAGAGAATTAGAAAGCGGAGACATTATTTTACTCGCGGCAGGTGGGCATGGTTTTGAAATGCTTGAAGATACTGAAATGTTTGAAATTAAACAGGGACCGTATGCGGGCGAAAATGATAAAACAAGATTTGAAGGGATAGAAAAAAATGGAAAATAATTTTATCCCTGTCTGCTCTCCTCTGCTCTCTGGTAACGAGCTTAAGTATATAACAGACGCTGTCTCAACGGGCTGGATTTCATCTTCCGGCGCATACCTTCAAAAGTTTGAAAACAGTTTTTCAAATTATTGCGGAGTCAAATACGGAGTTGGTGTCTGCAATGGAACTGTAGCTTTGCATCTGGCGCTTATAGCGTTGGGAATAGGCAAAGATGATGAAGTAATAATTCCTAACTTTACAATGATTGCCTCCGCTTTTGCCGTTTGCTATACAGGAGCAAAACCTGTTTTTGCAGACGCAGATAAAGATACATGGAATATTGACATAACAAAAATCGAAGAAAAAATTACATCAAAAACAAAAGCAATAATGCCTGTTCACATTTTTGGCAATATGTGCAACATGGACGCTATTAAGAACATAGCAAAGAAATACAATTTATTTATTATCGAAGATGCCGCGGAAGCTCATGGAGCCGAATATAAAGGTAAAAAATCCGGAAGTTTTTCCGATATAGCGGCTTTCAGTTTTTACGCGAATAAAAACCTGACAACCGGCGAAGGCGGAATGGTTGTTACAGATAATGAAACATTATATGATCAGGCAAAATATTATAAGAACCTCTGTTTCCCTCTTGACGGTCCAAGAAATTACCTTCATGAAGATATCGGTTTTAATTATAGAATGAGCAATCTTCATGCCGCTATTGGTTTAGCGCAGATTGAAAAAGCCGATTATTACAGAGATTTAAGAATCAAGAATAACAAGTTATATAAAAAGTATCTTTCAAACTGCGATGGAATTGTTTTCCAAAAAGATGAAGAGAACAGTTTAAATTGCGCGTGGATGAACGCAATTTTAGTTCAGCCTGAAACCTATGGTAAATCAAGAGATGGTCTTATAAATCATCTAAAAGAAAATAATATAGATACGCGTCTTGTTTTTAACGGCATGAATAGGCAAAATTCTCTTAAAAAATACGGCTGCGATTGTACCGGCAATTATCCCGTAACAGATTGGCTTTCAGAAAACGCTTTTTATCTGCCTTCAGGAAGCGGATTAACGGAAAGCGATATTTCCAGAATTTGTGAATTAATAATTCAATTTAAGAAAGAATAATAATATGAGCACTTTCGGCGAAACATATTCAAAATATTACGATCTTCTTTACAAAGATAAGAATTATCAGGAAGAATATGATTATATTAAAAAAATAATATCTAAACACGGCTCAACCGTAAAAAACATTTTGGATATTGGCTGCGGAACCGGAAAACATTTAAAATACTTCAAAGATGACGGTTATAATATAGCCGGCGTAGATTTATCTGAAAATATGATTAACGAAGCAAAGAAACATTTAAATCAGAAAGATGATTTAATTTGCTCAAAAGCTTCTGAATTTAAATTTGATAAAAAGTTTGATATTATTATTTCTTTGTTTCATGTTATGAGCTATCAAACAAGTAATGATGAAATAGAAAAAGTTTTTTATAACGTTGCGGAACATCTGAACAATGGCGGTTTGTTTATTTTCGATTTCTGGTATGGTCCTGGTGTCTTAACTGATCCGCCAACTGTGCGTCAAAAAACGCTTGAAAATGATGAAATCAAAGTTATCCGTAATGCGAATCCGGTTCATCGGTTTAATGACAATGTCGTAGATGTCCATTATGATATAAAAATAATAAATAAAGTTTTAAATAATGAAAATTCATTTAATGAATGTCATTCAATGCGGTATTTATTTTTTCCTGAATTAAGATATTTTGCTCAGAAATATAAATATTTAATTTGTAATGAAGGCGAATGGCTTGCTGATAATAAGCCTGAAATAAACACATGGAATGCCTATGTCTGTTTGCAAAAAAAGTAAAATTAATTCCAATTCCAGACTTGCGTTAATAATTGGTTTTTATCCGCTTGGAACATCTTCTGTTTTAATTAATTTAATTGAAATGCTCAATCAGTCAGGCGTTTATGTTGATATATACATTAATCAGGAAAGTTTAAATATCCCTTATTCTCCGCCGTCCGGCAATGTTTCTATTTTTACCGAACCTTATAAAAAACATTTTAAAATTATTAATAAATTGTATTACTATATTTTAAAAATATTTTTGCGAAACAGTTTGCTTTTTAAAGTGATTAAGGCGTCTTATAATTATTTCTGGTTTGCGGTATGGGTATCCGGTATGATTAAAAAACATTCTTTTTACAACGCAATATTGTACGCGAACTTTTCGTCTATTTATGTTTCTTCTTTTTTAAAAGAAAAAATTGATACATCAATATATTATAATCTTGAATTACTTGATGATAACATGGCTGGTGAAACTCATTGGAATGAAATAAGAGAAATTGAACGAATACATTTAAAGTATATGGATTGGGTTTTTGCGACAAGCAAAAAAAGAGGAGAATGTTTTCAAAAATTAACCGATTTTCCTTCTGATCAAATACGCGTTCTGCCTGTTCTTTCACTTTCCGGTGAAGTCCCAAAATCAAGCCGGTATTTTTATGATAAATTTTCTTTATCTGACAATATAAAGATTGTATTATTAACCGGAAGCATAAGTAAGCGTTTGCTTCAATTAGAAATTATAAATACTGTTAAATACTGGCCTTCAGATACTGCGTTAATTTTTCATACATGGGATAAAGAAGCGTTTAATAACGGATATGGTCTTTCTCTCAGAGAAGCCGCACAAGAACTTCCGGTATATTTCTCCGGCGAATCGCTTAGTTATAATGACATAACATCTGCAATATCTTCAGCGCGTATAGGTCTTGCATTTTATGACGACCTCGACACTAACTTAAATGAAATATTATTTTCTTCAAATAAAATTATTGAATATTTGCGCTGCGGTCTTCCTGTTATTACATCATATAATTCAGATTTAAATGTATTTTTTAATCAAAATAAATGCGGTCTTTCCGTTTATCCCGAGGACTTGCCAAAAGCGATTACAGCAATATTAGATAATTATATTGAATACCGTAATGCCGCTTTTAATACATCAAAAGGCAATTTTTCTTTTGAAAATTATTTTTATAATGCTTTTACTGGTATTAATTTATTAATAAAAAGATAATATTAATTATTTTGTAATGCGTATTAATACATATATTTTATGAAAATTAAGAAATTAATTAAATTATTTTTACCTTATGGTTTAATCATATTATATAATAATATAAAACAATCCAGGCATAACAAAAAACAAAACAAAGAAGTTCAAAGATGGTTTAGCGATAATGGCGATGAAACATTAAGATTAAATTATGAACAATTAAATTCAAATAGCACCGTTTTTGATTTAGGCGGATATAAAGGCGATTTTGCGAGTAATATTTATTCAAAATATTGCTGCAATATCTATATTTTTGAACCAGTAAAAGAATATTCAAATAAAATTATAAATAGATTTAGTAAAAATATAAAGATAAAAGTATTTCCATTTGGATTAGGAGCAAAAAAAGAAACCATGTCAATTTCTATAAATAATGACGCTTCTTCAATATTCAATACTGGTAATGAAACGCAAATAATAGAATTAATATCTTTTAAAGATTTTTTAAACGAAAATTCCATTGATCATATTGACTTAATTAAGATAAATATAGAGGGAGGCGAATACGAGTTATTAAATCATATTATTGAATCAAATTTAGTTTCTTGTATAGATAATTTTCAAATACAATTTCACGATTTTATCTCTAATGCGGATACTTTGAGAAAAAATATTCAGGATAAATTACAATTAACTCATTGTCTTACTTATAACTATAATTTTGTTTGGGAAAATTGGAAGAAAAAATAATCAATTTATGTCTGTAATAGTAAAAATAATGGGCGGTTTGGGCAACCAAATGTTTCAATATGCCGCAGGTCGTTCTTTGTCAACTCGATTAAATTGTGAATTAAAATTAGATAATTCCTGGTTTTATGAATCAGGGTGCGGCGCTTCCCGCTTTCCTTTGCTTCATAACTTTCCAATATCGACATTAGAAGCGAGTCAAGAAGAAATAAGTGAATTAATATATCAAAAACAAAATATTTTATTAAAATTATTAAGAAAAAAAAAGAAATATACTTCTTTTTATAAAGAAGAGCCATCCTTTGATTTTTGGCAGGATTTTAATTCATTTTTATCCCCTGTTTACTTGTACGGTTACTGGCAGAATGAAAAATATTTTTCCGGTATCGAATCTGTTATCAGAAAAGATTTTCAATTTCCTTCTTTTACAAATATAGAAGCGGATAATATATCAGATAAAATTAATAATTCATTAAATTCCGTAAGCATTCATATTCGAAGAGGCGATTATGTTAATAATCCCCATACGAATCAATATCATGGAACATGCTCCATTGAATATTATAAAGAAGCGCTTAAATTAATATCCAATGAATATGGTTCTCTTGAATTATTTATTTTTTCTGATGATCCTCAATGGATTAAATTAAATTTTGATACAAAAGATTATTCGTCTAACATTATAGATATTCCCGCTCACAATGACTTTCCTTATCATGATATGAGCTTAATGTCTTTATGTAAACATCATATAATTGCAAACAGCTCCTTTTCATGGTGGGGCGCATGGCTGTCAAATAAGAATGGAGTTATTATATCTCCCAAGCAATGGTTTTCAGATGAAAAAATGAGATATTTTAATCCGGCATTATCTTCATGGATAAAAATATGAGCGCTAATCCTTTCTTTTCCATAATTATTCCGGCGTATAATGTTGATAAATATATTGAAAGAGCCGTTACTTCGATTTTAAATCAGGTTTTTAAAGATATAGAAATTATTATTGTTAATGACGGTTCAACTGACAACACAACTGATATTATTAATAATTTTTTAAAAAATAATTCTAATATCTCTATTATTAATCATTCTAAAAATGAATCTTTGCATATGGCGCGTATGTCAGGCGTTATAAACGCAAAAGGAAAGTATATATTATTTTTGGACGGCGATGATTATTATTTAAAAAATTCATTATGTATTCTTTATAAATATATAATAAATAATCCCGATTTTGAAATTTATGAATTTGGATATATTGAACGTCCTTCCGGTAAAAAGGTTTATTCTTTCTATTTTGGCAATAATAGATTTTTAGATTTTTTTAATGAAAATAATGCGCCTGTATCAACAATGTGGAATAAAGTATACATCTCATCGCTTTTAAAGAAATCGTTCTCACTAATGGAAAATATGTATCTGAATAATATCGAAGATATTTATGAATCTATTATTATAGCCTTCTGTGCTGATAATATTTATGGAATTAATAAATCAATAATAAATTATTCTATTGGCACTGGAGTATCCACTACTGATAAAGATTATGATAAAATTATTAATTATCTTGATTCCGTTAAATTATTATTTATACATTTAGATAATTTCATAAAAAGAAATAATATTAAAGTTTATCTGGATAATATTAAATATAATTTATTAAATTATACAATAAATACCTATATTAACATTAGAAAATGTGAAGATGAAAAAATTAAATTATTTAATATTCTTTCAACATATTTTGATATAAATATTATTACTAAATATTTATATCAGTTAAATAAAAAAAATAATAGTATTATAAATTCTCCGTTTAATAAATTTTTAAAAATATTTTTATTTCCATTGCGTATAATAAAACGTTTTTTTAGAAAAGTTTTATAAAAACATCTTACAATTAAAATAATTAAAAGGAAAGTCAATGAAAAAAGCGTTAATAACAGGAATCACAGGACAAGACGGCGCGTATCTGTCAGAATTTCTGCTTAGAAAAGGGTACGAAGTACATGGCATTAAACGCCGCTCATCGAGCTTTAATACTCAGAGGATTGACCATCTCTATCAGGATCCGCACGTTGAAAATAAACGCTTTATCCTGCATTACGGCGATCTGACAGATACGTCAAATCTGGTGCGTATAATTCAAAGTGTTCAGCCGGATGAAATCTACAATCTTGGAGCGCAAAGCCATGTTCAGGTTTCTTTCGAAGTTCCCGAATATACGGCGGACACGGACGGTATCGGAACACTGCGTCTTTTAGAGGCAATCCGTATACTTGGCATGGAAAAGAAAATCAGGTTTTATCAGGCTTCTACTTCGGAACTTTACGGCAAGGTGCAGGAAGTTCCTCAAAAGGAGACTACTCCATTCTACCCTCGCAGTCCTTATGCAGCGGCTAAATTATACGCGTATTGGATTGTTGTAAATTACCGCGAAAGTTACGGAATGCACGCAAGCAACGGCATTCTTTTTAACCACGAAAGTCCTCTTCGCGGCGAAACATTTGTTACTCGAAAAGTTACCCGCGCCGCTGCAAGAATCAGTCTTGGTCTTCAGGATAAATTGTACATGGGAAATATTGACGCAAAACGCGACTGGGGTTTTGCCGGGGATTATGTAGAACTTATGTGGCTAATGCTTCAGCAGGATGAACCTGACGATTATGTTATGGCAACCGGCGTTACTGTTACTGTAAGAGATTTTATCACCATGTCGTTTAAAGAGGCGAATATCAATTTAAAATGGGAAGGCAAAGGCGTTAATGAAAAAGGAATTAATCAGGTAGACGGCAAGGTTCTTGTCGAGATTGATCCTCGTTATTTCCGTCCTGCGGAAGTTGAACTTTTAATCGGCGATCCTTCCAAGGCAAAAGCAAAACTCGGCTGGCAACCAAAAGTTCAATTACCGGAACTGGTAAAAATGATGATGGAACACGATATCGAACAGGCTAAACGCGAAGTTCACCTGAAAGACGCGGGCTTTAAAACGGAAAATTATTTTGAATAAGGATTCAAAAATATTTATAGCAGGTCATCGCGGTCTTGTCGGAAGCGCGATATTGCGTAACTTACAGTCAGCAGGATATTCAAATATTATCACTAAAACACATTCTGAACTGGAACTTCTTGATCAAAACGCTGTTAATAATTTTTTTGAAAAAGAAAAAATAGAATATATTTTTCTAGCCGCCGCTAAAGTCGGAGGCATAGGAGCAAATTCAACTTACCCTGCTGATTTTATTTATATAAATACAATGATCGGTTTTAATATTATTCATGCAGCATACAAACATGGAGTTAAGAAACTTCTCAATTTAGGATCATCATGTATCTATCCAAAAATGTCTCCTCAGCCTATGAAAGAAGAATATTTATTATCTGATTATCTCGAACCTACAAATGAAGCCTACGCCATTTCAAAAATCAGCGTTATTAAATTGTGTGCTTTTTATAATCAGCAGTATAAAACAAATTTCCTTTCTGTCATGCCAACTAATTTGTATGGTCCTGGTGATAATTATGATTTGCATGGCTCTCATGTATTGCCTGCGCTCATCCGTAAATTTCATGAAGCAAAAGTTTCCGGTAAGGATATTGTAACGCTCTGGGGAGACGGTTCTGCCCGCAGGGAATTTTTATTCAGCGATGACTTGGCGCAAGCTGTTGTTTTCCTTATGGAAAAAAAGAATGCCAATGATTTTTCTAATCCCGCTGGTGATTTTATCAATATCGGCTGCGGGAAAGATATAACTATTACAGAACTCGCAGATAAAGTCCGCGATATTGTTTATGAAGATATTCAAGGCAGGAATTGCGTAATAGAATGGGATAAATCTCAACCCAATGGGATGCCGAAAAAATTACTTGATATTTCCCGCATAACATCATTGGGCTTCTCTCCTAAAACTAATTTACAAGATGGGATCAGAATTTCCTATAATGATTTTATTAAAAACTTTTGTTAATATAAATGCAGGATAATAAAAAAAATATAAGCATATCTATTATAGTTCCGGTTTTTAAAGTAGAAAAATATATTAATAAATGCATTGACAGTATTTTGTCCCAGACATTTACAAATTTTGAATGTATACTTGTAGACGACTGCTCTCCCGACAACTGCGCAAGTATATGCGATGATTATGCCGAGAGGGACAATAGAATAAAAGTAATTCATAAAAAAAAGAATGAAGGACTTCCCCAGGGAAGAAAAAGCGGAATAGATTTATCAGCCGGAAATTACATAATATTTATTGACGGTGATGATTGGATTGAGCCTGATATGCTTGAAAAAATGCATCAAAAAGCCGTTGAAACAGACTGCGATATTGTAATTTCCGATATGTTTACCAACATAAAAAATGAACAAAAAAAAGAGGAGCTGCCTGAGATTTATGACAAAATCTTAATCTTTAAACATATTTTGACAAACGGCCGTTTTGGAACCTCTGTCTGCAATAAATTGATTAAACGTGAAATTTATTTAAAAGTATATTTTCCAATTCACAATTATATTGAAGACAGGGTAATAACCATTCAAACAATATTTTATTCCAAAAATATTGAATATATCAGTAATGCTTTTTATCATTATAATAAAAATGAAGAATCAATATGCGGTACAATTGATAATACTAAAAAACTGGAAGATGAATATTATAATTTGATTGAAATTATTAATTTCTTAGATATAAATAACCTTGTTCATGATTTAAATAATGAGATAATTTACCGCGTTAATAATTTTAAAACATCCTTATTAAAAAACAAAAAATTAAGGAATTTATTTAAAATTTCATTATCAGGATTGTATCCTGAATCTACTGATAAACTATTTTTTAATTTTAATTATTTTATTTTATTTATTGCTTTAAATAATAATTCTTTTATATATAAATTAATAGATTTTTATGTTTATATTGAAGAAAATATGAAAATTTTTTATAGATTGGTAATTCCTCAAAAAATACGTTATTCATTATGGGAAAAACGTAATTCTCCATGTTAAAAAAAATATTTAGGCATTTGCCGGAGTTTATATCCTTTTTTTTTATATTCAATCCGTTAATCGCATTTAGATTATTCGTTGTTCCGTTATTTTCTTTTAAAAAATCAAAATATGAGCAATTTGCATATAAACATAAATCAATATTAAATTATTTAAAAAGAAAATATTTTAAATTAATAAGTACTTTTAAAGAAAGACAAAATACTGCTGATCCGGCGTTATCTAAAAATTATCCGATATGGACAATTTGGTGGCAAGGCGCAGAAAACATGCCTGCGATTGTCAGCAGGTGTTATCAAACTCTTTTGCATTTTTCCAATAATCATAATGTTACTTTAATAACAAAAGAAAATTATATGAATTATGTTCATTTGCCCGAATATATTATAAAAAAGGCTGAGAGAAAAAAAATATCTGTAACGCATCTATCAGATATTATAAGAGTATGTCTTTTATATGAACACGGCGGGCTGTGGCTGGATTCAACTGTTCTTTTAACAAGATCGCTTGCGGAACTGCCTGAATCATGTTTTAAATACGGTTTTTGGACTCCAAAAGATGACGGTAAAATATTGGAAAAATGTTTCGGCGCCGAAAACTGGATTGTCAGAGAAGGCAGATGGCTTACATTTTGTTTTTACATGAGTAAAAATAATATACTGGCGGAATATGTCCGCGATTTATTCTTTAATTATGTTAAAAAATATAATTTGTTTATAGATTATTTTCTATTTGATTATTTTATCAGTATCGCCTATGATACTAACGCTGATGTTCGCGCAATGATTGATTCTGTTCCTTCAAACAACCCGAAAATACATGAGATTCTTCACCGTTTAAATCTTAATTCTGAATATGATAAAACTCTTTTTGATGAAATATGCGAATTTAATATTTTTCACAAATTGAATTGGAAAGAGGATTTTTGTGAATATACTAAAGATAATAAATTAACGAATTACGGATATATAATAAACAATTTTCCGCCTAAATAAAATATGCATAATCTTCCTTTTTCCATTATTATTCCAGTTTATAATGATGAAAAAAATATTACACGCTGCATTGAAAGCGTTATTTCCCAGTCATTCAGCGATTTTGAATGTCTGCTTGTAAACGATGGTTCAACAGACTCAACATCATCAATTTGCGCAACATTCGCTCAAAATGACTCAAGATTAAAAATTTTTAACAAGCACAATGAGGGAATCAGCAAAACAAGACAATTTGGTCTTGATAAATCAAACGGCTTGTATGTAATTTTTATTGACAGCGATGACTGGGTTGAACCATCTTTTCTTGAAAAAATAAATAAAAAAGTTGTATCGCAGTCTCGGGATATTATTTTTCTTGATTTTTACAATGAAAAATCCTTATCCAGGGAAAAATATTATTCTCAGAAACCTTCTTTTTTATCGTCTGAGTCCGTAATCAAAGATGTTTTAGAATGCAAATTGTTCAGTTGTTTATGGAATGTTGTATTAAAAAAATCATTCTTCTATAAATATAATATTAAATTTTCTGACAGTATAAATTACGGTGAAGACACATTATTTATAACTGAATTATTGCTGAATAAACCGGATGTTGATTATCTTGATGAAGCGTTTTATCATCATACGTTCAACCGCGGTTCATATACAAGAAAAGACAAAAAAAACAGGTTTTACGAACGCGTTAAATTTTTATATGTATTGGAATTACTTTTGCAAAAATACAACAGAGAGGATTTGATCAAAAATAATTTCTTCCCGTTTAACGACAAGTTTGAAATTTTATCCAGCGGCATTTTTTCCAAAAAGGAATATAAATCATTGTTCGCTCTTTCATTCACTCAATATTATCGTGAATGTTCCAATCCTGTAAAACAATATTTGCTCTTGATGGCGGAAACCAACTTTTATTTTTTTGCAAAATTAATAAGCAGAATGATAAAAACAATGAAAATTAAATAATAATGCAATCAATATTCTACGACATATTTATCTACCCTCTTGTTCAAATTTTAAATCTCTGCTATGTATTTTTCTTCAGAGTATTTAATAATCACGGGATTTCCATTATCAGCGTCAGTTTCACCGTAAGTATTCTTACTCTTCCTCTTTTTCTGGAAGCGGAAAAATGGCAGCAGATAGAAAGGAACATTAAAAATAAACTTTCATTAAAAATTTCAAAAATAAAAGATGCGTTCAAAGGCGATGAACGCTTTATGATATTATCTGCGTACTATAAGCAGAATAATTACCATCCAATTTATTCGCTTAGAAGCTCTATCGGTTTATTGCTGCAAATTCCTTTTTTTATTGCCGCATATTCGTATTTATCAAATTTAGACACTCTTTCAGGAACGCCTTTTCTACCGGCATTCAGTTTTGGAATCCAGAATCTTGGAACTCCTGACAATCTTATTAAATTCCAGACAAATCAAAATCATATTTTCAGCGTTAATTTATTGCCGGTTTTAATGACAATAATTAATTTATTGGCTTCTTTTGTTTATATAAAAGGCATTTATCCGAAAGGTTCATCAACATACGGTTTATTCAAAGAGAATGTTCAGCTAATCGCAATGGCGCTCATTTTTCTTATTCTTTTATATAACTCGCCTTCTGGTCTAGTTTTATATTGGACTTTTAATAACATTTTTTCCCTTGTTAAAAACCTGCTTCTAAACAGCAAGAATAGGAAAATGATAATATTTTTGACAGCCTGCGCTTTAGCCGTAATTTTTTCAGTTTACTTGCTATTTTTTCATCACGGCGCTCTTTACAAACGCATTTTTGTTTCTTTAGCCGCGTTATCCGTTTTTTTAATTCCTTTTTTAAAAAAACCAGCGATTTTTATAAAAGAAAAATTGCTTGTGTTTTTTAATAATCAGAATATTTCCGGCGCCGAAAATCAAACCATTTTATTTTCTTGCATTATTTTATCGCTGTTATTTGGAATAGTTATTCCATCATCGCTTGTTACTTCATCCGTTTCAGAGTTTTCTTTTATAGAAAATTACAATACGCCTTTCCCGTTTATTATTAAAACATTATTTCAATCTTTAGGATTTTTCATATTTATAATTCCCGGAATATATTTCTTATTAACAAAAAACAAGAGATATATATTAACATTTCTAATAACAGGTTTTGCGTTTTGCTGTATTCTGAATAACTTTGCGTTTCCTGGAAATTACGGTTATATTACCATTGATTTAAAATTCTCATCGAGAGATGTAATTTCTCATCAAATATTATTTTATTTTCTAAATATTTTTATCCAATTGTTTATCTTGACAGTTATATTTTATCTATTGTTTATATCAAAACAAATAATTATTAAATCTGCGCAGATTATAACTATTATTTGTTTATTCAGCATATCTGTTATTAATATTACCGGTATTTCCGGTAAATATCAGTCCGTTGCCGCGCAGAAGAATCTTGATAAAAGCGCGATCTCTTCATTAAATAATTCTGATTATAATAATTTATATACTCCAATTTATGAATTCTCCGCAAATGGAAATAATATATTAATTATTATGCTTGACAGGGGAATTTCCGCGTTTATTCCGTATATTATTTCCGAAAAACCGGCGCTGAATGACAGTTTTTCAGGCTTTTTATATTATCCTAATACTATTTCATTCAGCGCTCATACTATTTTTTCATCTCCTTCAATTTTTGGAGGTTATGATTATACGCCGTATAAAATAAACTCCGAAAAAGATGAATTATTATCAAAAAAGCATAATGAAGCATTTAAAGTGTTACCTGAAATATTCCTTCAGAACAATTATAATGTTACGTTAACTGACTTACCCTTACACAAAGATTCCATTCAGTCTGTATTTGCTTCATATCAGAATATAAAAGCCTTAAATGTTGAAGATAATTATACTCATGATTGGCTGTCAAAACATCCTGAAATCCAGCCTGTGTCAATAAAAAATATTTTATACAACAGACTTATTTATTTCTCTTTTTTCAAATCATTTCCTCTTGTTTTCAGACATTATCTATACGATGACGGCAGTTGGCTGGCTGCTGAATTAGGCAATACGCCGATGCTCACCATTAGAAGTTATTCAATGCTTGATGTTCTTGCGGAAATTACGAATATATCCGAATCCGGCAATAATTTAAATATAATGGTTAATAATCTCCCTCATGAACCCGCTTTTTTACAGGCTCCCGATTACACTATACCTCCTGTCTCCTCGACAAACAAGGGAAACAGTCCTTTTGCTCTGGTAAATAATTATCACGTAACTATGGCTTCTGTTTTGCTACTTGGTAAATGGTTTGATTATTTAAAAATGAATAATGTTTATGATAATACAAGAATAATAATAGTATCAGATCATGGATTCAATGAATTTTTACCCGTTGATAATTGTATAAAACTGCCGACAGGCGAAAGCATTCTTCATTACGCCGCCATACTGCTTTTTAAAGATTTTTATTCTGACGGCAATATCAATATTGATAATCAATTTATGACAAACGCGGACACGGCTGTTCTGGCGTTAAAGGATATTATTTTAAATCCTGTAAACCCTTTTACCGGCAATAACATTGATTCTGATAAAGATAACGGAGTTATTATAACGTCTTCTCAAAAAAAACATATTGATGTGCAAGCCGAGCATTATTACAATATAGATAAAAAAGACTGGCTTCACGTTCATACTTCGATCTTTGATTCAAAAAATTGGAGTAAATTAATACTTGAATGAAGCAAATATTGATCAACGGATATTTCCTTTGCAGAAATTTAACAGGCATTGAGCGCTATGCTATCGAAATTACCAGACGTCTTGATTTGCTTTGTAAATCAGGAGAAGTTTCCATTATAATTCCCAAAAATATTTCCAATATTCCGTTATATAAAAATATAAAAGTTATTCGTTATGGAAGAAAAATACAGCATATTTTATGGCAGATGTTCACATTACAGTTCTTCCTTGTTACGCATAGAAAATATACTGTTCTTGAATTCGGCAATACAGCTCTCCCCTTCTCTCCCGGAATAGTTTTTCTTCATGATATTTATTGCGAGCATTTTCCAGAAGATTTTATCAGTTTAAAGGATAAAGTCATTCGTTTGTATAACCGATGGCAGTACAGATTAATCGCAAAGAAAGCGAAATTAATAGCAACTGTTTCCGAATTCAGTAAAAATGAGATTTGCGATGCGTATAAAACAGAACCGTCAAAAATAAAAGTTGTTTACTCAAGCGCGGATCATATACGTTCTATAGAGCCCGATCATTCAATATTTTCAGATTATCCTTCGCTTAAAGAAAAACCTTTTTATTTTTCGCTCGGCAGTCTTTCAAAAAGAAAAAATATAAAATGGTTAATAGGAGCCGCAAAAAATAATCCTCATGTTATTTTTGCGGTTTCCGGGACCAGTCTTCCTGTTGTAAAAGCAGACGAGCTCAGTGATTCTATTCCATCAAATATTATTCTGCTGGGTTATCTTAATGATGAAAAAGTAAAGGCTTTAATGCAAACATGCAAAGCTTTTATTCTGCCGTCTTACTATGAAGGTTTTGGATTAACGCCGCTTGAAGCGTTAGCCTGCGGAGCGCAGATTATTGCAGCAGACGCCGCGAGTTTACCCGAAATATACGGCAATGCGGCTCATTATATCGATCCTTATAATACCGGTATTGATTTGGAAGGATTGCTTAAAGAGCCTGTAGAAAAACCAGACAAACTTTTTGAAAAATATTCCTATGATGATTCTGCAAAAAAAGTTTACAATTTAATAAAGGAGTTTTTATATGTCAGATAAAACAGTGTACCTAGGCATGCGGGGCGATATTATTCATCCCGGCATAATTAACATTATTCGGGAAGGAAGCAAGTTAGGCAGACTGACTGTCGGGTTATTAACGGATTGTGCCATTGCCGCTCATAAACGCCTTCCGTATCTAAATTATGAGCAAAGAAAAGATATCATTGAAAATATTAAAGGCGTCGCTGATGTAATACCGCAGACAGAATGGAGTTATGTTCCTAATTTACTCAAAATAAAACCTGATTTTATAATTCACGGCGATGATTGGAAATCAGGACCGCTTCAAAAAGAACGCGAGGAAGTCTTCGCCGTTATGAAAGAAATAAACGGACATGTTGTAGAAATTCCTTATACGCAAGGCGTTAATTCATCATCATTAAATGAAACAATGCGTTCAGTCGGCACAACGCCAGACATTCGCCTTAAAACATTAAGGCGTCTTCTTGACGCGAAAAAAATAATCCGAATGATGGAAGCGCACTCCGGTCTTTCAGGTTTGATTATAGAAAATTTAGAAATCGAAAAAGAAGACGGAAGGCGCAGTTTTGACGGAATGTGGTCTTCCAGTTTAACAGATTCGGCAAGCAAGGGAAAACCTGATATCGAAGCGGTTGATTTAACTACGCGTCTTTTTGATCTTACAAATATTCTTGAATGTACTACAAAACCCATTATTTTTGACGGCGATACGGGAGGAAATCATTTTGCTTTCACCGTAAGAACGCTGGAAAGAAACGGAGTGTCTGCTGTCATTATTGAGGATAAAACGGGTCTTAAACGCAATTCACTTTTTGGAACAGAGGTGGCTCAGGAACTGTGTCCTGTCCCCGAATTTTGCGAAAAAATTAAAGCCGGCAAGCTCGCGCAGGTTACTAAAGAATTTATGGTCATCGCTCGCCTTGAAAGTCTTATCGCGGGTTTTCCTGTTTCTCACGCTCTTGAACGCGCGCGCGCTTTTGTAGGCGCCGGAGCCGACGGCGTTATGATTCACAGTAAGGAAAAAACGGGAGAAGATATTAAAGAATTCTGTTCCATTTTCCGCTCTGAGTATCCTCATGTGCCGATAGTGCTTGTTCCCACGACATATAATCAATTCACAGAAAAAGAACTGTGTTCATGGGGAGCCAATATTATTATTTATGCAAATCATATGCTGCGCGCGTCATATCCCGCAATGATGACAGCCGCGAAAACAATTCTTGACAGCGAACGTTCTTTGGAAGCGGATAAAATTTGCATGCCTATTAAAGAAATACTTGAATTAATTCCCGGAAGTAAATGATGCTTAATACTGAATATTTTTATAATAAACTTATGGAAATAGGAGTCGGCTTTTTTACCGGCGTTCCTGATTCTCTTTTAAAGGATTTTTGCGCGTATATTACAAATAACGCTCAGCGTAAAAATGAGAATAACCATATTATCGCGGTAAATGAAGGAGCTGCTGTGGCGCTTGCCGCCGGTTTCCATCTTGCTACAGGGAAAATTCCTTTTGTTTATATGCAGAATTCAGGTATTGGAAACGCCGTTAATCCCCTTCTTTCGCTTGCGGACGGCGATGTTTATAAAATTCCGATGCTTTTGCTTATCGGCTGGAGAGGAGAACCCGGCGTTCATGATGAACCGCAGCATATTAAACAGGGCAAAATAACATGCTCTCTTTTTGACGCTATGGGTATTCCTTATCTGATACTGTCAGAGAATGAAGAAGAAGTAAATAATCAGCTTCAGGATTGTTATGCGCACATAACGGAACATAATACTCCGTATGCTCTTGTTGTCAGGAAAGATACATTCGCTCCTTATGTTTTTTCTTCGGAATCAAGTACTGATGAACCGCAAATGACCCGTGAAAGCGCCATAGAAGAAATATTATTATCTTCATCCCAAAATGAAATGTTTATTTCTACTACAGGCATGGCTTCCCGCGAGCTTTTTGAACTTCGTAAAAAAAATAAAATGGGTCACGAGCGCGATTTTCTTACCGTTGGAAGCATGGGACATGCGTCCTCTCTTGCCCTTTCTATCGCGCTTCAAAAGCCAGCGTGTCCCATTACATGTATTGACGGCGACGGCGCGGCTCTAATGCACCTTGGCGCATTAGCCGCAATCGGAGAGCGAAAACCCGCCAATCTTCGTCATATTGTTTTAAATAACCGCGCTCATGATTCAGTCGGGGGACAGCCTACAATCGCGGGAAAAATCGATCTATGCGGCATTGCCCGCTCCTGCGGCTATAAGCGAATCCATTCAGTTAAAACAAAAGATGAACTTCGTATTGCGTTAAGCGAAACTGAAAAACCTGTTTTTATAGAGGTCAATGTCCGCAAAGGCAATCGGAAAGACCTCGGAAGACCTGATAAAACCCCGATAGAAAACAAGAAAGCATTTATGAATTGCATAAATAAAACGGAGCAAATATGATTAAACAAGCGGTAATTCTTGCGGCCGGACTCGGTTCGCGCCTGAAAGATAAAACGGTTTCCATGCCGAAAGGTTTTCTGGAACTTGACGGCATTCCCATAGTTGAATGGTCTATTCAAAAATTGCTGTCTTGCGGCATTGAAAAAATAATTATTGGCACTGGCTATCATTCTGAATTTTATGACAATCTTGCAAAAAAATATCCGGCTATACAAACTGTTTTAAACGCTGATTACGCGTCTACAGGAAGCATGTCGACTTTGGCTGTATGCGCGCCGTTTGTTACAGACACTTTTTTGCTTTTGGAATCCGATCTTATCTACGACAGCATTGGGCTTTCAGTATTATGCAACGAAACTTATAATAATGTAATATTGGCAAGCGGAGAAACCAATTCAGGCGATGAAGTTTATCTGCACGCCGAAAATTGCTTTTTAAAATCCTTATCAAAAAATAAAGATGAATTAAAATCCATTTACGGCGAATTAACCGGCATAAGTAAAATATCCCCTTCACTTTTAAAATCCATGTGCTCTATTGACGTTAAGAAAAGGGAATATGAGCAGGCAATTGCCGTCTGTACTGATAAACATGACGTTTTTATACGCAAAATAGAATATTATGCATGGTGCGAAATAGATGATGAAAGTCATCTGTTAAGAGCGAAGCGGCAAATCCTTCCCCGTATTCAGGAAAATGAATCTCTGAGAAATATCAAAAGAGAAGTTCTTCTTAACCCCGGACCCGCGACAACAACTGACACTGTAAAATACGCACAGGTTTGTCCTGATATATGTCCGCGTGAAAAAGAATTCGGCGAAACCATGAGATGGATCTGCCGTGAGTTGACATCCATTGCGGCTGATCCCGATGAATTTGAAACTGTAATTTTCGGCGGTTCCGGCACAGCGGCAGACGAAGTTATGATTTCTTCCTGTGTTCCTCAAACAGGTCATATTTTAATTGTTGATAACGGCTCTTACGGCGAGCGTCTTGCGAAGATCGCTTCTGTTTACAAATTAAATTATACCGTTTTTAAAAGTTCTTCTTATGAACGAATTGATATTTCACTGCTTGAAAATGAATTTAAATCCGGTCTTTATTCTCATCTTGGCATTGTATATCATGAGACGACAACAGGATTACTCAACCCATTGGAAATTATTTGTCCTCTTGCAAAAAAATACAGCATGGTCACCATAGTGGATGCCGTAAGCGCATACGCCGCGATACCTATGGACTTAAATAAACTTGGAATAGATTTTATGGCGTCGACTTCTAATAAAAACATTCAGGGAATGGCGGGAGCCGGTTTTGTTATCTGCAATAAAAAAGAACTTAAAAAAATCAAAGATATTCCGATGCGTAACTATTATTTAAATTTATATGATCAATGGGTATATTTTACAAAAACGGGACAAATGCGTTTTACGCCTCCTGTTCAAACTCTTTACGCTCTTCGTCAGGCAATTCTGGAAACAAAACAGGAAACTGTGGAAAAACGCATGTTTCGTTATACGGAGTGCTGGAATATTTTAATTGACGCTGTAAAAAAATTAAAATTAAAATTGCTTGTTAAAGAAGAGAATCAATCTCATTTAATTACCGCGATTTTTGAACCGGAAACATCAAAATACAGTTTTGAAGCATTGCATGACTTCGCAAGAGACCATGGTTTTACCATTTATCCCGGAAAACTCGGAAACATCAATACGTTCAGAATCGCGAATATAGGCGATATTAAGCCGCATGAAATGAAAAGATTTACGGAAATACTTGAAGACTACATTCATACATTGGAGGAATAATGTATTCATTGCATTTATTATACATTGATCCCGGAACAGGAAGCGCGTTATTTTCGATTCTGATAGGCGCCGCGGCTACTCTTTATTTTTTATTGCGCGCGCTTTTATTAAAATTAAAATTTGGTTTCTTCGGCAAAAATAATTTATCCAAAGACGGTTATATAAAAAAATACGTAATTTACAGCGAAGGCAGGCAATACTGGAATGTCTTTAAATCAACTGTTGAAGAGTTTGAAAAAAATAATACCGAACTTCATTATTTAACATCATCATCAGATGATCCTGTTTTTAATATATCGTGGAAATATATAAAACCGGAGTATATCGGCGAAGGAAACAAAACATTCGCGTACTTAAACTTCCTTTCCGCCGAAATTGTATTAATGACAACTCCGGGTTTAAATGTATATCAATTAAAACGCTCTAAAACAGTTAAGCATTATTCTCATGTGCTTCACTCGCCTGCCGATACGACTACTTACCGTTTATTCGGACTTGATTACTTTGATTCTATTTTATTAACAGGCGATTATCAGACAAATGATATTCGTTATCTTGAAAAAATCAGAAATCTGCCGGAAAAAAAACTTGTTACGGTTGGATGCTCTTACCTTGATGTCTATAATCAAAAAATTAAAGACATACCGCCTGAAAACAACCATCAATTTACGGTGCTTGTCTCTCCTTCCTGGGGTCAGTCCGCGCTTTTATCGCGTTACGGAGAGAAACTTCTTGATCCGTTAAGCGATTGCGCGTGGCGTGTAATAATCCGCCCTCATCCGCAGTCAAAAAAATCTGAAAAGGAAATGCTTGAAAAACTGGAAAACAGATATAAAGATAATAAAAATATAGTTTGGGATTACGAAAGCGATAATATATACTCGCTTAAAAAAGCCGACATTATGATTTCCGATTTTTCAGGCATTATTTATGATTATATGTTCTTATGCGATAAGCCGGTGCTTTATATTAAACATGATTTTGATCCGCGCCCCTATGACGCGGATGACATTGATCATGAATTGTGGCAGTTCAGGGTTTTAAAAGAAGCCGGACTGGAATTAAATGAAAACGATTTTTCAAATATCAAAGAAATTATTAATAATGCAAGTGACAATGAAGGCTTAAAAAAAGCCAGAAATGAAGCAAAAGAAACAGCCTGGCAATATCAGCATGATGCAGGAAAAAATATATATAATTTTATGATAAATACGGTAAATAAAGCAGGATAAAAAATGATTATTAGATCAAAAGCACCTCTGCGCCTTGGGCTTGCGGGCGGCGGAACAGACATTGCGGATTATTATAACCGATTCGGCGGTTATGTGCTAAACGCTACGATAGATATGTACGCATTCTGCACAATAGAGCCAAACGATTCCGGTAAAATAGAGTTTTACGCGGCTGATCTGGATAAACATGAAGAATATCAGACAAGCGAAAAATTGCCTCTGTCTTCTTCTCTTCCGCTTCACAGCGGCATCTATAACAGAATCATTTCCGATTTTTCGCAAAAACCTCTTTCTTTCAAAATGACAACATATTCAGACGCTCCTGCCGGCTCCGGTCTTGGCTCTTCATCCACAATGGTAGTCGCGATTATTAAAGCTTTCGTTGAATGGCTTAATCTCCCCCTTGGCGAATACGATATTGCTGCTCTTGCCTATAAAATTGAACGCGAAGATATCGGACTTGCCGGAGGCAGGCAGGATCAATATGCCGCTACTTTCGGCGGTTTTAATTTTATGGAGTTCTACGAGAATGATCGTGTAATTGTAAATCCTTTGCGTCTTAAACGCTGGATACGAAACGAAATAGAAGCGTCCCTTGTTCTGCTTTATACCGGCGTTTCAAGAGAAAGCGCGAATATAATCAGCGAACAAATACAGCATACTCAAAAGGGCGACAGTAAAAATATCGAGAGTATGCACGAAATGAAAAAACAGGCTGTTTTCATGAAAGAGGCGCTATTAAAGGGAGACTTTAAGGGTTTTTCAGATTGTCTTTTGCAAGGCTGGCTTGCCAAGAAAAACGCCGCGGCATCCATTTCAAATTCATTTCTTGACGATCTCTACCGGTACGCGCTTGACAATGGCGCTGAATCAGCAAAAATTTCAGGAGCGGGCGGCGGCGGCTTTATGATGATCTACTGCAATCCCTGTAAAAAAGTTTCGCTTATCAGGGCTTTAAAAGAAAAGCAAAACGCCTCAAGTTCCATTCTGATTCTTACTCCAAGTTTTACGGAAACCGGAACTCAGGCGTGGCGTTTATAAATTCGGAGGCAAAATTGAATCATATACATCATTTAGTTCAGCGTTATCCTCAGCTTGATGCCGTAAAAGACAGTATCAGCCTTGCGTTTGAAATAATTAAAGAATCATATAAAAACGGCGGAAAACTTTTAATTGCGGGTAACGGAGGCAGCGCTTCAGACGCCGAACATATTGCGGGTGAATTAATGAAAACATTCGCTAAAAAGCGGACGCTTCCTGATTCATTTGTTTCAGAGATAAAAAAAGTTGACCTTGAAATCTCGGAATACCTTCTCCCGAAAATGCAGCCGGGTCTTCCTGCAATCGCTCTTTCAGGTCACGCGTCTTTAAATACCGCCTGCATAAACGACATTGACGGAAACATTACTTTCGCGCAGCAGGTTTACGGCTACGGAAAAAGCGAAGATGTGCTTCTTGGCATTTCTACTTCGGGAAATTCTAAAAATATTTTATACGCGTGCGCCGTCGCTAAAGCGAAAAAACTTAAAATTATCGGTCTTACAGGCGAGGGCGGAGGCAAATTAAAACAATATTCCGATATTTGCATTTGCGTTCCAGAAACAGAGACATACAAAATTCAGGAATTGCATTTGCCCGTATATCACATTATTTGCATGATGCTTGAAGATTATTTCTTTTGAGATAAAAAAATGAAAACAGTTATAATGGCAGGCGGGAAAGGAACCCGCGTCTCCTCAATAGCAAGCGACATCCCCAAACCCATGATTCCAATTTGCGGAAAACCGATTCTTGAATATCAGATTGAATGTTTGAAAAAAAGCAATCTTACGGATATTATAATAGTAATCGGGCATCTCGGCAATTTTATAAAAGAATATTTCGGCGATGGAAGCCGCTTCAACTGCAATATTTCCTATTTTACAGAAACTGAACCTTTAGGCACAGCAGGCGCGTTATATAAAATAGAAAACCTGTCTGATGATTTTCTTTTATTAAACGGCGATATTATTTTAGACATGGATTTTTCCAGAATGATCGCTTTTCATAAAGAAAAAAACGCGGAAGTAACTCTAGCCGTTCATCCGAACAGCCACCCGTATGACAGCGCGTTGATTGTCTGCAACAGCGATAATCAGGTAACAGGCTGGATTAACAAGGAAGATGAACGCACATGGTATAAAAATACAGTGAACGCCGGGGTTCATATTCTTACATTGGATTTTTTAAAAAAATATCAACAATTAAAAGAGAAGATTGATTTAGACCGTGATATTCTAAAACCCAATATTGAATGCGGCGCAATATATGCCTACCCTACTCCTGAGTATATTAAAGATATGGGAACTCCTGAACGCTACGCTCAGGTTACAGATGATATTCAAAATGGCATTGTTCACAATAAAAATTTAAGCGTAAAACAAAAAGCGGTTTTCCTGGATAGAGACGGAACCATAAATCTTTATGATGATTTTGTAAGAAAACCAGTTGATTTTAAGCTTCTTGAAGGCGCCGCGCAGGCGATAAAAAAAATAAACTATCTGGGCTTTCTTGTCATTATTATTACCAATCAGCCTGTTATCGCCCGCGGAGAAGTCGATTTTGAAACGCTTGAATTAATCCATATGAAAATGGAAACAGACCTCGGTAAATGCGGCGCATATATCGACGATATATATTATTGCCCTCATCATCCAGATAAAGGCTTTGAAGGCGAAAGACCCGAATATAAAATAATTTGCGATTGTCGTAAACCAAAACCGGGAATGATATTTGACGCGGCGGAAAAATACAATATTGATCTTTCAGTTTCTTATATGGCAGGAGATCACAACCGGGATGTTCAGTGCGCCGTTAATGCCGGATGCCAGCCTGTTTTTCTAACGTGCGGTGAAGGTAAAGCAGAGGACATCTGCGTTTCCAACGCTCTAATATTTTCATCGTTAAATGAATTTTCAGATTTTTTAATTGGTTCTTCAAATGGATCATAATATATTTTATACCATTATTATTTATCCTATTACTCTGATAATTGAGTTTGTCTTTGTTTTCGCGCTTGAAATATTCAAAGAGACAGGCTTGGCTATTGTTTGCGTAAGCGGCGTAATAAGCGTTCTCTGCCTTCCTCTTTATATGATTGCCGAAAAATGGCAGGAAATAGAGCGCGGTTTACAAAAACATTTCGCTCCCAAAATCGCAAAAATTAAAGCGGTCTTTAAGGGCGATGAACAATACATGATTTTATCCGCGTTTTACAGACAAAATCATTACCACCCTATTTACGCTCTGAGAGGCAGTTTTGGTCTTTTGTTTCAGATACCGTTTTTTATCGCCGCATATTCGTATCTTTCCCATTTGGAACTTTTAAATGAAGCGCGATTTTTATTTATTTCCGATCTTAGCAAACCTGACGCTTTATTGCCGTTTTTGGGAGGTATAAATCTTCTTCCAGTTATAATGACGCTTATTAATTGCATATCCGGGATTGTTTATACTGGAAAACTCGGCGTAAAAGATAAAATACAGGTTTACGGCATTGCTTTTCTTTTTCTGATTCTATTATATAACTCGCCTTCAGGTCTTGTTCTATACTGGACTTTAAATAATGTTTTCTCATTCTTAAAAAATGTATATTTAAAAATTAATTTAAAAAACAAACATTATATTTTATTTATAATTATTTCAATTTCCGCCTTTCTGCTTGCGTACTATTCATTATTTGTTTTAAAAAAGAGTTTCGGCGTAAGAGCGTTAATCGCTGTTATAGCTTCACTTGCCGGAATATTTCCATGGACTATTCAATTCTTTAAAAATATTATCAGTAAAATTAAGCACGCAAACTGGCAGTTAAAAGAAACTTTTATATTATTTTTATTTTCCATACTAATTATATGGTCATCTGTCGGAATATTTACTCCTTCCATGCTCATAGAATCTTCTCCTCAGGAATTTTCATTTTTAGATAACGTATCCTCTCCTTTATTTTTTATATTTAATTCTTCTTTACAGGCATTCGGAATTTTTATTTTTTGGACTATCATTATTTATTTTTTAATGTCAGATAAATTAAAAAAGTTCTTCTCATTTTTTATGACAATCATTTCCATCTGCGTATTATGCGGCATTTTTGCCTTTCCCGGCGATTACGGGCATGTTTCAACATCACTTGTTTTTTCCGGCAATGTAAGTCATAATGCAAAAGAAATTTCCTTTAACCTGTTAATTTTATTATTATTGTCTTTTATAATATTTTTCTTGTATATTTTCGGTTTTAAAAAAATATTATCCATTTTAAATGTCTCGCTATTGTCGGCTGTTCTTATATTTTCATTAATAAATATTTTAAATATCAATACAGAGTTTAAAAAACTTTCTGAATATTATAAACCCGATTTAAAAAATGTAAAAACACTTTCTCCCATTTTAAATCTTTCCAAAACCGGAAAAAATGTATTAATTATAAATCTTGACATGGCTGCCAGCGTTTTTATTCCTTATATTTTTAATGAAAGCCCTGAACTATCGCAAAAGTTTGAAGGATTTGTTTATTATCCTAACACAGTTTCTTTTAACGGCTGGACACAAGGCGGAGCGCCGCCGATTTTCGGAGGTTACGAATATACGCCTCTTGGTTTTAATAAGCGCGCCGACGTCTCTTACTCTGAAAAATACAATGAATCCCTTTTATTAATGCCAAGAATATTTTCAGATTCAGGTTTTAACGTTTATATAACAGATCCTCCTTACGCTAATGACAACTGGATTCCGGATCTTCGGATTTATGATAAAGAACAATCAATTTCCAGTTACATCACAGACGGCGTATACACCGATTTATGGCTAAACCGTAATAATATTGAACTGCCCGCTCACAGCGCTGTTTTAAAGCGTAATATTCTTTGGTATTCAATCTTTCGCGCCGCTCCTGTCGCTTTCAGACAGGGATTATATTATAAAGGCTCCTGGTGCGCTCCAATATCAGAAAACTGGATGCGTACTTTCCTTAACGGTTACGCCGTTTTGGATTTTCTTCCCGAATTAACTGAATTTAATTCCTTTGAAAAACATTCCGCTGTTATAATGACAAATAACACCGCGCATGAAAGCCTTTTTTTACAGGCGCCGGATTACAAACCGCAAAAAATAGTAACCAATTACGGAGACGGTAAATTCAATAAAGAAATTTGGTATCATGTGAATTCAGCCGCAATAAAGCGTCTTTGTGATTATTTTGATTTTCTTAAAAAGAATGACGTTTATGATAATACGCGCATAATACTTGTTTCGGATCATGGACGTCTTGAAACAACTTATATAACAAAAACATCATTGCCGTTTCATGTGGATCAGTTTAATCCGATTCTGTTCTATAAGGATTTTAACGCGAAAGATGATATGAAAACCGAAATGACATTTATGTCAACGGCGGATGTTCCCTTTCTCGCGATGGATAATTTAATTGAAGAGCCGAAAAATCCTTTTACTGACAATAAAATATCCAAAGAGCCTAAAATTGATCCTCTGTTAATTTTAATACACAGAGTTCAGTTAAAAAACAGAGGCGAAATTGATCTTAACAGTCATAATACTTTTTATGTTAAAGACAGTATTTTTAATGAAAAAAATTGGACTAAAGCGGAATAAACTTAATGACCTGTGTAATTGACTGCCGTCTTATAAACGCAAGCGGAATCGGCGTCTATATAAGAGGATGCCTTCCGTTTCTATTACAGTCAAATAATGATTTTATTTTAATAGGGAATAAAGAAGATTTAAAAAAGTATTTATCAAATAAAAATGTTGTTTTTATCGAATGTAATATTAAAACATTTTCACTCAGAGAACTATTATTTTTTCCTATAAATATTATAAAACAAATTAATAAAGCGAATTTATTCTTTACCCCTTCTTTTAATATACCTTCTAATATAAAAATTCCTGTTTACACGGTTTTTCACGACATCATTTTCGCCGATATGCCGGATATTACTACAACATTCGGTTTGAAAATACGAATGTTCTTTTACAAAAGAGCGTATAAAAAATCCGTAAAAATCTTTACAGTCTCTCAATTTTCAAAATCAAGAATTGAACGCCATTTTGGAAATTTTAAGCCTGTCATAGTTACATATTCAGCTATTCAACAGATGTTTCTTGATTATAAAGCGTCAGTATTAAAAATTGAAAAAAAAGAAACTATCATTTTTATTGGAAATATAAAAAAACATAAAGGTCTTTCTTGTCTTCTTGAAGCGTTTATTTTATTAAAAAAAGAAGGATTACCTCATAGACTTATCATTATTGGAAGCAAAGATAAATTTCGCAGCGCTGACAGCGAAATCATAAAAAAGATTGAATTGATAACTGATGATTCTGTCAGTTTCTCCGGTTTTATATCAGATGAAAAATTGATGGAGTATATCGCGCAGTCATCGCTCCTTGTACAGCCTTCGCTGTATGAAGGTTTCTGCCTCCCTCCGCTTGAAGCAATGGCTCTCGGCACAAGAGCGCTTATTTCTGATATTCCTGTTTTAAAGGAAATATATTCCAAATATCCTGTTGAATATTTTTCCGCAGGCGACATAATGGATTTAAAAAATAAAATATCGCAAATTTTAAATGAAAAAAATATCCAGCCCGTTTCTCTGCCGAAAGAATTGGCTTTAAAATACACGTTTCAAAAAACCGCTTCAATATTATTGAACAATTTTAATTAATATAGTATTATATCGCATGAATATTTTTAAAATATTTTCAATTTTTTGTATTTTATCATTTTTTGGATGCGCGTCTGAACCTGTATTTTTAAACAGAGACGATCAAAAAAAAACGGATATTATAAATGCCAAGCATATAATATTCATAGGTTTTGACGGATTAGGCAGTAATTTTTTACTTAAATCGAATATGCCTAATCTGAAAAAAATGATTAATGAAGGCTCTTCCAGCATGAATGTTTATAATGTATTACCTCCCATAAGCTGGCCGAATTGGATGTCATTTTTTAAAGGAACTCCTTTTGACGAGCAGACAGGAGATAATTTTCCTTCCATTTTAACAATAATTAAAAACGCCGATAAAAACATCGCTTATTTTTACGAGTGGTCTGACATGAAAAAAATCAGCGATGAAGTTAATATTGAATCTGTTTCTATCGATTCAACTTTAGATTCTACATTGAAAGCAGCTGACTGTATAAGGGAAAATAAGCCCGCTTTTACTTCTGTTATATATGTTGAACCGGATAATACAGGTCATAAAAAATGGTACGGCACAAAATCATATTATGAAAAACTTGAATTAATGGATAGCTTTATCCCGATAATAATGCAAGCCGCTGTAGACGCCGGAATTTATGATGATACAGTCTTTATTATTTCTTCCGATCACGGCGGTATTTTCTGGGAACATCAGGTAAATTTTAAAAGCATTAGAAAAGTACCTCTTGTCATTTTCGGCAAAGGAATTAAGAGGGGACTGGATATTACATCTACAGTGAGAATCCATGATATTGCTCCTACAATGTCTGTAATTCTAGGATTGGAAATTCCTTCTGAATGGACAGGCATTCCTATATGGGAAATCTTTGAATAAAAAGAGCGGAAGAATGATTAAAACAATTAAAACTATTATAGTAATTTTTTTATTAAACGCAGTTATTTTATCATGTTCCACAACGCCAATGTCAGATTCAGGAACAGTTGAAATTCCAAATGATTTTCTTGGCATAGTGCACGCCGGCCGTTCCAATTCTGTTAAAGAATATCAGCTTATAGATCAACTTGGCGCAGACTGGGTTCTTACAACATTTTATTGGAGCAGTATAGAAAGTGAGAGGGGAAATTTCAATTATTCATCTTATGATGAATATGTCGATTTTGCCAGGACGCAGGATAAAAAAGTAATTGCTGTTCTTGCCTATTCAACGGATTGGGTTAATGAAAAAAGATATATTTCAAACGCGAATATCGTGCATTTTCTGAATTATGTTGAAAAAACCGTTACCCATTTTAAAGGAAGAGTTGACGTATGGCAAATATGGAATGAACCCAATTTTTCTTTCTGGAAAGGCAGCAATAAAGATTTTTTTGAATTATCAAAACAGGCAGCCGCCAAAATAAGAGAGACAGACCCTGATGCCTTTATTATAGGCGGCGGTTTGTGGAGAACTCCCAAAGGTTTTATTTTAGGCATGCACAAAGCCGGAGCTTTCGAAAACCTTGATGCCGTTTCATTTCATCCTTACGCTGTTACCCCAAGGGGATCAACAAAACTTCATGATGATTTTATTAAATTAAGGGATAAAACCGGCTTTACAGGAGAGACATGGATTACGGAGGTTGGATACCCTACTTCCGGCTGGTACCCGACAAAAGTTTCATTAGAGAATTTTTCATCTTATATTATAAAAACTATTGTGCCTGCTTCTGTAAGAGGAGCTAGAACTTTATTTTGGTATGAGTTATTTGATAAATACAATCGCGGAGAAGAAATAAAAAAATCCGAGTCTGAGTATTTTTTTGGATTAGTATATCCTGATTATTCATGGAAAGACGGAGCATGGGCTTTTTCTTTATGCGGAAAATATTTACCGGGTTCCAGGTATATGCCTGAACTTCCGAAAAGGGACAGTATTCCTTCCAGTATTGTTTCTTTCTATTTCTCTGAGGGATTATCAGGCTATAATACCCTTGTACTCTGGAATGACAGAAACAGTTCTTTTAAAGTTAAACTGTCTCTTTCTTCTCCGTTTAATATGCATGATATATCGTCAGATAATGTTACGGTTATGCATGATGAATCAATATTGGAAATTACCGATAAACCTGTATTTATCACGTGGCAAGGTTCATCGTCATTTATGCCGATAATATCAAAAGAAAAATAATTTTATGAAAGTCGCGATTGTACATTATTGGCTGGTAAATATGCGGGGCGGTGAAAAAATGCTCGAAGCGCTGCTTGAGATGTATCCTGACGCTGATATTTATACGCATGTTTATAATCATAAAGCAGTATCGGATATTATAAAATCTCATAAAATTTATACATCATCAATTCAAAAACTTCCGTTTGCGTTAAAACTCTATCAGCTTTATATGCCTCTTATGCCTAAAGCGCTTTTGGAATTTAATCTTCAAGGTTATGATCTTGTAATATCAAGCGAATCAGGACCCGCGAAGGGAGTTGTCCCTAACCCTAACGCTTATCATCTGTGTTATTGCCATAGTCCCATGCGCTACCTTTGGGATATGTATCATGATTATTTCAAAGATGCCGGTCTATTTGTAAAATTTTTTATGAAACGGTTAATTCCTTCGCTTAGAATATGGGATGTAACATCGGCGAATCTTGTTGATCGTTTTATTACCAATTCAGGTTATGTCGCAAAAAGAATAAAACGAATTTATAACCGCGATGCCGAGGTGGTTTATGGTCCTGCTCCGATTGAACAATATTTGAACGCGGTTCGTGAACCTGAGGATTTTTATCTGTTTTTCGGACAGCTCACGGGTTATAAACGCTGCGATATCGCTATTGACGCCTGTTTAAAATCAGGAAGGAAACTGATTATCGCGGGTTCAGGCGCAAGTAAAAAAGAAATAAAAAAATATAAAAAAAATAATCTTATAATATTCAAAGGAAGGGTCTCTGATGAAGAAGCTGTTTCTCTCTTTTCAAAGGCGCGGGCGCTCCTCTTCCCCGGCATTGAAGATTTGGGACTTGTTCCGATAGAAGCGCAGGCTGCAGGATGTCCTGTTATCGCTTACAGGGACGGAGGCGCGCTTGAAACGGTTAAAGAAAACGTAACCGGTATTTTTTTTAACGAACAAACTTCTGAATCTCTTATTGCCGCAATGGATTATTTTGAAAAAGAGAAAAATTTTAGCGATCGCGGCGTATTTATTGAACATGTAAGAAATTTTTCAAAAGACGCCTTTATAAAACGTATTGAGCGTATTGTAAAAGAAAGAAAAAAAGTTTAAAATAGGATTACATTATGGCACAAGGCAAAATCAGAAATATATTCAAGAATATATTTTCAGGCAGGATAAAAGTCGCGGAATTTTCCATTACCAACGCATGTATCGCAAAATGCTCTTTTTGCGAAATTTGGAAACAGCAGCCGAAAATATTTGTCGATCGTCAAAAGGCGCTTGACGCCATTGACCGTCTTGCCGATCACGGCACTGTTCAATTAACCATTACGGGAGGCGAGCCTCTCCTTCATCCAAATATAATTGATTTTATCAAAAAAGCGACAGAAAGAAAAATGCATAACGCGGTTCTAAACGCCGCTCCGCAGCTTTTATTAAGAAACGACATTGTAAAGCGCCTTGAAGATGCCGGAAACGATATAATAAGCATTTCCTTTGATACTGGAGATCCGAAAATTATGGCTGAATCAAGGCAGATTCCAAATATCATGGATGATATGGCAAGAGCAATGGAAGAGATTTCAAAAACAAAAATACTGACTATGGCATCCGTTCTTATCTGGAATAATAATTACGATAATCTTGAGGAAGTCTGCAAAAGCGCGCACAATATGGGTTTTAATATTATCTCTATTAACTATCCTACATTTTCTCAATCCAAAGTTTACCCTCTCGGCGGAGAGGGAATAAGCCTTTCAAGAGAAAATGTCATTCACGCTTTGGAATCTGTGATTAAACTTCGAAAAATAAAAAAATACGGAATTATCAACACCGCTGCTTCCGTAAAAAATATAATTCATTTTTTAAAAGATCCAAAACTGGTTAAATATCACTGTCAGGGCGGTTCAAAAGTTCTTTTTCTTGACTGGTTTTTTGACGTGCATCCTTGTATGCAGCTTCCTCATACGCTTGGAAACATTTTAACCATGGAAGAGAAAGATTTTCGAATGCTTCCCTGCAATGAATGTAATATGAGCTGGTATAGGGATTTCAGCGCGATGTTTCAGGGAATAAAATCCATTCCGGTGTGGTTTGAATCGATTGGAAACCTGAATAAAATAAGCAGCGTAAAACGAACTACTTAAATACCCTGAAACCTATTGTAAAAATAAACGCGGTATATTTAAAGTAGTCGCCGTATGAATCGAATCGTTTTTCATGCGCAGAACCTTCAGGCGGATTAACGAGCTCTTCTGTATTTAATCTGTCATATTTATCCTGATCTATTGTCGTAAAATATGTGTGTACAACACCCGCTTCGCCGAATACTGTTAAAGGCAATGAATTGAATTTATATTTCGCTCCTATCTTGACTATATGCATCCACTGGTAAGCGCCGTCATTTAAAAAATCCTTATGCAAAGAAATTTTACTTCCGTCTCTTTCCGATTTATCAAGCTCTGATTTTAAAGAGCTCCCGTCTACCTGCTGTTTACCAAAATCAGCGCCATGCCGAATTAACTGATACTGAAAAAAAGATGACGTGCGCACCAGGGGCTGTATGTCAAATTTAACTTTAATCTCATCCGAGTTCGGCGGAAGGTAATGTCCTAAACTTACTCCGTTGTTCACATATGCCTGTTCAGAAGCGGTTGTGCCGTACCATGGTACAATTTCTTTTGTGTGCGTATAAGTGTACGGTTCAATTTTAGTATAACTTGCCGTAATTGAAGCAAACGGTAATCCCTGAATCACTGCCTGCAGTCCTGTCTGAAAAGAAAACATGTGCCGGTCGTGTATGAAAATATTTTTCATGCTGGACATTTCAACTTCGTCTATAAATAAAGAAAACCACAATTTTCCAAGACCCGGATACTGTCCTTTAACATTTAAAAAAACAGCCATGTTGTCAAAATCACCGATAAAATTCTGATAATAAAAATTATCCAATAAAGGAAACAAGTATCCAAGCTCAAAGCGTTTCGGCCAGACAGCAGTGCTGCCCAAATCTATATGAAAATAATTTTTATAATTTAATTCTACCTGCGCGATTGAAAAAGCGTTTTGGAAACTAAGCGCCGGCTCGCTGATTCCGTCTCTGTTGTCAAATTCCAGCACTCCTGTTAACGATGAAAAAGCAAATGCCGGAACCGGAGCGAAATTCAATTCCAATCCTACAAACGGGCGGGCTGAAGCGTTAAAAACAAGACTGCTTCCCGGCGTCATCGCTCCCCATTCACGCTGCATGCGTCCTGCGCGCAGTAAAAGCATATCATTAAAAGCAGTGCCTGACATTTCGGCAAGCATACTCGGAGCTATCGCCAGCTCGTGCGGCCATCCTTCCATTGTGCCTGCCGACATCTCTCCCAAAAGGTTAAACATATAACCGTCCCATCTTTTCTGATACGAGTACGGGAAAAACGCCAGCGGATGGCTGTATGTAATAATTTGCGCATTTCTATTTGCCGGTCTTTTTTCTTTTTCATAAACCATCTGCGAAGCGTATGAATTATAATTTCCAAGTTCAGCAATCTGCGCTCTTAAAATTCCAACAGAAAAATCAACGTTAAACGAAAACCTCTGTCCAACGTCGCCGTTTACATAAAGTGTTCCCCATGTATCCGTTCCTATGTAATAATCATCTTCATACACCGCGATAGAATTAAGTGATTCAGCGGCAATCCCCACTTGCCCGGAAAAATCTGTCCCGCCCTTTCCTTTCGCTTCATACCGGTACATTCCTTTCCACGCATCAAAACCCGCGTCTTCTTTTGCGAACTCTAAAAGAATATCGTCAATTATTTCCCTTTCGCTGTCTTGCAGTCCGCCGAACCGCGTCTGCTGTGCGTTTTGAATTTCATCCAATATTTCGATTATTTTAGCTCTTGTATACGGTTTTACAGCCGGCAAGGGAGAACAGAGTCCTCTGGTTTCCGCCATTTCAAGAACATAATAAACGCGGTGTTCCAGCGGAACAGAAACATGATTTTGGGCTGAAAGTGAAGATACTGCAAACAGGTAAAGTATTATAAACGCAACTTGAATCTTTTTAAAAATATAAATATTATTAGCCATAATATGAAAGTATATACAAACTTTAGAATGTATGCAATACGATTCACATTTTTAGCCTTTGTAATATGTCTGCCATGCGCAATTTATGCTTTTCCGGATCAAAAACTGCTCAATTCCGATGACTGGGCTTATGAAGCAATTTCTTTCCTTTCGCGGGAACAGGGCGTTGTCTTTTTTACCGATTCCAGAGTCACCGTAACTCAGATGAAAAGTTATCTTCATTCAATTGACGCTTCCGCGCTCTCCGAAAGCGGCATGGTAATTTATGAGCGTCTTCTTGAGCACCTGAATTACGCTCCCCTTTTAGAATTTCAATCCGATGCCGCTTCAATTCACATGGATGCTTTTTTACAGGCTGAGTTATACTATAAAGCCAACGAAAATAATCCATGGATTTTTAACGATCATTCGCGCGGAAAATTTTTGCAAATTCCATTTGGTTTTTCTCTTGGTCCGTGGCTTGCCGCTGAAATGGAATTATATTTGGGAGAGGACGAGCGCGCGGCATCTTTGAATAATAATTACAGCAATTTTCCTGTCAGCGCGTCTCATATTGATATTCATACTCCCAAACGCGCGTATTTAAGCGCGGGTTATCCTTTCAAGGAAGCGTCGGGAATTCATTTTGCGCTGGGACTTGGCGATAATTTTTTTGGGCAAACAAAAACAGGCAGCATAATAGTAAGCGAATATTTGCAAAGAGTTTCGTTCGCTAGATTGTCTGTTTATTCGCCTGCCTTTAAATATGCCGCGGAAGTAACGCAATACGAGGTTAATAAATATCAGTATTTGCATTACCTTCAATTCAAGCCGCATAAAAGCATTTCGATCAGCCTTGCAGAAGGCGTAATGGTAAACGCGCCTTTAGAGCTTCGCTATTTAAATCCTTTTTCAATCTTTCACAGCTTTGAAGCCTATAAAACATACAATGAATATAATGACGAATTGGGAGTTCCTAGGGAATACGAAGACAGTTCTGTTTATGAAACATCAGGCTGTTCGCGCGTAGGTTCTATCTTAGGATTAAAAATCGAATGGCTGCCTGTTAAAAACCTGCGGCTGTACGGGCTATTTGTAATGAACCAATACCAGCTTCCGAACGAAAAAAAAGAGCATATGGATGTTCTAACTCCTGACGCTCTCGGTTTCCAGGCGGGCTTTAATGTTTCTTTACCCGTTAGTAAGGGTTATTGGGATTTCGGACTTGAAGGCGTATACACATATCCTTTTCTATATGTTTTGCATCATAAAAAATGGTCGTTCTACAAGGAAGTACATGAAGTTGATTATTCCGATTTTAATTTGCGCTACTGGACGGGAACGCCTTTTGGTCCTGATTCAATTGCGGGCGCCGTTTGGGCGGGTTTTCATTCTTCGGCAAACTGGTACGCCGGTTTCTCATTTGTATTTTCGGCGCAGGGGGAAAGATCGAACCTGACCATATTTGATAAGGATGATCGTTTATACCGCCCAAGTCCTGATTATTTTGACATCACCGTTCCTCCGACAGGAGATCCAATCTACACATACACTGCGGCTTTGCATGGGGAATATAACCTTAAAAAATGGCTTCGTTTTACAGTTCAGCCGGGTTACAGGGTAATCCATCATAATGACCTGATTGAACACGGTTTTGAAATTTCGCTTACAGTGCGATTCATGCCAAACCCCAAATTATGGCTCGATAGTTGAAACCTTTCAGGATTTAAATTATTATTATTTTAGATGACCCTGAATGAATTTGATGACTGGTATAAAACCAGATACCGGCGTACAAGCTCCGCACTTACGGCTTCTGCGTTTGTTCTGTCAGACTTACTGGCTATAATGTTGTCATTTGCGTGGGGTTTTTTCATTGTCAGAATTTATGGTTTTATTCATGATTATGGCAGTATTAACGCAAAATCGTTTATAACCTACTGGCCCTATCTTCCGGTTTTTATAATGATCTTTCAAATTCACAAACTATATCCAGGTATTTCGCTTCCTCCTTCCGAAGAAATGCGCCGTTTCTTTGTCGGCTCGCTGCTCGCGTACGGCGGCATTGTTATGTCCAGGTTTATCGAGCGCGATGCATGGGATTCCGTAAATACAGCGTTTTTAATCAGCGGTCTTTTTTCCACTTTAATCCTTCTTACAATGAGGAGTATAACCCACTGGTTTCTGCATAAAACAAAATTGGGCGGTATTCCGACTGTAATTTACGGGTCAGGAACCACAGGAAAACTGGTTACCGATTGCCTTTTGGGAAGCATAAGAACCGGTTATATTCCTGTATGTATTCTGGACGATAATCCGCTGGGCGAAGACGAATATAAAAATATCCCCATTATTCATGAAACGAGCGCGGGTCCTGAACTTGTTAAACGGCATAATATCAAAATGGCGGTTATAGCCATGCCGAAACTGGACGCGCAGAAGTTAAAACATCTTCAAAATACATCGGTATCGGCTTTCCGTTATAACATTATAATTCCCAATTTTTTCAATATTTCCAGTATCTGGATGTCTGTCCGCGATTTTAACGGAATTTTGGGAATCGACACGAGCAACAAATTTAAATTGTCGTTTAATATTGGGATAAAACGCTTTATGGATATTTGCATTGTTATCTTCGGCGGCATACTTCTTCTTCCTGTTCTAATAGCGATCATTCTGTTAATTAAATTTAATTCGCCGGGCGCTGTTTTATACAAGCAAAAAAGACTCGGCAGAAACGGTGACTATTTTTACGCGTACAAATTCCGCACTATGGCTATCGACGCTGAACAGAAATTACAGGAATTGCTGGATTCGGATCCGCAGTTAAAAAAAGAATGGGATGAGAACCACAAACTTCAAAATGATCCAAGAATTACAAAGATAGGCAAATTCCTTCGCCGCACCAGTCTGGATGAACTTCCTCAGCTAATTAATATTTTAAAAGGCGAAATGTCTGTGGTAGGACCCCGCCCGATTGTAGATAAGGAAATTGAAAAATACGGAGAAGACTACAATCGTGTCTTCTCGATTAAACCGGGTCTTACGGGGTTATGGCAGGTATCGGGAAGATCCGATGCCAATTATCTTGACAGGGTCGCCTACGATATTTATTATCTGCAAAGCTGGTCTGTATGGCTTGATCTGTGGATAATTTTTAAAACGTTCGGCGTTGTAATTATCGGGAAGGGCGCGTATTAAATGAAAAAAATATTAATTGCGTTTATATTCGCCGCATGCGCTTCGATTTCATTCGCGCAGTTAAGATCGTTTTATGATATTTTCCCGAATGTGGATCAGGCAATTCAGACATCAGCTTTAAGCGAATCGGGTTATGTAAGATCGAGCCAAAAAACAAGCGGCTTTGTTATAGTCGGCAGCGAGAGAGGCGTTAATCTTGATCCTCAAATCGTGAACAATGTGCTTCAGAGGAATCCCGGCTATCTTGTTGAATCGATACAGGTTCTTCCCGGAAACCGGAAAAATGTCAGCCTTCTTGACGTATACAATGCCCTTGGAAATGTCCGCGGCTTAAAAGGCAGGCTTTACAATTCAGCGACCAGAGACAAGGAAATTCCCCTTTTTGAAGAAGCGACCCGCATTGTAAGCGAAAAGCAGACAACCGCGATCCCGGACCCGGCTAACGCAAGAATCCTTCCCCAGTCAGAAGTTGTGTACATAAGGCTCAAAGACGCCAATTTTGGAAACACATTTTACCGCGGAGAGATGACTCTGGTTCAGAAGGGACTTCGTTACACCCTCACCAATTTTAAAAGCATGAGTTATTTATTCGTTCCCATCATCAGGGAAGACAAGTTTATAGCCCAGCTCTACTTTGAACCGATTCAGGAAGGCGTATTAATCTACAGCGTAGCCGGCGCCGACATTTCCGACTTTTTTGCCTCAAAAATTCACGTAGATTCAGCCATCTCCAAACGCCTGGCTGTGATCACTGAATGGGCGGCGGACGGGATAACCCAAAAAAACCGCTAACCCCCCCTTGCCTAAAAAGTCTCTTTTTTATAAAATACAAACAGTGGTACTGGGGAGTTTCCAGAGTGGTCAAATGGGGCAGACTGTAAATCTGTTGGCTCAGCCTTCGAAGGTTCAAATCCTCCACTCCCCACTAAAGGCAATGTAGCAAACACTACATTGCCTTTTTTTATGCGCTAGCAAATTAATAGTTTGTAAAGGTTGTGGGCAGTGGAGGATTTGAAACTTTTTTGCGGCACGAAGAAGCCGAAAGGCTTCGTAGGGTAAACAGGCAGGAAGCCGGTTTAGCAAAAAAGACGGCCTGTAATGAGGCAACAGGACGTTGCCGAATGGAAGGCAAATCCTCCACTCCCCACTAAAGGCAATGTAGCAAACACTACATTGCTTTTTTTTATGTGCTAGCAAATTAATAGTTTGTAACGGTTGTGGGTAAGGAACCCGAAATCCTCCACTGCCCGCTTACTACGCCCCCCCCACTATAACAAAATCCCAATTTCTGTTATTCTTTCCAAAAGCAAAGGAGTCAACCAACACTATGAAAAAACTGGGCGGTGTACGAGCTCCGCACTTTAAAAACACGGCAAAATACAAGCCTGAGGCGATTCCTGTGCCCTGCGAGGTGGTTCTTCCAATGTTGATGCATTCGGGCGCTCCTGCGAATCCTGTCGTAAAAACCGGAGACAATGTAAAAGTCGGACAATTGATTGGCGAAGCCGTGGGATTTGTCTCATCGCCCGTACACGCGAGCGTGTCAGGGACTGTTAAAAGTGTCGATACTATAGACCCATTTACAGGCGAAAAAGCCGTTTCCATTACGATTACATCGGACGGAAACCAGACGCCGTGGGAAGGTATCGCGCCGCCTGTTGTAACGAACCTTGCGGAATTTCTTGAAGCTGTCAGAAACTCAGGCGTTGTCGGGCTTGGCGGAGCGGGTTATCCCACAGCGCCCAAGTTCACATTGAAAGAAAGTGTTAACCTTGAATATATTCTGGTTAACGGCGCCGAGTGCGAGCCTTTTATCACTTCCGATACACGCACAATGGTTGATGAAACCGATTATGTTTGGCAGGGCGTCCTTCTTATGAAGGAATACCTCAAACCTAAAAATATCATTATCTGTATCGAAAATAACAAACCGGAACCAATAAAAAAATTGCAGGATTTATGCGAGGGCAAGGACGGTATCTCAGTCCGGGTGCTTCCCTCTTTATATCCTCAGGGCGAACGAAAAGTGCTTGTTTACAATGTCACGGGACGCATTGTTCCCGAAGGCGGAAGGCTCCCTGATGTTGGGTGTATCGTCGTAAACTGCACAACTGTCGCCGTATTCGCGAAATATATAAAAACAGGCAACCCTCTTGTATCAAGGTGCGTAACGGTTGACGGCTCCGCCGTTAAAAATCCTAAAAACGTAATTGCGCCGATTGGAACGCGGGTAAAAGAACTGTTTGAATTCTGCGGCGGTTTAAAGGATGATGTAAAAAAAATCACCCTCGGCGGTCCGATGATGGGTATGGCAATTCCCAACACGGATATTCCGATTGTAAAAATTACAGGCGCTGTTCTTGCCTTCTCGGAAAAAGACGCGAAACCGCCTGAAATGTCGCCGTGTATTAAATGCGGACGCTGCATTTTTAAATGCCCCATGAATTTGATGCCTCCCAATATCGAAAACGCCTACGAGTTAAAAAATTGTGAACAGCTTAAAAAGTTCAAAGTAAATATGTGCGCCGAATGCGCCTGCTGCGCGTTTACATGCCCTGCAAAAAGACCTCTCGTTCAGGTAATGATCCTCGCTAAAAATATGTTATGGGAATATGAGAAAGCCCGTAAGGAGGCAAAATGATGAAACTTCGTTTCATCTTCGATATGACTGCGCGGCTCAGGAGCCGCGTTAATTTGAGGTTAAAATGACTATGATTGTATCCCCTGCCCCTCATATCCGTGATAACGCTTCTGTAAACAGAATAATGCTTGATGTAATTATCGCTCTCCTTCCCGCTCTTGGAATCGGGATATGGGTTTTCGAAATCCGCGCCGCGATTGTAACCGCTGTCTGCGTAGGCTCCTGCGTCTTCTTTGAATGGGGTTTTGAAAAAATCGTAAACAGAAAAAACACGATCGCAGATTTATCGGCGGCTCTTACAGGCGTTCTGCTTGCTTTCAATTTGCCCGTAACGATTCCTTTCTGGCAGGCTGTTGTTGGAAGCTTTGTCGCCATCATACTTGTAAAGCAATTATTCGGCGGTCTTGGAAAAAATTTCGCTAACCCTGCCGTAACAGCGCGTATCGTTATGT
>Ga0209755_10001256_pt1 | contig 40652 bp, 36 predicted proteins | sample TergutCo191P1_FD_187301 | JGI IMG/M metagenome (GOLD analysis project Ga0209755, IMG submission 187301) | Cornitermes sp. P1 segment gut microbial communities from Petit-Saut dam, French Guiana - Co191P1 (SPAdes) (version 2) | ecosystem: Host-associated > Arthropoda: Insects > Digestive system... | reverse complement strand
TTCATGATCTTTTATATAATGACGATCATATATTATAGTTCCATCACGATCTAGAAATACAGCTATATTCATATTTTATAACTTTCTTGCCCATATAATTGTTTCAAAACCCCAATAAGCCCATGTTCCTGGTGCTACAGCTTTTTTTATTTTTGATCTTTTTTCAAAAAGTAATCCTATTAAAAATGAAAATAATGGTTTATATGATTTACTTGAAAAAATTATTTTCATATTATTTTCTTTTAACATTTGTATAACTTCTTTATAAATCGGAGGTTTTTCTTTATGAGTACTATCATCATAATAATTTAAACAACCAACGCGATAACCTGGAAAATTTACACTTTTCTCGGAAGGAAACGACAAATATAAAATACCTTTTTGTTTAATAACGTTTGTAATTGCTGTTAATGTTTCTTTTCTATTGTTACAATGTTCAAGATTATGTGATGATATTACTACATCTACTCCCCCCATCATATTTTTACAATTTAAAATCGTATTTGAGAAATTATTCGGTGTGGTTATTATATATTCATCAGCTAAATTAGGTTTTTCTTGATTGTAATCTCCAATATCTATACCAATATAATAAATATCAGGACATTGTTGTTTAATATAGAAAGGTGAGTTATTTCCGCATCCAACATCTAAAAGTGTTTTACATTTCTCTTTTTTTATTTTTTGTAGAAAACGATATTTACCATGTAATGGTTGAAAAATATTTTTTATATAAATATTTTCTAAAAAGTTATAAATGTCCACTACTTTTTATCCTTTCAATTATCATTGATGTAGATAAATCCTGTTCTAGCTCTATAAATTCAATTCGTCCTCCGTTTTCTTCTACAATTTCTTGCCCTGCAACAGGTTTTCCGCGCCAATCAGCGCCTTTAACAAGAACATCAGGTAATATTTCTTTTATTAGCTGTTCAGGAGTATCCTCATCAAAAACAATTACATAATCTATACATGAAATAGCGCATAAGAGTTTTACTCTGTCATTCTGCGATATTATCGGGCGGGATTCTCCTTTTATTGCTTTAATTGATCTATCACTGTTTAACCCAACTATAAGTATATCACCAAATGATTTAGTTATTTCAAAAGATTTTATATGTCCTGCATGTATAATATCAAAACAACCGTTTGTAAAAACAATTTTTTTATTTTGGCTTCGTAATTCATTCGCTAATAATGAACCTGAAGCCATAAGTTTATCAGAAAAAAACAATTCCTGAGGCGAAACTGTTGCAGAACCAAACTTGGAAACTGCAATTGCGGCAGCTTTATTCGCTAGACGGCAGCATTCGTCAATTGGAATACCTGCACCCAAACCCATTGTAAAAACAGCAGCAACGGTATCACCCGCTCCTGTAACATCGGAGACATCCCGGGTTAAAGCAGAAAAATCATACTTTTGTTTATCTTTTATTAATGTAATTCCTTTTTCTGCTCTTGTAATTAATAAATATTTAAATTTGTATTTATCGATTATTGATATACCATATGAAAGTATTTCATCTTCAGAAATATCTTCATTGCTGCCTGATATTTCTATAAATTCTTTCATATTTGGTTTGCATATCGTAGCACCGCGATATTTGTTATAACTTATCCCCTTTGGATCAACTACAATAGGTATTTTACGTTTATTAGCTTCTTCTATTATTGTTTGTGCTGTATATTCTGTTATCATTCCTTTACCATAATCTGAAATAATTACAGAACTTATTTCATAAAATATATTATTTATATTTTTTTTTATTAAATCACCGTAGTCATTACAAATAGGTTCTATTTTTTCTATATCATACCTTATAAGCTGATGATGTTTTGAAACAAGCCTTACTTTTTGAATTGTATCAATATTTTCATATTGTTTAATATACTCAATATCAACTTTATCTTTATTTAATAAAATTAATATCATATTCCCTGCTGTATCATTACCAAAACAGGTTAATAATCTTGCATTTGATTCAAGAGTTGTTATATTACTAACAACGTTTCCTGCTCCTCCAAGACAATGTTTTGTAGACTTAACTGAAAGAACCGGCACAGGCGCTTCCGGAGAAATTCGTTCTGCTTTGCCATCAATATATGTGTCAAGCATAATGTCACCAATAACTAGGACTTTCTGATTTTTTAATATATTCATTTTATTATCTTTTTGATGGATATAATATCATTAATCTTTCCAATCCATTGTAGACATCATAAGGATTTATTTTTGATATACAATCGTTATGCTGGCAATCATAGTCATAACATGGGCTGCAAGACATCGGCCGTTCTACAACAATTGTATTTCCCATTGGCGACCATTCTTGTGAAGGATGCCTGCTTCCGTATATTACAAGTGTTGATACGCCTTGTATACCTGCGACATGAGACGGGCCGCTGTTATTACCAATAAAATAATCCATTTTTTTTACAAAATAAAAAAATTGGATAAGAGAAAATTCTTTAGCTACAGACATTATCATTTCTTTTCTTTTTACTAATTCAATTAATTCTCTATTTACATCATCATCATCTTTACTACCAACCAATACAATACTTGCATTTATTTTTTCATGTATAATATCGCATAAGATTGCAAACTTTTTAAGAGAATAAATTCTGTTTTTAATATTTCCGCTTATATGCATTCCAATTATTATATTATTTTTAAAAAGCGGCATATTTTCTATTATTTTGTCTGCTTTAATTTTTTCTTCAGTAGAAATAATTACTTCATTGTTTAATGATTCATCATACTCTAAATTATTTATTAATGATAACATCTGATCTCTAAAATGCCATTTTACATTAAAACCTGAATTTCTTCCAATTGCCGGTATTGAATGTGAAATATTATCTGTTGCGGCATCTTCAGAATAAAGAAGGCAATAATCAGCAAGCTCAATTGTTAAATCTTTAGTATCAGGATATTTTCTTAAATTAATTGCAAGATCATATTTTTTATCTTTTATTGCTTTTAATATTTTATCTTTTTTTATTTGACCATCCTTCCAGAAATCAATTATCCATAAATTATCAATTTCCGGTTGTTCTTCAAAAATATTTTTAGCCCATGGTCCGCAAAGAATATCAATCTGCGCCTCTTTAAATATTTTTCTTAATTTCCTGATAGCAGGTAATGATAAAACAATATCTCCAATATGATCAAGTTTTACAATAATAATTTTTTTTATTCCATTGGGGCTGATAGAAGGAGTTCCTGTATGACGGAGAATTGTTGGATTACTATCTTCCTTATAGTCATTTCTATATAAATCTAGGTATGGATTAAAATAAATATCTTGTTTTTGCAGTTCATCTTCCCATATTTCCCAGAATTTTTTCCATGAAGGTTGTTCATCCATTTCATCTCTAGAAGCTCTTTCAAAATGAATTATTTTTACTTCTGCTATGGTTAGGTTATTATAACCTTTATTAATTAATCTAAGAGCAAAATCTGTTTCATTACATTCAAGAGGTAAAGATTCATTCAAACATCCTGCTTCCATAAATTTCTTTTTTTCAATCATGAAACAAGCGCCCATAACATAAGTTGTATTTCTTGTATAGTGTAATAAATTATGATAAACCGTACTGTCTTCTTTTTCCCATAAAAATGAATGATACCCACCGCCATGATGGTTAATTTTAAAGCCGCCTGCGCTTTGAATAATCCCATTTCCATATAAAACAATAGGACCAACCATTCCAATTTCCGGACGCTGCGCTTCAGATGCCATACGTTCCAGCCAATCAGTTGTAATAATTTCAGTATCATCATTAATGAATAATAATATATCTCCTTTTGCTTCCACTACACCTTTATTATTTAATCTTGACCAATTAAAAGGTTCATATAAATATATTATTTTACATTTAAATTTTTTTAATCTTTCTTCTCCATAACTTGGATCTAATCTTGAATTATCAACAATAATTATTTCATAATTGTTATAAGTAGTTTTCTTTTTTATAGAATTTAAACAATTTTCTATATATGTTTTTGTATAACAAGTTAAAATAATTATTGATATTTTTGGATTACCAATTAATTTTCTTCTTAACGATGTAATACCATATTGATTCGCTTCTATTATACCATTAATATTTCGTCTTTTAATCGCGTTATTACGTATTTTATTTTCTAATGGATCATATTTTCTTTCATCTTCTGCGATTGACATAGTTAATAGTATTCCCGGTTTATGATGAACACTATCAATTTCAGAAATTTTAAGTAAAATATCATATAATGTAACATAGTATGGCTGTTTATTAATTTCCAATTTTTTAATTAAATCACACCTAATAATACATGCCCTATCTATATAATTATTTATTAAAAATAAATCAGGTGACCAACCTGGTTTATAATACGGTTTATCAACTTTATTATTTTTTAAATAATCATGATCAAAATATATAAATGCTGGTTCTTTCTTAATTCTATTTAATTCATAACATAATTCAAATAAAGCGTTTGGATGTAATATATCACCGGGAAGTAAAAATAAAACATAATCACCTGTAATATTAATTATATTATCTTCTATACTTCCATATATTATTTTATAATTGTCGTAAATTTGTTTATTTATTAAAGTAATTGTATCATTATTATTTTCAGAAATAATTATAGTAAATTCATATTGTTTTTTAAAATTTGGTATCGTATTTCTCATTTTATTTAATTCTGAATATGTAGGTTTAATACGATTCCATATTTGTGAATGTGTTTCATTCTGTTGGTTTTTAATTGGTGTCTCTGTATGTATGGGAATGTTTTGTGCCGAAACTGATATTATTCTATTATATGATTTCTTTAATTCACTAACCGTTTTAAAACCATGTTTAAAAATATATTTGATTACAATGAATAATAATTTAAACCAATGCCATGGGTTTCTTAATAATATTCCCTTATTATTTATTACTTTTTTTATTTTCTTAATATATCTAAGTGGTTTTGTTATTTTCCATGATTTTGAATTTAAAATAGAGTTAATTTCATATTGTATAATATTTAATTTATTTTGTGTTTCGTTTAAAGCAGTTTGTGTTATTAATAAAGTATTCTGTGTATGATTTAAAACATTTTGTGTTTCACTTAAGATATTTTGTGTATTTGAAAAATCATATTGTAATTCAGTTAATAAATCAATTATTTCTTCGTATGAATAACGCTTTATAGTTGCTTTAATTTTTATCCATGGTCCTGCGTTTTTATTTATATTTATAATTATTTGTGGATCTTTATTGTAGAAAATATATATATCATTATCATTATTATTACTATTTGTACTAAAGTCATATATTCTTCCATTACTGTTAGATATCTCTAAATTACTTATAGAACAATATATGTATTCTAATGGATCATATCTTATTGTTTTAGTTTTATCAGTTATATAAATAATTTTTCCAACAACAACATCATCTGTTTCAAATGTTATCTTTTCATTTTCAGACATTCCTTGTCCTGTATCAAAATAAACATTACTATAATATCCAAAATTATCTCTATACGGAATAAACTCATAACTATCGTTATAAAACCATAAACGTCTAACAGATACAGTTATATTACCTTTTAAATAATACATACAAGCTGCGCTATGTTGTCCATCACGTATATTATTCGATGTATTAAAAAGAGTAATATTATTTTTAAAATTATTTTGATTTTTTATTCTTTCTAGATTAAATTCCAATCTTTCTTGATTAGTTAATAATTTATAACTTAATGGTTTAAAAAAGTTTGTTTGATTCCGATTGTCATTTTCTTCTGTATCACCGCTTAAAGCTTTTAATACCCTTGATTCTTTTAAAGATCGTATAACAATACTTCCATTAGCATCATAGGTATCAACAAGAAGATCCTCAAGCATTATATTTTCATAAGTAATATTTTCTAAATCAGGAATTAAACCTGATAAATCAATTAAAAAAGCAGAGTCAAAATCGTTTATTGATATATTCTTTTCTTCTAATAAAATATTTAATATTTTTTCTATTTTATCAGCAAATTCTAAAAATTCATTTATGGAAAAATCAAATCTCATATCTGAATAATGAATGTGTATTGCTTCTCCAATATTATCTTCGATTTCGAATCTATAATTTGAGTATTTTAGTTTTGCAAGTTGAATTACGCCTGGATTAATCATAATATTATTTTAATATTTATTATAAGTAATATAATCATTTATTATTTTATTATAATTACTATCTTTAATTAATTGTTGTAAGTGAGAATTAAATTTAAAAAATGTAATTTCTAATTTATCTTTTATTTCATTTATATAATGTTTTCTTATTTCTATTTCTTTTATATAAGAATCAGAAAAATTACTTTTATCAAAAATACATCTAACTATCAAATATAACAATAAGTTTTTGTCGTCCATTATCCACCAATTATTATTTTTATCAAATATTTTATTCTGCCAAATTGAATTATTAATTGGCTCATTCAAAGGAACCCATGTTTTATTTATAAGACTTTTACAACACAAAATAAAATTTACGTCAATATAAAGTGTGAATGAATTATCATTTTTTTTCCAAAATTGACAACTTGGCATATTATACCCAAAATTCCATCCGTTTTCATTACCTTGCGGGTGGGTGAGTATGTTATAATTATTTTCTTTCATAATATTTTCAAACTCTTCTTTTGAATCAAGATGTACTAAGATATCTATATCTTTACCATCAATTAAATTATTTGGAAGTTCATTGTCTATATTTTTTATTAAAATATAATTAATATTATTTTCATTCAATAATAAAAAAAAGTTATTTATTACTTCCGAATTTATTTTTTTCATTTATTATTATTAAACCCTTTTATTATTTCCAGTTGTTTTCTTGCATGAAGAATACATGCAGACATTTTTAAATATTCACTTTCAGGAAATGCCATACGAAAACTTTCGTTTTGAATATGAATCTCTCTCTTTCCATTGGAAAAAGTAGAATGATTCAATTCTATTTCATAGTTTTCACCTTTAATATTGATATCTCCAAGTTTTTTTATTTTTTCACCCATAAATTATCCTCTAATATTCATTATTTTCCATAAGTATTTCAGCAGTAGCTTGTAAATACGCATATCCATATCTTCTATCAGGTTCTAAATGCGCTCCTTCTGCCCATTCATTCCATGAATTAATAAAAACAAGCCTATCTCCTTGTTTTCTGTTTTCTTTAGTATGTTTCATAATATCAGATAACCAATTTTTATATTGAGAAAGATCTAACTGGAATAAAAATCCTTCATTACCCCTTCTTGGAGTGTTATCCCAATTTGGAAACACACATCTGTATATTCTTTCCGGTTTATTATTAAAATATTGTTTTTGATTTATATAATCACTCATATCGTAAATATTCATTGCAAAAGATGAATGAATAGAGGTCTTTTTACTGCTTATACAAGGTAATTCTCTCCATAAAAAGTGAGGAGGAAATTCAACAGCTTCATCAAAGTCATATATTAATGGATCTTCTGTAGGAAATGTTTTAGCTCCCGTAATACATATTTCTCCGATTCCGTTTTCTCTGCAATATTTGCGCCATATTTTAATGGTATTATTAACATCAGGTAAAATTGCCGAATTATAAATAATAATTAGCGGTTTACCATTTATCCTAATATATCTTTCATCCCTTACATATTTACATATTTCAACTATACATGCTAAATCATCTTCATCTGAATGTTTTTGTGCTAATAATACTTCTTGCTCGGCACCATCCCATTTTCTTGTCCAATTTTCATTTGCCCAATTAATACAAAATTTAAAATCTATGTCAGAATTCAAAAAGTTATCTAAAGGTTTTTCCAATAATCTTTTTCCATTAAACCAATAATAATGAATACAAAAGCCATATATTCCGTAATTTCTTGCAAGTTCTACTTGCTTTCTCATAACATCTAAATTACTTAAATCGTAAAAAGTATTATCATAAGGTAAATGCGGTTGATAATGCCCTACAAAATGAGGTATGGCTTTTGTTACGTTTGTCCATTCTGTAAAACCTTTTCCCCACCATTCATCATTTTCAGGAAAAGTATGAAACTGAGGTAAGTAATAAGTAATTAATTTTATATCTTCTTCTGTAATAGATATATTATTTTTTTTATATTCAACAAAATCATTACTTTTCTTTCCTATGTCAAATAATCCATTAATATAATCATTATAATTAGATAATAATAATATTTCTTTTTCAGATAATTCTTTTGTTTTAATAAAATTATATATAATATTATCAGGATCTATAAAACTCTTTAATTTTATAATATACATTACTAGCTTAATCTTTATATTTTTTTTATTATCATTTGAAATTGGTAATATCTTAAAAATATTACGTATTAAAATCAAAATAGTTTTTATTATATATTTAATTATTTTTTTCATATTTTTTATTCAAATAAATCGTTTTCAAGCATTTCACAAATTGAATGATATATAGGTAGATGATATTCTTGTATTATATATGTCTCATTGCTAGGCACTTTTATAATTACATTACAAAGATTATTAAGACTTCCACCTGAAATACCGGTAAGACTAATTGTTTTTAAGCCAAGTGCTTTAGCTGTCATAACAGAATTAATTATATTAATTGAATTTCCGGATGTACTTATTACAAATAAAACATCATTTTTACAACCTAAATTATTTACAAGTTGAGCGAAAACAGCATCCGGGTCAGAATCATTGATGTAAGCAGTAAGAAATGATATAAAAGAACATAATGGTATAGCAGGAAAACCAGTCTCCAGTTTTCCTGCAAGTATTACACCATCTTTACCAAAAAACTTTTCTAAATTATCAGAGATTTCCAATTTTGGATTTCTTTTTTTTCTAAATGATTTTAATAATTCACCAGCTATATGCTCACAATCAGCGGCACTGCCTCCATTACCTGCTAAAAGAAGTTTATTTCCATTTTTAAATGTTTCCTTCAATAAGAGATATGCATTCAAAATATCTTCTTTACAAACATCAAGAGCAGGATAACGTGATATTAAATTTATTAGAATTTCATTATAAGTCATTTTCATCTGGAGTCATGTGTACTTTAAATTCTTCCTAATACAAACTCATCAAACCACTGTGGGATATATTCTGATTCTTTTAAATAAATATTATCTTCATTTTTTTCTACAAAGAAGTCGAAAGAACTATTAGTTTTTTCTGATGAGTTATCAAATAAATATGCTTTATCAGCCAGTTTAAATGCAGAATATAAATTAGTTAATGTTCTGTTATAACGGTTAAAAACTTTTTCATCAGGAACATCATATCCTCCGGTTTCAACCCTGTTTTTTATACGTTGTAAATTAATTATAGGATCGGATGTTGTAATAAAATATAAATATATTTTAAATCCAGCTTTCTTTGCGATTTCCAGTTCTTTAATTTTTGAATCATGCGAAAATACAGATTCAAATGAAAATGACGAATCGGACATTATCATTTTATAACGAAGAAAATCTGCTAATGCTGCCGCCAGATAGCTGTTATTATATGATGTATCTTTTAAATATAATCTGCAATTTTCGTAATGCAAAAGATCGCTTATTTCGTATTCAACTAATGATTGAAAAGGTGATAATTTTAAATAATCATTAAGTTCTTTAAATGAAAAATCTATAGGCCAATTATCAAGATTAAACGATATTTGTAAATCTTTAGCGATTGAATCCGGATTAATATGATAATATGTACTAAAAGCGTTAACTTGAATTAAATAATTATAAAGTGTAGATTTTCCGGATCCATTTGGACCTGCGAAAATTCTAAGGCGTTTAATGCGCTCTTTCATTTTATTATATATACCTTCTGCGTTACTTTTACTCTGGGTTTTATTTTTCCAAGTACTTCTTTTCTTCCGTTGGGATATTCTTTAATAATATCTTCATTTTCGACATAAGTAATTGGAAGACCTCTATCCTTTGCATCTTTAATCGCAAAAAGACCGGCTTCTGTACACATACGCTGGAAATATTCATACCGTGGAGTTCCCATAATCTGTGCATCTTCATCAAATTTTCTATAATTATTCATAGAATTTTCCTATTTAATCTTTTAATAAAAAGCAACTTAAGCTTTCATCCCAAGCAGGTATATTTAAATTCAAAGAACTTTTTATTTTTAATTTATCAAGCACAGAATAAGAAGGGCGTTTAACTTTTGCAGGGAAATCTGTGCTTGTACAAGGTTTTACTTCGCAGTTATTTGAAAGAATCCCTAAAGCGCGTCCTTGTTTATATATTTCTTTTGCAAAATCAAACCAAGTTATTTCACCTTCGTTTGTATAATGATAAATCCCATAGGGATTTTTTTTTTCTTCTTTCGATTGTTTTATAAATTCAATGATTGTTTTCGATAGATCGTTAGCCCATGTAGGGCTTCCTTTTTGATCATTAACAACAGAAATATTTTCTTTTTCATTCATAAGACGAAGCATGGTATGAACAAAATTATTTCCATATTTTCCATAGAGCCATGCTGTCCTTATAATATATGTTTGATCATTTTCTGATAATATTTTTTTTTCACCGTCACGTTTTGTTAAGCCGTAAAGTCCTATAGGGTCTGTAATATCATCTTCTTTATAGGGTTTGCTGCCTTTTCCGTTAAAAACATAATCTGTAGAAATATGAATTATTTTTGCATTAATTTCTTTACCGATTTTTCCTATATTAAAAGGCCCTATTGTGTTTAACAATTCACAATTTTGTTGATCATCTTCCGCTTTATCAACTGCGGTGTATGCGGCGCAATTTATAATCCATTTTATTGATTTATTTGTAACGTAATCTCTAAGTGAAGAAATATCTGTTATATCTACCTCACGATCAGTTCCGATAAAATTAAGGTTTTTATTTTCCAGCATTAAAGCAAGTTCTGTTCCTAACATGCCTTTACAACCGATTAGCCAGATCATTTTATCTCCAATTTATTAAGTAAGGGAAGTTTTTTATCTTTTTCTGAAAGTATATATTCAATACCGATGTCAGGCCAAATAATCCCTATTTCAGGATCGTTCCATAATAGCCCGCCTTCGTCCTGCGGATAATAAAATTCAGTGCATTTATATGCAAATACCGCGGTTTCAGATAACACTAAAAAACCATGTGCAAAGCCCTGTGGAATAAAAAATTGATTTTGTTTTTCACTGTTTAAAATTACGCTTTTCCATTTACCGTATGTAGAAGAAGCGGGACGCAAATCTACGGCGACATCAAATACTTCGCCATGGATAGCCCTTACAAGTTTTCCTTGTGGATGATTTTTTTGAAAATGCAAGCCGCGTAATACCCCTTTTATAGAACTTGATTGGTTGTCCTGTACAAAAAGAGAATTAATACCTGCTGCTTCATAATCACGCTGCGACCAACATTCAAAGAAATAACCGCGATCATCACCGAAAACTTTTGGTTGAATTTCTACAAGCCCTTGTATAGAACAAGGTTTGAAAGTGAAAGGCACTAATTATTCTCCGCTATATATTTTAAATAAGTACCGTATTCGGTTTTATAATCTGATGCAAGTTTTAAAAGTTCATTATTTGAAATCCATCCGTTGTTATATGAAATTTCTTCGATACAAGAGATATACATTCCCTGGCGTTTTTGAATAGTTTCTATAAAATTAGATGCTTCCAAAAGCCCGTCATAAGTGCCTGTATCAAGCCAAGCCATTCCTCTTCCCAAAATTTCAACAGATAGTGAATCTTTTTCAAGATAGATATTATTAACTGTTGTTATTTCAATTTCCCCGCGAGAAGATGGTTTTACATTTTTTGCTATTTCAATAACATTGTTATCGTAAAAATAGAGTCCTGGGACTGCATAATGAGATTTTGGTTTAGATGGTTTTTCTTCGATTGAAAGTACTTTGTTATCAGAATTGAATTCAACAACACCATAAGAGCTTGGATCTTTTACATAATAACCGAATATTGCTCCTCCGCTTTGTTCTGTCACCTTTTTGACCGCATTATTTAATGTTTGGCTGAAACCTCTGCCATAAAAAACATTGTCGCCTAACACAAGGGCACAAGTATTGTTTGCAATAAAATTTTCACCTAATATAAAAGCATCAGCAAGCCCTCTTGGGTTTTCTTGTACTTTGTATTCAAAGCACATTCCAAGCCATGAACCGTTTCCGAAAAGTTCTTTGAACATTGGGAGATCACGAGGAGTTGAAATAATTAATACTTCTCTAATACCGGATAACATAAGTACAGAAAGAGGGTAGTAAATCATTGGTTTGTCGTAAAGAGGGAGTATTTGTTTCGATACAGCTTTTGTAATAGGATAGAGTCTTGTACCTGAACCGCCTGCAAGTATTATTCCTTTCATTATATCTCCACAGTAAATCTTAACCCTTCACCGGGTGCTACAAGAAGATTCTCAGCTAAAAAATAAAATTTAACATTTTCTGTTTCATCATTTAATATGAACGTTATAGTTTTTGTTCTTTGCCGTTCTATAACATACGGAGTAAAATTAATATTTTGAAAATATTTTTTTTGCGACCCTTGATCACCATCTCTTAAGTTAAAAACAAGATCAGTTTTATTTTTAAATGTAATGTTTGTCGTATTGTCTGTTCTTGTAATATTTATATCAACAGATTTTTCAAAAAGCTCTCTTAGGTAGCGTTCTTCGCCAATTAATAAATCTTTATAATATACTACAGTACGTCTTTCAAACAGCGCCTCATAGATAGCTTGAGAGCTTCTTTCGCGTGCGAATACAAGAGTCATAGCGCGGTGTTTGCCTTTTTTATAAACAGGCATATATACATGAATATCAGAATTTCCAAGCATAGTAAGTTTATGATCTATGCACCATTGATGTGCTTCAGGATAATAATAATATTCTGATACCACCTCTATTCCATGCATCAGGTCCATTTCAAGTAATTGAGTATGTTCCGTCCACCATAGGGTTGTTTTAGGTTGCTGTCTTTTCCAGCCGGGATGATTCCAAAATAAAAAAGCTTTCTGCGCTCTTGCCGCTTTGAATGCATCAAGAAAAATGGGGGTGTCTAATTCATCTGCGTCTGTCAGAAAAACAGCGTTATGATGACCGGGAGGCATTTTACGTGTTATTTCACTTCCTCTTATAACTATTATATCTCTTGTTGCAGCATACTCATTCGCTATTTCATAAGCGCGGTTATGTGAATATTTTCTTAATGTAGTGTTTGAACGGTAGTTTTTTTCAATATGTTCAGTTATGGCGATTGCATCAAGCCCTTCACGGAAAGCCTCGTTAACACGTGTTGTAGGCCATACAATACCGTCAGAAAAAACTGAGTGCATATGAAAATCACATTTTAATGTTATAAAACCGTCAAGATCGGGAATATTAATATTCCCTCGGACTATGTTTTTATTAATAGGAGGCGGTGTTAAACAAGCTGTAAATAATATTGTTATAAGAAATAATAAAAGTAAATATGTTTTTATTTTTTTCATTTATTTATCATTCCACCTGATAATGAATCACTTAACAAGTGCCCAAACAACTACACCGCTAACGATTGCTGTCACCGGGATTGCTACTATCGAAAAAATCCGCCAAAACTTTGATTTTCTGGCGTATTTCGCTGATAATTGTGATTGCATCTTGTAGGTTTCGGACATTTCGTTCAGCTGTCCCTGTAAGTTCGCCAGTAATTTCTCTTGCTCTGTTATTATATTCTCGTAATTGCTTATTAAGTTCCCGCTCTCGTCCAAGTTCTTCTTCAAGTCTTCCAATAATCTCTGTTGCTCTTGCGTGTTGGCGATTGTATCTTGAATCAAGGATTCCAATGCTTGTAAATCGTTCTCTATGGATGATATAAGCTGTGAAAATACATCCTGCGATAAAAGCAAAAAGAATAAGAAGAGCAGGACGTAAAATATTATTCTTTTCATTTAGATTACCTAACATTTAAATTTTATATTTCCATTCGTGAGTAATACGACTAACCCCGACATCCATAGTTGAGCTATACATGGAAAATTTCAAGGCGTCCCTGCGCGAATCAAAAATAAATCCATCTTCTGAATGAAAAGCTGCATCCAGAGAATACATCCCCGGAAGTAAATTATTATCTTTAATTAAAATCTCTATAATACCGTCTTCTGATATTTCAGGGGTATTTACCTTATCGATAAATGTACTTGTTCCGTAACATTTTAAACCGTCATTTCTAAATATACTAATTTCTGCAATATGTTTTTTAACAGGTTTATTAACTTTATATTTTATTTTTATTGTCATGGGTTTTCCTGTTTCAAACAAATCTTTTTTATCATTATCAGCATCGTATACATTTACAGATATGATCTCAATATCACGGATATCTTTGTTTTCGTTTAAAGAAGAGGAAGTTTCAGATTCATTTGCTTTTTCAGAAGAACCATCTGTATTATGTTGCTCTAATGGATGATTCTTTTTTCCCATATAGTCAAGATATACGGGATGTACATCAAACGGGGTGCCTTGTTTACGGATATATCCTCCGTCTATCCAAATACTTTTCTCACATAATTGTTCAATCTCGCCTAATCCGTGTGAGACAATTACTATTGTCATTCCCTTAGCTTTTATTTCCCGCATTTTGTTAAAACACTTTGCTTGAAAACTTGCATCCCCTACAGCTAATATTTCATCAACAAGTAAAACATCCGCATCAACATGAATAGCGACAGAAAAAGCAAGGCGCATATACATTCCTGATGAATAGGTACGTACGGGGTTATCTATAAATTCCCTGATTTCGGAAAAATCGATAATATTTTCAACACGGTTTCTTATTTCTTCCCGTGTTAAACCGAAAATTGAAGAGTTGGTATAAATATTCTCTCTTCCGCTCATATCAGGGTGGAAACCCGCTCCAAGTTCGATAAGGCTTGCTATTCTGCCATTAATTTCAATACTGCCTTTATCGGGATACATAATCTTTGTCATTAATTTAAGCATAGTGCTTTTTCCGCAGCCATTCTGACCGATTATACCGATTGCTTCCCCTTTTTGAACTTCAAAACTTATATCGTTTAACACCCACCTATCTTCATATTTATTACGTTTCTTAAAAAGTATTTTATCTTTTAGGCTTGCGGCTCTGTCATAATATACTCTGAAAACTTTTGCTACATTCTTTACTGTTATTGCTGTCATTACAGTACCTCTGCAAATCGTCTTTTTAATTTACCGAAAACCGCAATTCCAATAATAAGAATTACAATTCCGGCTATCATGGCATGTAATAATGTAATTAAATTAGGCACTTTTCCGTAAAATAGAATATCCCGGTAAGCGAGAATAACCGGCGCAAGCGGGTTAAGCATTATTAGAGGTAATAAATTTTCCGGTACAGCGGTAATGGGGTATATAATTGGAGTAAAAAAATGAAGCGCCAAAGAAACAATACCCATTATATGTTGTAAATCACGGAAATAAACATTAACAGATGAAACTATAAAACACATTCCCAATGCTAAAATATATTCAACTATCATAATTAGAGGTAAACATAAGAAAGCTGCAAAACTGATTTTAACACCGGAAAAAAGGCTTAAAGGAATTAATATAATAAAACAATAAAGCATATTTATAAATGAGCTTGTAACAAAATAAATAGGTAATACTTCTCTTGGAAAATGAATTTTTACGACAAGATTTTTTTCAGTTTGAATAATACCCGCTCCTGTTGTTATACAGTTTGAAAAGAAAATAAAAGGAACTAACCCGGCAAAGAGAAAAAGGTAAAATTTTTCTATTCCGAAACGGAGGATAGTAGAAAATACAACTGAATAAATAAATACCTGTAATAGCGGATTAATAAATGTCCATAAAAAGCCGAAAACCGAACCTTTGTAACGCCCGCGTAAATCTTTTCTTACAAGATTTGCAATCATTTCTCTATATGCATAAATTTCTTTAAATAATTTCATTTAATATTTTTTCTCCTGAATTAAATCATTATTAATTACTTTAACAAGCTATCCCATAATAATTCAAACCTGATGATCTTACATCATCGGGTTTGTAAATATTACGTAAATCAATAAAATTAGGTAATGTCAAAGTATTTTTAATTCTTTCTAAATCTAAATTTCTAAATTGATTCCATGGTGTTATGATAACAAGCGCGGATGCTCCGAGACTGGCATCGTATTCATCTTTCGCGTAATATACCGATCCGCTTATCGCTTCAAACCAATAAGGGGCTTCATTCATTGCGGCAGGATCGTACAAACGCAATTTTGCATTGTTACGTGCAAGGTATTCGCAAATTGTGATAGAAGGCGACTCGCGCATATCATCTGTATTTTGTTTAAATGCAAGACCTAAGATAGCGATTGTTTTTCCGTTTAAGCTGCCTAATATATTTTCAATTTTTTTTGCGGCGCGTATTTTTTGTTTTTCATTTGTTTCTATTGCAGTTTCTATAAGGTTTAACTCTTCGCATTTTTCTTTTGCGGTTTTTACTATTGCTCTTGTATCTTTCGGGAAACATGATCCGCCGTAACCGGGACCGGGATGCAGAAATTTAGATCCGATCCTTCCGTCTTTACCGACAGCTTTTGCAACAGCGCGTATATCCGCTCCGGTTTTTTCACAAAGGTTTGCAATTTCATTAATAAATGTGATTTTTACGGCAAGAAAAGCGTTGGAAGCGTATTTGATCATTTCAGCAGATTCAAGGTTAGTTTCGATAAAGGGGGTTTCATTTAAATATAAAGAACGGTAAACATCTTTCATTATTTCAATAGCACGTTTACTTTCACTGCCAAGAACAACCCGATCCGGATGAGTAAAATCATAAACCGCAGTTCCTTCGCGTAAAAACTCAGGATTAGAAACAACATCAAATTCGATATTTGCATTTCTTTTTTCAAGTTCTTCTTTTACCCAAGCTATCACTTTTTTTCCGGTTCCTATGGGGACTGTGCTTTTATTTACGATAATTGTGTATTTATTTATTAACCTTCCGAGCTGACGCGCCGCTTCTTCTATAAAAACAATATCGGCACTTCCATCTTCCATCTGTGGGGTGCCAACTGCAATAAAAACAATCTGCGGCTCCTTGGAGACGCCCGGTTCTTTAGAAACGCACGGTTCCTTGGAGACGCCCGGTTCTTTAGAAACGCACGGTTCCTTGGAGACGCCCGGTTCTTTAGAAACGCCCGGCTCCTTGGAGACGTCGCTTTCATTAAGCGCGTAAGATAAATCTGTCGTGAAGGAAAGCCGCCCGTTTTTTGTACAGCGGTCAACTACCATATCAAGACCGCTTTCATAAATGGGGATTTTCCCGTTTTTGAAAAGATCAATTTTTTCTTTGTCTGTATCAACGCAAATTACATTATTTCCGAAATCTGCAAGGCATGCTCCTGAAACCGAGCCGACATAACCTGTTCCGATGACTGTTATTTTTGCCATAAGTTAATAATGAAGTTCTACACCAAAGAAGATTTCATAATTGTTTTTTATATCTTTTATTTTTAAGAAATTACAACACATAGAAACTCTTAAAAAAAGATTACGAATAAATTCAGGAAAAATAATAATTTCAAATCCTCCTGAAAAAAGAAAATTATCAATATTAAAAGAAGATTGTTTTTGTAAATAATTATAAACCGCTATATCAATAACAGGGTTTAAATGTATATCAAAATTAAAAAACCGCCATTTTTCATTTTTAAACCATTTTGAAGGTCTTATTTTTAAAACTTTTATAGGAAAATCAAGATTTAATGAAAACATAAAATCCGCATCAAGTTTATCGGCAATTCCCCTAAGAGCGTCTCCCGCTTCATTATGATAAGTGTAAAACCAATGCCTGTACATAAGGCGTATTGAATGCCCTACATATTCATTAAAAATAAAATGCGTGATACCTGAAAACTTTATATCGAAAGTTAAAGGATGTTTCTTATCATGAAAATCAATCGTAGATGTATTATTTATATCCGCAGAAAAACCTTTCTTAAAATTACCTATCCAGTTTATTCTTCCAAAATTTATATTATTTGTAAATTTTAAAAAAGGACCGACTCTGTTATCTGTTAATTTAGTAGATAAAGGATGATTAAAAACTGCCGATATTTCTGTTGTAATAAGTATTTCGCTGAAGTTATCAACAAAAATACCTGTAGGTATTTTCCATTTAATAAAAGGGTTACTTGACATGTAAAACCCTTCCTGGAAATCATCGTTTAATTGGTATATCGCTTTTTCTAAATCGGTATTTTCTTCGTTAAGTAAAAGCCTTTCATTAAACCCAATAGTTAATGTCGTTCTTTTTACAGGAATATCAATAGATAAACCGGTTAAGTTTTTATAAAAATGTTTCTCTTCCATGTTCATACGGAAGAGATAATAATTATCGAAATTTAAAAACCATTTAAAACCGAAAAGATGGAAAGGTAATCCTGTATCTAAATCAAACCAGAAAAAATTTCGTTTTTCAGTATCTAAATCATATCCTATATCTATAAATTGTTCCTGCATCCGCCCGAGAAAATTATAATCGCGGGTTTTTATTGAAAAGCCGAAACCTTTATTACTGTCATAACTGGGATAAGGCAGAGCGAAAATATTCAATGTATCTTCTGCATATATTTGCAAATCAACAGGATATTTTCCATCTTCACTTTGTTCTCCGATGGTAAAATCAATTAAAATATTATCTTTTAAAACCCTTTCGTTAATTATTAATTGTTTTTTATCTTGTATATATTTTAATAAACTATTTTTCCCTTTTAAAACTTCTCCTGTTTTTATTTCAATTTTATCATTTAAATAGACAGGTTTTGTTCTGCCTTTTAGATTATAGTTATATGAATCAATTACAAATATTGTATCTGCATCAAATTCGGCAAGAATATCTATTTCAATTTCGTTTTCTATATCAATTTCATTATTACTTATTCTTTCTTCAATTACTTCTTGTGAAAATAATGAAAAATTATAAAATAAAAAAAAGATAAATAGTAATATTATTTTCAGATTTTAAATTAATCCTTTTAAAATAATTTTTTCAAGAATAATATCACCGCTTTCTATTTCGATAATATGGGCAGAATCATTATTAGGAACAATAAATGTTAATTTACCGTTTTTATTTTTTTTATCACTTTTAATAAAATTTAAAAAAGCATCTTTTTTAACAGCGAATGGAAAAGTATTTTCGTATCCGAAATAATTAATTAAATTTATTATTTTTTCAGCTCTTTCATTGGGTGTAATACCAAGCGCGACACCAAGCTCGCAGGAAAGAACCATACCCCAAGCGACAGCCTCACCGTGCGATATTGTACCTAAACCTAAAACACTTTCAAGCGCATGAGCGAAGGTATGCCCAAGATTAAGAAGCTTGCGTTTCCCCGCTTCACGCATATCTTCGCTGACAATAGACCCTTTAAATACTACTGCTTTTTCGATTAAATCAAATAATAGAGAATAATTAGCAGAGAAGAATGAACAAAGATCAAATTTTTCTTTCGTTCCTTGTTCTCTGATAGCTTTTATTTCTTCCAGAAAATCTGCAAGGATTGCCGTTTTAATTAACTCGGCAAATCCGCTTTTCCATTCTTTTTTAGGGAGGGTTGATAGGGTTTCTTGAGGTATATAAACCGTACTTGCCGGATAAAAAGTACCTGCAAGGTTTTTTATACCAAAAAGATCAAAACCTGTTTTACCGCCTAATGATGCATCCACCATACCAAGCAGGGTAGTGGAGACCAAAATAAAACGACAGCCTCTTTTATAAATAGAAGCTGCAAAACCTGCAAGGTCGCCAATTACCCCTCCGCCTACAGCGAGAAAAACCCCGTCCCTGTTAAGGTTTGCATTATTGGCTGCAGTTAAAATCGTTTCAATGGATAGCCAATTTTTATTTTCTTCCCCGCTTTTTATAAGGCAAAGCGGTAAATTTTCATTTTTTCCGATTAAATCGGCTATATATTTTGTATTTTCGTCTGCTATTAGTAATATATTATGAGTGTTTATATTATTTTCTGCGGAAATCTGCTGAAAATCAGGGATTTTCCGGCTAAAATAAACATTTGTTTTAAAATTATCAAAGATAAATTGCAATTTATACTACTTTTTAAGCAAAAATCACCCTTTCCGAATGAAAATCGGAAAAAAAAACGGGGAAAATACTGCCTGGCTGACCGCTTTTAATAAAATTTTTTATTTTTTATTATAGAGATTTAAAATATCTCATGGGTCAGGCGGACGCCGGACGCACCGACGGCCGAAACACGCTCAATGTATCCAACGATTTGCCTACTTAACCGTTAATATATCACTTATAAAAAGCTTATTCAAGGTATTAGCGGTGGGTTTACAAATAAAAAGGTTAAAAAGATGTATTTTCAACCTTTTTATTCTGATAAATAATTGATATTCTCGTCGATACTGTTCATCACGGCATTTATTGAAAATTCGGAAATTTCATGTTTATTTGACAGGTATTCCTTCCAATTTGATAAAAATTCATACGATGTTTTACGATTCAAGGGGAGATATTTACCGTTTAAATAACTTTCCAAATCTTTGTTTCTTAAAATTATACTGCCTTTATAAACCACTCTTATTTCAGAAAGTATATTTTTTTGCGCTTTCGCTAAAAAAACAAAAGTTTCGCTTGAAAATAAACCTTCACTGTAGAATTTTTTATATACCGAATAATCCCAGGGATGGATAGGCAATCTAACACGTGTTAATATTTCATGATTGTCATGAGAAAAATCATGAGGATTTTTATCCCCTGCGTTTTTTATATTTTTATCAGTTGGCTGATCTTCAGTGTGAAACCTTGACGCTAATACCCAGCGTGTGCTGTTTGCGTTACGCAATTCATATTGTGCGTCAAGCGCAATAAGAGGAGCGGGTAAATCAAAGAGACGAGATCTGCTGCAAATATTACCGCCTATAGTTGCAATATTGCGTACTTGAACCCCCGCAATATTTTCAATACATTTACAAAGAATATTAGGCACTATTTTTCCCAAACGTAAAAGTCTGTTTAATTTTACCATTGCGCCGATTTCTAAATATTGTTCTGTTCTTGTAATGCTGTGCAGTTCATCAATTTTATCCAAACATAAAAAAACAGGAGGTAAATTTATGATATTATTTTCTTGTCTTCCGATAAGGTTTGTGCCTCCTGCATAAGGGACAGCGGTCGGGAAACGATTCCATGATGCAAATAACTCATTAAATGAGGTTGGAAAAAATACATGGTTAAGTGGCGCGTCCATGAAGCCTCCTTCTGCGCATTTCAGAGATTATTTCTACAGCTTTTATAAGCCTTTGTGCGTTTGTACAGCGGCATTTTATCCCTGAAAAACCTTTAAGTATTTCTTCTTTGGAGGGTTTTTGAATTTTATCAAGAAGTGTTTCTGTGCATAAGATTTTTCCCGCTTCGCAATATCCGCAATTTCCCAAATGCACATCAGCAAAACCTGTTATTATTTCCTGATATTCAATAGTTTGCGAAAAACCTTCAATTGTTATTATTTCGCTGTCTTTTATTTTAAAAGCGGGTATCAGGCAGGCAGGGCTTACCTGCCCATTAAAAATAACAGAACATGCGCCGCATTGACCTGAAAGACAGCAAGGTTTTGCGCCGAATAAACCGAAACTTTCACGCAGGATATCTATTAGTCTGACTCCCGCTTCCCCCTGAAAAATAACATCTTCCCCGTTTAAAATAAAGTTAATTGTCATTTGTGCTCTTCATCCTTTCTGATACGGAGAATTTCCCATATATCGTTTCTTTTTAAAGGGATAGTATTAAAACAACAATCCATCGCCTGGGAAACAGCCTGTATAAAAGCGGCAGGTATACAGGTAAAGGGAAGTTCCCCTATACCTTTAGGTTCAAGATGGGAATCTTCGCGCTTCGCACTCGGTTGAGGTTCAAGAGAATCTTTCGAATCTCCATTATTTGCTTGACCTGTAATAAAATTTATTTCTATGGGAGGCGTATCGACCGGAGAAAAAATTGAAAAATTTTCATATTGCTCTTTAGGGATCATTCCGTTTACATAATCGATATTTTCTGAAAAAGCCCATCCCAATGCCTGCATGGATGCGCGTATTAAATTTCTTTTCGCTCTGTGTTTTGATATAATTTTACCACCGTCTACAACAAGCCACAAACCTCTTATCTTTGGGATACAATCTGCAAGATCGATAGTGATTTCTACGACAGCGGCTGCAAGACCCGGTTTTAAAAAACCGTTTATATCCATTACTTTCCAATTTTCTGTTTTTAAAAAACCGCTTTGAGGTTTTACTGAACGTATAACCGTTATCGGCAAAGGATCATGAAACCGTTGATTACAGATTGCTATACAGCAGTCTTCTACAAGCTTTGTAACAACGGTAATATTTCTGGATGAGCATGAGGGACCGCAATCAAGGTTTAATTCATTCGAGGAAATTTCATCATTAAGGTTTGTTTGAACAATACATATCATATCCGGTTTTATCGATAAAACTTCGGATGCTACTTTTTGCCAAATCTTTGTATATTTTTCCGAACTTGTAATATTGGTTTTTATTTTCAGTATACTTTCTTTTGTAAGAGTTACTTCAACACTGTATAAACCTTTGTCTTCACCTACATAAAGAGGGCTATTGCCCTGGAAACCGATAGCGATTCCTATACCTCTTAATTTTTCCCCTTTTTCCGGAGTTTTAGTTTTTCGGTTTTCGCGCAGTAATTCGCAGGATGCCCATTTACGGTAATAATCACTCATAAGCGTAACTTCTTCTATCAATTCTTGTCCGGTAGTTAAATTTTTATCAGTTGGTGTAATTAAGGGTAATGCAAGGTCTGTGTTAATATTATTTTTTCTAAATTCTGCCGGTTCAATTTCAAGGAGATCTGCAATCTGAGATATATGCCTTTCAATTGCATAAAGCCCTTGTGAAAGACCGAAGCCTGAAAATGGTCCTTGAGGCGGGATGTTTGTACAAACCGCTCTTGCATTGAGTTTTACATTTTTTAAATTATATAAACCGATGCTCCCAAGACAGATTTGATCGAGTATTTCCCGTCCGTTAACCCCATGAGCGCCAAGGTTTACGGAAATATCTATTTGGGTGGCGGTAATTTTACTTTTATCATTGATTGCGCTTGAAATATCAATAGTAGAACTGCATCTTTTAGGGGTATATAGAAAATCTTCTTCCCTTGAGAGGATTAGACGGACTGGTTTTTTTGTAATAAAAGTACCCAAAGCTGCATGGCAAGCTACCAGAGAGGGATACCATAATTTACCGTCCATGTGAAGGTTTAATGCAGTGGGGATAACCATTACAGCCTTATCAATACCTAAAACACGGGAGATAGCTTTTTTTACATGGTAAGGCCATTGGGTGGCAGTTCTTACAATAAGATAATTTTCATTTAATTCAGATTCATCATTCTCTGCAAGCTCAAGTGAGTATATGTCACTAAAATAAGTAATCGCTCCGATAGTTTCTGCATACCAATGTTCTTGAATACCTGTAACAAAAGAACTTGTAATGACTTTATCAGAACTACCGAATAATTCTGTAAAATGTTCATCCGGTGTTTTATCCTGTAAATCACCGATAATTACATTTCTGGAAACGTAAAAGTTATTTTCATTATAGGAAAAAACCGGCTGTTCTTCCTGTACATTGACGATACATCTTGCAGCTATTTCTTCCAGTTTAGTTTTATCTTGTCCTAATAAAATAGCGACAGGTTCACCTATGTAAGAAAGTTTATCGTAAGCAAGGATAGGGATATTAGTATCATAAAGTATATTTTCTCCGGGGATATCCTTAGCGGTAATAAAGGTAAAATGATCGGGCAGCTCAGGCGTTTCTATTTTTCTTAAACGCCCCTTTGCAATAGGCGATCTGATTGTAACTGCGTATAGCAGGTTCTCTGGGTATATATCGGCTAAAAAGGGGAGTGTTTCCATTATGTTTATTTTAGTATGGATTAAAAATATTATCCACCGTCTGCTTATGATTTACTCGATTTTTATCGTTTCCGGTATGTCCAGTGCAGCGGATAGAAATATCAATAAATCAAGTCATTGTTCTCTGTTATTTGTACTTTGAAACAAAGCTATTACCTTTTATGTAAAAACGCAATTCCAATTCTTTCCCTTCTGACAAACCTATCCTTGTGCATGTTATAATTTCAGGTTTTAATCTGGTATTTAAAATTTGAATCGGCCCTTCTAATAAACTTAAATTATTATGTTTGCGTGTAATACCGAAAGCCTGTGTTAATTTTCCGGGCCCATTACAAAGATTTTCTATCTTTTTTGTTTTACGTCTTCTTTGCATAAGGGCAATCCCTTCGACAGGTTCTAAGGCTCGAATTAAAACCGCTTCCCCTTCTCCTTTTTTCCCGCTTACTATATTTAAACAATGATACATCCCGTAAATAAGATAGACATAAGTATTACCCGCAGGTCCGAACATCGGCGCGTTACGGACAGTGATGCCTCTGCTTGCATGACAGCCGGGATCGTCTTTGAATAAATACGCTTCTGTTTCTACTATCATCGCCTTTAATTTACCGAAAACCAAATATTTACCAAGCAATGATTTAGCAAGCTCAACTGTTGTTTGATTAAAGAATTTTTTACCTAGAAGCATACTTTATAATATGTTATAATAAATAAAATTTCAATTATTAAAAAAAAAGGAGATAAAAGTGTCAAATCTGCGTGACAGGCTTAAACGTATACAAGAGCAAAAAAAAAGCGAAACAATGCAAGCTGTTGATCAAATATCAGATTCACAATCAGATAAAACGCAGTTTCAAAATAATTCTGTTTTAATTAATTTAGGCTGGCAATCTTGCGGATTTAATGTTTTAAAGAGGGTAGTAGATTTTCCTTCTCCATTTAAAAAAATAAATGAATTTCCTCTTGCTGTTAAAATAATTATTCCGGATTTACAGAAATATGAATTGTTAAATAAAAATTTACCTACAGTTGAAGATTTGTTATTTTTTGATCTTGAAACAACAGGCCTTTCTACAGGAGCGGGGACAATCGCTTTTCTTGCAGGGTTTGGCAGATATTATTCAAATAAATTCCGTATAACACAATATTTATTATTGGATTATTCCGGTCAGAATGATTTTCTTGAAAATATAATTAATGAATTAAACGGTCAAAGATCAATAATAGTAAGTTATAACGGAAAAACTTATGATGCCTCAATAATAAAAACCATGTGCTTGATGAATAGATTAAACATCCCGATTGCATTTGCAGATGAAAATAAAGAATATATCCATGCAGATTTGCTTCATCCCGCAAGAAGGTTATGGAAAAACATTACAGAAAATTGCTCGCAAGCGTCAATTGAAACGCAAATCATCGGGCTTGACAGAAGCGGCGATATTCCGGGAGCCCTCGCCCCTGATATATGGTTTGATTTTTTAAAAAGCGGGAGAACAGAACAATTGATGGGGATCTGCGATCACAATAAAGCCGATATCTGCGGGCTTGCGCAAATATTTTCATATATGATTTTAATTGCAAAAAATCCATTTAACACAAAATTAATATATAATATAGAACGCCTCGCTCTTTACTGGAGAAAATATATTAATAGATCGTTAAATCTAATAAATAATGAATTAAAATTATTAGGAGAAAAACTTTTAAAATACGCCGCGCAAAATGAAAATAAAAAAGCCGTATATATATACTCTTATGATCAAATGAGAAAAAACAATTATGAAGAAGCGTTAAAATACATAGAAATTGGATTAAAACTATTTAAAAATGATGAAGAACCGCACGTAATGTTACAACGAAGAAAAGAAAGACTGGAAAGGAAAATCCGTTAAATCTGTGAAAACCCGTAGATAACCCCCATATACTTTTTTTTAATTTTATTCCATAATCATTTTTGGAGAAAAAAATGTACGATTACAAAAAATCATGGAAAGAAAAGATAGCCTGTGCGGTAAATGAAATATTAAACGATGCAGGTATAAATGAAAAAATCAGCGAAGACCAAATTATAGCGGAGCTTCCCCCGAACCGCGAAATGGGGGATTTAGGTTTTCCTATGTTCAGCTTTGCTAAAATTTTAAAGAAAGGGCCTCCTCAAATCGCTCAAATGCTGGCTGAAAAGCTAAATAAAGTTTCCGGCGGGGAAAAAATAGAAGTACAAGGGCCTTATCTTAATATTAAAATGGATAGAGGGAAAACTGCCGAAGAAATTTTAAAAATCTTTTTTTCAGAAAACCCGTCAAATGATTTAAAAAACTTTTCTTTTGGAAGACCGCAAACTTTAAAAGAGCAAAAAGTAATGGTGGAGTTTTCAAGCCCTAATACAAATAAACCATTGCATCTAGGGCATTTACGCAACGATGTGTTAGGTGAAAGTATTTCCCGTATTATTAAAGCTTGCGGCGCAGAGGTGAGAAAAGTTTGTATTATAAATGACAGGGGTATCCATATTTGTAAATCCATGCTTGCTTATAAAGAGCAGGGGCAGGGAGCGACACCTGAATCAGAGAAAATAAAAAGCGATCATTTTGTAGGTAAATGGTATGTTTGCTTCAGCAAAGAACTAAAAAAAGAAGCGGAAGAATTAAAAAATCAAGGGGTAAAAAAAGAAGAAGCGGATAATCAAGCGCCGGTTATGAAAAAAGCACAAGAGATGCTTCGCAAGTGGGAAGCGGGCGATATTGAAACGATGGAACTTTGGAAAAAAATGAATAACTGGGCTATCGAAGGAATGAAAAAAACTTATGAACGTACCGGTATCTCTTTTGATAAGTATGATTTTGAAAGTAATACCTATATGTTAGGTAAAGACGAAGTTTTAAAGGGGCTTGAGAAAGGTATTTTTTTCCGCCAAGAAAACGGAGCTGTCGCAGTAGATTTAACTGAAGAAAAACTTGATAAAAAAATTCTTTTACGAAGCGACGGCACCTCGATTTATATAACACAGGATTTCGGGACGGCGATAAGCCGCCATAAAGAATGGCAGTTTGATAAATTAATCTATGTGGTCGGATCTGAGCAGCAATATCATTTTAAAGTATTATTTATCCTTTTAGAAAAATTAGGTTTTGCTTGGGCGAAAAACCTTCACCATCTTTCCTATGGAATGGTAAACCTCCCCGAAGGTAAAATGAAAAGCAGGGAAGGGACAGTGGTAGACGCTGATGATTTAATCGACTCGTTACGTGACATGGCGTTGGCGGAAATACGTGAAAAAGGAAGGGAGGAAGATGTAGGGGAGCCTGAAGAAGTAGCTGAAAAAATCGCGTTAGGCGCTCTTCATTATTTTTTACTGCAAACAAACCCTGTCAAAGATATGCTTTTCGATCCAAAAGAATCTTTATCTTTTACAGGGAATACAGGCCCTTATTTACAATATATGGGCGCACGTATTTCTTCTATGCTAAGAAAAAATAAAGAAAAAGAAAATAATAATGTAATTGATTTTTCCCTATTAGTTTCAGACCCTGAGTGGGAATTAATTAAAATTCTTGCAGAATACCCTCAGACAGTAAGCGACGCCGCATCATCGCTCGATCCTTCTCATCTTGCAGGTTTTTTATACGAACTTTCAAAAGCGTTCAGCCGGTTTTATCATGAGTGCCCGATTTTATCATGCGAAGATCAATCTTTATCAAAGGCAAGATTAGAATTATCAAGAGCGGTTATGCTTATTTTAAAGGATGCATTTCATTTAGTATGTATACCTTTTCTTGAAATAATGTAAAAAAAAGAAAGATAACTTTAATTTAAAAACGCCAAGGACACAGAGCCGTGATTAAAATATAATTCGTTATCATCATCTGTTTTTATTATACATCTGCCAATAGGATCAATTCCCTTAAAAATACCTCTTGCAAGAATTTTTCCCTGTTTTTCTAAGAAATTATCATCTTTGCTCTCAGGTTCAAAAACAGCGGTTTTTACCCCTATGCAATCTGAAAAGGAATTCCATTCTTTTGCAAGATTGCTGTTTCCTTGTGAATAGACGGCATTTGATTTAAAGTTTTTCTTTAAATTATCAATTTCTTCAAGTATTTTGCATAACACTTCTTTTCTGGAAATTTGCCTTCCTAATATTTCTTCGCAGCTTACCGCTTTTACGGAAGGCGCTTTGTTATTTACATTGATTCCTATACCGCAGATAAGCCAGGAGATTAAATCCCCTTCACCAGAAATTTCTGTAGTGATACCTGCAATTTTTTTGTTGTTAATATAAATATCATTGGGCCAGCGCAGGTATGCTTTTTTACCGCAAATAAAAGAAATACTTTTAACTACCGCAATTTGCATAATAAGAGAAAAAAGGGTATAGTCTGATATTGTAAGTTTAGGTTTTTCTAAAATCGAAAAGAAAAGCCCTCCCTGACGGGATACCCATGTCCTGCCGTATCTGCCTCTGCCCGCGCTTTGTTTATCAGCGCAAACGTATGCCATCTCTTTCCCTTTTAAAGCCAATTCATGCGCTCTGTCCATAGTACTGTCTGTTTTCAAAAAATGATAAAAAAACGATTCTCTTTCAGGATAAACAGAATCTGCAAATTCCCAGGGGTAAAGAAAATCCTTCTCATTTTCCGGTTTTAAAAGATAACCTGATTCTTTTGTTTCAATTGAATATCCTGCTTCAACAAGGGATTGAACAGTTTTCCAGACAGCGACACGCGAGACACCTAATTCCTTTGCAAGAACACTGCCGCTGCTGGAATCGCCTTTTTTTTCACGTAACAGAGCGAGTAACTGCGCCTTGCTTGAATGTTTATTTTCTGATTTCATATTACCTCCTTGCATCTATCGCCCTTGCCTTAAGAGCCGCTTTTTCAAAACTCATTATAATTAAAACAAATAGTAAGGTTTTAATTTTTTTTATTCCATGTTTGCCGGAACGCGCTTTCCATGCAAGATTGATGTTTGACCATGTTTGAAAAATCTCAGGTATAAAACAAAGAAAGAGGGAAAGGCTTTCTGCAAAACGGGATTTAATTTTTAATTTTTTTACAATAAAATTTAAACTTTCCCTTATTTCCAATAAACTTGTAGTACGGAAAAAGAGAGCGGAAAATTGAATAATTAAAATAAGCCTTAAAGCGATACGGATAAAATCTTGATGGGGAAGAAAAATAAAAAATAACGAATAATTAACAGTAAATAAAATTTTCCAATTATCAATTATGTTTGTAAAAATTGATAAAGAGTATAATAAAAAAGCATAGAAAAATGCCGGTTTAAAATCTGTTAATTGTTCGTGTAAGGAAATTTTGCAAAAAAATGACAAAAAGATTGTTATTATAATACCGATAAAAAGCCATAAATAAGGCAGTCTGATACATAGGATAGATAAAAAGATAAGAAAAAATAATTTTAATATTGCAGGTAATTTATGAAGAGGGCCTTTAATCGTTTTATATTTAAAAATAACCTGCTTTTTTACCATAAAAGGTCCTCTAAACATTTTGAATTATTATTTAAAGGATGATGAATACCCCAATTTTCAAGATTAACTGTCAGCGCAGAAGAGGCTGTACCGTCAAAAACTTTTTTACCTTTAAATAAAACAATAAAATGATTTGCAAGCGCCATACATTTTTCAAGTTCGTGAGTAAGTATGATGATTGTTTTTCCTTCTGCGATTAATTTTTTAAAAAGACAGTTAACTTGAACAACACCGGGGAAATCAAGGTTTGAATAAGGTTCATCAAAAATGATAATTTGCGCGTTCATAGCCAAAACTCCGGCTGTCGCAAGGCGGCGTTTCTCCCCTCCGGAAAGGGAACGTGAAGGAAAATCAGCTTTTTGACTAAGCCCTGTCTGTAAAAGCGCATCCTCTACGCATAACAATATCTGTTCTTTAGAAAAATCCAAATTGCGAGGGCCGAAAGCGATATCTTCACGCGCCGTTTCACCGAGGAGTTGCGCGTCAGGTTCCTGAAATATCAGCCCTACTCTGGAACCGATTTCTACAGAGCCGCTGTCAGGGTCTTCAAGGCCTGCGATTACAGACATTAAAAGGCTTTTTCCGGAACCGTTTGCACCTGCTATAATGGCGCAAGCCCCTTCTTCGATAGAAAGAGAAATGCCGTCAAGCGCGTAAAATTTTCCATTTCGAATTTGATCATTTTCTTGCTTTGAATAATCATCGTTAACAGGAAAGTGTTTTATTATATCGATAAGTTTTATCGCTGTTTTATTCATTGATATACCTTGCAACAATCGGGCGTAATTTTAAAGCCAAAGGTATGCTAATCGCTAGTTTTATAAAATCACCTAACAAATACGGCAATGCGCCGGCACTAAAAGCCGCGATGAATGACATTGAATTTAAGCGCATAAGAAAAAAAACACCGCAACTAATAATTATTAAAAAACCTGCTAAAGAGGCAATAATTAATCTAAAAAGAAAAAAAGCTTTTATTTTTTTTTCGCTTGTTTTCGGAAGCCCGCAGATAAGCCCTGCAATCAGGCTTGCGAAAAAATAGCCGATGATATATCCGCCTAAAGGGGTAGAAAATGCGGCAAGCCCCGGAACAACAAAAACCGGTACCCCTATAATTCCCGCAATAATAAAAATTGATAGCGAAACCGCTCCGTAATAACTTCCCAAGATAGTGCCTGCAAGCACAACAAACAAGTTTTTAAAAACCAAAGGGACAGGGCTTCCAGGCAGAGGGATTATGATAAAGCCTGATACAGCTATCATTGCGGCAAAGACAGCGGTAAAAACATAGCGGTTTCTTGCAGTTTTTAAAGATAATTTAGTTTTGTTAACCATAATTATTTACAGGTTAACAGAAAATGGAGGGATTGTCAATGTTTATAATGCCGGTTTCCTTGAATTAATCCCCTGTCATGACTATAATCAAACAGAGTAAAAAATGACAGAAAATGAATCTTATCAAAAAATTGTAACATCTCTTAAACGTCAAAAAAAAGGAGCTACTACTGCCGATGTTTGCGCGAATACCGCATTACCTCTCGCTGTTGTACAGGAATTACTGCCTAAAGCGGCGGATGAATATTCCGCGCATTTAAAGGTAACTCAATCAGGGGAAATTCTTTATTACTTCCCGAATGGTTTTAAAAGCCGTTATCGGGGTTTAGGCGCAATACTTAAAAAGTTTTTTAGTAAGGCGGTTTCTTTTACAAAAAAAGCCCTTGCAGTTTTATTCAAGATTTGGATCATGGTAATGCTGATCGGTTATTTTGTGTTTTTCATTCTTCTTACTCTTGCGATATTTTTTATTTCAATTGCGTCAAGAAATAATAATGATGACAGAGGTTTTGGCGGTTTAAGAATATTTGATTTTTTAATACGTCTTTGGTTTATAGGGGAGATAACCCGCCCTATGAATGATTATAATTATAAACCGGTAAAAAAGAAAAATAACCGCCCTTTACATAAAGGAATATTCTCCTTTATTTTCGGTGAAGAAGATCCGAATAAAAATTGGAATGAACAGCAAAGCAAAGCGCTTATTTCATATATACAGGCAAATGAAGGATGTATTTCCCTTGTTGAATATATGTCGTTTACAGGAGAAAATTCACTTGCTGCGGAAAAAAGCATACTTTCTTTCTGTTCAAAATACGGAGGAAGCCCTGAAGTAACAGAAGAAGGGACGATTGTATATAAATTTGATGATTTATTAAAATCGCAAAAAGAATTTTTATTTTCCTCTTATGAATTATCCCCACCTGTACAAAGACTTAAAATATTTTCTTCTAATTCAAAAAAGATGAATGTATGGTTTACTGTTATAAATGCTGTTAATTTATTTTTCGGTTCATATTTTTTATATCAATCTTCCGTTGCAGGGCATTTAATTACAGAAATTCAATATAAATCCGCATCATATTTTTACGCTATTATTCATTATTTTTTAGATATGATTACCGCAAATCCTCATTTTATTATAGGGATTGCTTTAGGGCTTATACCTGTTTTATTTTCAATTTTTTTCTGGTTAATTCCATTAATACGTTTTTTTCTTGAAAAGAATGAAAATAAAAAAATTAAATTTACAAATTTTAAACGATTTAGTTTCAGTAAAATCTGGAAAAGGCCTATAAAAATTAAAACAGAAGATTTTAATCCTGCCGCTGTAGAATGCCGCCCCGATGACCTTACAGATGCAAGTGAAAAAATAATTAAAGAAATGGGCGCGGTTTCTAATCCAGATGTTGAAATAAATGAAGAAGGAAAAACAGTTTATACATTTAATGGAATTAAATCTGAAAAAACAGCGATAAAAAATTACCGCTCAAATATTAATTTAGAGCAAAATAAACTAGGCGAGATTATATTTGACAGCAATGAATGATTGACATCTGTATGTTTTATATTATAATTAAAAACTAAAGACAGACTAGCTCATTTGGATAGAGCGTCAGCCTCCGGAGCTGAAGGCGGCAGGTTCGAATCCTGTGTCTGTCAAATTAAAAAACAGAGAATAGTTAACAATGAAGGGGTTATTGTATGCATTGTATCAAGAAAATAAAAGATGATTTATTTTGGGTGGGTGCTAATGACAGGCGTTTAGCTATGTTTGAAGGCGTTTATTCTGTAGCAAAAGGCGTGTCATATAATTCATATTTATTAACCGATGAAAAAACTGTATTGTTTGATACCTCTGACAACGCTGTTCATCAAAGATTTATGGAAAATGTTGCCTTTGCATTGAAGGAAAGAAAACTTGATTACCTTGTTGTTCAGCATATGGAGCCGGATCATTCCGCTGCTTTGAAAGAATTGCTTGCAATGTATCCGGGTGTTAAAATTGTATGTAATGCTAAAACATTAGTTTTTATAAAACAATTTTTTGATCTTAATTTTAATTTTGAAAAAGATGTGATAATAGTAAAAGAAAATGATACTTTGAATACAGGCGCTCATACATTAAAATTTATCATGGCGCCTATGGTTCATTGGCCTGAAGTTATGGTAACTTATGATGAAACAGATAAAATATTATTTTCCGCAGACGCTTTTGGAACATTCGGCGCACTGAACGGAGCGCTTTTTTCTGACGAAATTGATTTTGAAAAAGATTATTTAGATGAATACCGCCGCTATTATGCAAATATCGTAGGCAAATACGGGGATCAGGTTCAATCGCTTTTAAAAAAAGCGTCTTCTCTTTCTATCGAAATGATCTGCCCCCTTCATGGTTTTGTTTGGCGTAACAATTTTTCCGCTATTATTAATAAATATTCTCTGTGGAGCGCTTACCAGCCGGAAGAAAAAGGCGTAATGATTGCTTACGCTTCTGTCTACGGAAATACCGAAAATGCGGCGGAAATACTTTCCTGCAGTCTTCGTGAGAAAGGCATAAAAACTGTGATGTTTGATGTTTCTGTTACGCCGGCTTCTGAAATAATAGCGGCGTCTTTCAGATGGAGTCATCTTGTTTTCGCTTCCACAACTTATAATGCAGGTATTTTTATTTCTATGGAAGACTTAATAAACGATCTTGTTGCGCATAATATTCAAAACCGTACAGTAGCAGTTATTGAAAACGGGTCATGGGCTGCGACCAGCGGGGAGTTAATCAGGGAAAAACTTAAGGTATGCAATAATATAAAAATACTGGAGCAGACTCTCAGTTTAAAATCCGGTTTGAAAGAAGAGCAGTTATCTGAAATTGACGCAATAGCGCAGGCTATTGCAAAGGATTTCCCTCAAGAAAATATTCCTGCGTCAATATCTAAAGATGAAAAACCCGCTTTTATAGACAATAACGCGTTGTTTAAACTTTCTTACGGCTTGTTTGTATTAACCGTAAAAGAAGGAGATAAAGATAACGGCTGTATAATTAATACCGTTATGCAGATAACGGCGTCCCCGCTCCGTATTCTAATTGCTGTGAATAAGGCGAATTATACCCATGACATGATTTTAAAAACAAAGGTTTTTAACCTTTCCGTTTTATCTGAAAGCGCTCCTTTTCAAATTTTTGAACAATTCGGTTTTTGCAGCGGAAAAAATAAAAATAAATTTGAAGGATACAATTATAATGACCGTGCTGAAAACGGGCTTCGTTTTATAAAGGAACATGCAAATTGCATGATTTCAGGGAAGGTCTCAGATTTTTATGACTACGGCTCTCATACATTATTTATCGCTGATGTTACATCAGCGGCAGTTTTATCAGAAGAGAGAAGCGTAACATATCAATATTATTTTGAAAATATAAAACCTAAACCTCAGCCGCCCAAAGACAGCAAGAAAGGTTTTGTTTGTAAGATTTGCGGATATATTCATGAAAGCGAAAGTTTACCGGATGATTTTATTTGCCCCTTATGCAAACACGGCGCGGAAGATTTCGAACCGCTTTAAATTAAAGTAAAAGATCCAAGCGTTACATTCCCTGTGCCTCTGTAAATAAAATAGAGAGCTTGTATCCCGTCAGGAATAATTATATCAGAAGAATATTCTTTCCAGATATTACTGGAAACAATTTCAATTTTTCCCAAGGGCTCTTTATCCCATTTTATTTTTACTTCAAAGAAACCTTTACAATAACCCCTAATTTTTACTTTTACCTCTCTTACATCTTTACAGTCAAAGTATTTAAAACCTATACCGCAATTATCATGAATGTTTGAAATAAAAGCGTTTTCTTCATCACCGTCTTTCCCGTCCTGTGTTATAAAAGGCAGTTCAGGATTTCTGCATGGCCAATAAATTTTTAAAGGCGCTTCCTTTTCTTCCATTGTAAAAATGTTACACGCAATAAAAGAAGGATATTCCCCTTTTCCGGCAAGAGGTTTGCTATTAGGGCCGGAAGAACTCATCTCAATCTGTTTAATCGAAGCGTCTTCTTTAATTTCTATCGGTTCAAAACAAGCCTGACGGCTGAATTCATTTCCGTTTGTATGTCTGTGATAAAATATGTACCATTTCCCGGCTATTTCTACTATGCTCCCGTGATTATTATTTCCGTGATACATTAATTTTTCTGAAGGTTTATAACTGTCAATATTTAAATCCGCATTGCTTATTATAACGCCTTTATAAGTAAAATCAGAAAGAGGGTTCTTGCTTACCGCATAACACAGTTCATTCATCGCATAAGAAGAATAAATAAAAAAATATACACCGTCTTTTTTTCTGATAGATGAAGCTTCAAAAAATTCATGCCCTTCAAAACCTGTCCCTTTACTTACATTAATTCCCGGTATAATAGGGTAGGGTCCATCCTGAATTGTAAGCATATCTTTTCCAAGAACAACCGCGATAGAATAATTTCTGTTTTTTTCTACAGTTTTACACTTCCCTGTACATTGACCTGAATAAAGATAAGTTTTTCCGTTTTCAGTTAGGACGCCGGGATCAAATTGAGGGACATCGCCTTCGCGTCTTCCAAACAAAGTTCCGTCTTGATATTTTACAAAACCGAGAAACTCATATTTACCGGCAGGCGAATCGCAAACCGCTACTGAGATTATATCCATTTTATCAAGGACATAATAAAGATAGTAACGCCCGTCATCGCCTTGCGTAAGATCAGGGGCGTAGAGGTTCATTGATCCGTCTTTATTATTCGGATCATCAGTTTTTAAATAAATTACGCCTTCATATCTCCAATCAGTTAAATCATGGATTGATGCAGACCAGCATACATAATCGTTCATACAGTAAACATAAGCGTTAAATTTATCATGAGAGCCGTATAAGTACACTCTGTCATTAAATACATAAGGCTCTCCGTCTGGAATATATTCCCATGAAGGGAGGAAGGGATTTACGCCTTGTTTTTTCATATATTGCCTCTTTTAGAAAAATGTATTAAAATTAATATAACATAAGTTAATTAATGAGGCGAGGTTTTTTATTAAAATTGAACTATTTACATTTTGTGATTTTGCTCAGGAAAGCGGCGGAAAATTAACAATTGTTGGAACCTTTGATAATATAATTTCACGCAATTTCCCCTGCGTACATCCTCAGCTATCTGTAGTGATACGCCTGCGTTTTGATCTTTGGGAATTCGGCACTCATGCTTTCCGCATTGAATGCCGCGATTTAGACGGCCAATTAACAATGGAAGCGATAAACGGAAATATTGAAGTAAAAGGTGCGGGAAACGCATCGGCGGTTTCACATTTGGTTTTTAGCATAACGAATTTACATTTTAAAGAGCCTGCAGTAATAAACATGGTTCTTTTTATTGACGATAAAGAGATTGATTCGATACCCTTGTACATAAGAAAAAGCGATAAATAAAATTTAAAAATTAAACCCTTGAACATCTTGATAAGAGCAAGAAATCCGCTAAAACAAGAGCTGTCATTGCTTCCACTACAGGGACGGCTCTCGGGACTATACAGACATCGTGCCTGCCTTTTATAGAAATTTCTTTTATATTACCGTCTTTGTCAAAGGCTTTTTGTTCTTTTGAAATTGACGGGGTCGGTTTAAATGCCGCTTTAAAAAATATATCCTGTCCGGTAGATATACCTCCTAAAATGCCGCCGCAGTTGTTAGTTGCAAATTTAAAAACATCATTTATTTTTTCATACGGCTTGTCATTATTATCACTGCCTTTCATTGAACAGACGGAAAAACCTGCGCCGAACTCAATGCCTTTACATGCACCGATAGATAAAACTGCGGAGGCAAGACGCGCATCAAGTTTATCAAAGACAGGCTCCCCTAAACCGGCTTTAGTTCCTGTTACAAGACAGGAAATTAAACCTCCCGCGCTGTTTCCTTCTTCGCTTATTTTATCGAATTTTTCTTTTAATATTTCTGTGATCTTACAAGGAACACGCATAAAATTTTTTTCAACTTCATCTAAATCAAAATTTTCTTCTCCAAATGAAGGGTACTCAAATCCTGCAAAAGCAGATGTCCATGCCTTGATTGTTATTCCAAATAACGCAAGAAATTTTTTCGCTACAGCGCCTCCTGCAACGCGGCTTAGAGTTTCCCTTCCCGAGCTTCTTCCGCCTCCTCTGTGATCACGAAAACCGTACTTTGCAGTATAAGTTAGATCGGCATGCCCGGGTCTGTAAATATTTTTTAAATCATCATAATCGGCGCTGTTTTGATTTGTGTTGCGTACAATAATAGCAATGGGAGTGCCGAGTGTTTTTCCTTCAAAAACACCGGATAATATTTCAGGTATATCTTTTTCATCCCTCGATCCGTATTCAGAAGATGGGCGGCGGCGTTTTAATTCCTTTTCTATGTCAGTGACAGAAAGTTCCAAACCGCAAGGGCATCCGTCAATCACACAGCCTAAAGCCTGTCCATGCGACTCGCCGAAAGTTGTTACGCGAAATATTTCACCAAAGGTATTGCCCGGCATTTTTACAGATACCTTCTTTCCATGTCGTCATTTATCAATGCGTATAATTCGATATGCTGTTTGGCAGGGCTTCCTGCAATCTTGTGCATTAAAACTTCTTCAACTTGAAAAAGACCCACTTCGCTTGACATAATCACATCGATACGGATAGGTTTTTCGCTCCCTTCTTTTATTTTTACTTCTTCGATAGAGTTTGCCGAATACTGATGAATATGCCCAACACGCGGCGGATGAGCCAATGCGATAGGGATACGCGCTCTTCCTTTTGTCATGTCGCAGCCGTCCGCTATCTGCACTATACCCGCTTCTAGTGAAGAAATACTTATCGTACCCATGTGCCCTGCAATCCCTTCAATCGCAACCGAACGAATCGTCACTCTTTTTTGCCAACTGTTTTCGTATATTTTTTCAAGCAGTTTATCAATGATAGGGTAAGCGATAATCGTGCTGTGTGCTTCATGATTTTGCCTCCCTACAGCCATACCAAGATCGTGCAGCATAGTTGCAAGCATCACAGCCAGAAGGCTGTCTTCAAAGGTGCCGTATCCGTCCGTTTCAAGCGATGTTTTAATACCCGCTTTTTGCAAAAGGTCTAACATTTTTATAGCAGATTGCGTGACTTTTCTCATGTGGACAGGGCCGTGATCGTTAAACCCAAGCCTTACAATAGAAACGTTATTCGCAAATTCCTGCGCCGCTTGAATTTCCTTATCATCCAATAATTCCCTAATCGCTCTTAAGGCATGACCTGACAGGTTAAAAGCCTCAACCATCTTAATAATTTTGTTATCAATACTAACTTCAATTTGTGATTTCATTTTATAACTCCTTTGTTAGCCGCGTAAGCGGCGACGTAAATCGAAAACACCGTAAGGTGTAATAACTCCTTTGTTAGCCGCGTGAGCGGCGACGTAAATCGAAAACACCGTAAGGTGTACATCCCCTAATTATTACCGTTAAGATAAATATAACTTGTTTCCGCCCCTCTCATATTATCATAATATACATTTGTTAAATCCCATCGGTTATTGATTGCCCAAAAACCTCTTGAGCGCATTAAATAAATTAATGGGCATTGTTCCAATAAGATTGATTGAAATTCATCCCAAATTATTTGAGCTTTTTCTTTATCAATGGTGAATTGGCCTTCGTTGTAAAGATAATCAAGACGCGCTTCCCAATCGGTAAAAGGCGTTTGTTGATTAGGATGCCACATATGAAGATTTCCTGATGAGGGCCAAACATTGCTTCCCTGGCTTGGAAAGATACCGCTTCCTGAAAGCCCTATCAGCGTGGAGTCCCAATCGAAGGTATCAAATAATTGCTGAACCTGTTTTTGAAAATCTATAACCCTTATATTTAATTTAATACCGATCTTTGAAAGTTCATCCCTTATGATTGAAGCTGTGTCAAGATAAGTCGAACTTTCTGATCTTATCGTTAAATCAAATTCAATGCGGCGGTTTTGCCAATCGCGCATATACCCCCTTCTGTCCTGATTTATCCCGATACTTGATAAAAGTTTTATGGCGCGTTCTGTATCAAAAAGATATTGCAAGGTAAGCTCTTCGTTAAAAAAAGGATTAGGTTCGGGGTAAATATTTACTTTAGGTACAGCAAGCCCCCTGTAAACTTGCGCATTAATTCTGTCGCGGTTAAGCAGGCAACTCATCGCCTGACGGAATTCTTTTTTTGTAAACCAATCATATTTTGGCTTGTCAGAGTTAACAGGATTCTGATTGAAGGTCCAAAAAGCGGCGCTTAACGAACCTTGAGAATTATAGACTGTATAACTGCCGTCCCCTTTATGAACGACTCCGTCTAAATCTTCAGGGCGCAAACTGTATGTTTCCAATTCGCCTTTTTTAAAAAGTAAAAGCTGTGTGTTTTCTTCTGGGATTATCCGTATTATCAATTCCTCGATATAAGGGAGAGATACGTTATTTGAATCTTTTTTCCAATAATTAGGATTTCTTTTAAATACAAGCCTGAGCCCTTGATTATATTCCACCAAAAACCATTCGCCCATTGAAGGGATTGTTTTTGGATCAATATCCACACTAAAAATATTTCTTATACCTTCAACGCCGCCGCTTATTTTTGCGTTCTCGTAAATATGTTTAGGGCCGAAATCCATATTTGTAGAAATAAGAGGATCGGCTATTATTCGCGGAAAATTAAAAGAGAAGCTTCTATCATCAATTTTTTTTATTGTTACACGCTCTTGCGTACCGTCGCTCATTAATAAAAACTGACCGTAGAAACCGGAACTCTGGCAATCAGGATCGCCTTCAATTTCGTTATACCAAAAAATAACATCGTCGCTTGTCACTTTTATTTTTTTATCTGAATTATAATAACTCCAGTAAAGATCGTCACGTAGAGTGTAAATAACTTGTAAGGTATCATTAATTTCGTCAATAACTATTTGATAAGATGCAATATTAGGAACCCACTGGCGTTTAACGGTATCATATTCAATTAAATAATCAGTCATCCTGTTTACAACAAAGCTTGTAGAACTATCCTGCTCGGCGATAAGATGGTTAAAACTTTTAGGATCGGAAATTATTACAATATTCCATGTCCCGCCGATTTTTCCAGGAAGAAAATCCTCTCCCTGCCAAGGTTTGCTGACTGTTTTTTCAAGAAGTTCGGCAAGCCCCTTGGCATTTAAAGCGTTAAGTTCTTCGATAGAAAGTTCTTCATGTTTGATGCAGGAAATGCTGAAAATGCATAGGATTGCTAAAAATATTGAAACATATTTCATATTTTAATTTTATGTAGAAAAGCCCTTTAGGTCAATGTTTTTAAAACTTCGCATCTTGTATAGATTTAAATGTGTTTACGGTTTTAGTCTTATTATTTAACATTAAAATAGCTAAAGGGGGTTAACATGATCCGCGGATTTACACTGATTTTACGGATTTACACGGAACTTCACTTGAGCGATTGGGAAAAGAGGTTCCTGTCACCCATCTTGACCTATCTACCAGTCTTGACCATTTTAATAATACCTGATAATATGACATAATGCTTAAATCAGTTAAAAACAGACTTTCAGTTAATATTACTTTGTACCCCAGACTGTGTCAAAAGTTATCATAAATACGATTTTAGAATAATCAGAATAATATTTTTCTGAAGCAGAAACTTGTACCCCTGCGTCAAATCATTGCTTCTATCAATTTCCTGGTTCCAAGAATGTTAACGACTCTTTTTAAGTTATAAGCAAGGAAGATAAGAGCGAATTCTCCTGTAACCTTCCTTTTT